>Ga0308160_10005590_pt1 | contig 13048 bp, 11 predicted proteins | sample PhyFR1_FD_201036 | JGI IMG/M metagenome (GOLD analysis project Ga0308160, IMG submission 201036) | Phyllosphere microbial communities from UC Gill Tract Community Farm, Albany, California, United States - DLSLF.R1 | ecosystem: Host-associated > Plants > Phyllosphere > Unclassified | place: USA... | reverse complement strand
AAGTCATTCTCAGATACAAAGTCGGGACCGGCTACGAGCAGACCAAGATGCTCTCCGTCTGCTATTCCCCGGCCGGTGCCGCTCTGGCATTTGTGGAAGGTGGCCCACGGGCGTCCAGAACGCGCCGGAGGCCGCGACCAGCATGATGATGGCAAGTCCAATCACGAAGGCGCCGAGGAAGCGCAGGTTGCGACGGATCAGCACCAGCAGGAAGACCGCCCCGGCCACGAACACGCCGGTGGTCAGGAACTCGTACATATTGACTCACGGCACCCGGCCCGCGCCGAGCGCCAGGGTGACGACGCCGGCGCCCCACCGGGACGCGGGCCGCCTCGGCGCCAGACAGTGCTGCAGCCTTCAGGGTCTTGCTGCTCTTGGCCAGATCCCACGCGAAGGCGATGAAGGCAACTGTGTACGAGCAGCATGAAGAGCTCGCTGCATTGGCCCATGGTCTCGTTCAGGGTAGGCACTAGTTTTCCTTCGTCTGCTCGTGCGGGTCGGCTGTTGACTGGTCGAAGCCTGCTGGGGGCTGTGCCCGGGGCGTGTCTGTCACGTCATTGTCCGCCCGACCGCTGGAAGCCGTCCCTGGGGCGAGGCGCCAGTGCCCGGCCAGTAAGGACCGCACGGCCGCGGCCTCCGCTGCCAGGCGGTGGTCCTCGCCGCGGGCCAGAAGCCCGTACTCGACCATGGTCCTGCCATCCTCACTGTTGCCAGCCCGGACCCATACGCGACGGCGGTTCACGTAAAGGGAGGTGATCAGCCCGGCGACTGCCAGCAGCGAGAACACTAGGACACCGGCCTGGCCCGGAACTGTCCGGATGTCCACTCCGATATAGCGTTTGAGTCCGTCGAAGCTGATTGACCCTTTGCCCTCGGGCAGCGTGTAGGTCTGCCCGGCGTTCAGGACAATTCCACCGGCAGGGAGGCCGCGTCCGTTGAGCTGTGTCAGCTTCTGTACGTCCAGGTTGTAGACGTTTTGCGGCTTCCCATCATCCATGCCGAGGTCGCCGTAGTACGAGTTCAGGTTAAGCTGCGGGTTCAACGGGTCCGGATCGAAGCTGTACGCGACACCCTCGGCGTTCTTCACCGCAGACGGGAGGAAGAAGCCGGCAAAGCCCAGCTGGGACGGTCCGGCATCAGGAACTTTGGCCACGATCGTGGAGGTGAAGACGGCATCCGTGGGAATGGAAACGACGGGCCCGCTGAACGCGGTCTGCCCGTTTCCGTCTTTCACCGTGATCACGGGGGCGTAGCCGTTGCCCACGAGAAACATCCCGGTCTCCCCGAAGTACACCGGTTCGTTGACTTTCAGGATCTGCTGCCGTGGTGGTGCATTCAGTCCGTCCCGAGTGGTGAGGGCGGCGGTGAAGTCGATCGGCTGGCCGAACTGTTTGGTTGATTCGCGGTCGAAGCGGACGTCGAATTTGTCGAGGGTGACGGTGAAGGGATCCAGCTGGGTGCTCTGGAAGTTGGTCCCCGGTGCGAAGTTGTCGTAACCGACCAGGGTGTTCACGAAGGTGTCGCCCTCGACGAGGATCTTCTGCCCCCGATGGCCGAACATCCCCCCAATGGCGACACAGACCAGGACGCCGATCAGGGAAGTGTGAAAGACAAGGTTGCCTACCTCCTTCAGGAAGCCGCGCTCAGCCCCCACAGAAGGCCGCGCGTCGTCGTCCCTTACATCCACGCGGTACCGGCGTTTTTTCAGGAGCGCCGCCGCCTCCGCAATAGCGCGCGATGCAGGGACACCGGCTTCCGCCGGAAGCACGAGCGTACCGCATTCGGGAAGCCGGGACAGCCGTTTGGGTGTTCGCGGCGGCTGCGACCGCATGGCTTTGTAGTGCGCGATGGCGCGGGGAACAACGCAGCCGATCAGGGAGATGAACAGCAGGATGTAGATGGACGAGAACCAGGCTGAGGAATATACATCGTAAAGCTGGAGCGCGTCCAGGATCCTGCCGTAGTCAGGGTTGTTCTTGATGTGTTGAGCCACGACGGCAGGGTTCGCGGGCCGCTGAGGAAACAGCGACCCCGGAACCGCGGCAACGGCAAGCAGCAGCAACAGGAACAGTGCCGTGCGCATGCTCGTCAGCTGGGTCCAGGCCCAGCGCAGGATGCCGGGCAGCCCCAGCGGCGGGGGAACCACAGTTCGGTTCCCCGGAGCATTGTGTACAGGCATCGGCTACTTTCAGGTCTTCGGCGTCGGGGCGTTGCCTCCACCGGATTTTCTACAATACGTAGAAGTAGTGGTTGTGTATACCTTCATAGGATCACAAGAGGCCGTCAATTCGCCGGGGTTGCCGGAGCCTTTGACTTCAGGACGCGAGGTGGCTCGACCGGCCCGGCCTCGCCGTCAGAATGCCATAACGTACGGTTCATTCCCACGAAAGCACAACGAAAATAGAATCAAGGTGGCCACCGACTACGACGAAGCCCGCCCCGATGTTGCAGAATCTCGCAATGCCGCGCTTCAGGCCCTCCGGTCCGCCAACGCCCCGGACGCCCGCAGTGTGGCCAGCGCGCTGGATGAGGCTGGTACAACCGATGGTGTGGAACTGCCATGCGCTGACCTCTCCGATGAGGTGCTGGCCATCGAGGTCATCCCCCAAAAGGACGACGAGTTCACCTGCTACGCCTGTTTCCTGGTCGGGCACCGTTCACGGCGTGCCGCCGGAAGGGACGGGCACGCTTCCTGCCTTGAATGCGAGGGCTGATTCTTGAGAAATGCCCGCAACGAGCAGTACCTTGGTCGCTTGGGATCGGCACTGATGCGCTGGCCGCGACACACGAGGATCCCACTACCTCTCAAGGCGTCCCTGGGCCATACTTGCGAGGTATTCGTTGTATGTGTCGAGCTCTGCATCCTCGACGCGTTGTCGTTGCTTCGAGGTGCGCATCTCCCGGGTGCGCCAGCGGGAAAGGCAGACGATGAGTACCACGAATAGCGGCAGTTCTGCATAGGTCCATACCAGGCTCCCGGCGATCGCCTGATCGAGGGTCGGATCATGGTCGCCGGTGGGGTTGGCGTATGCACTGAAAAGCGGTGTCCCGGTTCGGAGCAGGATCAGGCCGAAGACGGCATGGATTTGGAGCTCGACGACGATGTCGACGAACCGCACAGCGAAGGATGGGACACGTGGCAAGGGGTCGGACGACCATAGCGGTATCGCCGAGATGACGCCGAGGACTAGGAAGATGAACAACAGGGCATCATGGCCGGAGGGGATGCGCATGATGATGCTGACGACGTCTGTGAGATAGAGAGCCGGGTACAGCAGGATCGCGGCGACGATGGCGACCGCGGGGTGTAGTGCGGCGCGGCAGAATCGTGATCGGAGTCCCGCATGCGCGGCGCGGAGCACGAGTCGTCCGAGGTCGGTGTGCGGTGTACTGCGCAGGAGAAGACGCCCCGGCGAGCCGGCGATGAGAAGCGGCGGGACGACGGTCAACAGGGTGATCTGTTGGAACACCAGGCCCGAGACGAACTCCTCGGCCAGGCGGTTCACGCCGAACGTCGTGACGGCAAGGATCAGGACGCATCCGGTCAAGAACGATGCCGTACGGGCGATTGCCCAGCGACGGCGATGCCGCCACATCCAGATCGCCCCCCTCAGGTATAGCGCCGCGAGAAGCACGGCGGCGACGGCGATTGGTGAGCCCGCGAGGGGTTCGAACGCGACCCACTGGTCAATCGGTGGCATGGCAGGTTCCCTTCACCGAAGCGATGATACATCGTTGTTCGGCCGCCGCGGCGCCGGGGACGGGGTCAGGTGCGTCTGGAGTAGGAGTGGAGGCCGCGGGGAAGTACACGTCGACGACGGTGAAGTTGAACACTAGCGGCGAATCCGATAATGGCCCGGTACTCCTATAGCTGGCCCAAGGGGACAAGTAGCTTGGCTGGTTTTTCACAGCTCGGTTTGGCGGTTTTCGCACAGTTGCCCTGGTGGATTTAATCGCTCTGAGCTTGGTCTCGTCTTCAGGGAGGATGATGCGATGCGGCTAGCCCTTGAGTGTTCGCGACCGTCTATAGAACGTTGCTCGGGACATTCCGAGATCGCGGGCAACCTGCGCAGCGGGGTCGCCGCCTTCAACCAGGCGGACAGCGCTTCTAATCTGACTGTCAGTAACCCGGCGGGGTCGGCCGCCAAGGTCCTTTCCAGCTTCGCGCCGTTTGCTGATGGAATCGGTAACGCGTTCGCGCTTGATGTCGTGTTCCATTTGCGCGAGAGCGGCCATGATCGTGAACAACATCGAGCCCATGGGTGTCGCGGTGTCGACATCGCCGCCGCCGAGGTTAAGTACGCGTAGGCCCGCGCCCCTGCCGCGGAGTTCGTCGGCGAAGGCAAGCATGTTCTGGGTGGATCGTCCGAGCCGGTCCAGTGTCGTGATGACGAGGGTGTCGCCATCGATCAGCGCGTCGAGTGCCCGATCGAACTGGGGTCTTGAAGCTCGCGCCCCAGACACACCATGATCAACGTAGAGGTCATCGCGTCGGACGCCGGCAGCCATAAGATCCACCTGCTGCCGGTCGGTAGACTGCTGCCGCGTCGAAACACGTGCGTAGCCGATCAGTTTCGTCATGGGCTACTCCCGACGTGTCTCGTAACTAACGGTGAATACACCGATTCAACCAGAAGCTTTCGAGACATAGTTACGAGACTCGCCGGCCGTGCACGAACTCGGTCGATTCTGTCAGTTTCAGAAGACGTCTGCACGGAATGTCAGAAGTCGTCTGCACTGCTCGTCCAAGCAGGGGGCAGCGATCGTGCGAGGTCGATGCCGGTGTCCTGTCAGGTCAGACGCTCGGTGAGGTCGATGAAGTTCGTGCTAATGGAGGTCTTCTTCCGTGTGGAGGGGCAGGTGTCAGGAGGCGCAGCAGGAGAGCTTGGAGACGTCCGTGGTGAAGGACTGGGCGGCGATTTTGAGGCCTTCGGCCATCGTCAGGTAGGGGCTCCACAGGTTTGCGACCTGGTTCACGGTCATCCCGGCTTCCAGGATGTAGACCCCGGCCGCGGCGAGGTCCCCGGCGTCCTTGGCGACGGCGGTGATTCCCACGATCCGTCCGGTGTCGGCGTCGGCGACGATCTTGATGAAGCCGCGGGTGTCCCTGTTCACGAGGGCCCGGGGCACGTATTCCAGGGGCAGGACCCGGCATTCGCACCGGATGCCGGCCTCGTTGGCTTCCTTGTCGGTCATCCCGACCGCGGCCAGGGCCGGGCTGGTGAAGGTGACCCGGGGCAGGTGCCGGTAGTCGACCTCGCGGCCGGCGTTGATGAACGCGTTCTCCGCCACCAGGGAGCCGTGGGCGGCTGCGACGTAGACGAATTCGCGGTGTCCGGTCACGTCCCCGGCGGCCCAGATCCTGGGGTTGGTGCTGGCCAGGGTGTTCTGCACGAGGATTTCGTCGCCGTCCCCGGTCTTGACGCCGACCCCGGCCAGGTTCAGGCCCTCCGTGACCGGCCGGCGTCCCGTGGCGACCAGCACCCTGGCGGCCCGGAATTCCTGGTTGCCGCCGGAGACGGCCGCGGTCGCGATGATCCCGCCGGTGGCCGGGTCCGTGCGCACGGAGGACACGGCCGCCCGGCGGACGACGCGGATCCCCTCGTCGGCGAAGACGCCCATCAGGGCCCGGGAGGCCTCGGGTTCCTCCGCGGAGGCCAGGCGGGAGCGGACCAGCATGGTGACCTTGGACCCGAGCCGGGCGAAGAGCTGGGCTTGTTCCAGGGCCACGTACCCGCCGCCGATGACCAGCAGGGATTCAGGTACCTCATCGAGTTCCATCGCCGTGGTGGAGGTCAGGTAGCCCGTATCCTGCAGCCCGTCGATCGGTGGCGCCCACGGGGTGGAGCCGGTGGCCATCAGATAGTGCGCGGCCCTCACAGATTCCCGGGTCCCGTCCTGCCCGGTGATTTCAAGGACCGGATCGTCCTGGGTGCCAGCGAACACGGCATCGCCCTGGCGCAGCTCCCAGCCGTACTCCGCGATCAGGTCCACGTACTTATCCGAACGCATCGTCTCCACCAGGGAACGCTTCCCGCCGATCAGCCCGGCCATGTCCACCGGGGCGGCTGATGCGCTGATGCCGGGGAACCGGCCGGACGCGTCCAGGGCAACATGCCGGGCCTCGGCCGCCGCGAGGAGTGCTTTGGAGGGAACGCAGCCGGTGTTCACGCAGGTTCCGCCGACGGTGGAACGCTCGATCATCAGGACGCGTTTGCCCAGGCTGGTCGCCCGGATCGCGGCCGCGAACGCCCCGCCGCCGGAGCCGATGACGGCCAGATCAAAATCAGGTGTTGGTTCAGACATAAAATCCTCCAAAGTCGTACAGCAGCGCCGTCCCGGAATGCCCGCAACGGTGCCTCGTGTATGGGTCTGCCCCCAGTCTGCGCCTTCCACCATGGGGGAAGGTCAAGAGGCTGACTCCGCTCTCCCGGCCCGGGGCGGCACCCACAGGTTCCTACCCCTCTTGACCTTCCACTAAACTGGAAGGTCAAGAGGGAATCCCCCGGGACGAGAGGTGCATGATGCGTATTGGCGAAACTGCCGCAGCCGCCGGCATGACGGCCAAGACGCTGCGGTTCTACGAGGACCGCGGCCTGTTGCCGGCCGCAGACAGGGCACCGAACGGATACCGCGACTACGCCCAGGAAACAGTCAGCCGGCTGGAATTCATCCGCCGCGGCCGCACCGCCGGACTGACTCTTGCCCAGATCGGTGACATCCTCTCCGTCCGGGACATCGGCCAGGCCCCCTGCGTACACGTCCGGGATCTGCTGGCCCAACAGCTCCACGATCTCGACGCCCGGATCGCAGAACTCACGGCACTGCGTGCAACCGTTGCCGAATTTCATGATGCCGCGGCCGCCGGAGACCCCGCAGCCTGCGACCCCGAACGCATCTGCAGCTACCTCTAAACCCGGCTAGATCCGGAGCTCCTCCTGCGCCGCTGAATTCCGACTGGCCCAAGGAGCGCTGTGAATCGCAGCGGTATTTGGCGTTGTTTTGTCAGCGCCATTTGGCGGGTCCAGCTCAGTGGTCAGTGCTTTCGATGGCGGCGGCGGGTTACCGGCATGGGGAGAGGCGTCAGTCGTGGGCCGGTTCCCCGGTCATCCGGTGGTCTGCGTGGTTGATGGTTTCGCGGATGAGCCGAACCAGGTGCCCGTCGTGGAGGGAATAGATGACGTGCCGGCCGTTCTTGCGGGTGTCAACGAGGCCGCTGAGCCGGAGTTTGGCCAGGTGTTGGCTGACCACGGTCCGGGGCGCCCCGGACGCGTCGGCGAGTTCGGTGACGGTTTTGGGGCCGGTGGAGAGCTGCCAGAGCAGGTGCAGGCGGGTGGGTTCGGCGAGCATCCGCAGCGTACCTGCGGCTGTTTCGAGCAGCTCCGGGCCCGGGGTGACCGGGTGGGCCAGGGAGGATTCCCCGGGTGCGGTGTTGAACGCGTTGCTACGCCGGCTGCTCAACACTCTGCTCCTCAGTGGCTGGTTCCTGGGATGCCGCGGCGGTGTGCCGGGGCCAGGACAGGAATGCACCTGCACTGCCTATCATCGCAATAATTGTCAGCGCCAGCGCGGCCCAGCCCAGTCCGGCGGCGGCTCCGATCCAGCCGGCCACCGGGTAGGTCAGGATGTAGCAGGCGTGGGAGAGGGAGAACTGCGCGGTGAAGACGTAGGGCCGGGTTTCCTCGGTGGAAGCATCGCGCAGCAGCCGGGAGGAGGGCGTGAGGATCATGGAGTTCGCCGCGCCGAGCAGGAACCACAGCCCCAACAACAGCCACCACCCGGGGCCGCCGGCCCCCAAAAAGGTCAGGACTGTGGCGCCGGCCAGCACGGCGGGGATCAGTGCGGCGCCGGTGAGCATCACGGCACGGTCCCCGAAGCGGTCCAGGACCCGGGGCGCTGACAGGGCGATGATCATCGAGCCAACACCGAAGCAGGCTAAGGCCAGCGCCAGGTCCGTGTCGGGGCGGTGCAAGACGTCACGGACGTAGACCACGGTGTTGACGAGCACCAGCGCCGTCGGGGCCGCGACCACGAGGTTCAGTGCCAGCAGGGACCGCAGGCGCCGGTTGCGCCAGAAGATCCGTGCGCCCAGGGTGGTCCGGTGCCACAGGGACGTCTGCGGGCCGGCCGGGGCGGAAATCCGGGGCAGGACCGTGATGGTGACCATGAAGGCCGAGAACAGGAACCCGGCAACGGTGCCGATGAACAGGTTGTTGTAGCTGATCAGGGTCAGCAGCAACGCCGCAAGGGCCGGGCTGACCAGGGCTTCCATGTCGTAGGCCAGCCTGGAGAGGGACAACGCTCGGGTGTAGTCGCGCTCGTCCTTCAGGATGGTGGGGATCAGGGACTGGAAGGCCGGGGTGAAGGTCGCGGAGGCGGACTGCAGCAGGAAGATCACGACGTAGATCTGCCAGGTGTCGGTGATGAAGGGCAGGCACAGTGCCATGGCCGCGCGGATCAGGTCCGCCCCGATCAGCACCGGCTTTTTCGGCAGCCGGGCCACCAGTGCGTTGATTACCGGGGCCAGGCCCACGTAGGCCAGCATCTTGATCGTCAGGGCTGTGCCCAAGACCGCCCCGGCGTTCGAGCCGGCCAGGTCGTAGGCCAGCAGCCCGAGGGCCACCGTGAGCAGGCCGGTGCCGATCAGGGCCACGATCTGGGCGGCGAACAGCCGCCGGTAGGTCACATTCCGCAGAACCGCTAACATCAGGCCAACTCTCTTAAGTGCATACGTGCGCGTCTATGCACTTACCTTAGTCGACTTTCGGCCACCCTGATCTGCGGTCAGAGCCGATGTTCCCACCCGTGACCGCCTTGGCCGGGATGCGGGTGCCGCGGCGGCGGTGTTGGGGACGGCACCCCTGAGGCGGCGGTGGTGCCGCTGCTGAAGATCAACCAACTCGAAACCATCACCGACGACGTCATCGAAGCAGCCGCCAGTACCCTCGTCATCGGCAACTGACGACAAAATACGCCAAGAAAACACCGCCAAAAAGCTCCGAAGTCCACAGCCGTGCCGTTCGATTCGGCGGGAGGGAGCGCAGCGGCAGGAAAATGGTCGACAGGCTGAGCGTTCGCCGGGCCGGCGCCGGGATACTTGCTGCCGGCTGCTAGCGGACTTCGACTACTCCCATCATTCCTTGGTCCTCGTGGTCCAGGATATGGCAGTGATACACGGAGCGCCCCGTGAAATCCTTGAAATTGATCCTGACTCTCACCTGTCCGTTGGCGGGTATGTTGACGACGTCCCGCCAGAGGGTTGCGTCCGGGGCGGTGTCTGGTTGCTCGACAATCTGCATCGGCCAGACATGCAGATGAAAAGGATGGTCCATCGGGCTGGGATTTATCAGGGTCCACTCCTCCACTGTCTGCGCGGCCACGGTAGTGTCCGTCCGGCTTGGGTTGAATTCACGGCCGTTGATGGTGAAACTCATCATCCCCATCCCCATACCCATGCCACCGACGGCTAAGGTCAACTGCCTGTGCGCGGCAACGGCCGCGGCCCTCAGATCTGCCGGTGCAGGCTGGGCCGGGACCGCCGGAAGAAAAGCGGTCGGGGCGCCGGACACCGAGAGGGTCGCCAGCACGATTTCCGCTGTGCCCTGGCCGCCGTTCGGGTCTGGGCCTGCCGGTCCCATCATGGCGGCCATGCCGCCGCGGTTGTGGTAGACGGCTCTGAGAGTGGTGTCGCCCGCGGCAGCTGTGACCAGGACATCTGCACGGTTGCCCGGCGCGAGCAGCAGCTCTTCCATGTCCCGGGGTGTGGGGAAGCGGCCGGAATCCATGCCGAGGAGCTGCATCTGCTGCCCGTCCAGGCGCAGCCGCAGGTAGCGGGCCACGCAGGTGTTCACGATGCGCCACCGCTCACGCTCGCCCGGCCGGGCGGTGAGTTTCGGGTTGCTTTGTCCGTTGACCAGGACAAGTTCACCTTCCCGGCCGAGCATCCGGTCCATGGGCGAGGTGTCGGGGACGGTTCCGGACCCGTCCAGGGTGATGTCAGAGACGACCATGATGCGTTCCCGGCTGGTGGCCGGGGGGTCGGTGTCCTCGACGATGATCGCGCCAAAGAGGCCGGCGAAAATCTGGTCCGCGACCATGCCGTGATGGTGGGGGTGGTACCAGTACACGCCGGGCGGGTGGTCCGCGGGCAGCCGGTACTCATAGCTGAATGAGTGGCCCGGCTGGACCACTACGAAAACGTTGTCTCCGTTGCCCTGGGGTGAGACGTGGAGTCCGTGGACATGCAGGTTGGTCGGGACGGCCATGCTGTTGACCAGCTCGACGGCGAGCACGTCTCCAGCCCGCAAGTGCAGGGTTGGACCGGGGACTCCTCCGTTGTAGCCCAGCGCCGATGCCTGTTGGCCGCCGAGCTGGACCGGCCCCGGCGAAGCCTCGAGCCGGACCTGCAACCGTCCATTGCTGCTGCGCAGCGCGTCCGGCTCAGTGAATTCCACGCCCGCTACGGGGGAGAACCGGGAACTGGCCGTCCACCAGAGCCCGGCTCCGCCGGCGGCTATGGCTGCCGTACCGAGGCCTCCCAGCAGGAGCGCGTTCCGGCGGCTGATTGGGCGCACTATTGGTCCTCGCCGAGCACCTTCAGCTGCTCGCGGTATTGCTCCGCGGTCAGCTCACCCCGGGCAAAGCGTTCATCGAGGATCTGCCGGGCCCGGCTCCTGCCGGGGTAGGGCCCCGGCGGTCCCTGCATCCCGCCGTGACTCCCGCTTGCGGCAAACATGCGCACCGCGACCAGTACCAGCAGCGCAATCCCGACGAGCAGGAGGATGCCCCACAGCCACATCCAGCCCATATTCGTGCCGTAGCCCCACATCATGACCGGCGCCCTTTCGCCTAAGACCGTTGATATTCCGATTCTCTGGCAGATCATGGCCTACCGGTAGAGCCCGAAGGCCTCTTCGCCCGCATGCCCCCAGCGCCCTCCGGCGGCGGCTTCCGCTGAGGACAGAGAGCGGGTGATGCTCCCTTATCGCCGCTCCGTACCCGGCGTTACGATGAGGCCACACGCCAGATGAGGCAGTCCGCAATATCCAGAGAAACAGCCGCTGCCGTCGCTTGCCAGGTCACAGTCGATCAGAGGTCGGGATGCTGGAACAGCGAGCGAACGCTTTGTATGACGCAGTCGCCAAGGAGGCAAGGCGAGACTGCGGTCAGGACCTGCGAGGCCGTCCCCGATTTAAACGGCGGACTGTCCCGGAGCGGTGGCTGAAAGCGCCGGTCCCGTCGGCGCCGTTGAAGTCAACGCCGACGGGCGCCGTTCCTGAGAAGCACCGCCAGGCGGTGTCAGCTGTCCCGGGCTTCCTCCGCGGGACGCCGGTTGACGCGGCCTGCCGCGAGGACGCTCACCAATTCCCAGGAGCCACGTGGCCGCAATCCCGAGGCTGGGCTGTTCTTACAGGTGCTCGTTGCGCCTGTCTCCACGTCGAAGCACCCGCCCGGCTGAGAGCAGAGCGGATACGCCCAATCGCCACATCGCACTGGAATTCGTAGGTGTGGTTCTACCGGCCTGCGGCCGGGGCAAGGGGGCGCGATGGTTGCGGAGCGGTGGGTTCGGGAGTTCCGGGCCGGGGAAGACGGAGTCTTTTGAGCAGCAGGGCGTTGATGGCCACGAGGAAACTGGATCCGGACATCGAGAGGGCGGCAATTTCGGGGCTGAGGACAAGTCCGGCGAAGGCGAAGACGCCGGCGGCGATGGGGAGGGCGATGGCGTTGTAGCCGACGGCCCAGCCCAGGTTCTGCCGCATTTTCCGAAGGGTTCCTTTACCGATCCGCAGCGCGATGGGCACGTCCAGCGGGTCTGAGCGCATCAGGACCACGTCGGCCGTTTCGATGGCAACATCCGTGCCTGCACCGATGGCGATCCCGAGATCTGCCTGGGCCAGGGCGGGGGCGTCGTTGACGCCGTCGCCGACCATCGCGACTTTCTTCCCGGCCCGTTGCAGCTCGGCGATTTTGGCCGATTTGTCTCCGGGCAGGACTTCAGCGATGACGGCGTCGATGCCGAGCTGGCCGGCGATCCTTCGGGCGGTGGCTTCGTTGTCTCCTGTCAGCATGACCACTTCGATCCCGGCCTCGTGCAGGGCGGCCACGGCGGGTGCGGCTGTTTCACGGGCGGCATCGGCCAGCGCAATCACGGCGGCGGCCTTGCCGTCGACGGCGGCGAGGACCGCGGTCCTGCCGGTGGCGGCCAGGTCATCGCGGGCGGCGGCCAGGGGGCCAAGGTCGATGCCTTCGTTGGCCATGAGTTTGCGGTTGCCGACCAGGACCCGGCGCCCGTCCACGGTCGCGCCGGCCCCGTGACCGGGAACGTTGAGGAAGTCCGAGGCCGCCAGGACGGGTGCGCCGTGTTCGCGGGCGTGCCGGACCACGGCCGCAGCGAGGGGGTGTTCGGATTCCTGCTCCACCGCGGCGACCAGGGCCAGGAGTTCGTTTTCGCCGATTCCCTCGACGACGACGTCGGTGACTTCCGGTTCGCCCTTGGTCAGGGTGCCGGTCTTGTCCATCACGACGGTATCGATCCGGGCAGAGGTTTCCAGGGCAGTGGCGTTCTTAAACAGGACACCCCGTTTGGCGCCCAGACCGGTTCCGACCATGACGGCCGTCGGGGTGGCGAGGCCGAGGGCATCCGGGCAGGTGATCACCACGACGGTGATGGCAAAGAGCATGGCGGCCTGCACCCCGGCGCCCATGGCGAGCCATGCGCCGAAGGTCAGGGTTCCGCCGATCAAGGCGACCAGGACCAGCCAGAACGCGGCCCTGTCGGCCAGCCGCTGGCCCGGAGCCTTGGAGTTCTGGGCTTCCTGGACGAGGGTCACGATTTGGGCCAATGCGGTGTCGGCGCCGACTTTGGTGGCGCGGACACGCAAGGTGCCGGTGGTGTTGATTGAGGCGCCGATCACTGCGGATCCGGCCGTTTTGGCGACGGGGAGGCTTTCGCCGGTGACCATGGACTCGTCCACCTCGGACTGGCCCTCTTCGACTTCGCCGTCGACGGGAATTTTCGATCCGGGCCGGATCAGCAGGAGGTCTCCGG
>Ga0308160_10005589_pt1 | contig 13052 bp, 11 predicted proteins | sample PhyFR1_FD_201036 | JGI IMG/M metagenome (GOLD analysis project Ga0308160, IMG submission 201036) | Phyllosphere microbial communities from UC Gill Tract Community Farm, Albany, California, United States - DLSLF.R1 | ecosystem: Host-associated > Plants > Phyllosphere > Unclassified | place: USA... | reverse complement strand
TGGCTGATGATAGGTGATTGAGAATTTGGAGAAATTGGTTCATTTGACGGAACTTTGGTTGGGAAAGAACAAAATTAGGACTCTTGAGGTAAGTCTTCTCCTATGGTCATGTATTCGAGCTGACGGAAAGAACCTTGATACATTCAAATCATTGAAGATCCTCTCGCTACAGTCGAATCGAATAACCAAGCTGGAAGGTCTAGAAGGGCTGACCAATCTGGAAGAAATCTATCTCTCCCACAATGGTCTCAAGAAGATCGAGGGACTAGAGCATAATGTAAGTCCACCCTTCGTACCGTTTGTCATTTGCTGATAGGTACAGCTCAAATTAACAACCCTCGATATCGGAAATAACGAAATTGAAGAAATTGAGAATATCTCGCACCTCTCTGAACTCCAAGAATTCTGGGTAAGTCCACACTCGCTCTTAGTTTCTGAATACTAAAGATCAGGCGAGCGGCAACAAGATCGCCAACCTTCGAGCACTCGATACTCAGCTGGCGGTCTTACCGAAGTTGGAGACTGTTTATCTGGAGGGTAATCCATGTCAGACCAATGACAGGTCTGGGTATAGGCGGAAGATCATCCTTGCCTTGCCGCAGGTCAAGCAAATTGATGCTACGCGAGTTTCTTACCGGTTCGCTTGAGTCTTGCTTATTATTTAGGTTCGTCAGGATGTCGTAAGGTGTTCAAGAGGTCATGTACTTGTATATGTAGGATGAGGAAATACAAGCGATATATCAATGAGAATGGATGGTATTTTATTCTGTACAAGCACTAATCGTGATTTGCTCCTACTCCACCCTGATCTTCTTTGCTGCTCGCTCATTCACCTCGTCCAGATCTAGCGGTTCCACCTTGACATCCTCCACCTCGCTGACGGCTCGACTGGGCGTCGAGTCCAACATGCGCAAAGCATCCCTCACAGCGGAAGTCTCGACTCCCATCCTTCGCTTGATTCCACCATGTGGTGCTGGGATCACATCCTTCACATGGGGATGTGAATGGGTGCCCATGCCAATCGCGCTAGCGTTTGAGCCTACGCCGATAGACGGAGGTGGTAGTGGGCTTGGACTTGAGGCAGGTGCTGGGGAAAGCTCGATGGTGGGTCCAGTACATTTCGTTCGCCCAGCTACGACATCCGCGAGCAGCGCCAGGGACGCAAATTTAGCATTAGGATGAGCCTATTCGTTAGTCCAATCTATACGGAAACAGTAAACATACCTTCAACTTCTTCCATGCTTCATCGCATCTCATTGTTTCGTGATCTTCTGCTGACAATGGTGGTGTGGGCGGTTGAACGTCGACTACGAACCCCTCATGTGGATTGGCGGGTGAGAGGAGGTTGTTGATGTCCATGCAATTTCCTGGGCAGTTTATACATGGTTTCTTCTTTGTTTGTTGAGTCGAGGGCTGACCAAATAGCTGTCCACAGAACTCTTTTCCTACGCATGTTAGTTTGGATCGAGATGGAGAAGGAATGGGTACATACCGAAAGTATCATCTCTACAGGCATCACAATTTGATGGATCACCTGAGCAGACTGCTTCACCTTTCTTGATTACATTATCTAATTTCCAGAACGTCTTCTTCGGTCCTGTATCGATACCACTCGATTTGGATTTCAGTCGAAGAGATAGCGGTACAGCGGCTGAAACTCTGGGTGGTGGTGGAGAATCATCTTCACATAGGCAAATAGCCAGGGAAGGGCATACATCACATTTCCCCTTTGACGATTTTGCAGGGATAGGGTCTTCATTGACGATTCGACATAGGCATTCGGCTGGGTTCTGGCAGAGTCCGCAATCAGAATGATGGGGTTCGATTATCGTCACAGCTTGAGGTTGGGGTTGTTGGCATGGACAATCTGGATCGGGGTCGGGACAGATGGGGCATGCTACGGGAGTTCGTTTTTCTTTGGGAGCGTCCATGGTAAATCTAGCGGCTGTAGTGGGTAGATTGGTTCGTCGTCCAGAACTAGATGGAAAGCTTGGTTCCAACTTCAATCCCCCTCCGGAACCACTCCCGATATTCCCACCTGACCTTAACCTCTCCACCTCGACCATGAGAGATGCACACATTTCCTCTAAATTCTTCTTCTCCGACTCCCAACCTTCTTTCTCCCCGTATAGCTCGTTCATCTTCCCCTTGATCAACATCAATTCATTCTTCATACGTTCATTGTCTCCTTTCAAAGCCCTTGCTACTTCCTGTAGACGAACGTTGGAATGTATCTCGTCCGCTTCATATTGCCGAAGTCGATCTTCTAGGGTTGTAATATAATCTGTCCGCCTAGCTCTGTGAGCTCGTTGGGATAGGCGGTTCTGAGATTGTCGTTTCTATTGGTGAGCTAGGCACGAAGGGGGGAAAGGGAATTTACATTATCTGGTTCTTCTGCGCATACTTTCCTCCCAGGTTTAGCTCTTTCAGGTAACACCCACTCTTTGGAGGGTTTCGCAAATACTTTTCCAGCGGATGAAGAAGTATCTTTGCTATTACTCCCACTTGCCACCGGTGTAGACGATGTGGAAGCGGTACTAGGTCGAGACACCATTGATGGTCGAGAAGGGATTGCCATCTTTCCATTTGTATGACCGTTGGTGGGCATGGTGGAGCGAGATTTGATAGATGCGGATTGAGTGGAAGTTGAAGGACGGGCAGCGAGGTTGGAGTTCGTTGAAGCGTTTAAAGGTCGGGGGAGTGCTACCGACATGCCGGCTGGCTATGTGTCCTATGGGTTGAATCCAAACGGCCAGCAAGAGTGAGGTTATGAGAATCTTGAGGAAAATGGTTTGAAGATATGATCAAATGATCTCGCGGCGGTTGAAAGACTGTCGTGCTATTCCACGCAAATTCCACTCAGTCGACTGAAAGGTGCACAGTCACTCCTTCGCTTCTGACAAAGGTGTGGCGTTACTTTTTCGTGCTCCAGCGCTCCACCTCGTTAGACTTCAGTCGTCGGGATTGATACAGTCGGCCGATGTAATGCTAAGAGAAAGATGAGAAGGAAAAGGTGTTACTAAAGTAGATATCGGCCGATGGGTTGATTCGCACAGCGACAGGGCTTGGCCCAAAGAAGGCATAATCTTTATCTGATTAGCGGCATTTCATGAATTGATCCCGAGTGTGGCACTTGGGCGGCGGCTGTTGAGGCGCTTGTTCCGAAAAGTCGATCTACACACTCACTACATCTAGAGGGGATCATCCACCTTACTACTCGGTTCTACAACAATCTTCTGAAATCGGTCTGGCATCGTAAATAGGACAAGATGGCGGGATCACTCTTCTCGGTACCGATTTTCTTCATCATCTTCCGTAAGTCCTTTCACTGATCTTCACTTGTTGGGTATGGCCTGACAGAACAGGTGAAACGGTCGAGGGGGCCATCATCGTTTCCGTCCTGCTTTCCTTCGTGGAGCAGTTGATGACAACCGGAAAACTATCGACCGCATCGCCTATATCAGACTCGAATGAAACACACGGGGAGATAGATGCCGATCGCGATCGAGAGTACTCCGAGACCAATCCTTTATTACGGCGTGACCAAGTCAGGAATGAGACGGGTCCATTGGAAGGAGCAGAGGCTGAGGAGAGGATGCAGAAATTAGTTTCGAGGATGAAGATTCAAATCTGGGCTGGAATGGGATGTGGAATGTTGATTGCATCTGGTATCGGAGCGGCTTTTATCGCAGTCGTAGGTCTTCCATCACCTGGGACATTGTGCACTTACTGACGTCTAGTTTTACTTGGAAATGGGTAATTTATGGTCAGAAACGGAACAGATTTGGGAAGGAGTATTTTCGGGCATAGCATCCGTCCTGATATTCATCATGGGGATTGCTTTCTTAAAGATGGACCGATCTAGGATTAAATGGAGGTACAAGTTGGCTGTCGCTTTTGAAAAGAGTCATAGTGGGTCTTTGAAGGATGGGGATGAGGCAGAATCACAGGGTGGGAAATGGGCTTTGTTCATGCTTCCCTTTGTGACTGTCTTGAGGGAGGGATTGGAAGCTGTCGTCTTTGTTGGTGGGGTAAGTGCCGCTTTTACGTTTGTGGTGCGATATTGATGATAGGTCTCGCTTCAACAACCCGCATCATCGATTCCACTAGCTACCCTTGCCGGCCTGATATCAGGTGGTATAGTCGGTTGGCTAATTTACCGAACCGGCTCAACAACAACCCTCCATTGGTTCCTCGTCTCATCCACCTGTCTTCTCTTCTTGATTGGCGCTGGACTCGCTTCAAAGGCAGTTGGATTCTTCGAGTATTACTCGTTCTCTCGGGCTGTCGGCGGAGATGTTGCGGAGACGGGTGATGGACCGGGGAGTTTCAAGGTTGAGGGGAACATGTGGCATTTCACATGGGGTAATCCAGAGGTATGTCCCCCTTTAGACTATGGGCTCAGTACGTCTGCTGACTTTATAGCCTGGAAGCGCTTCTACCAATGGAGGTAAGCTATGCGTTAATCACGGAGGATATGAGTGGATACTGACAAATAGCTTACCAACTCCTAAACTCAATCTTCGGATGGAACAACACAGCCACCCGAGGCACGATATCAATCTACATCCTATACTGGGTCGCCATCATCACTAACCTAATCTACTTGAAATGGAAGGAAGGCCGTATAGAGGTATTCGGCTATCAATCCAAAGCAGGCAGAATACGTCTACAGCGTCAAACACAAACTCAAGAGGGATTTAGAAGGATAAGTGGAGATAGTGATGATAGTCGCTGAGCTGAGCCTACAAAGACTCGATGTATACCTTATTTGTCGGAATCGCTTTCGGGGATAATTACCACCCTTTGAGACCGATATTGTGAGTGTAAAAGCTTGGATGCGGTGCAAACACGAGGCGGACCTGATTGACCCCTTCCTTTTTCCCATTGTTCAAGATGGAAACACGACTTTCTTCGGAGATGGCGGACGACGGAAAGGAGGGTTAAGCTGCGCCGGGGCTTTTTCGTCAGTTCCCAGGACCGATGTGTCAAGGGCCAGGAACTGATGATCCTCGTGTGGGTGTGGGTGGGGAATGCGTTGTTGCATAGCGCTTAGGATTTCGAAGCAAGTGCCGGTATAGCTTTTTCACAGACCTCTTTTTCTGACTCTTGCCCCATATTAATCCACACGATCTCTTCACTTACTGTTCAATTTAATTACCATTTCACCGACAAGGCACTCAACTACATCATTCACCTCAGGCCAGACAGACTCCCATACATATCGAGCTATTGATATTCATCCAGCTCAAAATCTTATCTCGGAAGATTGGTACCAGTCAGGCTATCGGGAGATTCAGATGGGCTGTACCTCGTCGAGGCAGTAAGTCCAAGTCAAGTCCCGTATTCATCACTAACAACAGACTCGAACAATACCAACAATGGGACACCCGCACCCATTCAACTTCCCACACCCCAAAATCATCGCCCCCAATCTACACCTACGATCAAAACACCCCTCACGGTCCCCTACATTTCCCGAAAACACCGCCCAGAGTCGCAGTGGTCTTACCGCAGGACGAACATAAGGAGATGGGGAGGTATAGGAATCCAAGGGGTTATTCTGAATGGTGGTAGTCTAGTCTATTTCATACTTCCCGCGCTACCTATAATGTCTATTCTTGATCTATAATATCCTAGTCACATACCGAGCTCATGAAACTCCTATCGCCTGGTAGACTAGTTTGGTACTAAATGTTGCATCCCTTGTCCCGGATCCTTTTTTACTCAAAGGACCTAAACCCCTCTAATACTCGTTTCGTAAGGAGATGGGGATTAGGGTACCTTTAAAACCCAATTCACGCTTACCTCCTTGAGTCGTTCGGACTTGTCAGACCTTATAACACGACTCTCTCGGTTAAATTCACCTACGCCACCTACCTCATTGTAGAACTTAGAGCCTGAATAATCCCCAGAAGAACCGCCGGTCCGAGTTAGAAGACTTCCTCTCCCCCACGTAACGGCACTGCCAATACACAGATTTTCAACACGTTTAATTCTGATCGGAGAGTGAGCAGAGGGCGTCCTTCTAGTTCGCTCCAACCGGCCACACAGCTAGTTTCATAGCCGGTGGGGGGAGAAGGAGGCTGTTTGAGGGTTGGAGTATATAGTACTTAGTGCTGTGCGCTAAGATATATCTGTGAATCATTATTCCCATCCATTCACATTTATATCAATCATATCAATTTGGATCAGCATTGATCGACATACAATATAACATCCCTTGAGATCGACGTTCAATTGAATTGATAGAGATCATCATGTAAGTTATCCATTGTTCCATTCTTTGTACTCTACAAGTAACGCTCATGCTCATGCTCAGACAACAATGTTCAACTTGATGCGCTCACGTTCACGCTCCCATTCTATCCATACCCACACTCAAGGTCGTCCGGGCGATACACCTTACCCTAAACCTTCGTCTCCAATTACAATGACTCCAACACCAGTGGGTGGCAAGAAACCAGCTCCGCTCGAGAAGGGCATGTGGGAATGAGGAGATGAGAAAGTGAGTGTTTGTCGTCATGTACACGCGAGTCAGAGGCTGACATCACAGGTGGAGATGAAGGAAGGTTGTGATATTATTACGAATTTTAACGATATATATGGCAATGTACCATTACCGCTCCATCTCCAGCCAGTCCTCGAGGGATATATAGGGGGTCAGAGTTGGAAGATCACGGAAGAAGGATCAGTTGTACCAGTATTCAAACGAAGTTGTAAGAAAGATGCATATGATGTAGGCGATTGATTGCAATACAACAAATCAAGCATTCTTCCGCGGTTGGATCTTGAGCGAAAAGTCGACATGTTGACAGCTCTGTTCATCAGCTTTTACGTGTCCAGACACGACACGAGTGGACTGACCTGGTGAACAGCAGACGTCGACAAGATATCAATATCAGGTCCCAACCTCTCAACCAATCCCCCCTCAACAATTCCTCCACTAGTCTCGATCAAGAACTCCCTCTTTCCCTTCCATTTCTCCTTGAGCTCTTTGGCGGCCGAGTGCAGTTCCTCGCCTACAATGTTATCGAGCATGACTATATTTGCGCCTGCTGTAATTGCCTCGTGGGCTTCGGCTAGGGATTGGCATTCGACGTTGACTAGTAGTGTATAACCTGCGACCCTTCGGACTGTCTTTACTGCATTTGTGATCGAGCCTGTTATTAGTATGGAAATGATGTGTTAAGGAGTGGACTTACCAGTAGCCCAAATGTGATTATCCTTGAGCATGACCATACTGCTCAAATCGTGTCGATGGGGATCGATACCTCCAACCATCATTCCGTATTTCTCTACCAGCCTGAAACCAGGTGTCGTCTTTCTAGTTCCAGCTATCGTTCCTTTCCATCCACTCTCTTCAGCGGCGTCTCTGAATCTACGTGATCTGACATCAGCATTTCCACTTGAAACTGAACGAGGATGAACATACACCGAGGCAATCCCACTACATCTCGCCAGAGTGTTCAAGGCGACTCGTTCACCTAGCAAGAGCTGCCTTGCCTTTCCACGGACGATGGCTACTTTAGTCTTGGTATTTGGAGGAACGACCGATCCCTCGGGCATTAACCATTCTACCCTTTTTATCAGCTCCTCTCAGAAGGTAGGACTTACGAGCAGCCAGCATAAGCAAAGATTTCATCAAAGAATGGGACACCGGCAAGAATACCCTTATCATCAGCTCCAGATCGAGTATATATGGTAAACCAACCCCGCTCTTTCCCCAGAGGATCGCTTCTTGTTCTTCTTCACCGACTACGAATCCAGCCCAATCGAATGAAGGTGTATCCTCAGCATACCATCGCTGGACATCTGCCTTCCATGATGGAGGTAAGAGATGGGCTAGGTTCTGACCTGGTTGTAGGTTTGATGCTTCCATCTTGATGTTGTATAGAGAGTGGTGGTGGAGGTGTAGAGTATATTTGGACGATCCACTCCGTTATCCGGCTGGTCCGGGGTTTTAAGGGGTATCCACGTGGGATAATTACCAAAAGAAGTAGTAATGAGCATGACGACACTCACTCACCGGCACCCTTGTGTCCTGTGTCCTGTGTCCTGTGTACACCTTGGCAGCTTATACCTCATTTACTATCACTTGTAAGGTATACTCGTAAACCTTTCTTGAATCAATAGAAGCATTGGGATCTAATTCAAGTCGAGATGTCATTCCCGTATCTTGCTAAATCAACGTATGTCCCCCGTCCCCCACTCTATCGAATAGAATTGATGTCTAGGCTCAAATACAAATCTCCCCATGCGACTGATCTTTCATTCGCCAAAGATGAGAAGTAAGCTTGACAACACATTCATAAATCAGAGCTGATTTCAAGGATTCGAGTAACGGGTCAATCAGACGATGACGAGGATTGGCTACTTGGAGAATCATTAGATGGATCTAGGTCAGGTGGTTTCCCAAAGGTAAGCTAATTGCTGTTCATCTTGACAACGAAACCTGATACACAGGACTTCGTAACACCTATAGAAGAAGAGGATGAAGGTATCGCAGAGACTGCGGCACCGGCTCCTGTCCTTGCTACCAAGCCCGAGCCCGAAGTAGAGAAGGAGACTGCGGATCCTGCTCCTCCTGTACCTGCCGACGCACCACCTCCACCCTCACCTCAATTGGATCCTACTTCCCTCCCACAATCCCCTGCACCAGTTTCTACCCCAGCCCCTGCCGCTCCAGCACCTGTCGCCGTCTCGACACCAGCACCAAGTCAACCCACACCCACCAAAGCTCCCGCTGCCGCCCCTGCCGCTTCGACTGATAGCGGCGATCAACCCGACCCAAGTCAGATGACGATGAAAGACCGCTTGGCATTCTTTGCTGCTGCTCAAGGGAAAGCTGGACCTCCTCCACCTATCAAGCCGAAACCTGCTTCGGGATTAACGTGGAGTCAAAGGCAGAAATTGAGGCAGGAGGAAGAAGCTAAAGAGAAGGAGGCTGGGGGATCTGCTACTACTGAGGCTCCTGTACTGACATCTGCTGCCGCTCCAGCTGCCGTAGAGTCAACTCCTGCGCCTTCATCACCGAGGGCCGAAAAGAGAGAAGCTGCCGGTTTGTCTGCTGCGGATGCGCAAACTTCGATTGGAAAAGGTGGATCACTTAAGGAACGTATGGCCGCTTTGCAGGGAGCAGGAGCATTTGGTCAAGGTGAAGAAACCTCGAAACCTGCCGCGCCATCTCCATCGGGTAAAGTCTGGAAGAGACCCGCTGCGCCTGAACCTACATCCGATGATGAGGTCGATGAAGATGGAGCTGCAATGAAATCCCCCACCGGAGAGGAAGGAGACGGACTAGCTGAAGCTGGAGAGCAGGAAGGAGAGAAGACTGAAGAGGAGGAAGAGAGGGCTAGAAAGGCAGCTATTGCCGCTAGAATGGCTAAACTCGGCAATAGAGGACCGATGGCTATGGCCATCCCACCCAAACCCGCTAGAAAACCAACCAGAGAATCGATCGCTAGCCCTACCTCCGAGTCCAAAGCGGATGAACTCGCTGCTCCCATGGAGGACTTGAAACTTGCAGAACCAAGCTCCCCAACAGCAGCCACTTCGCCCCCAACATCTGTTCCGATGCCGGCTATTGCTCGAAGAACAGCTCCTCCTCGTCGACGTGGACCTCCCTCCTCAAGTGCGGTACCGACTATCGCCTCTACCAAAGAGACTACGGAAGATCAATCGATGTCGATCGGACCAAATGATGGTGCCGAGCCTCCACCACAGGTCATGGTTCACGACGAAGAGAAGCCATTGCCAAAGACCGAAGAACAGAAAGCACAAGAAAAAGAGTTTGAGGAGGCCGGCCAGAAATCTGGAGGAGCCGGGGGAGCTGCTGCTGCTGGTATCGCTTTAGCGCCTGTCAATACCGAGGGTGCTGCCGCTAGGTCAGCTCAAGAGGATGACGACGAGGACGAGGACGACACCATGGAGAATGCCAGAGATGGTGAAGCAGGAGTTAGTTCGCCAGTACCAGCTCCTCAAATGGTGCCCATTCATCCACCTGCCGACAGCCCAATGATCGAGACCGATGAAACGCCCCCACCTCCTCCACCACGAATGAATCTATCTTCGATGCCGAAAGACGAGGTTGAGATGAAGCATCAGGAAGAGCAGGAAGCAGCAGAGGAGAATGAGGAGGACGATGAGGCCAATGAAGAGCAGGATGAAGAGGGAGAGGATGAAGCGCCACCACCACCCCAGCGTGATGTTAGGCGATCAATCGGAGGAGGCGACAAACCACTCGGTCCCCGACCACTTCCATCGCCTGGAAATATTGGAATCGCGCCACCTTTGCCTCCTATGGTACCGCCGAGGGATGACAGTGACGAGGAAGAGAAGATGGAACAAGACGAGGATGAGGCACCACCTCCACCACCACCTGCTCGAAAACCCTCTGTCCCTGTCCCCGCAAGACTGCAGATGCCTGCCGAGTCTCCTTCGCTTCAGTCCCCTAGTAAGCTGTCTCATCCTTCTTTTAGGAGTCTGGACTGATTTATAGCATCGCCAAGGGCCACACAATCGCCTGTACCCCGAAGTCCAACGACCCCTATGCGTGCTGTACCTCCTGCACCAGTTGAAGAGGAAGGACAGGGCGAAGATGATGAAGCCTCCCGAAGGAAGAACATTGCCGCTCGAATGGCAAAGCTTGGCGGAATCAAGTTCGGAGCGCCTCCTCAACGAAGCAACTCGACTGGACCTACCAGTGCGATTGGCGAAGGACCCAAATCGCCCATCCGAGAAACACCTACTTCGCCAACAGTCGAGGAAGAGCAGGATGAGATGATTCCTCGTGGATCGGCTCAGCCCCCTTTGTCGCCCGGCATGGAAGGTGGTGACGGTGAAGAGACTGCTGAAGAGGAAGCTGCTCGTCGACGAGCTACTCTTGCTAGACTACGTGCTGGAGGATCACTCGGGTTTGGCATGTTCGGACAACGAGGTCACGATTCTTCTGCGGCAAGTGATGAACGTGGTCTAGAGACTGAAGGGGTGCAAGAAGAGGAAGTACCGCCCGTACCTGCGGGACGACCTGCTGCACCACAATCGCCGATCGTGTCAAAAGTACCTGAAGTAGCGGAAGATGAGGAGGACGCCGCACCGCCGCCACCCGCTAGGCCAAATGCTTCCCATAGTCGATCTACTACTGCTCAGTCCGAGTCTGACTTTGCTCCACCTCCCGTTCCTGGAGGCAGACCACCAGGACCGCCAAACCGACTGCCTCCTCCACCCATCAACACAGAGCAAGACTACGAAGACGCGCCTCCTCCACCTCCTCGATCTGCTCAACCGCTATCCCCGGGTCTACCTCAGAGTCCTGCTAGACCCCCTATTCCACCCGCCGACAAGAGGATGAGTCAACTCCAGCAGCCCCGATCCCAGGAACTTCCCCCACCTATCGACAGGCAAATGACGGACGAACCAGGAGGAATGGAAGATATCCCTCCTCCACCTCCTGCTAGGCCTCAGTCCGGTTCACCTGTCATGCCTGCGAGCCCCAGACGAAGTACTTCGATCGCATCCCGATCTTCTGGACAGCCTGTCATGCCCCCTGCTTCTCGTCAGGGGTCTAGAATGGAAGAACAGCCACGAAGTTCCGTATCGCAAAGTCGACCTGGGTTTGATCAGTTACAAGAAGCTTCCAAGGTGCATGGTACACAATTGATCAGGGCTGCTAAAGCTATGTTCTCTCAAGGCAAGAACGGATATCTTGGTGTAAGTCCCCCCCACTCTTCTCGATTACATGGCGCTGATTGTGCAGGATGGAAGTCCAGCTGGATTCGTCTTGACGGCAATGGACAATGCTCATCTTCCCAAACCACAGGGTCAGTGGGGATACATAGTACTAGAACAAGAGGGTACATCAGTACTCAAGCGGTCTGATGAGGTAAGTCCATCCATCAATTGGGAAACACGGACTGATCAGTAGCCTCGACCAGGAGATATTGCTGCTTTCTACGATGCCAAGCTAAAAGGCAAGAAAGGGTTGTCGAGCTACACCCAGAATGTCGGTAGTGTCGAAGAACCTTTGGTCGGTATTGTGTCCGAGTCAGAGACTAAGAAACATAAATTGAGAGTACTACAAGTTGAGCGTGGAGTACCGGAAGAAGTCAGTTATAGGTGTGATGATTTAAAGTCGGGTCGTGTTGTTGTGAGTTCTTCCTTTTCCAACACTTCATCATTCATACCTCCCCAAAACAAATCAACTTCTCCATATGCTTTCGACGGGACCCGCTATTTGTTCCTATCACGCTATCTCAGAAGAGTCCCTCCTATCATACTGCTCGCATATACCAGTGAACAATGCTAACATCCAGGTGTTCCGTCCTGGAGTCTGAGTGCGGTACGGTCAATCATAGTAATGCTACGGGTAATAACGAATATGTCAAGAAAAAGAAGGGGAAGGATGAGAGGGTGCTTTGCATGTAATGAATCTTGAACTTTACACGGTCGATCAGCTGAAAGGGCACGAAAGAGCATCCTCTCGGACGTTGGATCACGTCATCTTCTGCTTCCATAGAACAAACTGAGACTTGACGCCGTGCCCGTTGAGTCATCCGAGCGATGTGCCCTGAAGGTGCTATGAACCGATAACCAACTGGCATGGCACTTACAAGACATGATACCTTGGGTCCAAGAGACACAGGTACTGATGACGAACACGAGTGTGGAATCTAGCAACGGATGCATCGTATCCTTCTCGGCATTCTGACTAAAATCGATATTCAATAGGTGGCTTCGATGACCCTGACTAATGTGGCTTGTTCTCGGTCGCCTAAGTAAAGTTGGTACGGCCGGGTTATGAACGAACACACGGGCTGCAGATGGTAACGATCGCTACGTGTAGAGCGTTTTAATATCCTTCAACTACCCTTTTTCAGAAGATAACGACTTTACAGAGTGATTGCAGTGTATAATACTCGTAGAATTGTTCTGGCCAAAGAGGCACGCATTGTAACTCGGCAACCTTGTTTCACGTCGGCAAACCGGTCATCCCCTATTCCCTCTCTTCCCTTTACTCAGACCGCAATTTTATTAGTAGATTCAATCATCAA
>Ga0308160_10005588_pt1 | contig 13053 bp, 18 predicted proteins | sample PhyFR1_FD_201036 | JGI IMG/M metagenome (GOLD analysis project Ga0308160, IMG submission 201036) | Phyllosphere microbial communities from UC Gill Tract Community Farm, Albany, California, United States - DLSLF.R1 | ecosystem: Host-associated > Plants > Phyllosphere > Unclassified | place: USA... | reverse complement strand
AGACTATCAAGTTCTTCTCGATGTGATGCTTTTACTGTCTGACCACGATGGCGCATTCCCTCCACCGCAGCCTGTCCTTTCAGAAAATTCGTCTGCGCGTCGGCTCTCATTCTGTCCAAATACCTCTTCAGTTCTTCAGTCACGACGACCCCTTCGAATACTGACGCCTGACCTGTGTTGGTATCGGATCGCGCATGGACGCCCGGGCCCTCTTCTATACAACTACAAGGCACTTGACTCTGGGGTCCCAGGAACAAGGAGGACGGGAGTCCTGAGCTGCGTGAAGTCATTGAAAAAGGATGATGATGGGGGAGTTGCTTTGCTTTGCAAGGCATGAGGGTGAGCTATATACCTGAAGCTTGCAAGAGACCATCCTTTGATCCAAATTGGCCCTGAATACTTCTGCTCTTGGCCTACAGATCTTTGTCCAAAGGTAGAATGATAAGAGGATATACCACCGAGGCGCTTCGCCAGAATCAAAGTCCAAGGATGCTGTTGGTGGCTCCTTGATAGGTCTCGGGCACGGTGGAGCCGGTCAACAAAGGTCGTCACAAGCTTGTGGAGCATAACTAGATTGAGCTATGGCGATGAAAGGATAGGAATGAACGGACGGTCTCAAGTCCCTGGAGGAGAGATTGTGAAAGGATAATAGCCGAAGTGGAGCGGGAAATAGAAGGTGGTTTGTCCGGACCATGCCTGTCTTGACCCTTGGCCGAGTCAGAACGACCACTAAGAGGTTCATCAGACGTAGGCCGAGGAGGGTCGACAGAATTAACGACGGAGCCAGGGGGACGCCTGATAGTGCTGCGGTTCAAACAGCGGGATTCATTCGTCCGTCGTCTGGAGACCCTTCGGCGAAAATGACGCAACCCAAAGCCATGATCTTACAAACTAGTACCACAAATGTGACGACAAAGATATTGGTCCGCATAGAAAGCCCAGCCCCAGCGAACGATCCAAGCCAAAATAAGACGATATACACCAATCGTCGATTCCGAGATCTCCCATCTGTGCAGTTGAGAGGAGCGAATAATGCTGGGTCGGATATCAAAGCGGCATAGGGGGTAGTCATCATAGCCGTAGGGATCTCTCTAGCTCCCGAGTTTGCTGCCTGAACATGAGTTTATATTGATGTGGTGACTTACTTGAGTGACTTGAATTCCACCTTGAATCGCTAGGAGGAGTAGGTAAATCCAACCGTATTCTCCTTCTGGGCGGAATATCCTCGACATCCCTGGAGCGACTAGAATTAAGTTGGCAACGATGATTGCTGCTTGGGAGCCGAAACTGAATAATAGCCAGCCTCTTCTTTTGTGGCCTACATCATCAGCGAGTTTGAGAATGAGAATGCCTTACCGATTCTCGCTCCCAACTGCCCAAATATCAACCCGGAGACGATAAATCCAGCCAGAGAGACACCAGCCATCAAGGGTGACTTGTCCGTTGTACCCATCATTCGAACCGCTAATAGTACGGTGTTCCTGTCTATGTCAGTCCCAGCAAGGCCTGCCGAAGGTCATGCTGCCTACCCGGTCATGCTGGTTGCAAAAGTGGAGTAACGCTCCAATGTGATAGCGTCCGCCAGGCTGTTGTTAATTGAGTATATCGCCATATCGAAGAGAGGACGTACGCGCATGAGAAGGTGATTATCATTAACGGCAGCACCAGAGCATCCCCCTCGATCTGTTGTCTTTGCCAGTCGCTCCATTTCACATCTTTTGATTTGAGCCTGTATTTAAAGTCAAACGCTCCCGACACAGTGTGGGCGAGCAAAAGACTTTGCTGGGGTCTCTCCAGGCCATCATACCCACCCCCGTGTCTTGTCTCCGATATGGGCTGGCGTTTGGGCAACAAGTGAGCTATCTAATGAGCCCCAAACTCGACCCGACTCCCCAGACGAGAACGCACAATGTTCACTCCGGTCTTCCATCGACGAAGCCATATATTACCCCTACTTCGAACCTATGGCCTTGAAGTGTGCGGTGAAAGTGATCTATACATGCATTGTAACGTTGATGAAGATAAAGGGGAGGATTGCGAATTCCAATCACGCAACGAAGACGCGCTTGGACATTGGATCTGATCCCGTTGTACCGCGTGGAGCCCTGAAGTCAAGGTTGGGGCCTAGGAGTGCAACTATACAAAATCTGCTCGATGAAACCGAGTCAAGCCAGCTAAGCATGGTAGACGACTGCAGGAATTCATACTGATACATTTTGAAGGCTCTATAAGCTAGACAGAAGGAGTTACCAGATCATCAAGGTCATCAGGATGTCCCCAATTCAGTCTCCGTTTAAACAACAGCGAGACATACGTCAAAGCCAGTAATACCGGCACCTCCACCAGAGGACCTATCGTAGCGGCTAAAGCCTGATCTGAGTCGACCCCGTAGATAGCAACGCAAACGGCGATAGCAAGTTCGAAACTATTTCATCAGCTTCGTCCACCTTTCGGAACTTACTTGTTTGAGCCGGCAGTAAATGACTGAACGACGGCCATTTTGTATCCGTATTTCCTCGCTCCTCCTCGCCGACGACTGAGCCAGTGAACGAGGAAGAAAGTCGAGGTCCACATGATCACGAAGTAGACTACCATTGGTACCACTACCCGGAAAACATCTCCGATATTATCCAATATTCTCGTTGCCTGACCAGCGAAAATGAGGATGATCCTATCATCAGCTCCGTTCAGAATCTCAGTACTCACGTATAGAGCAGGCCGATCAAAGCAAGAGGACCAAAGTACGGTAAGAACGCATTTTCAAACTTCTTCCTTCCCAACAATAACATCATGCCGAATCGAGTGACCACCCCCGCAGCGAGGGGAATACCGAGATATATGCAGACTGCGATTGCCGTCTTTCCGTATTGGAGTGTCAAGGTGTTTTGGCCAGAGATGACGTTGATGAAGAATAAAGACATGGGCGAGTAGAGGATGATTTGAAGGATCGAGTTGATAATCACGAGAATAGCGCAATAATCTCCGTCTCCTTCTGCGAGCTGGTTCCAAATCATCACCATTGCTATGCACCTTTTCATCAGCACATGCTCGGGATTCGTGGGGAGTAGCATACCTGGCAAGTCCGACCATGATCACTCCCTCTCTATATGTTGGTAGATCCGGTAATGTAGCCCACGCAACCGCTAGCATGATCTCCCGTAAGCAACCAGCTCACAGTGGGCTGAGACACTCACAAATGGTCCGATGATCCAATTCAGTACAACGGATAAAATGATCTGTCTCCATAGAGTCACTGTTTGGAACATGGCGGGAAGTTTCTCGTATTGGACTACCAAGTCAGCTTGCATAACGAAAACCACGTCATACGACTCACCTTTCGTTAGGATCGGCCACATCATAACCAGTAGACCGACAACGAGAGCTAATCGTCAGCGTTATTTACAGCTGATGTCGAGATACGTACGAGCTGATACTCCCTCAAATTGAGCTCCGTTCAGTACCGTATCAACATTAGGGGCGAATTTCCCTACTTGTCAACAACGTTCGACAGAAGTCGACTCACCAATGACGACCCCTAGAATCATAGCTATCAATACTAGCGGGGCGAGAAGTCGATCGAGCCATGATAAACCCTTGAGCAAAGAGTCTGAGGTCAACAACATGTGCACTGTTGTAACTCACTTGGTCCGGCCATTTGTCCGGGGGTAGGTGGTCGATCGTGCTCTCCCGATTCGGTTGGATGGTTATCGAAAGACGATACTGGCTCTTGAGGATGTACTGAGTCTTTTTCACTTGACGACATTGTGTGTGTTGAGTATCGGATGTTGAGAGAAAGATAATGACTTGATCTGGTCCAGAATGAGATTCCATTTATAGTTGATCGGCGAAATTGAATATGATATTCAATTTCGGTTGATATTGAAATTCATTCTAAGTTGATATCCATAAACGTGCTCATCTATGCAAGCCAAGCTAACTTGGCTCGGCCATTGCATATGCTTATACATAGATCTATCAACGTGTTCAGTACTGCTCTTGCTGGAAGATACTTGAAGATACCCACGGTTACTATGACATCCGCACAACCCGCCAAATGGTTCGATTCCCTCCCAGCTCCCGTCAGTGATCCGGCCCAACTGAGTGCCACCGAACTTCATGGACTCTTCCAAAGTAACGAAACTAGAGCAAAAGTACTGGTTATCGATGTGAGGCGAGCGGATATAGAGGTATTTACCTTTCATACCTGCTTCAGTCAAGATCTGACGCGCCAAGGGTGATCAAGCATGTATGATCCCAAACGCCATCAACCTCCCCGCTCAGACATTCCACCAGACTCTACCAAACCTCATTTCTGTATTGAGCCAGTAGGTCTGAACATCCCGAACGAAGCTCATGATAGATACAGCCACGTTGTATTTCACTGCTCAAGCTCAAATGGGCGCGGACCAAGGTGTGCGGCTTGGTATGAGGATGCACTACTTGAGGAGGGTATGAAGACGAACGCGTATATCTTGACTGGTGGTATCAAGAAGTGGATAGAGCTGTATCCTAGCGAGGTTGTTTCTATATGAAATGCCTTGGAACGGCACGTATAGCTGGCCTGTACTGAAACGCGTCAATCTCAGCCAGGTCCCGGTCCGTGTGTTCCCGCGTCGGGACCACAGCATCGCCTCAGAGCGATGTAACTAGCAGTATCAAGGCTCTACGTCCTTTCGGGACTGAGCTTTTCTTCGGGCATGCATGTATACATGCTACCACTTTGCGGAGTGTCTAGCTAGAATACTGCCGAGATTTCCAAGTTGCAGATGCCGTGGTTGTTTTCTGTCTCTGTCTTGCCTTTTACTAATAATATTACCCTGAATGTAAAGGAGAAATCAACAGGCGTGTCTCGTCTTGTTCTCTTTGTCGCCTTCTTTACACCGCTTGTCACTCATTCACATCACATCCTACATAACTTCCTTTTTTCACTCCCTATACTATACCACACACTCGTTCATTCCACCTACTCTACCAATCAACCCAAACAAAAATACATACATACAAGATGCTTGCTTCAATCCTATTTGCCCTACTTCCCCTCGTTTCCGCTATTGTCACCCCTACCACCCCTGATGGATCTACTGTCATCAACGAGGGAGGTTCTATCGATGCTGCTTGGACAGCAGATGATACTGGATCATGGACCAACATGACTATTCAGCTGATGACTGGTGATAACCTTTCTGTAAGTTCCGAATATAAGGGGCACGGACATTATGCTGATCTATTAGATGATCCCCTTGAAGAGTCAGTTCATACCACATGTCCAGGGAGAGTACTGATTGTACAGCTTTAATCACTGGAGTCGACGGTACTACCACCACTACCTACTCTACTCCTGTACCAGAGGTCGCACCTAACTCCAAGATTTACTTCTTGCAGTTGTACGTACTCCCGAGGCGCGTCGGGCACATTATGCTAATAATCTAGCACCAACGGTGCTGACCCCACTGCTACATGGACCACTCGATTCACTATCGCCGGTGCTGATGGATCTACCACCGAGCCAGAGCAGACTACCAACTACAATGGAGAGGATGTTCAGTGGGGTATGTCTTCTTTCTGCTTCACATGTAATGAGCTAACAATCAGGTGTCGGTGCCATCGTAGGAGACGCCTCTGGAAACAGCACTACCCCCAGTGCTTCCGGCGCTGTCGCTGGCTCCGTTTCAGCTGCTCCTTCCTCCGCTTCTGCTTCCACATCCACAGGATCCGGAATTACCAACTACGGCCCTTCATCAGCCACTTCGTCCATTGTCAACGTCTCCAACGGCTCCGGTCCATCCCGAGCTTCAAGTGCCGCCAACGCAGCCAGCTCAACAGTCAGCGGTGCCGCCTCTTCCCCTACCACCTCCAACAACGCCGCTTTCGCTCCCCAAGTCGCTGTTGGTGGACTCGTCGGTGTTGTCGGTCTCGTCATGGGTCTCGTTCTCTAAATCACCTCTTGATGTCTAGTTGAAAAACTACATCTTTGTGTCATCTGTTTTACTGGATTTGGGATAAAAAGTCTAGCAGGCTAGGCATACTTTCCAATAACGATAATCCCACGATAGCCACGGACATTCATGACGCTCTTACCCTATGCATACATCTTGCGTCTTCTAAACTTGCATCTGGCATTTCTTACGCAGCCTGTAGTCTACTCGTCGTCGTCCATTGCACCCCATTTTGAAGCTTTAAGCGGTGCCTCCAGCTCCTTCTCCTTTTTCTTCTCCTTCTCGAACCCTCGTCCCTTCGTAATTACCTCAGCATCGCCATTTCCATTCCCATTCGACTGATCCATCTCGGCATCCGCAGCATCCACACGAGATGCAGGCGGGGTGGTACTCCTCCTGCGCCTGACTTTAGGTCGAGGAGACCTCGTTCGACTCCTACTTTGGCTCGGACTCCTTCGGCGTCGACGGGGAGGGGTGACAGTAGGTGACCTCGACCTGGATCGAGATCGGGATGGCTCCCGCCGAGCTGCTCGGCGAGGTGGTGTGTCGTCTCGACGTCTCCTCGGGGGTGTATCATCCTCTTTTGGTTTTCGAGGAGGGGTGGAATCGTCTCGCTTCCTTCTGGCTGGGGGCGGGGTGGATTCGTCTCGCTTCCTCCTAATTGGAGGTGTATCGTCCCTAGCTCGCCTGGGTGGGGTGTCATCGTCCCGACGTCTTCGCGGGGGAGAGGCTCGTCGAGGAGGCGAGTCATCAGCACGTCTCCTTCGAGGTGGTGATTCGTCACGTCGTTGTGCTGGAGCTGAATCGTCCCGTCGTCGGGGTGGGGGTGATTCTCGACGACGAGGGGGTGGACTGGGTGATCGACGTCGAGGGGGTGGTGCGGCACGCTCCCTCCTGGGTGGACTCCTAGATCTAGATCGACGAGGTGGAGGAGGCCCATCATCCCTCCTGCGCGGTTCCCATCCACCTTGACCTTGTGGCCCATTTCCTCGGTCCTGCCCTCCGTATCCTCCTCTTCCACCTTGTTCCCCTCCGTATCCGCCTCGTCCACCTCCATAATCGCCTCGTCCGCCACCATTATCGCCTCCTCTGGAACCGTAGCCCACATCCTGCATCCTTGGTGGCTGCCATCCCTGTTCTCTTCCTCTTCCGCCTCTTCCGGACCGTTGGTCTCCCCTTGGTGGTCGGTCTCTTTCTCGTGCGCCTGATCCGGGCGGCGGGAGGAATGGTTTCTCATCCTTGTCATCAGTCTTGAACAACAGAAGGAAAGCGGGCACACACCTTCGGTCGGTCCCTTCCCTGTGGACGAGGTGGGAGGTTGCTGTGTTCGGGAGCAGGTTGTTGGCCTAGCGCCTGCTGCATTTGGATCTCCTTCTTCTTTGCCTCAATAAACTGGAATATCAGCATGGAACGGAGGGGAACAAGCGGACTGACCTCAGCGGGGACACCTCCAACGGTATTCTGAGCGGAGATCAATAGATTCCATAATGTCTCCGTAAAATGAGCAGCCCCATATTTATCCATGAACCCAAGTAAATTGACTTGCATCTTCCTAGGATCAGGCATCTATCATCAGCTCATCCTCTTACGTTAGAAATAGGTATGGGTCGTACAGGAACATCCCTATCTTCCAGCATTCCAAAAACGTATTCTACAACCACATCATCTTCAAACTTGATCATTTCCGTTACTTTCTTGGCGATCCATGGTCTTAGGACTTGGATATTGACTTTCCTTAAATCCACCTAGACCGTCAGCTCGGATAGAAGAAGGAAGGGAAGGAGGGACCTTTGTATCGAAACATTTTGGGAACTTTGTAGATTTGATAGAAAGAGCTTCTTTGTCTTTGAACCGCTGGAGAATCAGCTTGTGGATCTTGACATGGGATTTCCAACTGACTGAATCCTGAGTAGCATCTGTTCCTCTCAAACCTGAAGACATTTTGCCGAGTCTCTTAGATGTAAAGTGCGTGATAGATGGTGAGGATAGAGTAGCTGTCTGGACGACCTCACAATTGTTAGTCTCACCTCTGGGCGCCACGTGTCCATGTCAGGGTCATGATTTGTGCATCTACCTTGACCTGTCCGGTGAATAGACGGACCGTACATACTCTGGCGATACATATATCATATCATAGCCCACATCCAGCTATCTTGAGGGTCGAATGGCCGATACACGAGTCGCCATGGAAGATCCCGAAATCTTGTCGCCCAAACTTGTCGGGGAGCAAGAGAACGAGCCACCAAAAAGACCGGATTCACCAGCTCTTGCACCCTTACCCGAGCGCGACTTGGAACTAGTAGACCTCCCAACAGAATTCGATCCGGATGCTGAACCCGCTCCTATCGCCCGACGGTCTTCGCTGGAAGCGAACGATGTGGAAGATACATTACAAGTCCCAATTCGGTCGATAGAAGATGAAGATGCGGAAGAAGCAAGACAACTTGCCGAACTTGATAAACGGCGTAATCCACCACAGGAAGAAGGAGAAGAAGAGGATGGGAACCTGGAGGAGCTATTGAGGGGACTGCAAGGTGATGAAGATGGAGAAGGGGAGATTGAAGGTGGGGATGATGAGATTCTAGCTGAGATGCCTCAGGAGGAAGAAACAGAAATCAATATGGCCGAAGAGGTCGTTCCCGAACCCGAGATTGTTAACCTGCCAGAAGCTTCTCTACAGCAGGAACAGGAAGGTGTACAGATGGAAAGCAGTATGTCATTTGATCCTTTGTTCTAATGACAAAGGAAGGTACTGACAATACTAGCATTCTCGTCACCTTTGTCCGACCTCCCCGACCTCCCAACTGAACTTCCACACTCACCACAACCACCCCCACCAGTACCTCTATCAACTATGCCCAAACGAGTCCTCTCTCCTCAAGCCGAATCCCATGCGGAATCATCTACAACAGCCTCCAAACGAGCTAGGCTAGCTTCTACCGATCACTCACCACCTCCGAAAGTGAAAAGTACCAAGAACGGTAAAAGGAAAGACGAAGGATTGGTAGTCAGTGGGAAGCGACCTAGGAAACAGATTCAAACGTTGGACTTTAATGAGGTTGATGAACTTGAGAGTATCTCGGATGGCGAGTTGGGGCCGAGGGTGGATAAGGTGAATGGCAAAGCCGGCAAAGGCGCCAATGGGAAACCGAAAGGTAAGTCCTACTTTTTCTCTGTATATCAGCAAGGCTGATGATAGCAGCACCAAGGAAAAAGAAAGCCGACGGAGCATTCAAGAGTACCACAGCCCCCAAAGGTCCCCCTGGTAAGTTCTGCTTTCTCGTTGTTGTGTCCTACTAAGTCGTAGGTATCAAGAAACTGAACGATGTCCAACTACGTAAAGAACTAAAAGGCAAAACCCGCGAAAGGCAATATGGACCATGTCTACGACCTCGTTATAAAGGTTGGGGGAAATGTACTCAATGCGTAGGAAAGGTAGGAGGGGATTCATGTAGATTCAGGAATTTCAGGATGTTCAAGTAAGTCCCTCTCCTCTTCAGTGGACTTGCAGCTGATGAGAAGGATCGACCCCGATACGGCGGATATATTGGATGTGGCTCCATTCGAATATACGAGATTGGCAGAGGAAATGACAGGTTTGCCCAAAGAGTTCAATGCTCCTTGGACAGAGGATGATATTTTCCGAACTGAGGTCAGCTGCTTTACCTGGTCTCGGGTAGAGAAAGCTGATGAGCAGCGAACAATCGCATCGATGCTATTACCCGTCATATCGAGAGAAATGAGGCATGCGGTAAATGCGAAAGCAGTAGTCCGTGAATCAGATCCTGCCCTACATCGTGGAGTCTGCGGTATGTCTCCTCCCTTCTATCTTTCCCCGCCCATAAGCATTAAAGAAGGCTTGCTAATGTCAGATTTCTGCTCATCAACGATTTTCGGTGGATTCTTCTTCTGCCAGAAATGCGGTAAAGACTATTGTCTCCAATGCGAACGATACTTTTCGGACAGTATGGACGCTATTCGTGAATCTCCCTGGGATTTACCTGATGCGGCTCGACCGAGGTTATTGAGATGTACGCTTGCACCGCCTGAGAAGGGGACTCTTGGAGGGAAGCCGCCTGTACTTTCCGGTGGGGAGGATAAAGCCGTCGAGGTCGTCCCTTCACCGCCGGTCGCCCGGAAGATGCCTGAGGTGGATGAACAATCGCGCACGAACGTCTCAGCCATGGCAAGCGGAGCGGAGGTGGCACCGCGCTCGGACGACCTGCCGGCAGAGGAAGATCCACCTTCGACTGATCCTCTGCCTCTCAACAGTGCATCAGTCGATGCCGAACACGATCAGTCGGTACCAGACGAACGGATACCTGGCGATATCGTCATGACCGACCCTGCTCCGGCCGATAGCGCAGTGGCCACGACCGTCAATACCCAGGAAGATACCGATACTCAAGAGAATACTCAGGTAAAATCCCATCCAAGTCACGACGACGCTATCCCCCTCTCTACGAATCCCTCAACAACCGACCCTATCGCACAAGTACCTGTCCCTGAACCCCGCCATCGGCCCGCGACATATAGAGCAGCTGCACCAATAGCACCTGCAGCACCACCAAAGAAAAACTTCCACGTTCGACCTGACCTGATCCCCGTCACTCGATTCCACGCAAAAGATCTAGAGGAACATTGGTACAAACTCGCAGCATTTGTCCTGGATGGTACAGGATCACTAGAAGAGAGGATGAAATGGTTTTACCCCGCCCACGTTGAGATTGATGATACCCTCTCTGAAAAGGTCCAGCAATATATCGAGAAATATCCCACTACCTTCCCCAGTGGTCCGGCATCGAGTCTGACAGATGAGGAGATGAGCAAGTATTATGTCAAGACTACCAATCCTGGCGTTGAGCCCATTGTGGATCCTTCTGGAGTGGGGGATAAATCACATCCATTCATGTTTGTTCAAGCTTCTGAGCTTGACAATACATTATTCGATCGACTTTGGGCGAGGGGTGAACCGATCGTAGTGGATAAGGTGGGAGAGAGGTTCAAGAAGATCTGGACACCTGATACGTTCATCGAGAGATTCGGGAAGGAGGACTGCTGTACGTCATTCGTCGTGTCTTCAATTTCAGGTGAAGCTGACAAGGTAGTCGTCATTGAATGCGAGACTGAAAAGATCAAAGCAACGTCCGTTGGGAGTTTCTTTGAGTCATTCAAAGACCCAGCTCAGCGTGGATCCAAGGGTGTTTGGAAGTTGAAAGATTGGCCTGCGGCTCAAGATTTCCAATCGGCCTATCCGGACTTGTATAATGATTTCTGCGATTCCCTACCTGTTCCCGACTTTACAAGGCGGGAAGGAGTCTTGAATCTTTATGCCCATGTTCGTCTTTCACCCTCAAGAAATGGGAAAGAGCTGATGGTAGTTCCCTTCAGGACCGACTAAACCGGATATTGGACCTAAGATGTATAATGCCTTCGAAGGAAAGGAGAGTGCAGGTGGTCAAGGATCGTGAGTCTGCTCACCTACCCATGACGCTATGCATGAAGGCTGATAACAGAACTCGACTCCACATGGACGTAGCAGACGCAATCAACATCATGCTCTACGCCTCCCCTCGCCCAGATGGTCAACCAGGCTGTGCAGTCTGGGACCTCTACAAAGCAGAAGATGCCGATACCATACGGGAATTTTTGAAAGCCAAATACGGTGGAAAAGTATTCTTTACAGACCCAATCCACTCTCAGGTCTTTTATCTTGATGCCGAATTACGGAAGGAATTGGAAGAGAAATATGGGGTCGTCAGCTTTAGGGTTTATCAATATCCTGTATGTCCATCTTCCCCCCTATGATCCCGATGATGAGTGAGAGCTAATGGATAGGGACAAGCTGTATTTATACCTGCTGGTTGTGCTCATCAAGTATGTAATCTTGCAGATTGTATCAAGATCGCCTTGGATTTTGTTTCACCTCGTAAGTCTTTTCTTCAGGACCGCTGTGATAGAGAAAGGAAGAGCTGATATCAGATAACGTCTCGCGATGCCAGCAATTAATGAATGACTTCCGGAAAGAGAATTACATAAAAGCTTGGAAGGACGATGTCCTCCAATTGTACAATGTCATGTGGTATGTCCTCTACCAATGATGGATCAAGGCTAATATCAGGTTCGCATGGTTGAATGCTCGCGAAACACGTCAGAGACGGCTGGAAGAGGCCAAGGCCCCCAAACCTCCACTCACCGCGAACGGAGACAGACCCCGATGGCTCGGTACGCAAGTAAGCGCAGTCCGAGACGAACCCTCACAATCCCCACTCCAATCCCGCCCTCCAACACCCGAACAAGATGAAAGGAACGAACAATCCAAAGATCGCTTGGAACTATCCAAATCATTATTCGAAGCTATGTTATCTCAATCAGATACCCCACCTCCACCGCCTGTTGAGGATAAAGAGAAGAAAGAAGAGGTAGTAGTGGATAAAGACCCTGGGATTAGGACTTCTCAATTAGTCAAGATGGGGGTACTTCCTGTTGATGTTGCTTATTGGGGTGTCATGGAGACTATGAAGAGTGAGAGGGGGGATGGGGGGATGGATGAATTCCGGATGGGACTTGATGGGTTGGACGGTTTGGATGGATTGTAATTATGGGCAAAGCTGGATGGTGTTTTTACAAAAGTTGTATTGAGTGCTCTGGCGATGTTATCCAGATGTCTTGCTTGATACCGTTACGAGTCTGCAGACGCTATCACTTGGCCTTAATGGGTCTACGGCACTCATAATCAAACCAAGTGCGATGTGTCGGGAGCTTATCATGTACGTATGATAGGTCAAGTATCCGCCCAAGAGGTTACCTGTCCTATACACTCGTAAATTAGAAAGACCCCTCCTTGACCACGTCTAGTCCAAGTCAATATGTGCCAAGTGAATTACACAATGCATACCAGTCTCCGTCCATGACAGGTCTGCAATAATACATACAACATTTGATGGAGCACCAATTTCAGGTTACGAGTATGACGAACAACACCATGATGACAGCGATGATAGCAACGACCGTAATGAAGAAACAACTCCCTTGCTGGTTCATACCTGTACATTTAGCTTGTATACAACGGCAGGACAGAAGGAGACATACGTGCATCCCGCTCTTCTGGAAGTTC
>Ga0308160_10005585_pt1 | contig 13058 bp, 18 predicted proteins | sample PhyFR1_FD_201036 | JGI IMG/M metagenome (GOLD analysis project Ga0308160, IMG submission 201036) | Phyllosphere microbial communities from UC Gill Tract Community Farm, Albany, California, United States - DLSLF.R1 | ecosystem: Host-associated > Plants > Phyllosphere > Unclassified | place: USA... | reverse complement strand
CGCAACTTGGTAAGTCCACCTTCCACTCGCTCCTTCACCAGCTTCACTTTCCAATCACCGCTCGCTCGCTTGCTCCACCCCGCTGCGTACTCGCTATCGCTCGTGGCTAATATCCAGAATCCCGAAACATAACCCCCCGCAGAACCCTAAACGGCCCATTCATGGGTTCAATGAACATGCCAGGAATCTCCCTAACCCTCCTCAATCTATCCAACGTTTCAGAAGAATGTAATATCCCCGTATCGAAATTATTGGAGATGCTAGACGCACCACATAATTCCCCCGCTTGGCCTCAGACTAGTGGGATTTACCCATTACCCAAGGATTTGGAGAGGGTTAGGAAGGACGCTTGGGTTGATGTTGAGAAAGAGGAGAAGGTTATTAAGAAGGGTGGGAAACAGATTTTGGGTATGTTTCTCCTTCTTTTTCCTCTTTTCGTTGGATTCAGGGAATAGGCTGATCAACAGCGGATAGCTCAAAGATGAGGGAAGCAATGAGGAAAGCATCAGAAGATGTCATTACTTCTGAACCGGATCTAACTCGATGGGATACTGTACGTTTCTCCCACCCCCGAAGACAGTATGCTGATGGATAGATCGTAGGAGATGGTGATTGTGGAGAGACATGCGCTGCTGGTGCTAAAGCCGTTCTTGAGGCGCTTGATCATGGATTGGGAGAAGATGGGGATGTCGTGGATCTATTCAGGGAATTGACTGATTTGATCGACGGTGAGTCTTTTCCTTGCTATTTGGGATAAATCTGATGAAATCAGAGGCATGCGGCGGAACACTCGGAGCCATCATCTCAATCTTCCTCGCTGGAATCACCAATGCCCTCCTCTCCTCGACCGAGAACAAGGCAACACCAGAATTCATGGGTAAAATGGCTTTAGCCGGTTTGGAAACCCTAAAACAAAGAACAGCAGCCAGAGTAGGCCACAGGACAGTCATGGACGCCCTTATCCCTTTTGCCGAGGTACTTGCTGAAACTGGAGATGTCAAGAAAGCGGCGGAGGCTTGTAGGAAGGGAGGGGAGAGTACTGTGGAGTTGATCGCTAAATTGGGAAGAGCTACTTATGTGGGAGAAAGGGAGGATGGGGGTGCTCTGCCACCTGATCCGGGGGCTATGGCTTTTGTTGTGGTTGCCGAGGGGCTTGCTAAGGTCTTGGGATAGATAGGTTGGTAGAAAGTGGAATCACGATGCCACAAGACGTGTATTAATTACATTTATTGTGATACCACGACATTGACTATAACGCTAATACCTCTAATTATGATTGGATCGTATCTGAACAGTGGCCTAAATTGAGAGTTGCCGCCTTATTCGGTCTTCTCCTTCTTCTTCTTCGGCTACTCGTCAGCTCCATTGTCACTCTCTGTATATGGAACATACCACTCTAACCAACCAATAAAGCCCGACAGCAACGACGATATTGAAAATCACATACGCCCACAATAACCCGAAATCCCTCCACCTAGTCCCATAACTTAGTCCAAATTGCTTGAGCAAAGCATCGGTAGTACTAGCCGAACAATATTCACATCTACTCATATTCGCCGGTTCAACGAGATACCCTCCTGCCATTTCGAGGTAAGGCGCCATATATTCGCTACAAGTTTGACCGGTTGGTGGTGCGAACTTAATTAGTTCTTGGAGAGAGCATACTATCGGCGCCATTGATATACCTGTTGGAATCATTCCGCCGACAATGTATGTGAAGGGAGAGAGGCGATACATGAATATCCAAAATCCAGGGAATGTTCCAAGCGGAACAAGAACTCTACTTATAAGCCTACTGCCTTGTCCGATAATATTTGACTCACCCGCAGAAGACCAGACACATGACGAATAGTAAATTGGCGACATTCCCAGCTGTCTCTGCAGTTTCAAAGCATGTTACGCACATGTACCCAAATGTCGAAGTAAATAGCATGTACATGAGTACGAAGAGGAACATTAATCCACCCCGCTCGTGGACGGTATTGGTAAGTTCGGCATTCCGGAAGAATCCAATGGGATAGTACCATGTCACAAACAACACCACTGCCGAAATTACCGCCCAGGGGAGTTCGGTGAGGATGTTGGATAACATGAATACTTTCCATGAATAGATTTTTGAAGGTCGTTCTCGGACTTCGTAAATTGATCGAGACATGATGAAGATGGGAAACATTTGTTCGAGTAGTTGACCAAAGAGGAGGAAGAGCTGACTTCAGTCCAGCTCTGGCGAAATGAGGAAAATGGCTCACCATAAAGACAGAAAACAATTGACTCTGTACGCCCTGTTGTGATCGATCGGCTCCGAAGAATGAGAATCCGATATATAAACCCTTGCTTGTCAGCTATTGTCTTAGACCTGGAAAGGGACATACCGAGATAGCACAGAGTACTAGTTTGGAGTAGATATAACTAGGTGATCGCCAAAGCTGCCACCAGGACCGCTTGAGGGTAATGATCAATTGGTCCCCGAACGGAGCAGCAAATTCACTATACGCCGAAGCATCTTCACTCCCCTCCCCGCCCTTGGGGTTTTGCTCCATCTGATCGAGTTCTTCCCTCGCAGCAACCCGCTCAGGACTATCCAACCATTGCTGATGCCAATCGACATCAGATTTGGTCCCAGGAGCAGCCCCGATAGCTTCCAACATCCACTCTGCAGGATTCTCTCCCTCCCTGTATGAAGAAGCTCCATTCCGCTCAAAGTAATCAATGAGGATACGTGATTGTTGACCGACTTGACCGTAATATACCGTCTTTCCCCCTCTGGCGAGGAAGAGTAATCTATCAAACTGCTCAAAGAGAATAGCAGAGGGTTGATGAATCGTACAGAGGATCGCTTGGCCGTGAGCTGCGAGTTTTCGGAGCAGCTGGAGGATATTCCAAGAGGTCTGGGAGTCGAGACCGGAAGTAGGCTCGTCGAGGAATAACAGGAGAGCAGGCCTTGCAACGAGCTCAACTCCGATACTGAGTCTCTTTCTCTGTTCGACATTCAGCCCTGCATAATTAGGAATAGTTCTCAATTGCTGAAATTCAGGCAAGACTGACCTTCTCCAGGAGCACCAATAACAGCATTGGCATAATGTTCCATTTCCAGCAACTTCAACACCTCGTCCACATACGCAATCTTCTCAGCCTTGGGCACATGTCGAGGTTGTCGTAGTAAAGCCGAAAACTCGAGGGCTTCTCGAATCGTACTAGTCTCGAGATGGACGTCCTGTTGTTGAACATAACCCGTTTTACGCTGGAAAGACTCGTCGCGGGGTTTACCGTCCACCAAGACTTTGCCACCGACTACACCCATGGTCACACGGGTAGCGAGGACGTCGAGGAGTGTGGTCTTTCCTGCTCCTGATACACCCTATTCATCAGCATCTATCAAGGATCTCATCATGTAGACTTACCATCAAAGCGGTCAGGGTACCAGGTTTGACCCATCCATCTACATGATCCAATATCCGCCTTTCTTCACCTTTAATCTTGATGTCATAAGTCACATCTTTCCACGAAACGATAGAAGTCTGTTTTTGGATATTGACCTCCTCCTTCCCGTGTCTTGAAACGCTACCAGATTTCTCGGAAGTGTACCCAGTCTCGATATCGTCTTTAAGTGCTTTCATATCCGCGGGTATCGTTCCTCGTTGATAGACTAGTACTTCGCCTTTGGATTTCTGAGCGGTAATGATATCTATCATTAGCTAATCGCGAGGGACAGACATACCTGAAGCTAGAAGGTAAAAAGCCCCTAGACCAATTGCAAAAGCAAGTAGGATCCCGAAATTCCTCCATTTATTCCCAACACTCGCCTCATACATGACTTGAATATACCTAGTTCCATCAACCTGTAATGAACCAGCCTCCGATCCTAGAGCTGAACAGGATCTCTCTAGACCTGTGACACCCTCATATGCGGGTCCCGATGGTATTATCTCTGTACAAGTGAATGACCTCCCTTGGAACTCGTTTATCAAGAGAGATTCGAGAGCGTAGTAAATTGGATTTAAGAATCGCATCCATGCCGCCCAACCTCGCATGTATTGTACTGGAATTGAGAAACCGGCGTACATGACTAGACCGACCATGATGATTGTCGTAGGAAGGAGTGCTTGAATTAAACTCCTAGATGCAGCCGCGAGGAGTCGGAAGATACTCGACATGGCCAGTGTGCATGTGAAACTGATTAGGAGGTAGAAGAAGAATGCCCCTGATATCAGTTTTCACCACATCGACATGCATCGATGGACTTGCCTGTATCTCTCCTAAGGTTGATCATAAAGTAGAGTGGAAGATTCGAGGTGAATGCGTTGATGATCTTATATGGCATATCGGTCAGCATCGACGCAATGGCCTCGCTCGATGGTCGATAGAAGGCATAACCAGTATGTTTCTCTACAATAGGTCGTTGGGCGTATAGCGTAAGGACCTAAGATCAGTCAAGTGGTTAAGACTACACGACCCACCTCTAAAGCGGCGCCAAAAGCATTGATCAGAATAGCAAAGAATAATGCCGCTCCTCTAGGTCGGAAACTAGCAGTTGTCTCCGCTAACAATCAGCTCAATCTCAATCTCTTGACCTACGCTGATTGAAAAATACAGAGCCAACCACTAATGACATGATCAGATTCCCAAATATCTGAGTCAACGTAAGAGTAGGTTCGGCTTTCAATCTCCAAAACCCTCTTCTCAAACACAATTTAGTCTGACCGTAAAATGAGAGGGTATATGGTGATTTTGTCGAACTGCCCATCAGCCCTGTTTAATAGGAATACGAACCTATGTTTTGATTTCTCCCATTTCCTACTAGCCAAGAAATCTTGATAATGTTTTCCTTTGAATGGGTATTTCTCCCCGAAAGATTTGATTTCAATCTGAAGTTGATTGTATTCCTGACTACTCCTCCATTTTGTAGCAAATTCTTGAGGAGTGCGAGGGACTCGGTCTTCATACCCTTGTCTTGGGGTTCGTTCCGAAGCGGAAGTGAGGGAAGTGAGAAAGTCTGGGGTGGTTTGTTGTGGAGGACATTCGAAGCCCATATTGACGAAATACGCCTTTGCATCGGTGGTACGTCCAAAGAAAATTTGTTCGCCTTGGTATAATACCGATACCTGCCATTAGCTCCACACCACACAAGGGTGAGGATGTACCTTGTCGAATTGCTCATAAGCCGATTGGGGAGCTTGGTAGATAGCAACAACAGAGGTGGTACCAAAGAACTCGGCAGCAGTGCGTAGGGTTGCACAGAATTGAACAGCATTTGCCGAGTCGAGACCCCGAGTCGAATTATCCCAACATTGAAGAGGTGCACCAGAAAGGGTAGCCTCGGCGATAGTCACTCTTTTACGCCTATCATCAGCTCCACCTTCGTAGTTCAACTCACTCTCCACCTGAAACACCTCTTACGAAATGATCCCCAACGATCGTATTTTTCGTATGCCCAATCCCAAACATTGCCATTATGACATCTCGTAAATGCTTTGCATATTGCTTCCTAGTCAACCCACAAGGTGGAGTAGCAGGTGATCGAGCTTCAGCTGCGAATCTATCATCAGCCCAGCCTTGATACGGGAATGACATACGCTAGAGTCTGGCCGACTGTAAGTCTAGGAAAGTGAACATCGACCTCGGCTGTATATGTCGATTCACCCCTAAACTGGGAATCCATCTGTTGCTTTGTGATCCCTCTGTAATTGATCTCAGATTTCTCGTCGAGGTAAATACCATTCATCTCTCCAGCTATAGTTTTGAGGTATGTCGTACATCCACTACGTCCGTCAGCTACACTTCTCTGCTTAAACTCACCTTCCCGGAGGGCCTAGAACGACCAACATCTCTCCAGCTTCCAGGACTCCATCGACACTATTCAATATATTTACTTTCCTCTTTCTACCACCCTGTATCAATGTTCTCGCAGCCGAGATCCACGATAAAGGGATATTAGCCACAGTCTTTTGATAATCTACCACCACCATTAGCAACAATTCTTTCAAGGATCCAGTATGGAGGCTTACCTGCATCCGTGCCATATCCAAAGACAGTCATATCCTTGAAACTGATCCCACTCCTTCGATCCGTTCCCAAAGCCCAATCCTCAAGATTGGCAAATTTACTGATCCATAATCTCGAATCGAAATTCTCGTGGAATGGATCTAGGATTGAACCTTTTTCATAATTGAAAATATGTCCATCTGCCGATGAAGATATTTGTCGAGCCAGTTGAATTACCTCATCGGATGGAGCCGGTGGTGGACCTTCATAATCCTCGACTGGTCCAAGGTTGGGGTGTATTTGAGTAGGAAGGGGAGCTGTTCGATCATGATTGTATGGACTGTGACCTATTGACATTGTCAGTACTCGGTCTCGATCCCGCGTTGGATAAAGAGATGCGTGGTGATCTGTTCATGCTGTTTATATATACTTATTCCTTACTCCGCCTGATCCGTATGAGATACGTGTATAGATACAACGGAGACAAGGCCGGAGTATTCCCCGAATTGATCTACGTTGCCGGGCATGTGTTCGGCTATCTCACGTGGCATACGACATCCCGGCCTTTCAAGGTAAGCAGCTTACACGAATCAGGGGGTAGAGCCCAACAATCAGACTCGGGTGCCCAATATGATACGATGATGCCCAGCTCGCCAAGTCTTCTACCTCGTCTCGGTCCTGGACCAGTAAACCAGTCAACAAAACCGATGATACCGTCGCATCTCTCGAATGGGACGACCGGGCATGTGCAATGCCCGTCTTTCGTAATTCACTCTACAATTACTAAAACCCAGAATAGCTGTTCGTCTTCTCTTTTAGCCAGTCGTCAGTATAGGGCAAAGGAAGCAAGCATCTGATGGACATGGTATGCGAGTCTCATATGATATTATACGATCCTGTGCGAGACATGCTTCTATGGATGCATACATCGCAGCTTCCCCCTAACAAGACAACTAATCACTGCTCACCTCCAGCCCTCCAGATCCTACATAGATTATTAGTCTCCATAACCGCCGGTGCGGGATCATCAGCCTCCATCTCCATCATCCAACTACCCTCATTCTCATACTGAGTAGTCCTCTGTTGTCCTTTATTATCCCCCAGTACCGTAACACAGACCTGTCCAGAATTATCAGGTCGGACAGGACGAGCATATTCAGCAGGCATCCTCTCTACCAAAGTCGGATCATCTACCGAAACTACTTCAATCATATCCCCATCTAAATGGTTTTGGAGACCGAATCGACGTCCATCGTATGCTCCCCTCTGATGATGTCTGGGATTCTTTGTTCCTGGTTTTGAAGATGGGCCTACTTCAATGACGATATTCCAGAAATCCATTGCCCAATCCCATGATAATGTGTTGGTCGGTGGTGGGGCGGCAGGTGCACCATAAGGCGTAGGAGCGGCTCCGTAAGGTGTAGGAGCTCCATAAGGTGTAGGGGCACCATATGGAGTAGGAGCACCTTGTGGAGTAGGCGCGCCTCGGGGAGTAGGGGCCGCAGCAGGTGTAGGGGCAGTGTAGGGTGTAGGAGCGGCAGCGAAAGGTGTAGGAGCAGAGTAAGGTGTAGGTGCGGAATAAGGATTGGTCGGGCGAGGAGGTAATTGTTGACCTTGAGGCTGTTGAGGTGGGGGGTAAGGCGGTCGAGATGATTCCGAAGGTCCAGCGTATGGATTAGGTGTACGTGATCCAGCACCAGCTCCTTGACCCGGTCCGGGTGTCCGTCCACCTCCAGCTCCGGCTCCTGAATATCCTGGAGTTCGCCCACCATCACCTCCATAAGCAGGTGTTTTTCCACCAGCTGCCCATCCAGGCGTTTTTCCTCCTCCACCTCCTCCACCACCGTAGGATGGCGCAGGCGTCCTTCCCCCAGCACCACCATATGTAGGAGCAGGGGTCCGTCCACCATTGCCATATGGATTTGGTGTTTTTCCACCTCCAAATCCACCACCACCCCCACCCTGTACAGCATAAGGGTTTGGAGTCTGACCGAATCGAGCTCCACCTGGAGCGGGCGTTCTTCCTCCAGCTTGAGCGGCCCATGCGGGCGTAGCACCCCCATTGACAGGTGCGGCTGGAGCAGCGTATGGGTTCATATCGTATCCACCCATTGGAGGTCGACCAGTCATACCCATCGGAGGTGGTCCCATACCCGTATCGAGAGGGTATGTTTGACCGGACTTTGGATCTTTTCTCTTGAGCGACGTTAAATTGATAGTGAGGATCTTGTTGTTGGTTGCCAATTCCACCCTGGCGTTTTCTCCTTGTAGATCTTTAATGACTCCCATTAATCCCTTGTTGGTCCCCTTGGTAACGACCACGAGCGTATTGACGATTCGATTTTTGTTGATAGCAGTAGCGGGAGCAGGCATCAAACTAGCTCCACCGAAAGGTAAAGCCAGATTGAGCGCTGGATTGATTTTACCCAAATCGTTGGTGGATTTAGGCGTAACTGAGATGAGGGAAGTGGAACGAGCAACGAAAACACCGTTGTTCTCGGTGATATCCCTATTGTGGAGGAAGACGAATAGTGATCGGAAGATATTGATGACTTCTCCTTGTCGATTGTCATTTCCAGTCTCCTTCATGAAATCGCCTACTCTGAATTCGTTTCCTTGAGAATCGGATCCGACGGCATAATCTTTACTTTCGCGACGAGCAGTGACTTGATTCGGGCTGATCATTCGGGCGATACCATTCTGGTCGAGAATACGGAGAAGGGCGCCTTCAATCTTGATGACCACACCTGCCGTCGTAGAACTATCATCAGTACACCGCATCCCAGAACGATGTAGAGACTCACTCTAGCATGACGAGATCGTGTAGATCGTACAGTCCAGTCTTCTGGGTGATAGTAGCCGAATCACCAGCTTTCCTGATATCCTTCGAGAACACCTTGATCTATTCATCAGTTCTACTCACCGCGGATAGCTTACCTCTCGTTCTCCCTGGTCCGACATCAAGGTGACAACATCCCCCTGAACTTCCACGACCATACCAGAAGTCTCGGCGTTCTTTCCATTGATGACCGTAACATGTTCTCCCACTTCGAACCTCTTCCTAACGGCCCTAGCGGGTACTTCAATAGTCTGACCATGAATATCGCCACCTTCCGCTTTAATAGCTACGATCTCCGTAGTCACCGTTTCCACCAATCCATACAACCCAGTTTGTTCTCCTTCGTGAACTTCCACCCGGTCTCCTGGTACGAGACCCGAAGCGGTTGTTGTCCGATTAGCATCCATGATGGCCGATAAATTGATTTTCGAAGGGTTCGTTTCGCTCCCTTGGAATTTCGAGATCTCTTCCAGAGTAGGCTTGATATCTTCAGTCTGTAGGAAGTTTATCTTGAAGTCCTTATAACAGAACCCATCGATATATTCGTCATTATCGAAAATAACACTTCCAGTCGATCCACCCTGCCTAGCCGCTGCCCTTCCATAGATCTTTCGAACTTCATCAATCTGGAATGGTCTTGCTGGTGGTCGTACACTCGCTCCAAGACTCTTGCCAGTCAATTTATCTTTTCTCTTTTCTTTAGGCGTCAAGTCGATTCGAGGTAAGAATTTAATTCCAGCAACTCCACTTGTGATTTGATCGATATCGACCACCTGGGCCAGATCACCGGTATGTTTTCCCCTCTTGAACCGTACCCACATCCCATGATTTAATTGAACATCCTTCTTCTTGATCTTGAGAAGCGGTGCCATCTCCTCAATGGGTACAAGGGCAGGTGGAGTACCCATGAAAACACCCATGATACCGTAGATCGCTTGCGAGACTTGACCAGCAGCTCGAGCTTCTAGGAAAATGGAACCTGGGAGCGAATCTCGGAAAAAGGCCGAATGGACTTGTAAGGCATTGGCTTGATTGGCGAGTTGTGACATTTTCTGGAATAGCGTAGCAATGATGATCTGTTCTCTTCCAGCCTTTCATCAGCTCACCCCATTTTACAAACTCGAGAGACTCACCTTGACTCGTACACGCCATAATGATGGATCTTCAGAAGAAGGCATAAGAAGTCGCTGTGGAATATTATCGCTATCCGCATCATATTTAGCAGCAGAAGATCTCCCATGACGTTCCTTGATCCCTCGAACAATCTCTCTGACGTCCATTTCCTCATTCCTGCCTAGATCTCGGTTGAATTGTCGATGGCGATGTTCATCCGTGGGTAAAGCGGCTTCGGGGACTTCATCAATGAAACCGGCTCCTACTCATCAGTCCTGATCAGTATTTCAAGAAGGATGCGCACCATCTCCTTCGTAATCCACATCATCCTCTTCTTCATCCTCATCATCGACTTCAGCTTCGACATCCAGGAAACGGTTGACTCTAGGTCCTCTTCTTCTCTATCTTGTTAGCTCTATCGACGCGCGAGATTGTCGAGTCACCTTTTTACGTCTCCCTATATGTCAGCTAGATCTCGAGATGGATATGTACGAGCTTACCCTGGGCATCACGTTCCTCCTCTTCCTCATCCTCCTCGTCCTCTTCATCTTCCTCGACGTCCCCACCCTCTTCTCCATCTTCCTCCTCATCCTCATCTTCCTCTTTAGTATCATCACCATTCTATCATCAGCCTCTTCCCATACTCAGGTGAGAGGAACATACTTCGCCCTTTACTTCTCCAGTCATATCAATCTCGCCATCATCTGATCTTGCCTAATTGTTAGCAATAGTCGCGACGGAGAGGGGTGACATACCCTCTTCCTAGGAACTTGTTCCTCTGATTTTGGTTTCACATCCTCTTCTTCTCCAGCACTACGATCCACGTCGATAGGTGACTCTGACATATGTACGTGTTTATGTTATACGTATAAGAGGTGAGTGAGATATACTGTACTGTGCTGTCTAGTGGTAATGGTGTGGTCTAGGATAAAATGATTAAATTCAATAAATAATACATTACACCGCGACTGACTTCTCTTGTGACCAACTGATTCAACACTATACATATATACAATGACAACAAGGATAAGAGATGAGAATATCATACATCCCCCAACTCATGGGCGTAAACAATTGAAGAAAGGGAATGAAAATAATCTATCTATCACTCGACCAACTCTAGCATCCAGTGCGAAAGCTAAACCCGGTAAGCTCCCCCCTTCTAGTGTTGGGAACGAGCTGATATCAGAATTGAAGCCCAAAGGGAGTAGGACCGTCCTAGGCCCTCTTTCTAAATCGAATCCAAATGCTACTCCCCGAACTAAGGATACAACCGAGAAGCCAAAACCTTTGGCAAACAAGATATCAGTCAAGCCAGGTACACTTCAGACGCCTAAACCTACAAAGAAGGTACTACCGAAATCAACAAAGAAAACTATAAACGTCTACACACCCGCTCGACCCAAGGGGGATAATGAAGTAGAACACAGTCATCCAAAACCACCAGGTCAGCTCATACCCTCGCCACTTTGGGATAAAGCTGAAGAGCAGGACTAGAAGATGGACCACCTACTCCCATCAGGGACGCTATGTTTGCTGTCCCTGATATGATAGAGGATGATATCCCACCACCGCCCGAGGAGATGGTATGGGACGATGATTTCGGGTTAAAACTTGGTATGTTCTCCTCGAGTGATGGAGCTGACGGACAGACAATCCTGTTTCACCCACTCGACCTCTTTGACGATTCCACATCTACACCCCACGACTCTTTACGATCTATATGCCCTTCACGCAGAGCCTACGCTACCGCTAGTTGTATTACAGACATGCATTTCCCGACTTGCTCTTCGTATATTGTAAACACCTGTTGATACGTCATGATATGAATATGTATCCGAACCTGATTACTATATGGTATGATCCTTCTCTCCCAGCCTCTCCTTGATACTTTCACATGGCGGATGACCATGACAGCCTGGCGGCCTGGGCCTAACGGCCCCCTACTCATCCGCAACCTTACTCAACATAACCCTCCTCTTCTTCTTCGGTCCCTCTTCCTTCCCTTCATCCACTCTCTTCGAGCCCTCCGCCTTCATCCCCTCCCTGCCTGACGTCGACTGACCAGACTCGGACCCACTGACAGATATCCGAGGGAAAGCAAATCCGTCATTCTCCTCCCCGGGCGTAGGCAACACCTGATCGATGGAACTAGTCGTGCTACTCCTCCTACCTGTACCAGGATTAAACAAGGGCGTAGAAGAAGATTGAGGAGGGAAGTTTACAGAAGATACGGAAGATCCTTCACGATCTGTCCGAGATGGTGCGGGCGATACTTTATTTGCTGCTGGGGATTGGGGGATTGGGGTGCTTGCTACCGATGGGTGGGAGTGATGTTGGGCGATAGCTGCTAGTTGTCGATTATGTTGTTGGGTTGCGTGGACTGTTCCTAGTTCCGACATGTCGAATACTACGATTGAGCAGTACCCATCTGCGCTCGAGAGCATGAGGGTTTGACCGTCAGGGGACCTGTTCATCAGCTCTCCTTCTTCATCGTTCTCTTAAATCCTTCCTCATCTCGCTTCCCTTGAACGAACAACAGGGGAGAAAAAAAAAGGATGAGAGAAAAGACGTACCATGCAACATCGGTAAATCCCGCATAATGCAATCCCTTGAAAATAGCAATAGGTCCCGACTGTTGCGTATCATACAACAGAACCGCATCCTGACACGCAACAGCATACAACATCCTATACGGTAATGCGAAAATCGATCCAATCGGTCTCTCCTTCTCAGCCTCTTTCTCACTGGAAGGAGGAGGCGGAGGGGGCATTAACGAAACATGTACCGGACCAGGGACATTTCGATCTAATGTGACTTGCTTCGGTTCTCCTCCACTCGAAGAAGAAGAGGTAGTTCGTAGATCGTAAAATATCGGGGAGAATCGGATAGCGACCGATGAGGTTTTATGACCGGGTAAATGCGCTACTGGGGCTTTGGAGAGGTTCGCCCGTGAATAGATGTAGACCGTCGGTTTACCTCCGTCTGCGTTCTTTGGTTTCGGTAATGGGAGATCACCATCATGCGAGAGAGTTCGTCCCATTAACATTGGTGATCCCTTGAATAATTGATCTTCAATCTGACCAGCTGGAGTTAATAATAAACTCCCATCCGGAGAGAATGT
>Ga0308160_10005584_pt1 | contig 13059 bp, 10 predicted proteins | sample PhyFR1_FD_201036 | JGI IMG/M metagenome (GOLD analysis project Ga0308160, IMG submission 201036) | Phyllosphere microbial communities from UC Gill Tract Community Farm, Albany, California, United States - DLSLF.R1 | ecosystem: Host-associated > Plants > Phyllosphere > Unclassified | place: USA... | reverse complement strand
CCGGGCTGCTGCCCGCTGCCGGGCCCCTTCTCACGAAAGTTCAGCCATGCAATCAGTCACGCCCCAGCAAATCCGCTCATCCTTCGTCAACGCCAGCCGTTCCGAGGCCGCCAAACTCAACCTGCCCCAGCACTTTGACAACCTGGACTGGGACAGCCTGGACTTCCTCGGTTGGCGGGACCCCAAGATGCCGCTTCGCGGTTATCTCGTGGTTCCAGGCCCCAAGGGCCTCACCGGAGTCCTGCTCCGGGCGCCCGAAGGTGGCGCCCGCAAGAACCGCTCTGTCCTGTGCGAACTGTGCCGTGACGTGTTCTCCAAGGAGGACGTGCTGCTCTGGGTGGCCCGCCGCGCCGGCCAATCCGGCCGCAACGGCAATACCGTGGGCACCCTGATCTGCGCAGATTTCCTGTGCTCCGGCAATGTCCGCAAGGAGCCCCCCGCCAATGAGATCAACCCGGACCCGGCCGCCGTCGTGGTCCGCCAGATCCAGGGCCTCCAGGACCGCACCGCGCAGTTCCTGGGCAGGGTGCAGTCCAAGTAGCTGCCCGGACGCCACACCTGGGGAAGGCCCTCCCGTGCATCACGGGAGGGCCTTCCTGTGTCCGGTCAGCGGTAGGTGAAGCTGGCCAGGATGGCCCTCAGCGCCTGGCCCTGGCTGCCGGCGAACCACGCCCGGGCTGCCTTGTCGTCGGGGAACTGCTGGTCATCGAACAGCACTTCCGCCGTCAGCACACGGTCGCCCAGGAGGATGATTCCCTTGACCGCGTCCCGGGGGCCCGTTGCCGGTGCGCCCGCCGTCAGCTGCAGGTGGTAGGTGGCATCGTCGTCGTCCCAGTCCACGTAGAACGAGGCATGCGCCTCCGGGGTGGACCGGCCCTGCAGCCCGGGCACCGGAACGGATTCGAAAACGGTCCTGGTGACCGGGCCGGCGACGCCATCGGCGATTTGTCCGTAATAGATGCTGACCAACTGCTTGTCACTGGCGTCATAGATGGTGGCCGTTCCCACGTAGGGGGACGCCGAGGCCTCGAAGACCTCGGCCTTCCAGTCCGCCGGCCGCGTGAAAGAGAGCCTGCCGTCGGGGAAAGTGAAAGTCGCCAGCCCGGCCCCAGCAGGATCGGAACTGGATGGTGCCGGCGGGGCGGGCTGGCCCGGCGCCGTGGACGGGGCTGGAGCGCCCGGCGCCCCTGTTGAAGGTGGGACTGTAGCGGCGGGGGACATCACCCCGCCGCCGGGTTCTGCCGGCCCGCCGGCTGTACAGCCTGCCAGGAAGAAGGCGGCCGCGGTGGCCATTGCAAGGGGTCCGGTGAGTCGGCGGGCTGGGTGCATGGTGGCTGCCTTTCACGAGGGCGCCGTGAGCTTGTTCGGCGGCAACTGCGGGACCCAGCGTTCCGCAATGCCTACGGGGATCAGGATGGCGTGGTGGTGTTTTGCTCACAAGGGTGGCACAACCAAATCGCGGCACACCAGAACCTGACGGATAAATCCATCAGTTTGTTATCCCTGTCTCAGGTTCGCGGCGGCGGCCATCACCGCAGCACGATGTCCACAGGATTCGCCTCGGACCGCCAGGCCCCTTCCTCGCCCTGCCGGGGGCGGATCACCGGCGCGGTCAGCACGCCGGAACGGTTGGTGCGCCGGTCCCGGAGGATCTCGGTCACGGAGCCGAGGTGCCGGGACAGGTCGATGACGTTCTCGGGCGCGGCCAGCAGCAGCTGGAACCCGAACTCGTGCAGCGCCTTGATCCCGGCGCCGGCGAACTCTTCCGAGGCAAGCACGAAGGCTTCATCCATCATCACTGTGCCGTACGTGGTGAAGCCCTGCTCGGCGATGCCCAGCTGGTAGCTGAGGGCGGCCGCCATGATGAACGCCGTGAACCGCTGCCGCTCACCGCCGGACATGGACCCGGTGTCCGCGTGCATGAACACCTCGGTCTTCTTGCCGGCCTTCTTTCCCTTGGCCGGGGGCGCGGTGACCTCGCGGTGCTCCTTGCACTGGATGAACAGGTGCCCGCGGACATCGAGCACCTCGGCCCGCCAGCGCCGGTCTTCCGGAGCCTGCGAGCCCAGGCGCTTCACCAGCGTTTCCAGGGACTTGTAGCGTGCCGTAAGCTCGGCGTCGTCGTCCCGTTCCGCACCCGGCTCGGCCTTGGCGGGCCGCGTATGCCGGGCCTTCAGCGCGTTCTGGATGGCGTCCTTGAACTGCTTCGCGGTTGGCGGCAGGGTCTGCTTGATGTCCAGTTCCAGGAAGCTGCCCTCGTGGAAGTTCACCTGCGACAGGATGCCGTTCAGCGGCAGGATCCGGCTGGTGATGGAGCGGCGTTCCTCGTCCAGGAGGTGCAGCAGGGTGCTGAAGGATTCATGCGTGCGCTGGTTGAAGAACTGCCGGAATTCGGCTTCCTGCGCCGGCAGTCCATCGTTGACGATCGCGTGGTAGCGGGCTTCGAATTCGCTGGCCGCCCCAATGCTGGTGCCATGGTCGGCGGAGATGGCGCTGCCCCACTCCCGCACGAACCCCTCGAAAATGCGGGTGAGCCGCTCCGCAGTGGCCTGTCCCCGGGATTCGGCGGTGTGCAGCTCGCCCTGGAGCGCGGTCCGCACGCGGTTGGCCAGGTTGTCCAGCTCGTGCATCTCCGTCACATCGCCGAAGTCGGCGAAGTACGGTTCCAGCGCCGTCACGGTAGCGTCCGACGGCGGCGCTTCGGCCAAGCGGTGGCGCGCGGCCTCCAGCAGGGAATCGGCAGCGGTCAGTTGCCTGTCGAGGGCCTTGTACTCGCTCTGAAGCACGGCTGCGGACTCGGTGCTGGACTGGTGCCTCTGCCGGACTTCCTCGATGGTGGCGCGCAGCGGTTCCAGGTCCGCCTGGGCGGCAAGGGCGTCCTTGAGCCGCTGCTCAATGCCTGCCAGTTCCTCGGCCGCGACGGCTGCCGAGACCTGGTCCCAGGGCCTGTCGTCCTCAGCGATCCGGCGGAGCGCCTCGAGCTGCCGGCTCATGCCTTGGTGGGAATCTTCCCGGCTCTGGGCCAGCTCGGCCGCCTTGGCCACTTCCTGCCGGAGGTCCTCCACCTGGCCGGCCACGAGTTCCAGCTTGGCGGCGTTGTCGAACCCGAGCACGTAGTCCTGGCGGCTAGTGAACCGGTCGTCCTTCTCCACGGTGTGGCGGTTCCGCTTGACCACGCCGCCCAGGCTCAGGCCCTTGTCCAGCGCGGCGAGCTGGTCCGGGTCTTCCACGCAGGGGTAGGCAAAGTCGAGGGCGATGCGTTCCCGCACCCATCCCCCCGCCTCGGCAGCCGCACCGCTGGCGAGGATGTCCAGCTTGGTGAGCAGGTCGCCGTCGCGCGCGTCCTCCACTGCCAGCGGACCGCCGGCGAGGGGCTTGGAGACGTCCACGGCCCGCAGCGCGCCCCGGACCTTGTTGTCGTTCAGGTAGCGGGTCACCGCGGCGAAATGTTCGCCGGGGACCAGGAGCGTGGTGGCCAGGTTACGGAGCGCACGCTCGGCCGCCGGGCGCCACCGCTCCTCCCCTTCGGCCAGGTCCATCAGCTCACCGGCGAACGGCATCCTGTCCTCCGGGATGCCGGTGGCGGCGGCAATGGCGGCACGGTTTTCAATGCTCGACGGCGGCAGCAGGGATTTGCGCGTCTTCAGCGACACGAGTTCCTGCTCGGCCGCGGCCAGTTCGCGCTTGCGGCTGGCGTGGGCGTCGAACGCCTCGAAGCGCAGCTCCTGCAGTACCTGCGAATCGTCCTTCAGCTCCGCGGAACGGGCGGCCGCCTGCTCGTGGGCCTGCTCCCAGCCGGCGGCCGTCCACTCCAGCTGCAGCCCGGCGTCGGACAATGCCTGCTGTGCGGCCTGCTCCACCTGGCGGCGGAGGCGGAGCCCCACCCTGGCGTTCTCCAGCGACTGCTCAATGGCGGAAATCGCATTGCCGCCCTGGCTGTTGTAGTCGGTTTCCAGCTGCCGCAGGTCCTTGGCCAGGCCATCGCGGACCGAACGCTCGGCACCGAGCTCCTTCGCTTTGGCCTGCGCCAGTTCCTTGAACCGGGCCAGGATCTTCTGCTGGACGGTGACGGCGAGCCGCTGCCTGTACGACTCGAATTCGCCGCCGGCCAGGTCCCGGAGCCGGTTGGCGTCCAGGAGGGACTGGGCGTACTCGCGGTTCAGCCCCGGAACCGGCGCCAGCTGGTCGCGCTGCTGCCGGACGTCTTCGAGGCGCTGCCGGATGGACATGAGGTTGCTGAACTCTTCCACCACGTCGTCAGCCGCCGTCAGCGTTGCGGGGGCATCCAGCACCTGGTCGCGGAAGAACGTATTGACGCTGCCGCCCAGGCCTTTGCCCGCCTGGATAACCCGCAGCAGCGGAAGCGCCTGGTCCGAGCTGATGCCCAGCAGGCGCCGGAACCGCTCGGCGAAGGCCTTGTGGACGTCGAACACCTGGGCGTGCGGGAAGATCGTTTCCAGCGCGCCCTTGGTGAACCGCTTGTCCGCGATGCCCTCAATCGCATCGAGGTCCAGCGGAACATTGTCGATCAGGTAGAACCGGCCCACGCTCGATTCCGTGCCGTTCTTCGGCAGGTCGAACAGGGCCGAGACGGTCACGCGGGTGCCCGCAGCGTTGTCGAACGTCAGCCCGACGGCGGACCAAGTGGCACCGGGGCGCTGGAAGGCACTCGCCGAGCCCTCGCCCACGGCTTTGTCGCCCACTTTGCCGCGCATGTACGTGAACGTGGTGCGCTTGTCCTCCACAGCACCGCCGGACCGCTGGGCGGCTGCCTCGTTGGACCGTGGCCTGGCATCGAAAACGCGCAGCATGGCGTCGAAGAGCGTGGACTTTCCCACGCCGGAATTACCGGTCAGCAGGGTTCCGTTCCGGTCCACGCGCATGGTGTGCGCGCCGTGGAACGTGCCCCAGTTGACCACCTGGACCAGCGCCAGCCGCATCTGGCCCGGGTTCGTCTCTTCCCCCAGCGGGAGCATGCTCGGAATGGTCACTTCGCGGCCTCCTTCTTGGTGCCGGCAGGGTACGACGACGGCGCTGCCGCCCCCGCCCCTTCGCCGGACGGCATCCGTCCTTCGGACGATGCGTCCGGCTCCGACAGCGGGTCCGGATTTCCCACTGCTCGCAAGCTCGCAGCGGGTCCCTCATCCGTTCCCTTAGATGCCACTCCCTGGGCGGCAGCGCCGTCGTCGTTGTCATCGTCACCCGTGTCGTCCAAGTCCAGCAGGGGTTCCGTTCCGGACTGGTCCGTCGAAGCGGCCACCAAGGCTTCGATGTGGGCCGGGATGTCGCCGATGTTCTCGAACGGGAGGGCCAGCGGGAGGGCGTTGGAGATGGTGTACACGTCGTCAAGGCCCGTGGGCAGCAGGAGCTGGCGGGCCAGGAGCTTGGTGATCGCCCGGGTGACGACGTCCGAGTCGCGGAGGGCGTCCTGCTGGCCGGACGGCTGGTAGTGCGCCACCAGGTCCGTGATTTCCTCGCGGGTAATGGTGGGGTCAGTCTGGGCGGTGACGTGCCGGTCCAGAAGGAGCCGCAGCCGGAGCAGCACGATGGTCTCCACCCGGCTTAGGGCCCGTTGTTGCCGCAGGATGCTGGACCGGGCGCTGCCCCCGATCACGTCCGGGTCCACCGGGCGCAGGACGGCGATCTTCCGTTCATGGTCCAACTGCATGCTGAGGAACAGTTCCGAAAGCCGGCTGCGCAGGATCACCTGGTTGTCCAGGAGGACCGTCCACAGCTTTTCGTCCCGGCCGCCGTCAATATAAGGGCCCTTGAGGAGCTTCACCAGCGCCTGCCGGACCTTCATGTTCAGCACGCCTGTGTCGCCGGGGAACAGCGCGGCTCCGTCCACGAAGGTGTCGCGCGGAGTGACTGCGCCGGTGACGTGGCTGGCCGGCATCGGGGCGTCCGCGGTTTCGGCAGGCCCAACTATCGGATCACGGGTTTCGGCCGGCTCAACCGACGGGCCGGGTACTGGCTCGGCGGGCGGTGCCGTCATCTCTTCAGTCATCTGAATCCTTTGCGAGCGTGACCACCGGCAGGTAGGCCCGCCGGGTGGTGCCGTCTATCTGTTCAAAGTCCAGGCCGTCCACCGCTTCGCGGTCGAAGGTGGCGCCCGCGTGCAGCGCCTCGGACAGGAGGGCCCGGATGGTGTTGATGTGCTGCTCTTCCGGCGGCAGCTGCTCCCAGGCGTCACCCAGGGTCCTGGCTCCTGCCATGGCCGCGCGGACCACCGCCGGCTTGGCCTTGCCGGTCCTCGGCGAGCGCACGCGGTCTGAGTCGCTGAACGCGATGGGGTCGGCCAGCTTGGGGGGTGCGGCGAACTCGTCTGGGTCGAACAGCTTCACCATGGACAGCGCCTCGAAACCCGCGTTGTACAGGACGGGTCCGGGAATCAGGCCGGGCCGGTCACGCTCGTACGGCAGGGACCGGATGGCGTGCTCGGCTTCGCGCAGGACCTGCCGTAACCGGACCGACTGGCGGAAGTCGTCGCTCTGGACGTAGGTGTTGAGGCTTTCGCTGAGCTTCCCGTAGATGCGCTGGATCTGGCTGTGCTGCTGGCGGAGTTCTGCCACCAGGTTCTTCAGTGTTTCGCGGTCCTCCGGCGAGAGGTCATCCGCGAACTGCCGGCCGAGGACTTCGCCGATGGCGGAGCGGAACCGAAGCTGCTGCTGCGGGTCCTCCAGGAACGCGGTGAAGGACCGGAACGTCCTGCCTTCCGGGCTTTGGCGGAGCCGCTTGTCCGCTTCCAGCACCTGCGCCATGGTGGCGCCCTTGGTCAGCGACTCCTCGATGATCTGGTTGCGGAGGCCGCCCACCAGTTCCTCGATCCGGTCGCGCATCTTCTTGTAGTCGGCGGGCAGGCTGGCGGCCAGGTCCAGGATGTTGCCCGCGGCCTCCACGGCTTGGTCGTCATCGAGCAGGCCGTCGAACTCGCCGCTGCTGATGTCCTCGATCAGCTGCTGCCGCTCACCGATTTCCTCCTCGAGGGCCTCAAGCCGGGCGCTCTGGTCCGGGTTGGTCTCATTGGCGAGCTTTTCGACATCGCCGAGCAGGGTGCCCAGCCGGGACCCGTTGAGGGTGGACCGTTCGCTGGAGAGGCTGTCCAGGAATGCGAGTACGCGGGCGGCGGGTTCGGTGACTTCGTAGACGATCTGGCCGGACTGGTTCCGGCGGGTCAGAAACTGCCGTCGCGTCCACTCGTCGCCGAACGACTTGCCGTTGGCTCCGCCGCCCAGCCCGGGGTCCTGCCGGCGGAGCTCCTCCAGGAAGGAGTCGACGTCGGCATGGAATTCCTCGAGCGGAAGCTGCGGCCGGATGCGGGTAAAGGACGCCTGCAGCACCGCGATAACCCACGGCGCCGAGCGGGTGAGGGCCCAGGCGGGTCCCTTGGTGAGGAGCTCGAGGTCCCGGAGCCGGGCGCTGATGGCGTCAGCGGATGACCTGGCGGAGCGGGGCACACACTCTCCTTGGACTGTTGGCGGGGCGGGTGGCAGGGCGGGCCGGAAAACGGCCAACTACAAGGTTAACGCAGCGCGTTCGGGGGGGCCGCCGCAACCGCTCCGTGACCTACCCGGCGGTAGGGTATCGATCCCGTATCAACAGCTGTTTCGTGCTGCTTCGCTCTGGCTCGCCGCGCAGGGCCCACCCTACGCTTTCTGCTACCGGCCTTCGCCGCTTGGCCGCAGCAGACTTTCACCACAGCAACGCCGCAGGGGGACACATGCAGTTCGATTTGAGCGCTCTGGACACATCCACGTTGGTCTTCATCGGGACCCTGGCTTTTGGCGGCCTGTTGGCCGCCTTCGTTCTGGCATCGGGGCTGGTTGCGCTCCTGCTGCTGGGTACGGGAAAGCTCGCCTGGGTCCTGGTGTCCAGCACGCTCCTGGCGGTGGTCCATGGCATTAACGCAGGCTGGGACCGGCTGGTGCATCACGCGAAAAGCGTGGACGTGGCCGCGGACTTTCCGGGCCAGCCTTCCCCTGGCACCGGAACCTACCCGCGGGTAATATTGAGGGACAGCTGAAGGGTTCTCCAACCCGGCGGATCCATGGCTTCACCGGCCATTCCGGCCTAGGAGATAACCCATGACCTCCGCCACGCACAGCCCGTCCACTGACGCGCCGGCCGAAGAAACGCCCGTCCCCGCCGGAAAGATCGGTTCCGGCGTCACCGCGGATGAAGCCCGGGCCGTGGCCGAAGCCGCCCGGGAGACCGGGTGGGACCGGCCCAGTTTCGCCAAGGGCCTCTACCTGGGCAACTTCGACCTGAGCCTGGTCCACCCGTGGCCAACGCCCGATCCTGCGGATGTGGAGCGCGGTGAAGCATTCATGGCCGGGCTCACCGCGTATGCCCGGACCATGGACGGCCGGGTCATTGAGCGTGCTTCACAGATTCCGGACGAGTACATCCGGGGGTTGGCGGACCTGGGCGTCTTCGGCATGAAGATCCCCGAGGAATACGGCGGCCTGGGCCTCTCACTGGTGTACTACGGCCGCGCCCTGGCGCTGCTGGGCAGCGTCCACCCGAGCCTCGGTGCGCTCCTTTCGGCGCACCAGTCCATTGGCGTGCCCGAGCCGGTCAAGGTGTTCGGCTCGCCGGAACAGAAAAAGGAGTACCTGCCGCGCTGCGCGGCCGGCGCCATCACCGCATTCCTCCTCACCGAACCGGATGTGGGCAGCGACCCCGCCCGGCTGGGCAGCACCGCCACACCCACGGACGACGGCGAGGCCTACCTGTTGGACGGCGTGAAGCTTTGGACCACCAACGGGGTGATTGCTGAGCTGGTGGTGGTGATGGCGGTGGTCCCGGCGCACACGGACGCCGACGGCACCCGGCATAAGGGCGGGATCAGCGCGTTCGTGGTGGAGATGGACTCCCCCGGGATCACGGTGGAGAACCGGAACGCCTTCATGGGCCTTCGCGGGATCGAAAACGGCGTCACCCGCTTCCACCAGGTCCGGGTGCCCGCCGCCAACCGACTGGGCCGCGAGGGGCAGGGCCTGAAAATTGCCCTGACCACCCTTAACACCGGGCGGCTGGCCCTGCCTGCGCTGTGCGTCGCGTCCGGGCGGTGGAGCCTGAAGATCGCCCGCGAATGGTCCAACGCCCGCACCCAGTGGGGCCGTCCCGTGGGCGAGCACGAAGCGGTGGGAAAGAAAATCGCCTTCATCGCGGCCTCCGCCTTCGCACTGGATGCCGTGTTCGAGCTCGCCGCCGAGCTTGCGGACGCCGGCCAGAAGGATGTGCGGATCGAGGCCGCCCTGGCCAAGCTGTGGGCCACGGAAATCAGCTGCCAGATCGCCGACGAGCTGGTCCAGATCCGCGGCGGGCGCGGTTTCGAGACCGCGGAGTCCCTGGCCGCACGCGGCGAGCGTGCAGTACCCGCCGAGCAGCAGCTGCGGGACCTGCGGATCAACAGGATCTTCGAAGGGTCCTCCGAGATCATGCGCCTGCTGATCGCGCGCGAAGCCGTTGACGCGCACCTCGCCGCCGCGGGAGACCTGGCGTCGATGGATGCGAGCCTGTCCGACAAAGCCCGTGCCGCCGTCGGGGCCTCCGGCTTCTACGCCAAATGGCTGCCCAAGCTGGTGGCCGGCGCCGGAATGGACCCGCGTTCCTACGGCGAGTTCGGCCGGCTGGCCCGGCAGCTGCGGTTCGTGGAACGCTCCTCCCGGCGGCTGGCCCGCCAGACCTTTTACGCCATGGGCAGGTGGCAGGCGAAGCTCGAACGCAAACAGGCCTTCCTGGGCCGCGTGGTGGACATCGGCGCTGAACTGTTCGCCATGACCGCGTGCTGCTCGCGTGCGGAGATGCTGCTGCGCACCGATCCCGGGCGGGCGGCGAGCGCCTACGAACTCGCCGAAGCCTACTGTGAACAGGCGCGGGTGCGCGTGGACGAATACTTTGACCAGCTGTGGCGGAATACGGACGACGGCGACCACCGCCTCACGCGCAAGGTTCTCGCCGGGGATTACGCCTGGCTGGAGGAAGGGGTCCTGGACCAGTCCGAAGGCACCGGGCCGTGGATTGCCGACGCCTCCCACGGGCCCTCGGCGAAGGAGAACCTGCACCGCAGATACCGGTAGAACCGCAGGTCACGGAATCGTAAGCATCCTTGCTATCGGGGTGGGGCGGTGGTTGAGTGGATCCATGAGCAGCTCAACGGACCCAGAGAACCTCCCTCCCCGGCGAGCGCGGCAGGACGGGCGCAGCGAAAGCGGCCTTGCCGGGGACGCGGACAGCCAGGCCACGCGCTCCATCGACCGGACTCCGGCTGACAATGCAACGCGTCCCATCGACCGCACATCCGCCGGCGATGCAACGCGCCAGTACTCCGGGGCGCCGGCCGCATCCGCCGAACGCGACTACCCCCAGGAGGTCTATGCCGAGCGGGCGGAGCCGGACCGGGACTACGTGGACCGCAGCGGGTCCGCGGATACCGCTCGGACCGCAGCTGTCCCGGCCGCGGCGGTGAACCCGAACCTGACGGACCGCGAAACCGCGATCGCCCGGCAGAAGGAACAGTTCGGCGGCATCAAGGTGGGTTCGGCGTTCTTTGGCTGGCTGACCGCAACAGGCCTGGCCGTCCTGCTCACCGCCCTGGTGGCCGCAGCCGGCACCGCCGTGGGTCTGGCCAACAACACGGATGTCAACGAGGCTGTGAACCAGGCCACCCAAAACAGCGGCACGGTGGGCCTGGTGGGCATCATTGTGCTGCTGGTGATCCTGTTTGTTTCCTATTACTCCGGCGGCTACGTGGCCGGCCGGATGGCCCGCTTCAACGGGGCCAAGCAGGGCCTGATGGTGTGGGTCTGGGCTTTGATCGCCGCCATCGTCATCGCTGTCCTGGGCCTGGTGGCCGGACAGCAGTTCAATGTGCTGGCAAACCTCAACAGCTTCCCGCGGATCCCCATCAACGAAGGTGAGCTGACCACCACCAGCATCATCGCCGCCGTAGTGGTGGCCGTGGTGGCGCTGGTGGGTGCCGTGCTGGGCGGGCTGGCCGGGATGCACTTCCACCGGAAGGTTGACCGGGCAGGATTCACGCCGGACAGCGACTACGACGGGTAGTCAGTCCAGGATGTCCCCGTCCACGTAAAACCACCGGCCGTCCGAACGGACGAACGTGCTGGCCTCGTGCAGCACGCCGCGCTCACCCGTGTGACGGTAGTGCGCCTTGAACTCCACCGTTCCAGCGGTGTCGAAAGGTCCACCGCCGCCGGTGGCCGCGATGTCCAGCCGCCGCCACTGCATTTCCGGGTCCAACTGCAGGTTCCCCGGGGCCGTATCCGGGTGCCACGTCCGGAGCAGGTAGTCCCGGTCCAGGAGTACAAAGGCCGTGTACCGGGAGCGCATCAGCTGCTCCGCCGTGGCTGCTTCGGCCCCGCCTGAATGGAACCGGCCGCAACAGGAGGCGTACTGATCCCCGGACAGGCACGGGCAACGGTCCTGCGCTCCGATTTTTGTCATACCGGGATGCTGTCATATCCGGTAACGGCTTCGCTACAACCCTCCGGACGGCCCCCGCGCCGGGGGCACGGCGGCGCAAAAATCCGTAAGGTGGATACGAAGCTGCTGCCGTGCGTGGGGGCGCCGCCGCGGGCCCAGCTGAAAGCAGAGAGGAGAGATGCCACGTGGAAAATCCGGACACGCTCGTCCTCAACCTAACCTTTTTGGGCACGGTGGGCGTTGCCTTCCTGATCTTCTTCATTCTCTTCCTCCTGGGCGTCATCACCCTGCTCCTCGCGGGCGTGGGCCGGCTGGCCGCCGTGGTGCTGATGCGGCTGTTCGGCAGGGGCAAACGGAAAGACGGGATGCCCCTGGTCCAGCTCTACGGGACCCGCCTTGGCGAGCCCGGTTCCGGGTCCGGCACGGGCGCTCCGGCAGGATCCGCGTCCACACCGCGCGGCTGGCCTGCGGCACTCAAGCCGGCGCGCGTAAAGTCTGCGCTGGCGAAGTCCGCCCTGGCGAAATCGGCGCTGGGCGCCGCCGTCGTCCGTAAACCCGGAGCCCGCCGCGAGCAACCCGTCCTGGCCGAGGACTGGGTCTCCGCCGTGGCCGAAGCCGACGCCCGCGCAACGGCCCGGCAGCGCGCCGCGACCCCCGAAATCAAGCTCTCCGTGCGGGACCTGCCGGATCCCGGCGTTCCGGCGGACAAGGTGGAGTCCGTGGCGCCGCTCGTGGAATCAGCGCTGCACAACCACCGCCCCGTCCGCGAAGTCCCGCATTCCTTCAAGAAGCCCCCGGCTCCGCAGGTACTGCCGCCGTTGGACACCGGTTCCCTGGTGTCCCTCTCCGCGCAGCAGGTACTCAAGCACGGCCAGGAGCCGAAGCGGACCGAATCCGACGCTGCTGCACGGAACGGCGGACGGCCCTTACCCTGAGCAACCATCTCCGCTAGCGTGAAGCCCATGGAATTCAGATACCTCGGAAACAGCGGTTTCAAAGTCTCGGAAATCACTTTCGGCAACTGGTTGACGCACGGCTCCCAGGTGGAAAACGACGTCGCCTCCCAGTGCGTGCGCGCCGCCCTCGACGCCGGCATCAGCACCTTCGACACTGCCGACGTCTATGCCAACACCGCGGCGGAAACAGTCCTGGGCGAGGCCCTGAAGGGCGAGCGCCGCGAATCGCTGGAGATCTTCACGAAGGTCTTCGGGCCCACCGGCCCCAAGGGCAAGAACGATCTTGGCCTGTCCCGCAAACACATCATGGATTCCGTTAACGGCTCGCTGCGGCGGCTGCAGACGGACTACATCGACCTCTACCAGGCCCACCGGTACGACTTCGAAACGCCGCTCGAGGAGACCATGCAGGCGTTCGCGGACATCGTCCGCCAGGGCAAGGCGCTCTATATCGGCGTCAGCGAGTGGACCGCGGACCAGCTCCGGGAGGGGCACAAGCTGTCCCGGGAACTGGGCTTCCAGCTGATTTCCAACCAGCCCCAGTACTCCATGCTCTGGCGCGTCATCGAAGCCGAGGTGGTACCGGCGTCGGAGGAACTGGGTGTGTCCCAGATCGTCTGGTCACCCATGGCGCAGGGAGTCCTGAGCGGCAAGT
>Ga0308160_10005583_pt1 | contig 13059 bp, 5 predicted proteins | sample PhyFR1_FD_201036 | JGI IMG/M metagenome (GOLD analysis project Ga0308160, IMG submission 201036) | Phyllosphere microbial communities from UC Gill Tract Community Farm, Albany, California, United States - DLSLF.R1 | ecosystem: Host-associated > Plants > Phyllosphere > Unclassified | place: USA... | reverse complement strand
ACACCCAGCACGGTGGCGGCGCCACCAAGCGCGCGTCGATCAGCACCGGTATCGGCGACATCGACAACGACGGCTACAACGCCTTCATCACCGCCGAATGGCGCCACCAGGACGCCATCATGGTGTCGGACCGCGACCAGTACGCCTGGGACAACCGCGACTGGCGTTCGCGCGGCGGCAACAACCTGACCCTGGGTGTGCCGACTTCGCTGAACAGCTTCGTGACCCCGGCCAGCTCGCCGTTCCTGTACAACCCGACCGGTGCGGGCGGCGCCAGCAACGCAGCCAACTTCCAGTTCCTGGACCCGAGCTGCAACTACACCCTGTACCGCGCCGGCGGTTGCTCGGTGCGCGACACCACCGGCTTCCTCCAGCCGCCGACCGAGAACATCAACCTGCTGGTCGGCATGACCAAGAAGTTGAGCAACAACTGGGAACTGGCCTTCAAGGGCTCGATGTTCAAGCGCGACAGCACCAACAACCGTGGCGTGCCGCTGACCTATACCTCGTCCAGCTACGCCGGTGCGACCACCCTGAACAACGGCGTGCTGACCAACGGCGTCGGCGCCGTGCCGAGCACCCTGTTTGCACCAGGCAAAGTCATCAGCCCGAACGTGGTCAACAACTTCGTACCAGGTACCGAACTGAATGCCGACGGCACGCTGGCCAATCCGGCCAATGCCCGCCTGTACGGCTATGTGCCTGGCATCGACGGCAACGCCCAGCAGGACAACAGCTCGACCTCGACCCGCTTCGCGCTCGACCTGACCGGCCAGGCATGGGGCTGGGACATCAACGCCGCAGGCGGCCTGACCAAGGTCAAGGTCAACATCGACTATAGCGGCTACCTCGACCGTGCAGCGCTGTACGGCCTGATCAATTCGGGTGGTTTCAACGTGTTGGGCGGCAATTCGCCGGCCGTGATGGCGCAGGTGTCGCCGCACTTCGGCGGCAGCGCCGAATCGACGCTGAACTACGCCGACCTGGTCGGTTCGCGCGAACTGATGCAACTCGGCGCCGGCCCGCTGGCCCTGGCAGCGGGCGTGCACTGGCACAAGCGCACCTGGGACGCACCGGCGTCGTCGCTGACCGCCAACGGCCAGGTCGGCAACACCTCGGCCTTCGTGATGGGCGACGAAACCAACACCGCGGCCTTCGCCGAACTGCAGGCAACCCCGATCAAGAACGTCGAGCTGCACCTGTCGGGCCGTTATGACCACTACGACACCTTCGGCCATTCGTTCACGCCGGCGGCCAGCTTCAAGTGGACCCCGTCGCAGATGTTCGCCCTGCGCGGCACCTTCGCCCGCGGCTTCCGTGCCCCGAACCCGGCCGAGACCGGCAATGCCGGTTCGTTCTTCCAGTACAACGGCCTGAACGACCCGATCCTGTGCCCGACCGGCCAGCAGTACGCCGCCGGCACCGTGCCGAACTCGTGCGGCATTACCCCGGCCTATGTCCAGACCACCAACCAGAACCTGTCGCCTGAAAAGTCGAAGTCCTACACCCTGGGCGTCGTGCTGCAGCCGGTGCGCGAGCTGAACGCCACCCTGGACTACTACAAAATCCAGGTCAACAACCAGATCGTGACCGCCGCCGGCAACGACCCGAACTACGTGCCGACCTTCGTGCGCGGCCCGATCGTCCCGGTCGACATCGCCACCGGCGTGGGTGAGAACGTCGCCGTCGGCCTCCCGGCCGCCGGCCCGATCCTGTACGCGCAATCGTCGTACATCAACGCCGGTTCGACCAAGACCAGCGGCCTGGAAGCGGACGTCAACTACCGTTGGCGCCTGCCGAGCGACATGGGTACGCTGCGTGCCGGCCTGAGCTTCGCCCACACCTTCAGCTACGAGCAGACGGTTGCCGGCGTGACCTACCAGCTGGCCGGTACCCAGGGCCCGTCGGTGGTCTCGGGTGCCACCGGTTCGCCGAAGAACCGTGGCCAGCTCAGCCTGACCTATGCACGCGGTCCGCTGGACGTGACGGCAACGATGAACTACACCAGCCGTTTCTCGACCCTGGATCCGTCGGTGGGCGGTACCGATTGCGCCTCGAGCGGGTATGACGTCGGTGGCCGTACCTACTTCTACGGACTGGAACAGCCGGCGTACTACTGCCACGTTGCGTCGTTCACCTCGACCAACCTGAACATGAACTACAAGCTGAGCCAGAACCTGTCGCTGAAGGCATCGATCCTGAACCTGTTCGACCGCGAGCCGCCAATCGACGTCGGCACCTACGGCAACTCGAGCACGCAGACCTCGTACAACGCGTCCCTGCACCAGGCAGGCGCCGTTGGCCGCTTCTACAGCCTGGGCCTGAACTACATGTTCTAAACGCCCAGAGGGCTTAGTCCAAGCCTCTCGCCCCGCCCGCGGATGCGTCCGCCGGCGGGGCTTTTTTCATCCTGCCTCCCGCGCACCCGTGCAGATATGCAACACAACTTGTTGCGTAGACCCAACGTTACGGAAAACTTTGCGCGGCCTCGAGCATGTGTCCTCAGGGTGCGTTTTTGACATTCCTAGCAGAAACAGTCCACTTCCTGTTGCGTCGCATCAAATAATTCCTGGAGTAACTCACGTAGTGTATTTACCACTCTCGGCTGTATTTATGCAGTGACATTGGCGAAACCAAACATGCACAGCGTTTTATGCTGCATCGCACAATAGTGCATGAGCGCACTTTTATGGTGCAAAGACATCTTGGATAGCCTGATTGTCAACTTTCACAGGCAAATGAAAATTGACACTAAAAGAGCAACCATGGTTGTATGTATAGACATTTTCCCAATGCCAAAATGAAATTCTTGGTATTGGGAGAGATGGATAACACGTCAGCACGCGGTAGATAAACCCACTTTGAGAGAAATCCAAGAAGGAGATGTATCCATGATGTTCAAAATGAAGTCGATGCCATTCGCGGTTGCATGCGCGATTGCCAGCGGTGCCTTGGTGGCATCCTTGCCCGCGATGGCACAGACCACGGAAGCTGCCGGCGCCACCAGCCCTGGCACGCAGCGCGTGGTCGTGACCGGCTCGCTGATCAGCCGCACCGACACGGAGACCCCGACTCCGGTGCAAGTGCTGACCGCACAAGACATCCAGCGCAGCGGCAAGACTTCGGTCGCCGAACTGCTGACCGACCTGGCCGCCAACGGCGCCGGTACCCTCGGCACCGGCTTTGCCGGCGCGTTCGCGAACGGCGCTTCGGGCGTCTCGCTGCGCGGCCTGACCGTCGGCGCGACCCTGGTCCTGATCGACGGCCACCGCATGGCACCGTACCCGCTGTCGGACGACTCGCAGCGCTCCTTCGTCGACGTTTCCTCGATCCCGTTCGATGCCATCGACAGCATCGAGATCCTGAAGTCCGGCGCCTCGTCGCTGTACGGCTCCGACGCGATCGCCGGCGTGGTCAACATCAAGCTGAAGAAAAACTACCAGGGCACCCGTTTGACCGCCGAAGCCGGCGACACCCAGCACGGCGGCGGCGCGACCAAGCGCGCGTCGTTCAGTACCGGTATCGGCGACCTCGACAACGATGGCTACAACGCCTTCGTGACCGCCGAGTGGCGCCAGCAGGGTGCCATCAAAGTGTCCGATCGCGAGCAGTTCGGCTGGGACAACCGCGACTGGCGTTCGCGCGGCGGCAACAACCTGACCATCGGTGTGCCGACTCCTTACAACAGCTTCCTGACCCCGGCCAGCACGCCTTTCCTGTATAACCCGGCGAACCCGAACAACCCGACCGGCGTGGCCAACGTCGACAACCCGGCCAACTACCAGTTCCTGGATCCGAACTGCAACTTTGCCCTGTACCGCGCCGGCGGCTGCTCGATCCGTGACACGGTGTCGAACATCCAGCCGCGCAGCGAGAACATCAACGTCTTGGTCGGCATGACCAAGAAGCTGAGCCAGGACTGGGAACTGGCCTTCAAGGGCGCACTGTTCCGCCGCGACAGCATCAACAACCGCGGCGTGCCGCCAGTCTATTCGGCCAACTCCTACGCGGGCGCTACCACCCTGGTCAACGGCGTGCTGACCGGCGGCGTCAACCGCATCGCGAACACCCGCCTGCCGGCCGGCGCCATCCTGGCCCCGGGCGTGACCAACAACCTGGGCGCCGCCGCCTCCCTGTACGGCTACATCCCGGGCATCGATCCGACCAACACCTCGGACAACAGCTCCACCAGCACCCGCTTCGCCGTCGACCTGCACGGCAGTGCCTACGGCTGGGACGTGAACGCCGCCGCCGGCGCGACCAAGGTCAAGACCGACATCGACTATAGCGGCTACATTAACCGCCAGGCCCTGTTCCAGTCGATCAACAACCCGGATCCGGCACAACGCTGGAACGTGCTGGGCAATAACGATCCGGCGCTGATCGACCGCATCTCGCCCCGCTACAGCAACTCGCTGTCGTCGACGCTGAACTACGCCGACCTGGTCGGTTCGCGCGAACTGATGCAGCTGGGCGCAGGTCCGCTGGCGGTTGCGGCCGGCGTGCACTGGCACAAGCGTGACCAGAACTCGCCGCCGTCGGCCCTGACCCTGAACGGTACCGTGGGCAGCACCTCGGCCTTCACCATCGGCGACGAGACCAACACCGCGGCCTTCGCCGAATTGCAGGCGACCCCGATCAAGAACGTCGAGCTGCACCTGTCGGGCCGTTACGACCACTACGACACCTACGGCAATTCGTTCACGCCGGCGGCCAGCTTCAAGTGGACCCCGGTGCAGCAGTTCGGTATCCGCGGTACCTTCGCCCGTGGCTTCCGTGCGCCGAACCCGGCCGAGGTGGGCAATGCCGGTTCGTTCTTCACGTTCAACGCGATCAACGACCCGATCCTGTGCGCCAACGGCAGCAAGACCACGGCCGGCAACGTGCCGTCGGCTTGCGGCTTTGCACCGCCGTACGTGCAGACCACCTCCAACAAGGACCTGCAGCCGGAGAAATCGAAGTCCTACACCCTGGGCTTCATCGCCGAGCCGATGCGCGGCCTGAACATGACCCTCGATTACTACCGTATCGAGATCAGCAACCTGATCGTGACCCAGGCCGGCAACGACCCGAGCTACGCGCCGGTATGGGTGCGCGGTACCCCGGTGCCAATCCAGATCGCAACCGGCGTGGGCAGCAGCACCACGCTGGGTACCCCGATCGCCGGTCCGATCCTGTACGCCGAATCGCCGTACATCAACGCCGGCAGCACCAAGACGAGCGGCATCGAAGCGGACATCGGCTACCGCTGGCGCCTGCCGGCCGACGCTGGCGTGGTGCGCGCGAACCTGAGCGCAGCACACACCTTCGGCTACGTCACCGCCGTCGCCGGTACCTCGTACCAGCTGGCCGGTACCCAGGGTCCGTCGTCGGTTGGCGGCGCCACCGGCAACCCGAAAGACCGTGCCCAGTTCACCATCGGCTATGCACGCGGCCCGCTGGACGTGACCGCCACGATGAACTACACCAGCGGCTTCTCGACCATCGACCCGGCGCTGGGTGAGCTCGACTGCGCCACCACCGGTGAACACGTCGGCGGCCGCCCGTACTTCTCCGGTGTGGATCAGCCCGAGTACTACTGCCACGTTGCGTCCTTCACCACGACCAACCTGAACGTGCAGTACAAGCTGAGCAACAACCTGACGCTGCGCGCTGCGATCCTGAACCTGTTCGACAAGCAGCCGCCGTATGACGTCGCTACCTACGGCAACGCCGGTAACCAGACCTCGTACAACGCTTCGTTGCACCAGGCAGGCGCTGTTGGCCGCTTCTACAGCCTGGGTGTGAACTACACGTTCTGACCCTTGCCGAAAACTGGAAGTTGAAGCCCCGGGGATGCGTCCCCGGGGCTTTTTTCATTTTGGTCAAAGCGGCTTGGCATCGCGACGGTACTTGTTGCTTCCTGACCACAGTCTGCAAGGACCTTCAGCGACGCTCTGCAAGGCAGGTGCGCTGCCACTGTGCACGTCTGATGCCTTTGTCGCGAGGGCCGTCAGCCATGGTGCATGACACGTCTCGGGCGGATGCCGGCTTCATGGGCGATCTGCAGGATTCTGGCGTTATCTCTTTGCAATTCAAAAAGAATGTCGTAAATACACTAATTTTTGACGTGGATGGAGCTCGGGCTGCCTGCCTCATCGGCACAAAATTGGTACAGAAATATTTACCTTTTTGGAAGATTGACACACAGACATTGCACGTGTTCCTATTTCTAGACGTATTTTTAATATCGCCAAAGAAACATTTGGTGAGATTAAGAATAGAAGGGGAGCGCGGGGTCAGGCGCGACAAGTGATTCAAAACACCAATCAGGAAATCACATGCTCAAGAAAACCGTTTTAGTTCATGCATTGGCGCTCGCATTCGGCGCGGCAGCACTCACCGCCGGCGTGGTCGGGCCGGCCATGGCACAGTCGAATGCCGCCGGCGTCATCTACGGCAAGGTCGCCAATCCTGCAGGCGCATCGGTCGCGCTGACGAATACCGATACCGGGCTCAAGCGTACCGTCACCCCGGATGCCCAAGGCAACTTCCGCGTCACCGCACTACCGGTCGGCCACTACAAGGTCGACCTGGTCCGCAACGGCGGCATCGCCGGCAGCAATGAAGTCGACGTCCTGCTGGGCCAGGGCGTGGATGCCTCCTTTGGCGACATGGCAACGGTGCAGGTGAGCGGCCGCCGCTCGCGCATCGACGTGTCGACGGCGTCGAACGGCGCCACCTTCACCGCGAAGGAACTGGCCGCCTTGCCGATCCAGCAAAACGTCGCGGCCATCATCCAGCTGGCCCCGAACACCACCCGCGCCGACCCGCGCTATGCCGCCGGTGCCTCGTTCGGCGGCGGCGGCGCCTCCGAAAATGCGTATTACATCAACGGTTTCCCGGTCACCAACCCGCTGACCCAGCTGGGCGCTTCGGAACTGCCGTTCGGTGCCATTTCCCAGGCCCAGATCCTGACCGGCGGCTACGGTGCCGAGTTCGGCCGTTCGATCGGCGGCGTGGTCAACATCACCACCAAATCCGGCACCAACCGCTGGGAAGCGGGCGCTACCGCCAGCATCGAACCGAACTCGCTGCGCGCCAGTGCGCGCAACGTCTATTACGCGAACAACGGCTTCCCGACCGATGGCACGCTGTATTCGAAGAACGATTTGTACAGCGAGACCATCAAGCGCGGCGGCGCCTATGTGGGCGGCCCGATCATCCAGGACAAGCTGTTCATGTTCCTGTCGGCCGAGCGCATCCAGGAAAAGTCCAGCGGCGTGAACCTGGCTTCCGACCAGGGCGACACGCTGAATTCGCAAGGCTGGATCGACCGCAAGAACATCACCACCCGCTATCTCGGCAAGTTCGACTGGAACATCACCGACAATCACCGTATCGAATGGACCACGATCGGCGACAAGCCGACCTCGGACCAGCAATACTCCGATTTCAACTACGACACCTTCGCCCATAACGGCAACGTCAGCTCGGGCGCCCATTTCCAGAACGTGGCCAACAAGACGCCGACCATCGGCGCCACGACCAATGTCCTGCGCTATACGGGCAACCTCACCGACGACCTGACCGTGCAGATCCTGCACGGCCAGAGCAAGACCAAACACATCAATGACCTCACGGGCTACGATCCGACGGTACCGGGCATCGTCACGACCCCGGACGCGATCGCACCGGGTTTCACCTACAACAACCCTCAGCCCTTTGCCGACCAGCGGCTGGACGCGGCCTACTCGTATGACAAGGTCAAGTCGACCCGGCTCGACGTCGAGTGGAAACTGGGCAACCACACCCTGCGCGCCGGCCTCGACGACAACAAGCTGAGCTCGTACAACGCGGGGCAGCTCACCCCCGGCGGTTTCACCTGGCAGTACTACCATACCGACACCCCGAACGAGGTCACCTCGCTGACCGGTTACCAGACCGCCATCAACAATGGCAGCGGCCCGCTCGCGGCCCAGGGCTACTACGTCCGCAGGCAGATCTTCGAAGACATCACCCCGGCGTTCTCCAACCAGTCCGCGCAATACCTGGAAGACCGCTGGCAGGCCACGAAAAACCTGCTGGTGACGGGCGGCCTGCGCGTCGAGCAGTACAAGAACCTGAACGGCAACGGCGAGACCTTCCTCAAGATGGACGACCAGATCAACCCGCGCCTGTCGGCTTCCTGGGACGCGTTCGGCGATTCCAGCCTGAAGGTCTACGGTTCGCTGGGCCGCTATTCGATCCAGATCCCGACCCACGTCGCCATCCGCGGCGCCTCGATCTCGACCTACATCCGCCAGTACTATACGTATACCGGCGTGGCAGCCGACGGCCAGCCGACCGGCCTGACCGCGCTGACGCCCGTCGTGTCGCCGGACAACGAGTTCGGCCAGACCAAGCTGGCGGCGACGGTGGCGGCCCAGAACCTCAAACCGAGCTACCAGGACGAGTTGACGGTCGGCTTCGACCGCGCCTGGTCGCCCGACCTGAACTTCGGCGGCAAGTTCACCGTCCGCAAGCTGCGCACGACGATCGATGACTGGTGCGACGGCCGTCCGATGGAGGCCTGGGCCGCCGCCCACAACGTGGATACCACCAACTGGACCGGTTTCGCCTGCGCCTCGATCAACCCGGGCAGCACCAACGACTTCCTGGTCGATTTTGCGGGCACCGGCAAGGACCTGACCAAGGTGTCGTTGACGGCGGCCGACATGGGCTTCGACAAGCCGACCCGCCTGTACACGGCGCTCGACATGTACCTCGAGCACCCGATGCGCAACGGCTGGTATGGCCGCGTGAACTACACGCTGTCGCGCAGCAAGGGCAATACCGAAGGCCAGACCCTGTCGGCGGTGGCGCAGACCGACGTCGCGGCGACCCAGACCTGGGACATGCGCGAGATCATGGAGTACGCCAACGGCATCCTGCCGAATGACCGTACCCATCAGATCAAGGCCTTCGGCTACTGGCAGGTCCTGCCCGAGTGGACGCTGGGCGGTAACTTCCTGGCGGCGTCGGGGCAGCCGATCACCTGCCTCGGCACCTATCCGCTGGCCCTGCAGACCGACGGCTTCTCCGACTACGGCGCGGCTTATCACTACTGCTTCGGCCCGAACGGCAAAAACCTGCCGTCGCCGCAAGGGGCAGGCGGGCGCCTGCCATGGGACATCCGCCTGGATGCCTCCCTCAGCTATGCGCCTGCGCTGGTGAAGGGCCTGGCCGTGAAGGTGGACGTGTTCAACGTGTTCAACAAGCAGACCGTCCAGCAGATCGACCAGCAATACAACCAGGACGACGGCAGCCGTTCGCCGACCTACGGCACGCCGGGCGCACTGCTGGGCTACACCGCGCCGCGCTCGGTCAAGTTCACGGTCGAGTACAACCACGTGTTCTGACGGGGCCAGGCTGCAGCTGGAGCCGGAGCCGCCTGCGGGCGGCTTTTGTCCATATATTAGATCCCGCCCCAGCCCGCCGCCAGGATCGCCAGCGCCGCCAGCCCGGCGGTCTCGGTACGCAGCACCCGCGGCCCCATCGACAGGGGCAGGGCGCCGGCGGCGATGGCCGCATCTTCTTCCTCGGCGCTGAAGCCGCCTTCCGGGCCGACCATTATGGTGACGTCGCGTGGTGGCGTGGTCTTCGTCCACTGCGCCAATGAAGCATCCGCACGCGGACTGAGCAGGATGCGCACGGCAGCGCCGGCCGGCTCCGTTAGCCAGCGTCCGAATTCCTGCAGCGGCGCCACTTCCGCCAGGCGATTCCGGCCGCACTGTTCGGAAGCGCTCACGACCACCGCCTGCCAGTGCGCCAGCCGCTTGTCCGCGCGCTCGCCGGCCAGCTTGACCACCGAACGGCGCGCCGCCAGCGGCTGGACGGCGCTGACGCCCAGCTCGACCGCCTTTTCCACGATCCAGTCCATCTTGCTGCCTTCGGGCAGGCCCTGGGCCAGCGTCACGCGGAAGGGCAGTTCGGCATCCGCCGCTTCGTGGGCGATCACCTCGGCGCTGGCGCGGCGCTTGCCGACCTCGACGAGGCGCGCACGCACCTGGCCGCCTTCGCCGTTGAACAGCACCAGTTCATCCCCAGGCTGCTGGCGCACGACGTGCAGGTGGTGGGCGACCGCTTCCGCCAAGTCGACGGTGGTACCGGCCAGGAGCGGCTGGGGGCAATAAAAACGTGGCATGAATGACCAGATGGACTGTTGGGAGGCCGCCATTTTAAAGCGGCGGCAGCATGCTCTGGTAGAATATCCGGTTAACGCAGTCCGCTCTGCCTCAGCCTCCAATCCTCAGACTCACCACATCCATGAAACCTCTGCAAACCACCACCCTGATGGCCAACGCGATCCGCGCGCTGGCGATGGACGCCGTCCAGAAAGCCAATTCCGGCCACCCGGGCATGCCGATGGGCATGGCCGAGATCGCCGTTGCGCTGTGGGACGGCCACTATCGCCATAATCCGGCCAATCCGGGCTGGCTGAACCGCGACCGCTTCCTGCTGTCGAACGGCCACGGCTCGATGCTGCATTACTCGCTGCTGCACCTGTCGGGCTACGACCTGTCGATGGACGACATCCGCAACTTCCGCCAGCTGCACAGCAAGACCCCGGGCCACCCGGAAGTGCACATCACCCCGGGCGTGGAAACCACCACCGGCCCGCTGGGCCAGGGCATCGCCAATTCGGTCGGCATGGCGCTGGCCGAGTGGCTGCTGGCCAAGGAATTCAACCGTCCGGGCTTCGACGTGGTCGACCACCACACCTACGCCTTCGTCGGCGACGGCTTCCTGATGGAAGGCATTTCGCACGAAGTGGCCTCGCTGGCCGGCACCCTGCGCCTGAACAAGCTGGTCTGGCTGTACGACGACAACGGCATCTCGATCGACGGTAAAGTGGAAGGCTGGTTCACCGACGACACCCCGAAGCGCTTCGCAGCCTACGGCTGGAACGTGATCCCGGACGTGGACGGCCACGACGTGGCTGCGGTCGACGCGGCGATCGCCAAGGCCAAGACCTCGGACCGTCCGACCCTGATCTGCTGCAAGACCATCATCGGCAAGGGCTCGCCCAACCTGCAGGGCGGCGACAAGGTGCACGGCGCGGCGCTGGGCGAGAAGGAAGTGGCGGCGGTGCGCGAGCACCTGATCTGGGATGCGATCCCGTTCGACATCCCGGCCCCGATCTACGAAGCCTGGGACCAGAAAGCCAAGGGCGCCGCGGTCGAAGCCGAATGGAACGAACTGTTCGCCGGCTACCGCGCGCAATTCCCGGAACTGGCCGCTGAACTCGAGCGCCGCATGAAGGGCGAACTGCCGGGCAATTTCGAAGCGACGCTGGCTGCCGCCATCACGGCAACCATCGACAAGAAAGAAAACATCGCCACCCGCAAGGCCAGCCAGAACGCGATCCAGGCGCTGGCCCCGATCCTGCCGGAATTCCTGGGCGGCTCGGCCGACCTGACCGGCTCGAACCTGACCAACTGGAAGGAATCGATCCCGCTGCGTTCGGGCACCCCGGGCAACCACATCAACTACGGCGTGCGCGAATTCGGCATGGCCGCCATGATGAACGGCATCGCCCTGCACGGCGGCTACATCCCGTTCGGCGCGACCTTCCTGACCTTCTCGGACTACAGCCGCAATGCGCTGCGCATGGCCGCGCTGATGAAGATCCGCTCGCTGTTCGTGTTCACCCACGACTCGATCGGCCTGGGCGAAGACGGCCCGACCCACCAGTCGATCGAACACGTCTCGTCGCTGCGCCTGATCCCGAACCTGGACAACTGGCGCCCGTGCGACACGACCGAGTCGCTGGTGGCCTGGGGCGAGGCGGTCAAGCGCACCGACGGTCCGTCGACCCTGATCTTCTCGCGCCAGAACCTGCCGTTCCAGGAACGCGATGCCGTGACGGTTTCGAACATCGCCAGGGGCGGCTACGTGCTGCGCGACGCGGCGAATCCGCGCGCGGTGCTGATCGCGACCGGTTCGGAAATCGAACTGGCGGTGAAGGCCGCCGACACCCTGGCAGGCCAGGGCATCGCGGTGCGCGTGGTCTCCATGCCGTCGACCGACGTGTTCGAGCGCCAGGACGCCGCCTATAAAGCGCAGGTGCTGGGCAAGGGCATCCCGCGGGTGGCGATCGAAGCCGGCGTGACCGACTTCTGGTACAAGTACGTCGGCCTGGAAGGCGCCGTGGTCGGTATCGACACCTTCGGCGAATCGGCACCGGCCGGCGTGCTGTTCAAGCACTTCGGCTTCACCGTCGAGAACGTGGTGGGCAAGGTCAAATCGGTACTGGTTTCTTAATAGACGGATTTTTTTCAATCAGGAGTGAAACAATGACGATCAAGGTAGCAATCAACGGTTATGGCCGCATCGGCCGCAATGTGCTGCGCGCTTTCTACGAAGGCGGCAAGAAGCAGGACATCCAGATCGTGGCGATCAACGACCTCGGCAACTCGGAGTCGAACGCCCACCTGACCCGCTACGACACCACCCACGGCAAGTTCCCCGGCACCGTCGAAGTCGACGGCGACTTCATGATCGTCAACGGCGACCGCATCCGCGTGTTCGCGCAGCGCAACCCGGCCGAAATCGGCTGGGGCGAACTGGACGTGGACGTGGTGCTCGAGTGCACCGGCTTCTTCACCACCAAGGAAAAGGCCTCGGCCCACCTGAAGGGCGGCGCCAAGAAGGTCATCATCTCGGCCCCGGGCGGCAAGGACGTCGACGCCACCATCGTCTACGGCGTCAACCACGACGTGCTGAAAGCCTCGGACACCGTGATCTCGAACGCGTCCTGCACCACCAACTGCCTGGCCCCGCTGGTCAAGCCGCTGAACGACGCCATCGGCCTGGAAAACGGCCTGATGACCACCGTCCACGCCTACACCAACGACCAGGTGCTGACCGACGTGATGCACGAAGACCTGCGCCGCGCCCGTTCCGCCACCCACTCGATGATCCCGACCAAGACCGGCGCCGCCGCCGCGGTCGGCCTGGTGCTGCCGGAACTGAACGGCAAGCTGGACGGCTACGCGATCCGCGTGCCGACCATCAACGTGTCGATCGTCGACCTGT
>Ga0308160_10005582_pt1 | contig 13062 bp, 16 predicted proteins | sample PhyFR1_FD_201036 | JGI IMG/M metagenome (GOLD analysis project Ga0308160, IMG submission 201036) | Phyllosphere microbial communities from UC Gill Tract Community Farm, Albany, California, United States - DLSLF.R1 | ecosystem: Host-associated > Plants > Phyllosphere > Unclassified | place: USA... | reverse complement strand
AGCTGATCCACCATCGCTCTTTCTCCGTTTCTTGCCTCTCTTGCCATCTTCCAATGTGCTCTCTACTCCACCATTGACGATAGGAGCTGGTAACCAACACCATTCGATTGATCTAACTCTCAATTCTTCTTCTTCTTCTCCAGCTCCTTCTTCTCCTGATCCATTGCTAGCCCAGCGAGAGACGCATTTGCCCGATTCCACTTCGTATACCCTCAAAGTGTGAGCATCTGGCGCGCAGTGGAGGTGTGCGTAGTAAAAGTTGGAGGAAGTTGAAGTCGAAGGAGAGAATAAAGTTGAAACTGAAGCCACAGTAGCTGGGTTGATCGCAGTCGTGCGTGGTGTGGACTTGGGTGCCTTTTTGCCCATACTGAAGGGGTTCTTGGCTGTATAGTGTGGTGTGTTGGAGAGGTTCAACTAAATCTTCCTCAAGCTCCAATTTTTTTCCGCTGGAAAATTCGAATCTCTCAACTATTTTTGCTAGAGTCCGGGAGAGCAGCAGGCGAATCATACAAGCTGTACTCAGAGGTCTGAAGTGCGAGATTGGCAAAACGAATTGCAAAAGAAAGAAGTCTAAAGTACAGAAAGAGATCTCGAATCTACCGACGTTCCTCTCCCTCCCCGTTCTCCGGTCCTTGAGCAGTCAATCGATCTGCACTAGTACCCTGTACTGGCATCTCCACCTGAACGTCTTCCATCGGAGCATCTGTCGTAGTTGGCTGTTGTGGAGGTGCTTCGGGATCCGCGATCAATCCCGCATGGATTTCAGCTTGAGGAGCAGTCTCAGCGAGTGCTGCATCGATCGGAGCTGATTCTGCATTCGGTACACCAGTTGTCGTCGAAGTCGAAGTCGAACTTGTTGGTGGAGGTAAAGGTTCTTCTGCGCCGCAAGTAACGTTTGAAGGAAGAGGAGCAGTGTCTGTTGCGACAGGAGCGGAAGTAGGTGCAGTAGCGGAAGCGGAGGAAGAAGCGAGAGGAATGGAAGTGGTGGGGACGAAGGGGGATTTCGATTTTGATTTCGAGGATTGACGGTGAGATTGACGATCTCGACGACCTGCGTCTCCTTCATCTTCTGAATCAGAGTATTCATCGTCTCGTTGAATACGTTTGTCGGAATCGTGTTCTGCGAGATCCATCGTTGGAGTTCAGTTTCAAAAGTACTCCAAACTGAAACTCCCGAGAAATGGACTCACGATGTCTTCGAACGTTGGGGTCTCGGTTATCCTCATCGAGATCATCATCCTCATCCATCGCCGTTCTCGGAATAGCTGTGAGGGAGAAGAAGAATGGGAGATCAGCTTCCGAATGTTTTCGAAATTGGATTTCCCGATTCAAGTCGAAGCCTCACCTTGCATCTGTACCGATGGAGCGTGACCACCTCCAGTCTGTCTCAAGTTCTCCAACACTTGGGTCTTGATCTTTTCGAGGTACTCTCGAGTATTGAGATCATCTGCGTTCGATTGAGGAACGTCTAATCGATAAGTCGGTCCAAAGTACTCGTAGTATTCATTCATCGGAATATCTGTGCAACACAACGGTGAGCAATCCTTCATCGAGTGGATTGAACGAGATCGAGACGCACTGGCTCCCAATTCCATTCCTGCAGCGAGACCAGTCTCGAAAGCCCAAGTTCTTGCAACGTTTCGGATCGTGTATCCTCCTCCTCCGAGAACAAGTAGTGGTAATCCGAAAGACTTGATGAATTGAACGCAGTTGGCGTGACCTGTGAAGGTAATCCTCCGCTTTAGTGATTCCACCGAGTGAACTCGAAAAGCGAAAGAAAGAGCTCACCTCGCATTGACAAGTTGAGAGTACCTAATCGATCACCTGAGAGCGAGTCACCTCCACATTGTAGAACGACTGCTGATGGTCGATACCAGTCCATGATTTGTTGAATGACCTATCAAAACCTCGAAACATGAGTTCTGCGAAAACTGCTTGAACGATGAAGAAACATCGAAACTCACAGGTTCAAAGACACTCTTGTAAGCTTCATCAGTGATCCCATCCCTCAGTGGGAAGTTGACAGAGTAGTTCCTTCCTTTCCCAAATCCAATATCTTTGATGTCTCCCGTACCAGGGAAGAATTCACCGTACTTGTGGAAAGAACAAGTCATGACTCGATCGGTAGTGTAGAAAGCTTCTTCAACTCCGTCTCCGTGGTGAACGTCAATGTCGACGTAGAGGACTCGAGGGTGATAGCGTAAGAGTTCGAGAATACCGAGAACGATATCTATGCGATGGATCCGTTCGTGATTAGGTCTATGTTGCTCCGATCAGTGGAGACGATGAGACGCACCGTTGATGTAACAGAAACCACTCGCTTCAGCTTTCTTCGCATGATGAAGTCCACCCGCCCAATTAATCGCAATATCACACTTGTCTCGAGATAGTCGAGCAGCTCCCTCTGAGTAAGAGTGGTACCGAACACTTCATCAGTAACGTAGTACTAGAGGGAGCTCGCTCGAACTCACCCATTGATCCACCAGCTGAAATCGAACAATACTCGAATAATCCATCGAAAACAGGGCAATCATCTCCGACGTTGACTGAGGACTCCCTCGCTATCAGCTTCTCTTGTACGACACGCTATCAAGAAAGGGTATGCTTACATCGACCCATTTCCCTAGCTAATCCAGCTGTTTTATTCCCACCATTCCCCTCTGCCGCAGCCTCAACCAAATCCGGTGTTACTCTCGACAAGAAATCGACGTATTCATCAGTATGGAACTGAGCCATTTCTTTCCTAGTCGCAGGTTTCGCTCGCTATCCAAACACATCTCTCGAAAAGTTAGTGATGTGAGGGAGGATTTGAGGAGGGAGAAGGAAAGGAGGGACGAACGAAGATTTCCATCTTTTTGTAAAGACCGTAGTTCATTACGAGTGAATGAGTCATACGGATTCGATGAGGCTTCATGTAATGCGATGGACCGTAATCTACAAACAAGGGAGAGGGCAAGGTTCATCAGTCTCGAACTCGCAACGAGATGTCGGAGGAAAGGTTCTAGTGACTCACGATAGTTTCCGATATCTACGTACCAGCCAGAAGAGAGTCAGCGGTCGTGTAGAAGGAGTAGGAAAGGTTGATCAATAAAAGAGGGGGAAAGGACTGACCAGAGTCGAAGAAGTAACAAGTTCTCTTCTTGTTTTCCCCTGTGATCGGAGTCATGATACCCGACATCTTTTCTCTGGGTACCTTCTTCGGTGTGCTGTTGCGGAAGAGATGAGGAGATGAGGAGATGAGGAACGTTGAGGGAACGTCTGAGTTTTGAGTGTCGCTCGATAGGCTATGTTGTAGAGCTACTTTCTTTGAGTCTAGCTAGTCGATCAGGCTCTTAAGCGATGAGAGGTGAAGTGAACGGATTCAAGTTGTTTCGCCGCGAATTGATCAAGGTTTGCTCCCTACCACAACCTCTCTGTTCCACTCACTTGCTCTGCAGTACCTCCGTAGACGTACTCAGACTCGCTCTGCAACCTCTGACTGCTCCGCTTCGGATTCATCGCGATTCTCGACTGTTTTATTCCCTCGTTCTCGCTCGATCGCCTCAGACTCCCTTGAACACGAGACCGGCGTAGAGCGGGAGCGAAGGATAACAGGGTATAAATCGACAAACGTGGACAATCTAGCTACGAAGGCCACACCAGCTCAAAGAGATTTCCTTTCTTAAGTTCCGAACTCTCAGGCTCGCAGTTCCCTTTCCCTTCCTCTCCTCTGCCTCCTCCTCCCTCGGCCTCTCCCCTCACGATGTACGAACATTCACTACTTCCCTCAAATGCCTTGCGACGGCGTTGAATGGATCTTGAGGATTGAGGATGAGGTCGAGGGCGAATAGGTCCGTCAGGTGTAGTGCGTTGTCGCGATTGTTGATTCTTCGAGTGATGCCCAGTCTGACTTGAAGTGGAGGCTGCTGGAGGTCATATACACTGGAAGTTCCGGGTTCTTCCAGCTCTAGATTCACGTTTAGCTCATGCCTGCGTCCTTCATGGTCGGTTTGACCTACTCAAACAAGGATCATTGAAATGGTCAGCTTCCCAAACCCTCTCTCGCAATTTGTCAAGTGAGAATGGACTTGCCAACTCGCACAAGCAAGTGTTCCTCCTTGACGAGTCTCTCCATTTGCGCGGTAAGCTTGCCAAGTCCTCGACCAGGTGAGCTTATCTTGATCACTCGAGGTCCAGCTATCAAAGCCGACGGTCTACCCTTCAGACCAGCCTGAACAGCAATAGCCACCCATTCTCCCGTCACCTCACTCGAATGCCAATATCCACTGATTGGAACAGCGGGAGCCGTCAAATTTGTGAACGTGAAAGGATTCCCTTCGTCTATATTCAATCCCGTCTGTTAAGCACTCATTATCGAGGTACGATAGAGAGAAACTCACGGTCGGGTACGAGACTCTCACCCTTGTTAGTGAGGTTGAGCCGGTTGATTCCGTAGCCTGCGAGATTATAGATGCTCTTGCCCTCCTTGGGGCGATACGTCCGGCTACAAATCTCCATCACGCTCTGATTCAACAGCTCGATCAACATGTCAAGGTACGGCTTGAGAGAACAAAATGAGTGAGCGCAAGGATTGAAGCGAAAGCTGATGGATTTCGACTTACTATCGACTCAAGGGTATGGTGATTGGTTGGCTCCATCCTTCTCCTTTCAGAAAGGAGAACGGTGGGAGATGTAGAGCTGAAAAGAGAGAACGAGGAGGTGCTGCATCTATCGGGTTTAGGCGATTGTGTAATTTGGGTTCGAGCTCGCCGAGCTCTCAGTTCTGCCGCGAATCCCACTTTGCGCAGACCTTGTCTCTCTAATCTGAGAGACTCTATCGCACAACTGTCGTGCTAGTGCTCCACGCGTGCTCCTCGCTTTCCGCGAATTAACTCCTCTCGAATTCTCTACCGCCTCTGATATCAAACGTCCTTAGATCGACATGACTATAGATGATTCCAAAATCGACATCTATCGCTCTTCATTTTCACCTCAAAGCCACTCCTACGCTATGACATTTGCCCGTGTCTCGGACTCCCTCCGAGTGACAACAAAGGGGTGATGCAGGTCGAGGACGAGATCAAGGGAGAATTGGTCCTCGAGAATCATCATGAAATCCGTCTCGATAGTTCGTTCGACCTTGAAATTGACTCGTTGAGGTGGACTCCTCGACATCAAATCCGCCGTCGTAGATTTGAGTGTGAAACTGAGCTTGTGTTGACGTCCTTCGGGATCCAAATGTTCTGTAAAACACCCGATTCAACTTATCGCACGAGGAGAGGGGTTCAATGAGGCAGAGTGACTGACTCTCAACGTATCCATATTCAGCCCATTCCGACATCCCTGTCGCGTCCCTCACAGTCCGATTTCTTCCCCGTAATCGAAACAACCGTGGTCCCGCGATCAACGCAAAAGGTCGATTTTCTTCGAGTGTGTAATTTGCTATCGCGAGCCATTCTCCCTTGTCTTCCAAGGTCTGACGTTTTCCCATCTGTCCGTATCCATGATAACACGCAGAAGTTGGGACGGCTGGACCAACGAGGTGGATTACTCGAGGTTCTGAATCGACAGCTCAGAGAATTTTCAGCATGCATAATCGAGAGAACTTATCATGCGAGAGACTCATCATCGATACCTGCTGATTCAGGTGTAATGCTCAGGTTGTGCTCATCAATCTTGTAACCTCCGAGCTTGTAGATATTGGGCGCTCCCGAACGTTGAGGATGGTAAGAGCGTTTACAACATCCGATGATCCCGGCATTCAACAACGCAATGAATTGTTTCAGGTAAGGCTAATATCGTTCATCAGAGGGATGAGTACACGGCATTCTCAGTGAAAGAACACAGATGCGAAAATTGAGCTTACGATTTCGTTTTGGAGTCTGGCGAGATTGCCCTCGTGATGCACATCCATTGTCCTCACGATACTATATACGGTTTGGGATGGCGAAGAGGAAGAGAGAAGGAGAACCAGAACCCGAGAAGATGAATCTCCGTTCGGGTTTAGACGAGGTTCGTTGAAAAGGGATCGAGCAGTCGAGATTACCCACTTTGCGCGATTGACCCCAAAGCTCACAAAAAAGACCAGCAGAGGAGACTCACAAGCGATACTGAGGGGAACAGAGCGAGAAACGAAATGGGAACCGAATGAAATCGACGGGAAGAAAATGAAAGAGTCCTCCTCGTACGAAATGATTTCGGTCCTCATTCATTCGTCGCGAAGTCGTACCTTCCAATACCCTGATTATATACATCTACGTTCATTGCCCGCCCCATCTTCGTCCTCGCTAAGTTATTTCACTTGGCCTCTCCCTCCTCTTTCCGACCGATCAATAAACCCTCAACTCGTTCATCATTCCAATTCACAAATTCCCCACTCATACTCTTCTCCGCCCTCAACGCCAAACTAGCCAGCGCTCTTCCCGGTTGACTAGGTAACAATAACTATTCGCTCCCATTTTTTTTTCTCAATCAGCCTAATAGAACTCCCCCTCTCTCGAAAACAAGTGAGAAAACGTACTTCTCCCCTCTCGTGTAGCCCAGTAAACTTTTCCAAATCTTTACTAGTCATATGTTCCTTCCCTACTTCCTCACTCCCGATGAGCTTGCCTCGTTTCCAATTCTCTGCGATAGTGAAGGAAGGAAAGGAACGTACCGATCTCTCTAATCTTCTCTTGCATTTCCGTACCCACCACTCCGGGTCTCACTGCAACGACTACTAAATCCTCCTCTTCATTCGCGAGTGTCCGGCACAACGAATTCATCGCTGCTTTACTCGCATTATAAGCTCCCCAACCTGCCACACCTCCCGTTGCAGCTCCTGACGAGACGAGGATGACCCTTCCTGCCGGTTGATCTTGAGAGAGAGATTTTGATTCGCGCGAAGTGAGGTAAGGGAGGGAATGAGAGAGGATTGAAATGATTGAGAAAAAGTTTATATCGAATAATTGTTTGTATTCGTCCAAGTTTGAACCTCCTAAATTACGATGTGTACCGAGTGGATGTAAAGTACCCGCGTTAACTGTACGAGCGAATTCCTATTCAATACGAGCGAATTTGAGGCTAGTGAAGAGAAGGAGAAAGCCGTACGAATCAAAGCGTCCAATCTTCCAAACGATTGCATACACATTTCTACCGCCTGTTTGTTGTCGTCATCTTTACTGACATCTCCTTTTGAAATGATGAGTGCTCCCGGGTAAGTAGAAGATAAAGCGTCTAGTTCTGGAGGAGTCGAACGAGAAATTGAGAGGACGTTGATATTCTCTTGAAGGAGGAGTTCACTGGAGGTAGAGAGTGATCAGTGAGGAGTTAGAGAGGGGAGAGAGCGGGGAGATCGTACAGAGTTGCGAGTCCTATTCCTTTTGAACCACCTGGGAGATGACGAGGGGAAAGTTGAGCGAAAGGAGAAGGGGAGACGGGGAGAGTGCGTACCGGTTAGAATGACGGTAGGTCTTCCTTGATAAGCAGACATGAATAGAACAGAGCAGTTAGAGTGGAGTGGGAGTGGAGAGAAGGAACAGAGTATTGTCCAAATAATTTCGAAAGTTTTCTGTAGACTGTCAGAAGAGAGAGAAGTTTGCTTGCCTCCACTCATTCTTTAACTCACTCTACAACTACTCGAATCCACTCAAATCACTCACAAACTCACAGAGAACGCGTCGACTTCACGCCCAGCTCCTTCGCTTTCTCTCTTCCCTCCTCTCTTCTTCTTCTTCTCCTTCTCTTTCCAAAATGACTTCACTCGCTCATCCACCTCCCGCTCCTCACACCCTAAATCACTATGCACCTATAGACAGAGATCAACAACGTAAACAACAAGATCAATTGTTATCCGGTTCGAAACCTTTAACTTTGAAAAGTTTATTGGAAAACCCAATAGAATTTGTCAAGGCCAAAGTACTAGGCAGGGATGAACAAGTACCTTACAAAGCTATAAATCAAAAGGTACCTTTCTCTGCTTCCCTTCGAGAGGAGAGGAAAACAGCTTGGACTAGCTCTAATCATCTTTCGCAATGAGTAGAGTCAACCTTCCTCTACTCCTACAGCTTCCACTTCCACTTCCACCTCAGCATTGAATCAACCAGTAGCTTCCACTTCCACCTCGAAACCCTCCTCCACTTCATCCACAATCTTCCCTCCCATCGATCCATCTCCTTCTTGGGCACGACCTTATCCCGTAGGATCCGGACTTCAAAACGTTGGAAACACCTGTTTCTTGAACAGTGCTCTACAATGTTTGATCCACACTCCACCTCTCGTTCGTTACCTAGAATCACAAGGTCCAGGTTCTCATCCTTCTGATCAAAATTGTCAGTTTGGTTCCTCCTTCTCCCTCTCTCTGAGTCGAGGGGATACGAGCTGATAATAAAGAGTGAGAGAGCAGGTGGAATGAAGAAATTAAAAGGGTTTTGCATGACTTGTTCAATGAGAAGTATCGTCAAACAATCTTTCTCAACTCCTAGGAAACGTGCCTATACTCCTTCAATCGTAGTAAAGAACCTCAAACGTACGTTTCTCTCATCTTCTCTCTCTTCTATCAACCAGCTACACGAACTGATAAGAGAGAGGTTGGCAAATGTGCAGAGATTGCGAAACATTTGAGATTTGGTAGACAAGAAGATTCTCATGAATTTTTGAGATTCGTAATTGACGCCATGCAACTCTCTTCTTTACACGGTCGATCTCCGTACGTCCCTTCCCCGCCTCTGTCTCCCCTCTCACGCTAACCCTCTTCGCTTCACTCCCCATAGTAAACTCACCACCTCACAAAAGAATCAAAATCCAATTCATCAGTTGTTCGGAGGAGTTCTCAGATCTAGAGTACACTGTACTTCGTGCACTCACAACTCTGATACTTTCGATGCGATGCTCGATCTCTCGTTGGATTTGGGAAACCGTGCGGGTAGTATCAAAGATGGGTTGGAGAATCTCGTTAGAATGGATATACTCAAAGGACAAAACAAGTATCGATGTGAAAAGTAAGTAACTTCCTCTTCCTCCCTCTTCAACCTTGAATTTCGAACTGATGTGTGAGAGAGAGTGTGTTGGATTTAGGTGTAAGAAGTTGGTAGTTGCGGAAAAACAATTCTTGATCGAGAAGAGTCCTTTGGTTCTTACTATTCATCTCAAGAGGTTCACTCCGACGGGGAGGAAAGTAGGAGGATTCATCAAATATCCTGAAGTACTCAATTTGAAAGGTTACATGACTGACGTTCGTTTACTCCCTCTTCTCTCTCTCTCCCCCTCCTAAACAATTGACTAACCTCCTTGGAACAAGTAGAAGAACTCTGCACCTTCTTATCGACTCTACGCACTCATCCTCCACTCCGGTTCAGGTCCCCATTCAGGCCACTACACCTCCCTAGTTCGTTCTGGAAAAGACTCGAAATTCTACGACATGAACGACGAATCCGTTTCCCCACTCACTTCAGTTCCTCTCACTCAAAAGAACGCTTACTGTCTCTTCTACGTTCGAGAAAAAGGAGATTTATTGAAGGGAGTTATTGGGGTAGAGGGGGAAGGGAAGAAGAGGAGAAGGGAGAGTGGGGAGGAAGGGGAGAAAGTTGAAAGACCTAAACAGAAGAGGAAAGAAGAAAGTTTGGGGAGTACGTATACGCCGGGAGAAGGACCGAAACCACCAATGATCGCAACCGCTTCGAAAGTGTCTTCACCGAAATTGGATTCGACTCCAGCAGCAGCAACGAATTCTTTCAACCCATTCGTTACTACTCCTTCTTCGACATTGACACCCGGAGAACCTTCACCTTCGGCAGCAGCAGCAAATACGTCGATGAATCAATCGAGTGGTTTGGAAGCGACTGCGATGAAGAGGAAGTTGGAGAAATTACAGGCAAAGAGAAACAAGTTGTATGAATCGAAACAACTTTCTCAACCTCACTCTCATTCGAATGGACATGTTCATGGAGGAGGTAGAGGAGGTGGAAGAGGGGGAAAGAAAGTGGTGCATCAAATGCAGGCGAGGAATAAGCCTAGGGTCATCAATTGAGCGAGAGGGTCAGAAGGAGGGAGGGAGGGGAGGTAGATAGACTGGGGGAACAGCTGAGTGTAGGAAAGGAGAGGAAAGGGACTTGTTTGTTGTACCATTTGAATACCCGCACGCCTTCTCTCGTGGTTTTTCGCCCCTTGTTTCGTTCTTCTCTAGCATCTTTTCCCTCGCAATCCTACATACTACTTTTGATCGCCTTCTCTCTCTGCTCAAGATGCCCAAGCTTCTCTCAATACTGCGAGAGAGGGTGTCGGGAAAGTGAATTAATAGAAGAACGAGGTTTTTGCAAACTTTAAGTATGCGTTATCCAGAATAGTGCGAGAGAGAAAGAGTTTGCGAGGTATGCGAATGAGTAAGACGAACGATTTGGGTTTTATGAGAGTAATAGAGGATGTGAAAGGAGATACAAGCGAGATTGGGGGAGCATAAGTAGCAGGGAGGATTTGCGATTAGTGTTGCGACGGGAGATCAAGGGGAGAAGAACGAGGTTGAAGAGCTCTAGACGGCGGGTAGATTGAGTTTTGAGAAGAGAGGCGAATGGAGAGGAGGGAGATTCGCCGTAGGTGCTGTGAGAGAAGATGTAGCTGGTTGAGAAGGAGCGAGAGAGTTGCGTCGACTAGCCATTCTCGAGGATTTCGTCGACTTGATTCCTGGTGTGGTAGATCTCGATCGCTTCTTCTTTTCTCGTGCCGTAGGAGGTGAGTTGGCGAGTACAGGACTCGTCAACATTCTCGAGCGAATCGATTTCCCTTTCCCTCCTTTGGTCGATCCTCCTCCTTTCTTTCGTTGAGCGACCGAGGCTGGTGCGGGAGATCCGAGTGTGTGTCGTAGAGATGTTTTGATCGATTTGTGATCCCTCAGGAGTGAACTTGCGATGGAAGATTCGTTTCGTGCCAATTGTTGTTTCTTTGAGGAAGTGATCGAGGAAGTCGACATGCTACGTTGACGTTTCTTTCTCTTGTTGTTACGATGTTCGGTTGCTGCAGCTTGAGCGGTGAGGACTTGTGAAGGAGCATTCCCACCGTTTCCTCCCATCGTTCGAGTTCGGAATGCGCCAATCGGAATCCGCTTCCATCGAGAGAAGTCGAGAGCTGGTGGAGCTTTCGTTGTGGTAGAGGTAGAGGCGGCTCCAGTATCGGTTTCGGAGGAAGTTGCACCATCAACGAGTAACGCTTCGAGTAACTCTTGTTCTTCGGAATCGGTCGCTTCGAAGAGTGATTCTTGAAGGAGGGAATCAAAGTTGAATGTGGGAGGGAGAACGACGTTTCCGAATACGGGCGAGCCGATCGTGCTGCCTTGATCGAGTGACATTGAGCCAGAGGTCCCGGATGTTGTTGAGACACGAGAATCGGATCGAACTCGTCGAGGGGAAGTTGGCGGTACCTGTGAGATTGGACTCAAGTCAGCGCTTGTGTGCACAATGCTGGTAATAACACAAACTCACGACCCGTCGTTTGACCTTTTTGAGAGGAACTCTGAAAGGACTCGGAGCGATTTCTTCTCCGGCTCCAACAACGACCACACTCAATCCTCCTTCCTTCGATTGTTCTTTCCGTTCTGTAGTATCGAAAGTTCCCATCGTCGGTAATCTTCGCTTGAAAGTCGGAAGTTCAGTCTTTTTCTTGCCTTTCGACGACTGATGGAAAGTAGGAACAGCGAGAGTCGAAGGAGCAGAACGACCGGGAGCGAAAGGAGGTTTAGGGTTCGAAGGTGAAGGGTCGAGGGATGCTAGATCGGCAGTGGTAGGTGCTTGTAGATTGGCGAGAGCGCCAGTTTGAGGAGCGTATCGATAGATGTCGGTATCTGAGCAACTTGAATCCGTCTCCTCGTCCTCTGAGTGATATGATGCCGTTTCCTCCGCTTCACTCTCTTCTTCTCCTTTCTCCTCGTTATCGAGATGAACTCCAACTCTGACCAACTCGACATCTTCCCCTTCCTCGGATCCCGTCTCCTCATCTACATCGTCCTCCGAGTCTGTTTCTCCTGCACTCGAATCCATCGCCGATTGTCTCCTCGTCTTTCTCGCTCCAAACAACCTCTTGAGTTCCCCATTCTCACCAAAGATCATTTCCGCATCGATGTCATCCTCTTCCATTCCTTCATTCTCATCATCCGCCGTACTTCCATCGAGATCGCTCAACGCCTCGAACCACATATCTCCATCATGATATTCATCCTGTCGTATCGGTCCAACAACCGCCTCTGACAACGCAAAGAGTTGTTCCAATTCCTCCTCGAATTCTCCCGCGAGTCCAGCTTCTTGCGCTTCGAGTACTTCTGCTAATTGATCTTCTTCCGATTCCTGTTCCTCGTCACTCCCAAACGAATCATAGTCTGACCAAGTAACGACTCCGAAACCATTCCCAGGAGGTAATTCCGTCACTGCGACATCTGAATCTCCATCTCCTCCCGACCCTTCACTTTTCCCAAACGAGGTATTCCCTCCCGACCCCCCCTCGAACGGTGTTTGTTTCCTTCGTATAGTTTCCATAGCTTGAACATTCCTCTCCCAAGCACCCATCAAATCATCCTCTTCTTCATCATCATCCGTATCCTCCTCATCCCCTTCTCCTTGCTCATCCGAATCCTCAAACCGATCAACTTGTTTCCCTTTCGATTTCCTCCTCTCTATTTCCGCTCTCAATAACCTCTCTTCTTCTTTCTCCATACTACCAACTTCACCTTCATCAACTTCCCTCTCCTCCTCTCCCTCCTCATCCTCGGAACTAACATCACTCAAACTAGAATCACTAGAAACTCCTTCACTCAATTTCCTTTCCCTTCCACTACCTCGAGCTGCTTGCATGATTTCACTTGCATCCGGCGTGTTTTCTCGGGAAGAAGAAGTTTCGGCTTCTTGTAATGAGAGTGCCAGAACTTGTCGAAGAGACATTCGTTGAGGTGCGCTCGTCGAACGGGAAACAGAAGATGAAGGAGAATAGGCGAGATCGGAAGGTGCCATTATACCAGGTTTGGGACGAGCTGAGGAAGAGGAAGTGGAGGAAACGGTAGAAGGTTTGGAAGGTTTAGGACGAGAGGTAGTGGGTTTCGAGGCTGATGCATAAGGGGTAGTAGAA
>Ga0308160_10005579_pt1 | contig 13068 bp, 14 predicted proteins | sample PhyFR1_FD_201036 | JGI IMG/M metagenome (GOLD analysis project Ga0308160, IMG submission 201036) | Phyllosphere microbial communities from UC Gill Tract Community Farm, Albany, California, United States - DLSLF.R1 | ecosystem: Host-associated > Plants > Phyllosphere > Unclassified | place: USA... | reverse complement strand
GAAACATCTCGCTGAGCCAGGCGCGGGCGGAGGCGGTCAAGGCCTATGTAGTGGGGCGGGGCGTGCATGCCGACATGGTGGCGGTGTCGGGGGAGGGGCCGGACCGGCCGGTGGCGGATAACCGGACGGCGGAGGGCAGGGCGCGCAACCGGCGGATCGAGTTCAAGGTGGTGCAGTGAATACCGTCATTCCCGGCCAGGCCGGGGGAGACGGCTAAGGCAAGGTAATCGTCACATTCGCCGACCTGGGCGGCAGCTTCACCAGGTCGTTGTAGCTGGCCAGCGCCCCTTGCGTCTCATGCGACAGCGCGGTGCGGAAGCCCAGGTAAGCCCCCAGCCCCGCCAGCGCGAACACGCTCGACAGCACCCACAGCGACAAATCGCTCCCCAGCTTGTGCACGACCTGGTCGGGCCGCTCCGCATGCGGCGCGAAGCCGCGGCTTTTTCCCCGCATGCGCGCGATTTCGTCGCCCAGGCGCGCGCTCAGGTAGTTCAGCTTGTCCTTGCCGTCCAGGGCAAAGCGGCCCTGGAAGCCGAGCAGCAGGCACATATGGAAGACCTCGAGCGCCTGCAGGTGGGCGCTGCCCTTGGCGCGCAGGTCTTCGAGGCGCTGGAAGAAATGCTCGCCGGCGAGCTGGTCGCCGAACAGGCGCAGCTGCAGCGGGCGGGTCTCCCAGGCGTCGCGGATCTCGTAGTCGGAGCGCAGGATGATCTCGTCGACCGCGGCGCAAAAGGCGTACTTTGCCGCTGTGACGTCGTCGGCGGCCACGCCCAGCGCCTTGGCGTTGCGGTCGACGTCGCCGAGGAAGGCGCTCATGTGGTCGGCAAAAGCGGTTTTGTCCTGCGGGCCGCAGCCGCCCTTCAGCAGGAACAGCGCATAGAAGCCTTCGTACATGATGTCGACCAGGGATTGGGGGCCGCTTTTGGCGTTGCGCGCGCTTGCGGCGGCGCGCCGTTCGATGTGGGGTTGCATGTTCATGCGGCGATCGCGATCAGTTCGAGTTTGAGGTCACGGAGGCCGTTGGGCACGTAGATCGAGATCGACTGCGCCTTCAGCATGCTGTCGTACAGCACGCCGCGGTTCTCCAGCACGAAGTAATAGGTATCCGGCCGCACCGGCAGCGCGGCCGGCACCTGCGGCGCATGCACCAGCTTCACGCCGGGCATGGCGGACAGCACCAGCTTGTCGACGTCCTCGGGCGCGCCGATCTTGAAGCGCAGCGGCACGATCTCGACCAATTGCAGCGCCGGCATGTCGGCCTTCACGCCGAGGTACAGCGCGGTCTGGGGCGTGATCTTGCCCGAGTCGAGGGCGCCCAGGTGGTAGGACGGGCGCTCGTTCGACAGGGCGATGGCGAAGTACTTGGACGAGATCACGGTGTCGAGCAGCTCGCGCAGGATGCCGTCCAGGCGCGCGAACGCCGGCCCCGGGTCCTGGTGGGCATAGGCCGGCAAGTCTTCCAGCTTGACCGCGCGCGAGAAGGTCATCAGGCCGCCGGCCAGCACCAGCATTTCCTGGAACAGGCGTTCCGGGTGCAGTTCGCGGTGCGCCAGGTAGTGGCCGAGGGCGGCGTAGCCGGCGCTGGCCGTGTGCAGCAGCCAGAACGAAGAGACGTCGCCGCCGCGCAGTTCGACCACGTTCTTGCTCGGTTCGCGGTAATGGCCGTACAGCGCGTTGACCTTGGCCAGCAGCTTTTCCATCAGGCGCGCCAGCCGTGCCTGCAAGCCTGGCGCGCCTTCGATCGAGATGCTGGGCGGGACGAAATCCTGGTCGATCTCGAAACCGCCGGTGGCGATGCGGCGCAGGCGCAGCAGCGGGAAGCTGTCGTAGGCGTCCAGCGCTTCGCCGTCCGGCACCAGGCGCAGGTTGCGGGTCAGGTAGGCCAGCGGGGCCGGCGCGGCTTCCGAATACAGGTCCTGGGTATCGTGCTCGCGCTGGCCGAAGCGGGCGTCGGGACGGGCCTCGCCGCGCGCCGCGCAATTCTCGCCGTGGACCTTGAGCACGGGCAGGGCGGCGTGGAAGGTGATCGTCTGGCCGGCGTCGGGCAGCTCGCCCAGGCGCACCTGCGGTGGCAGCATGTCGTGCTCGGGCGCGCGGAGAAGCTCGCCGTCCGGGAAGATCAGCGACAGCTCGGTCACACGCAGCACGTCGGCCTTGAGCGCATCGCTGTCAATGACCAGCTGGCGCACGCCCCAGCAATACGGATGAAGGGCGAGGGCCGTGGCGTTCAGGCGCGCCTCGTGGTAGCGGTCCTGCTGCTGGAAATGCTGGGGGCGCAGGAACAGGCCCTCGCCCCACATGATCTTCGACGCTGTCGTCACATTGCCTCCTGTCGCTGAGCCTGGAAATCCGATATTTCCGCAAATCCCTAGCTTGCTGGAAACTATCTCCGCCTCATTGACAGCGCACAAGCGACAGGGGCTTGCCTGTGGCATTCCCGGCAGGCGCGCCCTGGCCGACGCTCATCGCGCAGGCATGCAGGCCGACCGTCACGCCGGACTTTTCGGCCTCGAGCGCGGCGAAATCCAGGCGCCAGCCTTCGCTCGCCGGCGAGTGGAACAGGGCGACCACGCCGATCCAGCCGGCCTCGCGCGCCAGCTTGTCGGTCAGCTCGAGCTGCTGGCCAGGCAGCAGCGTGAGTTCCTTGACTTCGACCAGGTCGGCACCCAACGCCTCGCGCTCGGCCTGGCTCGAGAGGAAGGCGGCATACGGCGCCTGTTCGAACGCGGTGCGCTGGCGCAGTTTATACACGCGCACCAGGAGCGCCAGCGACTGGCCGCGCTTGTCCACGTTCAGCCGTTTGGCGGCGTGCAGTTTCAGCGCCACGTTGCGCGGCGCAAGCTGGGCGTCCGGCGGCGGCGCGGGTTTGCGCAGGCCGGCCGCTTCGAGGGCGGCGCCGGCCAGCGACTTGTCGCCGCCGCCGGCGCAGGCGGACAGCAGGCTGAGTGCCGCCAGCAGGATCAGAATCGGCTTCATCGGCTCACCTCGCTTCGTTGGTTTCGACAGCGAGATTTAACGGCAATCCACGACTATCCATGTGAGCGCGCGCAAAGATGCTGACAGGAAATTGACTACACGCAATTCCTGTCAAAAACCGATCACCAATAATTGGCGCTTGTATCCAACCCGGGAGGACCCGATGAAGTGCCAACGTGTGTTACCTCGTTTTTTGCCTGATGCATTGCCTCGTTTCGTACCCGTCCTGTTCGCCGCCACCCTGGCGGCCTGCGCCAGCAGCGGCCCGGTCGCGCCAAGCCAGAAGAGCGCGCCCACCATCGCCGCCGCCATGGCCGAAGTCGACGCCGCCGTGCTGGCCGGCCAGAACGACAAGGCCTACGCCGTCCTGAAGCAGGCCGGCGCCACCTTCCCGACCGACAAGACGCCTTGGGTGCGCATGGCCCAGATGCGCTTCGACAGCACCCAGTACGGCGAAGCGATCGTCAATGCGCTCGAAGCGCTGGCGCGCGACCCGGAAGACACGCTGGCCAACAGCATCGTCGCCGTCAGCGGCCTGCGCGTGACCAGCAAGGCGCTGGCCGACCTGAGCCAGAAGAACAACCTGAGCGGCAACGTGCGCACCGAAGCCCAGGAACTGGCCAAGCTGTTGCGCACCAGCCTGAACGAGGATGTGCTGGTGTCGCCGAACGGCGGCCGCGGCGGCGCGCGCAAGGACACCGCCGTCAAGAAGGCGATCAGCGTCGCACCCGCCCCGCGTCCCGCCCCGTCCGGCAACCCGTTCGACGCCCTCAAGTAATCCCTTCGACCCGTTTCCCTGGAGCCGCCATGGCCAAGAATGAAAGCGTGCAGAAACGCCTGCAGAAAGTGCGCGCGCCGCGCGTGCAGATGACCTACGACGTCGAGATCGGCGACGCCATCGAGAACAAGGAGCTGCCCTTCGTGGTGGGCGTGCTGGGCGACTTCGGCAGCGACCCCGACGCCCCGAAGAAGCGCCTGAAGGACCGCAACTTCGTCAACGTCGACGCCGACAACTTCGACGAAGTGATGGACGGCGTGGCGCCGAAGGCCACCTTCCGCGTACCGAACCAGCTCTCCGAAGAGGGCGGCGAATTCGCGGTGCAGCTGCAGTTCCGCCAGATGGCCGACTTCCGTCCCGAAGCCGTGGTGCAGCAGGTGGCGCCGCTCAAGGGCTTGCTGGAAGCGCGTTCGAAGCTGGCCGACCTGCGCAACAAGCTGGCCGGCAACGACCGCCTGGAAGACATCCTCAACGACGTGCTGACCAACACCGAAAAGCTGGGCAGCCTGCGCCGCACCAATAACGATACCGATAAAGGAGAGTGACCGATGGCGGCGATTCTCGACAACGCGGCGGCACCCGTGGCAGCACCCCTAGCGGCACCCGGCCTTGAACTGGACACCGGCCTGCTCGACCAGATCGTCGAACAGAGCCGGGTCGCCAAGTCCACCAGCGAGCACGAACGCGCACGCGACATCATCTCCGAACTGGTGACCCAGGTGATGGAAGGGACGATGGTGGTCTCGACCAACCTGTCGGCCACCATCGATGCGCGCCTGGCGGAACTGGACCGCATGATTTCCAGCCAGCTCTCAAGCATCATGCATGCGCCGGAATTCCAGAAGCTGGAGCGCAGCTGGACCGGCCTGCATTACCTGGTCAAGAACAGCACCACCAGCAGCGGTCTGCAGATCCGCATGCTCAACGCCACCAAGCGCGAACTGGTGAAGGACTTCCAGTCGGCGCTGGAATTCGACCAGAGCACGCTGTTCAAGAAGGTCTACGAGGAGGAATTCGGCAGCTTCGGCGGCGCGCCCTACGGCACCCTGATCGGCGACTTCGAAGTCTCGCGCCAGCCCGAGGACATCTACTTCCTCGAGCAGATGTCGCATGTGGCCGCCGCCAGCCATGCGCCCTTCATCACCTCGAGCGCGCCGGAACTGTTCGGCATCGAGAGCTTCGGCGACCTGGGCAAGCCGCGCGACCTGGCCAAGGTGTTCGACACCGTCGAATATGCGAAGTGGAAGGCCTTCCGCGAATCGGAGGATGCGCGCTACGTCGGCCTGACGCTGCCGCGCTTCCTGGGCCGCCTGCCGTACAACCCGATCGACGGCACCGCCACCGAAGGCTTCAATTTCGTCGAGGACGTCGACGGCAGCGACCACCACAAATACCTGTGGTGCAACGCCGCCTATGCGTTCGCCTCCAAGCTGACCAAGGCCTTCGAAGAGTACGGCTGGTGCGCGGCGATCCGCGGCGTCGAGGGCGGCGGCCTGGTCGAGAACCTGCCGACCCATACCTTCAAGACCGACGAGGGCGAGGTCGCGCTCAAGTGCCCGACCGAGCTGGCGATTACCGACCGCCGCGAGAAGGAATTATCGGACCTGGGCTTCATCTCGCTGGTCCACTGCAAGAACACCTCGTACGCGGCCTTCTTCGGCGCCCAGTCGGCGCAGAAGGCGCGCAAGTACAACAGCGACGCGGCCAACGCCAATGCGCTCCTGTCCTCGCAGCTGCAGTACATCTTCGCGGTCTCGCGCATCGCCCATTACATGAAGGCGATGATGCGCGACAAGATCGGCAGCTTCGCGGCGGCCTCCAACGTCGAGGATTACCTGAATCGCTGGCTGACCCAATATGTGCTGCTCGACGATAACGCCAGCCAGGAGCAGAAAGCCCAGTTCCCGCTGCGCGAAGCCAGCGTGCAGGTGGCTGAAGTGCCGGGCCGGCCGGGCGTGTACCGTGCGGTCTCCTTCTTGCGTCCGCACTTCCAGCTCGACGAACTGTCCGTTTCGCTCCGATTGGTCGCGGAGCTGCCGCAATCGACCAAGTCCTGATTTTTTCAACCAACAATACAACTGGAGTAAGACATGGCAATAGACGTGTACCTGCAAATCGACGGCATCAAGGGCGAGTCCGCCGACGACAAGCACAAGGACTGGATCGAGTGCAAATCGGTGAACTGGGAAGTGCTGCAGCCGAAATCGGCCACCGCCTCGACCGGCGGCGGCCACACCGCAGAGCGCTGCGAGCACAAGGAGATCACGATTTCCAAGCTGGCCGACCTGTCCTCGCCGGTACTGCTGCAGACCTGCTCGTCCGGCAAGACCATCCCCAAGGCCAAGCTCGAATTCATGCGCGCCGACGGGCAGGGCGAGCGCGTGAAGTACTTCGAGATCGAGTTGGAGAACGTGCTGATCGGCTCCATCGCGCCGAAAGTGTCGGAAGGCGACTTCCTGCACGAACAGGTCGGCATCAAGTTCTCGAAAGTGAAATGGAAGTACACCCAGCAGAAAATCGGCGGCGGCGCCGGCGGCAACACCTCCGGCGGCTGGGACCTGGCCAGCAACAAGGTTGCCTGACGCGTTCACGGTGGACGTGCTTGACCGCGGCCTCGTGCCGCGGTCTTTTTTCGATCTCCAGGCATACCGATGACTCAAACCCATGGGCCGGCACCCGGCCTGCTCGACCGCTTGATGGGCGCCACACAGGCCGCACCCGCCGGGCGTCCCGGCATCGAACAGCTCAAGGATTGCGTGGCGCGCGACCTCGAAGCCCTGCTCAACACCCGCGCCGCATGCAGCCCCGCGCACTTCGACGCCTACCCGGAAGCGCGCGCTTCCATCCTGAATTACGGCCTGCTCGATTTCGCCGCCTTCAGCCTGACCAGCAGCGAGGACCGCGCCGCCATCTGCGCCAGCCTGAAGGACGCGATCGAGCGCCACGAGCCGCGCCTGCTTAACGTCAGCGCGACCCTGCAGGTCGAACCCGGCAGCGTCAACCGCCTCAACTTCGTGATCCACGCGACGCTTCGCATCGAAGACGCCGACGAGCCGGTCAACTTCAACGCCGTGCTGCAGCCTTCGTCGCTGCACTACGCGATCAGCAAGCCATCATTTCATCCAAAGGACCGACGATGGACATCAACCTGAAGACCCTGATTGGCAAATTGAACGACACCAGCCGCGTCGCCGCCACGCGTGCGGCCGGCATCTGCGTGGGGCTGGGCCAGTACGAAGTCGACATCGAACACCTGTTCCTGGCGCTGCTGGAGCAGCAGGGCAGCGACCTCGTGATGGCGGCGCGCCAGGCCGGCATCAGCCTCACCGGCCTGGAGGCGGACCTGCGCCGCGAAGTCGAACGCCTGCCCAGCGGCAGCACGCGCACGCCGGTGTTTTCGCGCCACCTGCCGGCGCTGTTCGAGCATGCCTGGCTGATCGCCTCATTGGGCGCATCCTTGGGCCATGGCCAGCCGCAGCGCATCCGCAGCGGCCACCTGCTGCTGGCGCTCTTGAGCGAGCCGGGCCTGGCCCAGCTGGCCCAGCGCGCCTCGCGTCACTTCATGGAATTCCCGCTCGACCGCCTGAAGCACGATTTCGACAAGCTGACCCGGGGCTCGGAAGAAGCGACGCCGGCCGCGGCGGTCCAGGACACGCAGGGCGCCGACCCGGTCACCGAACTGGAAGCCGCCGCGCCGGGCAAGACGCCCGCGCTCGACCAGTTCACGACCGACCTGACCGGGCGCGCGCGCGAGGGCAAGGTCGACCCGGTGATCGGGCGCGATGCCGAGATCCGGCAAGTCATCGACATCCTGATGCGCCGGCGCCAGAACAACCCGATCCTGACCGGCGAGGCGGGCGTGGGCAAGACCGCCGTGGTCGAAGGCCTGGCGCTGCGCATCGCGCAGGGCGACGTTCCGGATGTCCTGAAGGGCGTCGAGATCCACAACCTGGACATGGGCCTCTTGCAGGCCGGCGCCAGCGTGAAGGGCGAGTTCGAGAACCGCCTCAAGAACGTGATCGACGAAGTGAAAAAGAGCCTGCACCCGATCATCCTGTTCATCGACGAAGCCCACACGATGATCGGCGCCGGCGGCCAGGCCGGCCAGAACGATGCCGCCAACCTGCTGAAACCCGCACTGGCGCGCGGCGAGCTGCGCACCGTGGCGGCCACCACCTGGAGTGAGTACAAAAAGTATTTCGAGAAGGACGCGGCGCTGGCGCGGCGCTTCCAGGTCGTGAAGGTCGAGGAACCCGACGAGGACACCGCCTGCGCCATGCTGCGCGCGATGGCGCCGCTGATGGAACAGCACTTCGGCGTGCGCATCTACGACGAGGCAATTCTTGAGGCCGTGCGCCTGTCGCACCGCTACATCAGCGGGCGCCAGCTGCCGGACAAGGCGATCAGCGTGCTGGACACCGCCTGCGCCAAGGTGGCGCTGGGCCAGAAGGCGACCCCGGCCACGCTGGAAGAATGCTCGCGCCGGCTGGAGCGCCTGGATACCTTGATCGCCTCGCTGGTGCGCGAGGAAAGCGCCGGCGCCGACCATAGTGCCGTGCTGGACACGCTGCGCACCGAACGCGAGGCGGCGCTGGCCGAGCAGGGCCGCCTGCGCGAACGCTGGGAACGCGAGCAGGCGCTGACCGGCGAAATCCACGCGATGCGATCGCAACTCGAAGCCAATGCCGACAAATCCGGTGGCGCCCGGCTGCAAGCGCGCATCGGCGAACTGCGCGCGCTGCAGGGCGAGTCGCCGCTGGTGCCGGTGCAGGTCGATGGCCACACGGTGGCTGCCATCGTCGCTGCCTGGACCGGCATCCCGCTCGGGCGCATGGTCAAGGACGAGATCCGCACCGTGATGAATCTGCAGGGCCTGCTCGACGAGCGCATCCTGGGCCAGGGCCATGCCAGCAGTATCGTCGCCCAGCGCGTGCGCACCGCGCGCGCCAACCTGGACGATCCGAACAAGCCGAAGGGCGTGTTCCTGTTCGTCGGCACCTCGGGCGTGGGCAAGACCGAGACCGCGCTGGCGCTGGCCGATCTACTGTACGGCGGCGAGAGGAAGCTGGTCACCATCAACATGAGCGAATACCAGGAAGCGCACAGCGTCTCCGGTTTGAAAGGTTCGCCCCCGGGCTATGTCGGCTATGGCGAAGGCGGCGTGCTGACCGAGGCGGTGCGGCGCAACCCGTACAGCGTGGTGCTGCTGGACGAGGTCGAAAAGGCGCACAGCGACGTGCTCGAACTGTTCTTCCAGGTGTTCGACAAGGGCGTGCTGGACGATGCGGAAGGACGCCAGATCGACTTTCGCAACACGATCATCATCCTGACCTCGAACGCGGCCTCGAGCCAGATCATGGGGGCTTGCCTGAACAAGCCGGCGGGCGAGCGGCCGACCCCGGAGCAACTGGCGGAACTGATCCGTCCCGCGTTGATGAAGCACTTCAAGCCGGCCTTCCTCGGACGCCTCGCCGTGGTGCCCTTCTATCCGATCGACGACGAGGTGCTGGCCAACATCATCCGCCTCAAGCTGGAGCGCATCAAGGCGCGCGTGGCGGCCAACCACCAGGCCGAGTTCCACTACGACGACGCGCTGGTGAACGCCGTGCTGGCGCGCTGCACCGAAGTCGATTCCGGAGCGCGCAACGTCGACACCATCCTGAACGGCACGCTGCTGCCCGAGATCGCCGACTCCGTGCTGGCGACGATGGCGGCCGGCGGCGCGATCGGCAAGGTGAAGGTCAGCGCGACCAAGGGCGGCAAGATCAAGTACGCCATCGAACCGGCGTGAGGAGGCTTTGATGCTGGACCTGGAAAAGTTATTGGCGCCGGTGAGCGACGGCCAGCCCTGCGGCGAAGACCTCGCATTCTCGAGCGAGATCGACGCCATCGTGCGTGCGCGCCAGGCCGACGATCCGTCGCTGGAGCAGGGTGCCTGGGTCACCGACCTGAAGGAAGCCGACTGGAAGTTCGTGGGCAAGCAGTGCGCCCAGCTGATCGAAAAGCGCAGCAAGGACTTGCAGCTGGCGGTGTGGCTGGCCGAAGCGGGTGTCAAGACCGGCGGCGTGCGCGGCCTGGCCGACAGCCTGGTCCTGATCGCCGGCCTGTGCGAGCGCTGGTGGGACGGCATGCATCCGCTGCCGGACGAGGATGGCTTCGAGCGCCGCATCGGCAACCTGGCCTGGGTGGCCTCGCGCATCGCGCCCTGGCTGCGGGCGGTGGCGCTCACCGACGGGCTCGAGGGCCACTCGCTGAGCCACTTCGACGTGGCCCGGGCCCAGGGCGGCGAGGCGCTGGCGAAGCTGGAAGCGGCGCGCCAGCGCAGTCCGCGCAGCTTCTACCAGGCATTGTTGCGCGATTGCGTACAGTGCAAGGAGGCGATCGACCGGCTCGAGCACAGCATCGACGCGCGCCTGGGCACGGACGGCCCGAGCTTCGGCGCGGCGCGCTCCAGCCTGGAGAGCGTGCTGCTATTCGTGAAGCCGCTGGCGGGGGAGGACGCCCCCGCTACGGGGGCGAAGGTGGATGCGGTGCAGCTGGTGGCTGCGGGGCCGGCGGCCGAAGTGCAGGGCGCCGGCGGCCCGCTGCAGTCGCGCGTGCAGGCGCTGGCCCAGCTGCGCGCCGTGGCCGAGTACTTCCGCCGCACCGAGCCGCACAGCCCGGTGGCCTACCTGGCGGAAAAGGCGGCGCACTGGGGCGAGCAGCCGCTGCACGTGTGGCTGCGCGCCGTGGTCAAGGACGACGCCTCGTTCGCCCATATCGAGGAATTGCTGGGCGTCGCCAGCAAGACCTGAGGGGCCGGCTTACTGCGCGGGCGGGGAGGCGTCATTGGAAGAAGAACCGGAAGAACCAGTCGATGCAGCCGCAGGCGGCTGCATCGACTGGCCGGCCTGGGCCACCTGCGCGGTCGCGCGCGTCACCTGTTCCTCGACGCGGCGCATCGCCTCGCGCGTCGATTGCGTCACCTGTTCGTAACCCTTGAAGGCGTTGTCGATCGCGGCCTTGATGATCTCGACGGCGTTTTCCTGGCCCGGCTTGACGTTCTGGGTGACGTCGTAGATCAGCGCGGACAGGGTGTTCTTGGCTTCCACCAGGTGGGTGTCGGCGGCTTGCTGGAATTCCTTCTGGATGTCGCCGATGATCTGGCGCAGCTGCTCGCCGTAGGCGGTGGCTTGCGACACGCCGGGCTGCATGCTCGCCTGCACCGTTTCCATCGCGGCCTTCGGATCGGTGGCCTGGGTGGCCTGGCGGCTGGTCGCCAGCGTGCCTTCCATCGCGTTCCGTGCGGTGGTTATGTTCAAGTTCACCACCTGCTCGACGCCTTGCACGGCCTTGCTGGCCAGTGCATTGAAGGTTTGCACCTGGAGGTCGAACAGCGTCTTGGTGGCGGATGCGAATTGCTCGGGATTCGTGAACATCTTTATCTCCTCGGTTGATTTCCTATGGACGACCTGGCACAACACTCTGGCATTATTTAACAGACTTGCGTTCTTTGCAACGGGCGTCACGGTAGGGCCCATCGAACTTCTCCCAGCCCGGCCCCAGCGGTGTCTGGGAACAGGCCAGGCTGCCGTCGGCCTTGCTGCGCCATTGGAACCAGGCGGCGGGCTCGGCGTTCAGGAAAAGGGGGGCGGCCAGCAGCAGGCCGCCCAGGCACAATGCGACGTTTCTCATGGTCCGCCGAGCTTAACCGCTTGAGCGGGCAAGTCAAGCACACGATCTTGACCTTGCCATCATGGGAAGGTATATCTTGTGTTCTCATGAACCGGGAGAACACATGAACATCGGCGAAGCCGCCAGGGCATCCGGCGTCACGCCCAAGATGATCCGCCACTACGAATCGATCGGCCTGCTGCCGGCCGCGCGCCGCACCGATGCCGGCTACCGCGTGTACGGCGAGCCGGACGTGCGTGTGCTGCAATTCATCCACCGCGGCCGCGCGCTGGGATTTTCGCTCGACCGGATCGCCAATCTGCTGGCGCTGTGGCAGGACAAGGACCGCGCCAGCGCCGACGTGCGGCAGCTGGCCCAGGAACACATCGGCGAACTGGAACGCAAGATCGCGGAACTGCAGGCGATGAAGCGCACGCTGCAGGCACTGGCCCATTCCTGCCACGGCGACCAGCGCTCGGACTGCCCGATCCTCGACGATCTCGCTTCGACCTGAGGCGTCCGATCGGAAATCTGGTTTAATGGCTGAGTTTCCATTCCGTCAACAGATTTCCATGAATATCCGCCTGCTGTCGGGTCTCTTCCTGCTCGTCCTGCTGGGTGCCGCTTCGCTCTGGCTGCTCGGCTCGTCGCTGATCGCGGTCGCCCCGCATCCGGTGGCATTGCCGCCGGCGCTGGGCGCGCAGCCACTGTCGCTGGCGGCCGGGCCCGGCCAGGTGGTCGCCGCCTCCTTCGTGCCGGCGCGCGACGGCGTCGGCAGGGGCGGCGTGCTGCTGTTGCACGGCAACCGCAGCGACCGGCGCCAGATGGCGGCGCGGGCCCGCTTCCTGCACGAGCAGGGCTATGCCGTGATGCTGATCGACCTGCCGGGCCAGGGCGCGAGCACCTCGCCGGCCGTCACCTTCGGCTTGCTGGAAGCCGAAGGCGTGCGCGCCGCGCTCGAGGCCTTGCGGCGGCGCGTGCCGGGAAAGCGTATCGGCGTGATCGGCGTGTCGCTGGGCGCGGCGTCGCTGGTGCTGTGCAAGGATTGTCCGCCGGTCGATGCCGCGGTGCTGGAATCGATGTACCCGACGATCGAGGAAGCGGTCGAAGACCGGCTGCGCATGCGCCTGGGCGCCGCCGGCGTGCCGCTGTCGCGCCTGCTGCTGTGGCAATTGCCGCTGCGCCTGGGAATCCGGACGTCCGAACTGCGCCCGATCGAACGCATGGACCAGCTGGACATGCCGCTGCTGGTCGTTGCAGGCAGCGAGGACCGGCACACGCTGCTGGCGGAGACCGAGCGTATCTACGCGGCGGCGAAGGCGCCGAAATCGCTGTGGGTAGTGCAGGGTGCGGCGCACGTGGACTTGCACGAGTACGTGCCGGCCGCATACGAGGCGCGCGTCGGCGAATTCCTGGCACGGCACCTGAATACGCCTTGATGCGCGCAAAAAGGAAAATAAACGCAAAACGCCGCAATCCTTTTGCAAAGATTGCGGCGTTTTGCGCCAGCAGTGCAGATGAACTGCGCTGGAGGTCTTCTAGACCGGGTAGCTTTTGGTGCCCACGGAGGGACTCGAACCCCCACACCTCGCGGCACATGGACCTGAACCATGCGCGTCTACCAATTCCGCCACGTGGGCATGCAAACAACTGGACCTGCA
>Ga0308160_10005577_pt1 | contig 13071 bp, 15 predicted proteins | sample PhyFR1_FD_201036 | JGI IMG/M metagenome (GOLD analysis project Ga0308160, IMG submission 201036) | Phyllosphere microbial communities from UC Gill Tract Community Farm, Albany, California, United States - DLSLF.R1 | ecosystem: Host-associated > Plants > Phyllosphere > Unclassified | place: USA... | reverse complement strand
TCAAAGCGGTCTAGCAAAGCATGAAGTCAAGGTTCTTCAAGAGAGTGACGATCATCGAAATGTCATTCGATACTACTGCCAAGAACGCAGAGACGAGTTTCTCTACATCGCTCTCGACCTTTGCAAAACTTCTCTTGCCGAAATGGTCTTGCATCCCGATGACCATCCTGATTTGGTTCCCTTGTTCGACAACAAGAATGCTCTACTTCAGGTAACGGAGGGATTGGGCCATCTTCATCATATGAATATCATTCATCGAGATATCAAACCTCAGTAAGTCACCCTTTGTCTTTCATAGTGGACATTCGGCTGATGTGCAGAAACGTCCTAGTCACTCATGGATCGGATGGGAAATTGAGGATCGTCGTCTCCGATTTTGGTCTCGCTCGACGCCTTGATCACGACCAATCGTCTCTCGCCGCTACAGCCAACAACTTCGGAGGAACATTCGGTTGGCGAGCGCCAGAATGTGTTCAAGGTCATGTCCGGCTCGACGAGGGATCACATCGGCTATCAAATTCCTCCTCATCTTCGTCTGACTCCATCGCCGATCTCGCCAGCGACAGCAGCGAACCACGAAAAGGCCAAGAGAGATTGACCAAAGCGGTTGATTTATTCGCTTTGGGTTGCTTGTACTTCTGGACGGTCATGGGCGGTCAGCATCCGTTTGGAAATTCTTATCTCGTTATTGACGTCAACATCATCGCGGGTAATCCGGTCAATATGAGACAGATGGAGGATGTGCATCGTGAAGATGGTGCACAGATCGAGGACATTGTGAGGAAATTGGTTTCACTGGATCCGGCTTCCAGGTGAGTCCCCTTTATCGCGTCAGTCACGTCAGCTGACCATACAGGCCCAAAACTTCGGAATGTTTGACACACCCGTACTTCTGGGGAGCAGAGAAACGCCTCAGATTCCTCTGCGACGCTTCTGATCGTGAGCTTCTAATAGTAGAGCGAGACCAGTGGCTGATATTCAGGATTTGATTTCTTGGCTAACGCGGAAGCCACCTCGCAGCACCCGGCCTTGATCACTCTCGAGGTTGGGGCCGCTGATATTGTCGGAAAAGACTGGTACTCGCGACTAGACAAATCCGTCACGCTCAGTCTTCGGACTCACAGGAAATATAAGGGGAACTCTGTCCGCGATCTCCTCAGGGCCATGAGGAATAAAGTGGGTCTAACTCAAAACATAATGAGAGACAAGGCTGATGACCAGAAAAACCATTATCAAGACTTGGACGAGGCTGCCAAGAGGAATATTGGAGAACTACCAGCTGGGTTCCTGGATTACTTTATCTCTCGAAATCCCAAGCTATTCCTGCACGTGTACAATGTGATAAAGGGATCAGATCTAGGCCAAGAAAGCATGTTTGAAGCCTATTTTGCTTCTGCTGCCTGATGATCCTTGCTGGGACATTGTCTGTTGTAAATCTATACTAATATAATATTGTCGTAGTAGCATTTTACCTGTAGCTTTTGTAGCATTAAAATGCATGATGAGGAGTGCCCGATGATTACTCTGATACTATTCTAATTGGTTAATCGGCTTAATATTCCGCATTACCGAAGAATGACATCAGCGATCTTCATTTAGCCAAACCCATCTCTGTCATTCAATTGATCCATTGACCCATATTCATTCTATACATTCTACAATCAATCAACAATGTCCCTCAACATCTTCAGAACTCAACTAGGATTCAGGTCTACCCGAACTGCTTTCACAGCAGCTAGGACATTCACCACTACCCCCATGAAAGCTGCTCAGACTTCTTCCAAACACGAGAATGATCCCGAGGTATGTCCATCTCGACCATACCTCAATCATGTAGATCGCTAATGGTTCAGGTCCTCGAGAGGGAGAAAGCAAAGAACCTATCAGGTACCCAGGGTGATTCGGCTCCTCTAAAGGAAACCGCTCCAGGATGGAATGAAAATCTCGCAGTAAGCCATGTTCAAACGCGACTAGATCGATCTGATATCATAGACCGACTCTGAAGCACACGTCAAGGCAGATCAGGCAGCACCAACAGGTCCACCAAGTAAGGAGCTTCAGGACGAGACTGTTGCCCGTAGGTCCAATTTCGTGTTACTCGTCGAGTGAGATGCTGATGTGGTAGACACCCACGGACAAAGCTCCGGTACCGACAAGGGAAAGAAGGCACAGCAGGCCAAGGAGAATGCTACCATGACCGGAAGTGAGGATGCTGTCAAGGCCGATAGGGGAGATCACTAGTGGTTGGACTACAAGGAATCGATGACAGAAGTAACAAGCAGGAACGAAATGCATGAGATATGTGGAAAGTTCATGATGGCAGAAAGAGACGACTGGAAACCACTGTGCATCTGACTCGGCCAAGAGTATAGGCTCGACCAAATCTATGAGAAACCCGGTCGCCGACAATGGATCGGCTCGACCTTTGTGATTCGCTCCACAGGGTCGACTTTCAGTGCAGTGTCAGGGATGAGGTAGTGAGTATCTCTTCCTGATCTAAATAGTTACCTTCACTACAGCCATATATTACACTACTACGCAACATGTCGGACGAGGACGAGCCCGAGATCTATCCCAAATCATCGTTCCGTGAAACTCTCAAGGAGGACGCACCTACCTCTAATCTGATCATAGAGATGTACCCCTCCGCGCACGGAAAGTATTGGACTTACAAAGTCGACAAAAAAAGCTATCGACTTCTATCATCACGTATAGAGCCATCCCGAGACATGCGATCGAGGCATGAAGCTGCCGTTACCAAATTCAGCCAACACCTCACAAAATTGAAATTTTCGACCATGTGGTCGCCTGCATCACTCGATATTGAACATTCCGTTGAGGCCAGAGACTTCTCATGCAGGACCGGAGATAGTGTGTTTCCTCCCAAAAGTCACCTTTGGCCCGAACTTACTCGCTACCGAGAAGATGAACCATATGTGATCGTCACTGTGGGAGATGTTTCTCGCTTGCGCGCTATCTCGGCTTATCTACCACAACCGACCATCAAAAGTGGGTCATCTCTGTTGAGTGGGACGTAAGCTGACTTTAGCTTCGGCGAGCGAAGGGAGATCCCGAGACAGAGGTCGAAGAGATAGGAGAGATGTGCGTTCGGGAAATTGAGGAGTCTTTGCGGAGACGTAACGGGATATGGTTATGGTAGCATAATGTGAGTGATACATGTAATGTTTGACGCTATTGGAGTGCTTCAGCTACACGACGACGAAGGGCACATTCCGCTCGTGTAGGTCATACATCGTCTTTGTCGCTGTACTGAAGGACTGGCAGATTCAGTCGGGCATCAGGCGTCCCTCTCTCTGGTCGCGCGATGGAAAGAGACCGAGCCTATCTGTTCTGACCTCCATATTCCGCTGAGGATCGAATGCAAGGGATTAAGGGCGAGGAAGCTAAATAGGATGGACGAGAGTCAAGGTCACCCTCTTCGAAGAACTTCCCCTGTGGTCTTATTCCGAATGATTGAGTGATCTCATAGGATCGCTGCCCTTGCTTGATACATTCTATCTCCCTCGAATTCTAACATGAGCTCAAGGATAACGACGACCCTTTGAATGGTCCCGCGCCTTCACTGAATGGACCCAAAGACGGATCGAAAGGGTTTTAGCGGTAAGAGTGGGCGAACGACCCCCTCCGACACTCCTCTTTGATCCTATGATGGCCGAAGACTGAGCCTGTTTACTGTACTCCATTCAGAAGAGTTTGGAGCGAGTCGTCGCAAGAAGGCGCGAAGGCAAGTGCGCGATGTGGGTCGGGACTTCTTGCGTCTCAAGAGTGACCTATAGATGAGAAGCACAATCATTATCGCCTCAAGTCTCAATCATCTTTGACCTTTCCAAAGATAACTCAACGATCATGTCGACCAAAGCGACCGAAGCGACAATCCAGCCAACCAAAATAACCGAGGCGTACGCAAAGAAGTTCTTTTGGGATTCTATACACGATGCCACCAAGGTGTCTAGATTCAAGGTACAGATGTATCTCACAGTGCATCGAAAGGGAGAGGAGTTCTGGCGACACGAATGGACCAAGGCTCAATCCCCAAACCGGGTCTCACCGGCAACCTTGGAACGACACCGACAAACGGCTGTTGACTTCTGCTTTGCCCAGACGGCAACCAAGAAGACCACAAAGGTAGTACCTTCCGAGCACAACTCACATCTCGCTGAAGCGTCCCACCGCCACAATGTAGGTCAGCAGGGTGGGGGTTGTCTTGTGTTGGCAGGGGATACGGTGGAAACCGAAAGAGGTGTCACATACAGAATTGATGTAGCTGACGATGCGCTACCCTCGGAGAGAAAGGCCAGGGAGAAGAGGACGGAAAGTAAGATCGAGACTGAAAGGGATAGTAGGAGGGGCAGTGAAGGGGAGACCAGAAGTAAGAGCAAGAGTAGGGAAAGAAATGACAAGGCGAGAAGCTCAGGCGCATGCGTGTCGAGCTGAGGTCGGTCAAACTTGTGCAGCGGGAAGCAGATTGAACGAGTAGATGATCGACTCCTTGGCGAAGAGATGTACCGGACCGTTTGATATTGTACATACACTAGTCGATGACAGATGATCATCATTCTCGGTGCGAAAGGACGTACAGATCACGGCTGATTCAGGGCTGACTGAGCTCTCCGAAGACGGCTGTAGCCAATTTGAGGCCAGTTGCCGCCACCCCACTCCCCCATCGCTCAACAGCATGATTTGCAGCATTGATGGGCTACTTCATGTTCCATACTGACATGATAGTGTCACCAGAGGGGACGAACCAGAAAACGAGGACACCCATGTCTCGCGTTCCGTCGCGACCTTTCACCGCCGACCAAGGGAGAGAAGAGAGGTCTGTCATGGGGACCGGTGGAACAGGAGGTCAAAGGAGGGCTGTGGTGTAACAAAGAGTCTCCACACACTCCTTCAGAAGACCGAATGTTAAGTAAAGGAGCGACATACCAACCTGTGGAGGGTGGGTAGACCGCTGGAGTGACATGAAAGCTCCATCAACGCTTCACAAAGCGCAATCCCTGAAAAAACAAAGTAGTTCGGCGTCTTTAGCATAGGTCGTCAGCGTCATGTTCCCACCTTTCATACGTCTGTCAAAGGCAGGAGCTTTCCCATGGGTCAGTGATATAAAATGTTCATACGGAACTTCGACATCACCATTTGTATCAAAAACTCGTTCCCAACATGCCGAAATCATCAACCGATAATTACTGTTTGGAAGACTTTGAGAACGATGCGTATATGGGTGATAAACTTACTTGTGCTTCAAGGTACAAGGTCAAACCGAGAGAGTCGAAAGACTCCCGGCCGTTTTGGGAATACACGCCATCCCCGCGAAAGAAAGTAACAGCGGTCCCAGAGAGTAGAAAAAAAACCCACGACACCATCGCCCGTACTTTTTGCAATCGATTGACGGCGAGAGAATCGAGGGCTGCAGACCTCCTCGAACACGACAACTTTCTTGCCTCTGAAGCCGACGAATTCAATCAGAGCGAGGCGGCGAGGGAGTCCGTTCTGTGGGCCGGCCACACGAAGCCTGTGCGAGGGAGAATGATATTCAAGATCTTGGTCGCCGATCGTAAGAGCACACAGACGTCTGAGAGATCACGTCATACATCGTGAATGTCAAGGTTGGTTGAAATTGTGCAATGTTCAAGCTGACCCACCAGTCCTGGCGTCGGTTGAACTTTGGGCCAGCGAACGATACTGGAAGAGCAATGATCGGTGTACATACAAATGTATCGGAGTATGTCGATTGTAATTCTAGCCCAGCATGTGCACATCACAAGCGTTTCCTGTATTGACTGAGTTTTGGTGGGTTCGAGGCCTGTTGCCACTTGATTCGTTGCATACTTGATAGTGCAGAGATACATCCGCGGCTGGTTTTCCTTCCATTCTAAGTAATAGGGCAGTAAAGGGAGCCCACTGTACTGGCTATGAGAGACTACAAGAATCCCCCGTGTCCCTACGCCATTCATTCTGAGAACGGGACAAGTGAGAGAGACAGATTGTAGAGACCAGTGGAGTAACAAATGGAAGGAGCATGGTCAAGCAAGGGACGAGCAGCAAGCCCCCCTGAAAGGGACCAAGGGAGGATGAAAGGAAAGTGACACAGTATGAAAAATGCTGTGCTGAATGCAGACCAATGGCAGGACATTTTGACTTTTCATGTCTCGCCGAGCCAGATGTCTGCAGGAACAGTAATTGGGGGAACACTCGTGGCACCGCACCTGCTGTCCTGCTTGGTCATATCTAAAGGAGCAGGAGAGCCTGAGCCTCCCACTATCCAACCGGCTGATTCTCCCCGTGCTCTTCCTTGAATTTGATGCAGTTGGCGTTCGTGGTGGATCTCTGTCATCCTTTGTTGATCCGTCCTGAAAGGAAACACCAGAGGCAACCACTAGATACGGCGTCGCAGTCGTCGTCTTTCTCCTGTCTTGCCATACTGCCTTCCGAACCCCTCTGTTATTTGGATCTTGATCCTGATCCCTCGCGTTACCATAACGATAAAGACTCTCGACACTATACATACGTCCACCGTGCACACGTCGGCCATATCTACCATCAACAGCAATGCCCACAACAAACAAGTCAACGCCTCAAGAGCGAATCTCAACCTGGAGTGTGGAATTGAACGGCACCAAAAGAACGGAGGGCAACGCTACATTCATATCATACCAGTACGCCCAGCGCTACGAGAAATCTGAACCTCCGCTTGACGACGATGAAGACAAAACCGTGCCGAGAGAGAGCCGACCTGGGTACCCAGATGTACAAGCTTTCATAAAGTGGGTCACAAAGAAGCACGAGACGGTGTACTGGGACCACTCCGAGACATGGACCAACGAGCTGCGTGAAAGGCTAAGCGAGGAAATGAAGGCCAGACGGAACCTTGATAACGTGGACCTCTTCAAGGTGACATCGAGATCCCATCCCACCTTCGGCCACGTTTATGATTTTGATCTGGAGGTCTACACCGATATTCCGGATAGCGTGGCATCGAGCTTACAGGCTGGGAGCAATGCGGGGAACAAGCAGACTCCGAGCGGAAGCACCGCCTAGTTTCCACGGCAGTACTGAAAGGGAGGAGACTCGCTTGATTGGGGGATGGATCACTCACATTGCATGTATACACGAGAGTGCTCGACGGCAACACGCCACTGCTGGACTGCAACGCCTGTCGGTGAAGCTGACAACGTGATACGATAGCGTGCTGACCTCGCAAGGTGCCTCACAGCATCCACTCAGCAAGGTCCTTTCGAGATCGCGAGGAAGTTGGTATGGTGCCATCTAAGCCGTGCTTCACTTCAGAACATGTACAATGTTCATACAACATTATCCAGGGTACAAGTGGATGCTAAGCACGTTGTCATCTAAATTGTAGCAAGAAACCCTGCGTTCATTAGCCATATTCAAACCTCAGATAGGCCTTCGGCTTACCTTCCCTTCCTTCCCCTCTCTAACTCCAACAAGCCAAAACACATATTGCCCATCCTCCTTGACGATCTTCCTCACTGCCTCTCTGATGGATTCCGCATATTTCCGATCATTCATCGAGTGTTCTGCCAAAGTGGCTTTCCAAACCTCATCATCTGAAATCCAGTTGATATTCAGCACCAGCTGGGCTAACATGGATGAGGGTAAATCCACCGCTATGACTGGCAGCGTCGATCTAGCGGATTGGAGGAAACCGGTAATCTTATCCAGATATACAGCCTGTCGTCAGTATGTCCGGCCGCGAGGGATGGAGAACTCACTTTGGTAGTGTGACGATGTTTTCGATTTGGTTTGACCTTACCACCTTTGACCTGCTGCAGGGGTTCGGGAGGTAATATCAATCTGATATCAAAGTCCTTGTCCGGGCGAGCTTCAACCGAAAGAGCAGCTGCTTGTGATGACGAGATTGAACCCTCATGCGAAGCGTAGGTCGCGTCTATCCGTCTCTGTTCGGTGATGGCAGCTCGTAGGTAGGAGCAGAGTTCTCCTCGAGGTACTGAACGTCAGCGACTTTCAGATCTGGAACGTACCCTCTTTCTCGTTCTTGCGCAGGATTGATCGGACTTTGATATCGGTCTTGTTGACTCGAGGTAGAAGCAAGAAGCTGAGTGATTAGCAAGACACGACGGATGGGTGGGAAGCTCACGGGGTACTCTGATCCTCACATTCTGTGGTGACCTCCTCTAACGTCCTGGTGTCGTCGTATTGCAGATCGGCACTAATCCCACTACGCCATAACTCGGCGATAAGCTTCATCCGAACCGATAGGTCAACCTGAGCACCAGCAGCCACGTAAACATCACATCGCTGACGGTTAGTGACTTTAATGAGCCTAAGGTGACGAGGGTTGACTCACACTCGGAGTCCAATATCCAAATGATCGCTCGTCTTCCCTATCTCGAACCATCAAGTCCTTGGAAAGAGCGCTCTCATGTTTCGACACGATCTTTACGAGATGACTATCTGATCAGCATGAGACTCGAAGAGACAATTGAGACGTACTCGATCGAAATAGACATGCCGACACCGTACGTCGTAGCCTGTGGGCCGTGGGCGGTATCAAAGTGTTCCAACAACTTGTCGTACCTATGATCAGCACTGTCATGTGATATCACTCACCTGCCGCCGTATGCTAGTACGTCCTGAGTCATACGTTTGCTCGTTTGTACACATTCAAACATGAACCCGCCCCGGAAAAGCTAATTCTCAGCTTCAGATATTTTCATGACTTCAAAGAGCTTACCTCAGCATTAGTAGCTAAAATAGGTTTGAACAGAAGCCTCCGTCCAATCTGGATTGTGCCTAACAGCTTAACGATCTCATCCATCTCGTCAAGCGCTTCTTGCAGACGTCTTCTCGTGTGCGAGCTAGCTGAAGCGAAAACCATTTCGAGTTTGGTCCGGACTTCTTGAAAGTCACCTGCACGTCAGCATAGCTCCCGTTGAGGAAGACTGGCGTACCTGCTACGCAGCAAGCTTCTAGACTGTTCATGATCTGTCGTGGTACGCCAGACACGACCTTCAAAGCGGTCTTTGCCCTGTCGAAGTTGACTGAAACACCAATGCGACTACATGCTTCCAGCACTTGAGATCGAGAGTGTTCCGGTGCGATGCCCAGTATCAGAGAGAGGACTGATTGATCAGTTACCTTTCGAATGAGATGAACTCGAGGGTCAACGACGTACTGGTCTCGTGACTGATATGGAACTCGTAACCAGTCGCCTCCAATCCTCCCTTCCCTCCGCCAAATTCAGCAATAATTTTGTCAACCACCTCTATCATCTCTACATCGGCAGCTGCAGATCGAAGAGGTGAGACAATGTCGAAGCTACCTGATCAGCATCCTTCACTATACAGTATGAGAACACTCACCTCAGCTTCACAGCTCGCGAAGGTTGCCGACCAGGTGCAGACGGGCGATGTTCCATGCCAAGATGAAATCTCTTTGCTCTACCCACATGCCGTCTGGGTGCCGATCGAGCCATGGCTATCAAGTCACAAGCGACCATCTGAACAAGCTGTCCACCTCGATCTAGCAGCCTGACACAATCTTCCTGAGCATATGGATCCAGTAATTTCGTCTCGGGTATCAAGACTGGCAGATACGTTTCCTGAGCGCCGTGACGATGACATAGATCCTTCAGGCGCTTGACGATGACCGCTGACCAGACTTCTGTAGCGACCTGACGAATGTCCGAGTCGTCATCGTATAGCCAATTGGTCGACCTCTCGGCGACTAGGTTGATGGGACCAGCCTGAGGAGGCTTGAATATGGCCTCTAGCAGCTGCTTATATGGCTTGGAATTACGGTCGGTCGTCAGGGCTACATGGTCAGCACGCTCATACTTCCAGAACAGACTTACTCGCTATCGCCCTACTATGCTCAGCTGGAGTCTTGAGCTCGACCGGCATGAGCGGACTCGCCAGTACGGTATCGGCCCCAGGACGCGACGAAGGATCGTGTGCAAGCAACCATGTGATTAATCGCTCCTGCTTCTCTCGTTGCGTCGGCCAGGAAGGTGGAAACACGGTGGCCGGTGATCGGAGCCCATTGATCGTCTGAGCGCGCTCTTGACCCATCATCGGGGGAAAGTTCATCTCGAAGAAGATCACTCCTAGTGAGTACAGATCGGCCTTATTGTCAGCAGTATCCCATGAGTCAGGAACATATGCTCACCTTGGCATCATATGTTCGCCCTGACATGACCTCGGGAGCAATGTAGGCAGCCGTCCCTATGTTTGAGGTTTTAGTACCGTTTATGTTCATGGCGCCCGGTTGGACGGAATCGACAGCTTCGACCGTCGCTGCCGAGAAGGTCTGGATGATTAGCCGGCATCATATCTCACACATCTCACCCACCGAAAGTCCAAAATCGGCTACGATGGCTTGACGATCACCATCTGATTGTCAGCATTTAGGTCTGGATCGTCGGAGACTGGACTGACTAATGAGGATATTCGACGGCTTCAGATCTCGATGGACGACGGATTGAGAGTGTAGGTAGGACAGGGCTTGGAGGACCTCCTGGAAGAGGCGCCACGACTCAACTTCACTCAGACCACCATCGATCAGCTCTCGAAGAGTGCCCTGGTCATCAGTTGAGTACTTTAGATCAGAATCCAAGACTGACATTGTCAACAAACTCCATGGCGATATACAGCGTCCTAAACGCCGCAGGATCGGAATTGGTAGTCCCGGTAACAGCGGAACTAGGCACATCTGACGGCGATGTTCGCGCTACGACCTTCTCCTTTGCTTTGGGCCTCTCCGATTCCGTCTCTTCTCCGCTATCCGCATCCGAGGTCTCGGTATCGCTCTCATCCGAGCTGCTCTCATCTTGACGTCTAGTCGCTAGTGAGAATCGAACAGGCGGGAACGATAAGCTTTTCGAGCTTTCTCGATTAAAGGCATATGGGTTCTTTGGGTCAGGCGGGGCGAACGGGTCACTGATCTCATCGACCGCTGAAGCGACCAATTCTTCCGTCTCTTCGTGGGTTGAGACTATGGGGTCTTCGGTCCAGCAATTAAAGTATCGGACAATGTGCTTGTGTGAAAGAGCTGAAAGGATCTGGATCTCTTTATCGGTAACTTGCCTACTATCTTCGTCGCGTAGTTTGATCTTTTCTACCCGGGTCAGCTCACACGTGTATCGGCAGATGTAAGGATGACTTGCTGACGGCGTAGACTTTCTGGTCGTATTGATTTCTGGCCTTGACGACCATACCAAACCCACCTTGCCCCTGTCAGGTCAGCCACACGTCGAGGGATCATTGAACATACCAGTTTCTCCAACTCTTCATAGTCGTGCTTGTACCGACTCTGACCTTGAGCGAGCTGAACAGGCTGCGGCCCATTCGATAATGATCTATGCGGTAGTCGAGGTGTCGGCAGCGAGGAGTAGCTATCCGAATCGGAAGGATGGATGTCATGTAGAGACACTGTACGTTAGCACGTGTACGGTCGAATGACTTACGATGAGGCTTTCTGGATGCACTCTTGAGGGTCTTTTCTATTTCGCGAAGTCTGTCGAGGATTTCTTCCGCTGTAGGGCGCTTCTTGGCTTGCTGGTGCATCATCGAATCTAGGAGATCGTAGACAGAATCTGGAAGGGGCAGGTCTGACATCAGTCCGAGTCGTTAACAATACTTACTGTGACGAAGGGAGTTGAGGTCGCCATATATCATGTTGGCCTTTGACCCCAGCAAGAGCTCAACAAAGAGGATGCCCGAATTCCAGATATCCCGCTTGGCAGTATAATCTTGCGGATGATTCCGCTCATCTGGCGACGCCCTGACCGTCAGCGAGCTCTAATACGAGGACGGAAGCTGACTGACCAACTTGATGGATTGATCTCCTGAAAGTGTTTGAGGAAAGGGTTGGACTTGTGTTCGTCGATTATACGCTTGGCATACCCGGTCCCCATCAGCTTGACGATGGGCTTGTCTTCGGGTGACGAGTGCGTTACGACGTAATGCGAGTCAAACACTATACGATCAGATACACAGCGTGTGGAGTGACATACGTCTTTGAGTGCCGTTCTTTTGGTGCACAGCCGATAAACCGGTCATGATCTGGCGGAGGTGTTCCTGAGCGTCAGTGAATGCTTGAAAAGAGAAAAGAGACTGGAAATAGCTCACAATGGCAGTCAGGCAGTCGAAGCCACTACTCGGTAGACGAGTCTTGAGCAGGCCTCCATCGACCGGACGCTCCACAAAGACGACGACTCGCTCCCCTCCCTTCGGCGTGCGGTCTCGTTTGACCCCAAAAACCCGAAGAACGTGATCCGACTTGATGATCTGCAGGCGCCGAACTTCCGTCACTAGGGAGTCGACCTTCTTTTTCCCTTGATCGGTCAAGTAGAACGGTCTGTTGAAATCTATCACCTGGGCCCAGAGGGTAGGAATTTTCGTTCGAACGAAATTTGGGTCGATAGTACCGTCCTTCTCGATAGGTTCCGCAATGTATGTCGTCCACAACATTTCTCTCTTGCCCCCAAACAGATTCCAAGTTGTCCAGCTACCTTCATGGCCTTCAATCCGTATTGGCTCATCCAGAATTATTTCACGCGATGCCAGTTCTCCGTCGTCAAGCTGTTCCAGGGATTGTTGCCGTTTCCGCTCTAGTTCCTGCTTGGCCAATTTAAGTCTTCGCTCCTTGTTGAGTGAATCATCCAGCTTGATCTGCTCCTTGAGCAGGCGATCCTCTTCCCTAGCAGCCAAGATAGCTTGTTCATCCTCTGCACGACTTTGCGCCTCTTCAGCCTAGTTATCAGTTGTTTACGGGCAGCGGGTAAATCTGACCTACAGCTCGCTCAGCCTCCTCACGTAGAGCCTTCTCCTCCATGAGCGTAAGCTCTGGCTCACCAGCTTTTGGGAAGGGGACGTGATTGTTTCTTATCCAATTCTCCACATACTCTGTGAGCTGGTGATGTGTCAGTCCAGACTTTTAAGTAGTAAACGCACTTACAAGGACAATCATATCCTCGCCAATATTCTTCCTACAGACCTCCTGGAGCTCTTGAAGTAATCCTCGTACATGATCCGCCGTGAGCCTGACAGGACGATGGAGCTTGATGAG
>Ga0308160_10005576_pt1 | contig 13073 bp, 11 predicted proteins | sample PhyFR1_FD_201036 | JGI IMG/M metagenome (GOLD analysis project Ga0308160, IMG submission 201036) | Phyllosphere microbial communities from UC Gill Tract Community Farm, Albany, California, United States - DLSLF.R1 | ecosystem: Host-associated > Plants > Phyllosphere > Unclassified | place: USA... | reverse complement strand
CAAGGCGGCTGCACTGCCGTGGAGACAAGCCGGGAATCCGTCCCGGCGGCCGGGTCACTTTTTTTGCTTCGCCAAAAAAAGTAACCAAAAAAAGGCGACCCGGTGATCGCGCCCCGCTGCGCGGGGTGCCCGTGCCAGCGGTACCCGGAGCGGGGCGCGGCTAAACTCGCCAAGCTGCGCTTGACTCAGACAGACGCCGCACCTTTTCCCGCTCCGGGCACCGCTGACACGGCGCGCTCAACGGGATTTCACGGCAACGGCAACGGCCACTGCAACGGCAACGGCAACGGCTACGGCTACGTCAAAAGCAACGGCAACTGTCGCTGCGCGTACGTCAAAGGCAACGGCAACATTAGAGGCATCTGAAATCTGATTCACAAATAGACATCATCATGGATCTCCCCACCTTCCTCATCCAGTGCCTCAACGCCATCCAGTATGGCCTGCTGCTGTTCCTGGTCGCCAGCGGCCTGACCCTGATCTTCGGCATCATGGGCGTGATCAACCTGGCTCATGGCAGCTTCTACATGATCGGCGCCTACATGGCCTTCGCCCTCGCCCCGCTGTTTGGCGATCAGTTCATCCTGCAACTGCTGGCCGGCATCGTGCTCGCGGTGATACTGGGCTTCGTGCTGGAATGGGTGTTCTTCAGCTACCTCTACCAGCGCGACCACCTGCAGCAGGTGCTGATGACCTATGCGCTGATCCTGGTGTTCGAGGAAGTGCGCAGCATGTTGTTTGGCAATGACGTGCACGGCGTCACCGCGCCGCCCTGGCTGTCCGGCGGCATTTCGCTCGGCGGGATGATGACTTACCCGGTCTATAACCTGTTCGCCTCGGCGGCCTGCATCGTGGTCGCCATCGGCCTGTATTTCGTGGTCAACCGTACCCGCCTGGGCATGATGATCCGCGCCGGCGCCAGCAACCGCGACATGGTGCGCGGGCTGGGCATCAATATCCGGCTGCTGTACCGCATCGTGTTCGCCGCCGGCGTTGCGCTGGCCGCGCTGGCCGGCATGATCGCAGCACCCGCCGCGTCGGTGTATCCGGGCATGGGCGGGCAGATCCTGATCATCTGCTTCGTGGTGGTCGTCATCGGCGGCATCGGCTCGATTTCCGGCGCCCTCATTGCCGCGCTGCTGGTGGGCTTCGTCGATACCTTCGGCAAGGTGTTTTTCGCGCAATACAGCGGCATCAGCGTCTACCTGCTGATGGCGCTGATCCTGATCTGGCGGCCGGAAGGCCTGAAGAGCAAAGGTTACTGATCATGAACAGCACGCCTCTTTCCCTTCCCGTAACCCGCACTTCGCGCCGCGGCCTGCAAGCCTCGCTGCTGCCGCTGGCAGTGGTGCTGCTGCTGGCCGCCCTGCCCGCCTTCATGTCCTCGTACAGCGCCGACCTGGTGCTGCGCATCATGGTCTATGCGATCTTTGCGCTGAGCCTGGAACTGCTGGTGGGCACCACCGGCCTGGTCAGCCTGGGCCATGCCGGCTTCTTCGGCATCGCCGCCTATGTCACAGTGCTGGCCTCCGGCGACAATGCCGCGTCGGTGTTCTGGCTGCTGCCGGCATCCATGCTGGCGGCCGGGCTGTATGCGCTGGTCACCGGCGCGCTCAGCCTGCGCACCCGCGGCGTGTACTTCATCATGGTCACGCTGGCCTTTGCCCAGATGGCCTACTTCGTCTTCCACGACACGCCGGTCGGCGGCGGCAGCGACGGCATCTTCCTGACCTCGCGTCCAGTGCTGGCCATCGGCGGCGCCACCCTGCTCGACCTGGAAAAGTCCAGCCACATGTACTACCTGGCGCTGGCCTGCCTGGTCGGCACCTATGCGCTGCTGGCCGCGGTGCTGCGCTCGCGCTTCGGCCATGCGCTGGCCGGCATCCGCATCAACGAGCAGCGCATGCGCGCCGCCGGCTTCAACACCTATTTCTACAAGCTGGCCGCCTTCGTGCTGGCGGCGATGCTGGCCGGCGTGGCCGGCTTCCTGATGGCCGCCAAGAATGGCGCGGTCAACCCGGAGCTGCTGTCCTGGCACGAGTCGGGCGGCGTGCTGATGATGATCATCCTGGGCGGCCTGGGCAGCCTGCGCGGCGCGGTGCTGGGCGCGGTAGCCTTCGTGCTGTTGAAGGAGTTCTATGCATCGTCGGACATCTTCGGCGCCTTCGCCGAGCGCTGGCAGCTGACGCTGGGCCTGACCATGATCCTGTTCGTGGCCCTGCTGCCGCAGGGCCTGATCGGCCTGGCGCGCCGTTTCACACGTTCACCGGAGTCGCATCATGCGCACTGAACAAACCGCTACCACGCCCCTGCTGCAGGCCGGGTCGCTGACGCGCCGCTTCGGCGGCCTGACCGCCGTGCGCAATGTGTCGATCGACCTGCATGTCGGCGAACTGCATGCCGTGATCGGCACCAACGGCGCCGGCAAGTCCACGCTGATCAACATGCTGTCCGGCGAGATCGCCGCCTCCGAAGGCGTGCTGAAGTTCGACGGCGTGGATGCCACCGCCTGGCCGCAGCCCAGGCGCTCGCGCGCCGGCATCGGCCGCAGCTATCAGCGCACCACCATCTTTCCGCAGTTCTCGGTGCTGGAAAACTGTCGCCTGACCGCGCAGGCCGCGCTGCAGCGGCCTTGGCACCTGTGGCAGTCGGCGCGCGACTGCGAACACAGCGTGGGCATCGCGCGCGAGGTGCTGGAAGTAGCGGGCCTGGCGTCCTTCGCCGAGCGCCCGGCCGGCAGCATGAGCCATGGCCAGAAGCGCCAGCTGGAAATCGCGATGTGCCTGGCAACCCGCCCGCGGGTGCTGCTGCTCGACGAGCCGCTGGCCGGCATGGGCGCCGAGGAATCCGAGCGCATGCTGTCGCTGCTGGAACGCTTAAAGCGCGACCATGCGGTGCTGCTGGTCGAGCATGACATGGACGCGGTGTTCCGCGTGGCCGACAAGATCACCGTGATGGTCAACGGCGAAGTCATCGCCAGCGACATCCCCGACAACATCCGCACCAATCCCGACGTCCAGACCGCCTACCTGGGCGAGGCCCACTGATATCGCCATGCTAGATCTCACCGGAATCAACACCTACTACGGCGACAGCCACATCCTGCAGGGCGTGGACCTGCACATCCCGGCCGGGAAGGCCGTGGGCCTCCTGGGCCGCAACGGCATGGGCAAGACCACGCTGATCCGCTCGCTGATGGGCTATGTGCCCATGGCCGGCGGCAAGCTGGTGTGGAACGGCCGTGACGTCACCGGCTGGCCGCCGGAGAAAATGGCGCGGCTGGGCATGGGCTATGTGCCGGAAGGCCGCGGCATCTTTCCCAACCTGTCGGTGAAGGAAAACCTGATCATGAGCGCGCGCGCCGGCGTGGATGGCGGCAACGCATGGACCTACGACCGGGTGCTGTCGCTGTTCCCACGTCTGACCGAGCGGCTGGAGAACGGCGGCGGCCAGCTCTCCGGCGGCGAGCAGCAGATGCTCTCCATCGGCCGGGCGCTGATGACCAACCCGACGCTGATGATCCTTGACGAAGCCACCGAGGGTCTGGCGCCGCTAATCGTGCAGGAAATCTGGCGCGTGATCGGGCAGATCCGCGAAACAGGCATCAGCACGCTGATCGTGGACCGCAATTACCGGATGGTGTTGGCCAACACGGACCTGGCGGTGGTGATGGAAAAGGGACGCATCGTGCTGGCCGGCGAGTCGGCCGGGCTGGCGCAGGATCATGAGGCGCTGACGCGGTACCTGGGAGTGTAGGTGTGCGATGGAATAAAAGTGCGCGCTCTACTAGATAGCTGGAGAGGACGACTCGGACGTCGGCTTTACTCTCCAGAGTGGCCCGATAGCAAGCTAACAAATTGACGACGCTGGCAGATACTTCAAACGGGTTAAGCAATCAAAATACAATGATTCAGGCAATTTTTGTTACAAAGCAAAAATTCAAACAGAAACTGCCCTTATCGAATTTTTATTGTTGATTTTCGAATCGCCGTCGTTCTTGATTATAAAAGAAGCTGCAATATTAAAATGCAAGATGCAGTTAGGCGCCCACTAATGAAATATCAATATCTAAGAAATTATTTATTGTTCGTATATGCTCATCAAAATTCAGATCACGTAGCATCTGGAGATGGTTAATTGCACGACTTCTAACAGTTCCTTTTAAATTAAGGTGATGCACGACACCCGATTGATGCGTAACGATACCATTTTCACCAGCCCTCGTCCAAAAATAGGGGATGTCACGTCTTTTTATGTCTCCTATTTCAGCATTTATTAATTTCTCAGAAATAGATTCTGGAAAAAATCCTGAATTTCGGAAGCGTTTCAGAACGTACTCCATCCACAAATTATAATCTTCTTCAATAGGAAGGTTTAACATATATATAACAGACGCATAGTGTCGAGTTTTTCTAGCTAAAAAGCGAACACGAAAATCATCTGGGACGTTTTCGATAATAAATTCGCTTAGTTGATCGGCATTTTCGACGAACCATCTATATCCCGCGTGGTAACCCGCTAAGATTTCATTTCTATAGTTACAGGGATCAGCATACGATCCATCAGCCAATTTCACTTTATTTCTGTGACTACTAACGGGCTTTTTGTAACGCAAAAATCCGTCCTCGTCAACGCACATGCTGAAGTCATATAACGGAACGGCTGATGAAATCCCGCCTCTCAATGCGGATAAATGTACGTTATGACTCAAAAACCCTGTATTTAACAACCGCTCAGAAACGGACTCACCATCAGAGAAACAATAAAAAATACATTCCGGATCGATAATTATTGGTTTATTATCTTTTACAATTATGTTCTCAAGATGAAGATCGACAAAGCCGAGACAAAAGGCGACCGAGGTTAACACTCCCATACCAAACATCAATAGTGAAGGATCACAAGGCCTATGGTGATCATTTTCGGCAACATAATCGACGCAATACCATTGATTATCTGGCGCTGCGAAGCATGCCGGAGGATTTAAATCAACAGATAATGCTTCAGACAATCTTTTCAGAATTTCAGCCAAAAACTGATAAGGGCGAGGATCGGCAAACTTTATGACTGTCGGCTTCAACCCAGGCCCTGTCAGCAGAAAAGGTCGAAACCCTCCTCTATGAGAATCACCTGACAGCGCATTTAAATCAAAAACTTTTCCTTCGTGATTCCATAAGGTGTGGTTGCCGTAGTATAAAGAAGCGTCAACGGCCGCCTCTACCGCCTCAATCACTCGACCAAGACGTTCTTCCGCAATTTTTATTAAATTCTTTGAAACAGAGGAGAAAGAATGTGGACCACTTTTATCAGAATGATGAAACTGAAGAGTGCTCAGCGTTGGCTGCAAGATTTCAAATAAATCAGCCTTGACAATATTTTTAAGACTCTGTTTATTTATTTTATGAAATTTATTACAATCATTCAAAAAGCCTGCAATTATTTTCTCTGCAAGCTCGTCTAACATTTTGCACCCGGCATTTTTTTAGTTAAGTCTATTGAATCCGGCGAGGCATGGTTTGGTCTTCCCGCACGACTGCATGCCACCAACCTTTTTTTAGGGCTTATACCTCGCTTGGAATAAAAACCCTCTACTCCGGAAAGGGCTTCCACATAAATGGCGGTGTGCCCAGATCTTTCTAGCACCATATCCAGGAGTCCATTTCCTACGCCGTGGTTGCGCCACTCAGGATGCACGCACAATTCAGCTATCCATGAGCATATTTTGTTATCGCTAAACACTCGAGCCATGCCAATGAGGACTTTATTTTGACCAAAGGCGAAGCATCGGTAACTACCATGCGCAAAAAAAGCAGACTTGAATTCAATATCATTAAGATAGAATTCTGAAGATCCGAATCCAACACTTTCATAAAGATCAGCCACCTCTTTAAAGGTTACGAATTCATCACAAGCAGTATAAATTATCGCTGTATTCATATTGAATATCTCTTTCGAATTCCATAAAATAACCAAAACATATCATTGTTATAGAAAGTCCAAATAAAATAGTCGGTTAATTAAAAAAATACTGCACACTTTGTGTGCAGTATTTTTCATTGATAACAAAGATCAGTGATCGATGTCGCACGTTCCTGTGCCACAGCATTTAGTACTACCGCCCGCCGAACCATTATTTCCTGTCTTATAATACGAAACGTCATTATAAACCTCAAAAGTCTTCACTAAGCTTTTGGTCTTAACTGCCTTATTGGAATCATCAACCAAAGCTTGGTAAGTCTTGTCAATGCCAAATTGAACTTTCATTCATAACTCCCTTTTCAACTGGTTTATTTAAAATACATTTTTCGGCTTAGTGCAAATCATTGCAGTCTTTTTACAGCGTCGCAATGACGCGCAAAACTAACATCCCGACGAGAGGCCAAACTATATTTATTAATGACCTCTGAAAATGTTAACCACTTCTCAGGGTAAAGGCGAAAATTTTATATGAGAGCATATCTATATCATTTAACATACGAAGCAATATGGCGATAACAATTCTTCGCCAACTTATCTTTCAATAGCTTTTGCGCGTTGCGAGTGTCATTATATTTTTTTACTCTTTCAGTTGTCAGTCAAAAATTTCTTATAAAATCCAATTTTGTTGCCGCCTCTTTAGATCATCAACTTGTGTTTTACCATCCATATTTCAGCACTTCCTCAAACAAGGCAAGACTATGAAGATTTCGGACTTTTCAACCGAATTTGAAAAAAAAGTTCGCGAGGCAAAAAGACAGTTTTTACTTGAAGGATTTGCGATTATTCCTGAAGTCTGGAATATACCGTCGCTAGATAAGGTGTTACATGCATTGGAAGAAGTGATTGCATCCGCGCATGCGGATCCAGTTAAGTGGAGCGAATACGTCCTTTGGCAAAAGGACATTCCAATTGCCCAACTTAATGGCATCCCAGAAAGCAAAATGCGGGATGCATTTTCGCAGATCTATATTTTCGGAGACATTGCAATGCATCATTTTGAATTAAGAAATATAATTCTTTCTCCATATTGCATAGCGGTAGCTCAGCATATATTGGGCGAAGAAGTCATATGCCATTTCAGCAATTTTACGGGCCGTGCAGCAAGAATAGGAGCATGTTGCCAATGGCATCGTGATTGGCCAAATTCTTACTGCTCTACTCGCGATGGCTTCCAAATCCGCCTCATGATTTGCTTGGATGGGATGAAAAGCGGACAGGGTGCAACCCGAGTGATTCCAGGAAGTCAGCATTGGGACAATGCGAGGTTTAAAAGTTGGCAACGACATAAATGGCCGTTGGAAGCAATGGGGAAGGCGCTACTCTGCCCACCGGGTAGTCTAGTTGTTCTAGGGCCAACAATTGTCCATGGCGCTGAGGGCAACCGTTCGTCAAAAGCTCGCCGTAACCTCATTGCCCAGTGGGGGCGAAAACGTGACACTTTATGTATGCAATCAGTCGAAAGCCTAACTGGCTATATTCCCCAATGCCCGCACTTTTTCACCAATATTTAGGCTTTAGCTGAACACGACCGCTGTCCCAGCCTAGACCTTAATGCGGCGTGATCCTGGCCAACTTTCATTACACTTACAATCGGGTCAGATCTCCAGCACTTTTAACAAGGGCACCCAATGCCCTATAGCAAGCAAATCGGGACCTTCCCACCCTCTTTGATGCTATAGTTCGGCGAGCAAAAATCCCGGAGTTCCAGCTGGCATGCACCGCCGGCCATCCGGCCCAGGCGCCGGGGCCATGCCGCCCGCGCCCTTTTAGCCCGCCCAGGATCAACGCGACCAACAACCGACGGGACCACCCCGCAAACCGCTTTTCCCAATCCGGAGACCCAACATGAAAAAAACCTTCGCCGCCGCCCTGCTGCCCGCCCTGATCGCCCTGGCCTATGCCGGCACCGCCGCTGCCCAGATCAAGGTCGGCGTGAGCGTCTCGGCCACCGGCCCGGCCGCTTCGCTCGGCATTCCGGAAAAGAACACCATCTCGCTGCTGCCCAAGACCATCGCCGGCAAGACCGTCGAATACATCGTGCTCGACGACGCCACCGACCCGACCACCGCGGTGAAGAATGCCCGCAAGCTGGTCAGCGAGGACAAGGTCGACCTGCTGATCGGCTCCACCGTCACGCCCAACTCGCTGGCCATGACCGACGTCGCCGCCGAGTCCGAGACGCCGATGATCTCGATGGCCGCGTCGGCCTCCATCATCGAGCCGCAGGACGCCAAGCGGCGCTGGGTGTTCAAAACGCCGCAGAACGATTCCCACATGACCACCGCCATCCTGTCGCACATGGCCGACAACGGCGTCAAGACCGTGGGCTTCATCGGCTTTTCCGATGCCTACGGCGAAGGCTGGTACCGTGAAATCTCCAAGCTGGCCGACACCCGCAAGATCAAGCTGGTGGCCAACGAGCGCTTCGCCCGCCCGGACACCTCCGTCACCGGCCAGATCCTGAAGATCCTGTCGGCCAATCCGGATGCGGTGCTGATCGCCGGCTCCGGCACGCCGGCCGCGCTGCCGCAGAAAACCCTGAAGGAGCGCGGTTACAAGGGCAAGATCTACCAGACCCACGGTGTGGCCAACAATGACTTCCTGCGCGTCTGCGGCAAGGACTGCGAAGGCACCTGGCTGCCTTCCGGCCCGATCCTGGTGGCCGAGCAGCTGCCTGACTCGAACCCCGTGAAAAAATCCGCCCTGGCCTACAAGTCCGCGTATGAAAAGGCGTATGGCGCAGGCACCGTGTCCACCTTCGGCGGCCATGCCTGGGATGCCGGCGCGCTGCTGGCCAATGCCGTGCCGGCCGCGCTCAAGGCCGGCCAGCCGGGCACGCCGGCCTTCCGCAAGGGCCTGCGCGACGCCATCGAGAATACGAAGGAAGTCGCCGGCGCCCATGGCATCTTCAACATGAGCCCGACCGACCACCTCGGCTTCGACCAGCGCTCGCGCGTGATGGTGCAGATCGTCGACGGCAAGTGGAAGCTGGGCGGCGACGCCAAGTAGGGAACGGCGAACACGGCGACGCCACAGGCGGTCGCCGAAACCGGGGCGCGATTATAATCGCGCCTTTTTAACGTCCTCCATCCGGGGAATCAAACATGGATTTATCAATCGCCGCCATCCTGGCCCAGGACGGCATTACCAGCGGCGCGATCTATGCGCTGCTGGCGCTGGCGCTGGTGCTGGTGTTCTCGGTCACGCGCGTGATCTTCATTCCGCAGGGCGAGTTCGTCGCCTTTGGCGCGCTGACCGTGGCCGCGCTGCAGTCCAGCCGCTTTCCGCATTCGGCCACGCTGCTGGTGGCGCTGGGCGTGGCCTGCTTCCTGTATGAGGTGGCAGGCACGCTGCGCAACGCCGAACGCCGGCATGGCGCGGCGCGCAGCATCCCGGTGGCGGCATTCAAATTCCTGGTGTTCCCGATTGCCCTGTTCTTCGTCGCCCGCGCAGTGGCGGCGGCGCAGGCGCCGATGCTGGCGCAGGTGGCGCTGGCGCTGGCCATCGTGATCCCGATGGGGCCGATGGTGTATCGCCTGGCCTTCCAGCCGCTGGCCGAGGCCAGCACCCTGGTGCTCCTGATCGTGTCGGTCGGGACCCACTTCGCGCTGATCGGCCTCGGCCTGGTGATGTTCGGCGCCGAAGGCTCGCGCACCACGCCGTTTTCCGATGCCCGCCTCGAGGTCGGCGCGCTGGCCATTTCCGGCCAGAGCCTGGTGATCGTCGCGGTGTCCATCCTGCTCATCGTCGGCCTGTATCTCTACTTCGAGCGTACCCTGTCGGGCAAGGCGCTGCGCGCCACCGCGGTGAACCGCCTCGGCGCGCGCCTGGTCGGCATCGGCACCACCCAGGCCGGCCGCCTGGCCTTCACGCTGGCCGCCGCCATGGGCGCGCTGTGCGGCGTGCTGATCGCGCCGCTGACCACGGTCTATTACGACAGCGGCTTCCTGATCGGCCTGAAGGGCTTCGTCGGCGCCATCATCGGCGGCCTGGCAAGCTATCCGATCGCCGCCGCCGGCGCGGTGATGGTGGGCCTGCTGGAATCCTATTCCTCGTTCTGGGCCAGCGCGCTGAAGGAAGTGATCGTCTTCACCCTGATCATCCCGGTGCTGCTGTGGCGCTCGCTGACCTCCAAGCATGTCGAGGAGGAGGAAGAATAATGAACAAGTCCTTTCTGCTGTTTGCCGTGATCATGGCGGCGCTGCCGCTGCTGCCCACGCCGGAATTCTGGATCACGCTCGCCAATTACATTGGCCTGTATTCCATCGTTGCCCTGGGCCTGGTGCTGCTGACCGGCGTCGCCGGCCTGACCTCCTTCGGCCAGGCGGCCTTCGTCGGCCTGGGCGCCTACGCCACCGCCTACCTGTCCACCCAGTTCGGCCTGTCGCCGTGGGTGGGCCTGGCGGCCGGCCTGCTGGTGACCGCCGGCGCGGCCTTCTTCATCGGCGCCATCACGATGCGGCTGTCCGGCCACTTCCTGCCGCTGGGCACCATCGCCTGGGGACTGTCGCTGTATTTCCTGTTCGGCAATCTGGACTTCCTCGGCAAGTACGACGGCCTGAACGGCGTGCCGCCGATCACGCTGTTCGGCATCACGCTGGGCAGCGGCCGCGCGATGTTCTACCTGATCTGGTTCGTGGTGCTGGCCACCGTGATCGCGCTGCAGAACCTGCTCAATTCCCGTCCCGGCCGCGCGATCCGGGCACTGAAGGGCGGCGGCGTGATGGCCGAGGCGATGGGCGTCAACACTGCCTGGATGAAGATCGTGATCTTCGTCATCGCCGCGCTGCTGGCCTGCATCTCGGGCTGGATGTATGCCCACATGCAGCGGGCGGTGAACCCGACGCCGTTCGGCCTGAACCAGGGCATCGAGTACCTGTTCATGGCAGTGGTGGGCGGCGCCGGCCATCTGTGGGGCGCGATCCTGGGCGCGACGGTGCTGACCGTGCTGAAGGACCAGCTGCAGTCGCTCTTGCCCAAGCTGCTGGGCGCCAGCGGCAACTTTGAAGTCATCGTGTTCGGCATCCTGATGGTGCTGCTGCTGCAGCGCGCGCGCGAAGGCCTGTGGCCCTTCATCCGCCGCCGCTTCCCGCAGAAGCCGCAGGTGGTGGCGCCGGCGTCGGCGCCTGCCCTGCCGATGCGCGCGAAGCAGACCGGCGGCGAGATCGTGCTGGAAGTGGACAAGGCGCGCAAGGAGTTCGGCGGCCTGGTCGCGGTCAACGACATGCAGTTCAATGTGCGGGCCGGCGAGATCATGGGCCTGATCGGGCCCAACGGCGCCGGCAAGTCCACCATGTTCAACCTGGTGACCGGCGTGCTGCCGGTAACGCGCGGCGAGATCCGCTTCAGGAGCGGCGGCCAGCTGCAGCGCATCGACGGCCTGGCCTCGCGCGAGATCGTGCGGCGCGGCATTGCCCGCACCTTCCAGCATGTGCGGCTGATGCCGACCATGAGCGTGCTGGAAAACGTCGCCATCGGCGGCCATCTGCGCGGCACCCACGGCGACGTGGCCGGCATCGCCACCAGCATCGTGCGCGCCAACCGGGCCGAGGAACAGGCGCTGCTGTTCGAGGCGAAGACCCAGCTGGAACGGGTCGGCCTGGGCCACCTGATGCACGAGGAAGCCGGCAGCCTGGCGCTGGGCCAGCAGCGCATCCTGGAAATCGCCCGCGCGCTGTGCTGCGACCCTACCCTCTTGCTGCTCGACGAGCCGGCGGCCGGCCTGCGCTACAAGGAAAAGCAGGCGCTGGCCGAGCTGCTGAAGAAGCTCAAGGCCGAGGGCATGAGCATCCTGCTGGTGGAGCATGACATGGACTTCGTGATGAACCTGACCGACCGCCTGGTGGTGATGGAATTCGGCACCAAGATCGCGGAAGGCCTGCCGGCCGAGGTGCAGCAGAGCCCGGCGGTGCTGGAAGCCTACCTGGGCGGCATAGACTGAAGCGGCGGGAAAGACAATGAGCACACCTATTCTTGAAGTAAGCGACCTGCATGTGGGATACGGCAAGGTCGAGGCGCTGCATGGCGCCAGCCTGACGGTCGGCGCGGGACAGATCGTCACCGTGATCGGTCCCAACGGCGCCGGCAAGTCCACCATGCTGAACGCGATCGCCGGCGCCTTGCCCGCCGCCGGCGCGGCCCGCGGCCGGGTCATGCTGGACGGCCACGACATGACCGGCGTGGCGATCGAGTCGCGGGTGGCGCGCGGCATGTGCCTGGTGCCCGAGAAGCGCGAACTGTTTGCCAGCATGACGGTGGAAGACAACCTGCAGCTGGGCAGCTACCGCCGCTACAAGGCGCGCGAGAGCCATTACAACGACCAGCTCGACGAGGTCTACCGCCTCTTTCCGCGCCTGAAGGAAAGGCGCAAGCAGGAAGCCGGCACCCTGTCCGGCGGCGAGCGCCAGATGCTGGCGGTGGGCCGCGCGCTGATGGCCAAGCCGCGCCTGCTGATGCTGGACGAGCCCAGCCTGGGCCTGGCGCCGCTGATCGTGAAGGAAATCTTCCACATCATCGTCGGCCTGAAGGAAACCGGCGTGGCGATCCTGCTGGTGGAGCAGAATGCCCGCGCGGCGCTGCAGGTGGCGGACCATGCCTATGTGCTGGAAACCGGCGACATCGCGCTGGAAGGCCCGGCGCAGCAGCTGGCCAATGATCCCAAGGTGATCGACACCTACCTGGGCCTGACGCGCAAGGCGCAGGACTAGGAGCCTGCGCGGCAGAAGGCGGCGAAGCGAAACGTGCGAAAAACGAGGCCAGTTTGGTAGTACCGACAAGCCCAGGGGGCAAAGCACTGCTTTGCCGAACCCCTGGGCGCAGGTGGTGATACCGAACTGGACCGTTTTCTCGCGCGTTGCAGCCGCCGACCCTTCTGCCGCGCAGGCTCCTAGGCGCCTGCGCGGCAGTAGGCTTTGATGCGAAACGCGCCCCGTTTTCTTGCGCGTTGCAGCCGCCGATCCTCCTGCCTTACAGGCTCCTAATACCGGCCCTGCCCGGCCTGCAGCACCCCATAGCGCAGCCCGATGCGCTTCAACATGCGGCGATAGGCCGCCGACAGCCGGTCGGCCCGCTGCGGCACTTCCAGGCCCGGTTCC
>Ga0308160_10005575_pt1 | contig 13076 bp, 12 predicted proteins | sample PhyFR1_FD_201036 | JGI IMG/M metagenome (GOLD analysis project Ga0308160, IMG submission 201036) | Phyllosphere microbial communities from UC Gill Tract Community Farm, Albany, California, United States - DLSLF.R1 | ecosystem: Host-associated > Plants > Phyllosphere > Unclassified | place: USA... | reverse complement strand
CTTGACCTGGTGGGGCTCCGCGCCACCAAGGTCCAGCTCAATGGCGGCAGGGCACTGCGGTTCAACCAGCGCGCCGGGCAGCTGGTGGCCTCAACCCCGGCTCCCCTCCAGGCGGACGAGCCCTTCACCATCGAAGTCCGCTACGGGGGCAACCCGTCGCCGCGGCGGGGCCTATGGGGCGAAGTGGGCTGGGAAGAACTGACCGACGGCGTGCTGGTGGCCGGGCAGCCCAACGGCGCACCATCCTGGTTTCCCTGCAACGACCATCCCCGCGACAAGGCCAGCTACAGGTTCACGGTGACTACCGACGCGAACTACCGCGCCGTCTGCAACGGAGTGCTGCAGTCGCGCACCACCCGGTCCAGCCGGGAAACCTGGGTGTACGAGCAGGCTGAGCCCATGCCCGCGTACCTTGCCACCGTACAGATCGGCCGGTACGGCCTGCTGGAACTGGACACCGGGCGCTCCGGACCACAGGTGCCGCAGTCCGTCGCCGTCTCCCCCGCACTCGCCGACCAGGCACGCGCCGGGCTGGCCCTGCAGCCGGCCATGATGCGGACGTTCAGCAGCTGCTTTGGGCCCTACCCGTTCGCCGGGCACACGGTGGTGGTCACCGAGGACGAGCTGGAGATCCCGCTTGAAGCCCAGGGGCTGTCCATCCTCGGCCCCAACCATTTGACGGCGGACTGGGAGTCGCAGCGGCTGATCGCCCACGAGCTCTCGCATCAGTGGTTCGGAAACTCCGTGACAGCCGCCAGCTGGCAGGACATCTGGCTCCACGAGGGCTTCGCCTGCTATGCCGAATGGATCTGGTCCGAGGAAGCCGGCGTGATGTCAGTCGCCGCCCGGGCTGGCGCCGCGTGGCGCGGGCTGAAGGCCGATGCGCAGGACCTTCTGGTGGGCGATCCGGGGCCGCAGCATATGTTCGATGACCGGGTTTACAAGCGGGGCGCCCTGGCCGTGCACGCCGTCCGCGTGGCAGTAGGTGATCTCGCCTTCTTTGCGCTGCTGCAGGAGTGGACCGCCACCCACCGGCACGGCTCGGTCAGCACCCATGACTTCATCATGGCCGTGGACCGTGCCACCGCCATCGACACCGAGGCGCTGCTGCACCCGTGGCTGTATGAGGAACTCCTGCCGCCGCTGCCGGCAGGCTGACGCCCCGTTCCGGTGCTGCCTAAGGGCGTCCGGGCGTCAGGGAAAGCGCGACGGCGGCCGCCAACTGCGCGGGCAGCCCGGTTTCCGCGGGGGCAAGGTCCCTCAGGCCCGGCAGTTCGCGCACGTCCAGGGACGAGGGCGCTGTACGGAGCCCGTCGCCGGTCATCTTCAGCCACGCCTCTTTCCGGGCCCACAGTTTCGCCTGGGCGGCCGGCCGGCCTTCCGGCGGCACGGTCCGGATGTCCCGGTGTTCAGCGGTGGTCAGTGCCAGCCCGGCAAATCCGCTGAAGTCGGTACGGGCCGGGTCCTCGATGTCCACGCCGAGGCGCACGTCCGGCCCAGCGTCCTGAACGGCGGCAAGGAGGGTCCAGCCGGCGGCCCGGGAGAGGCTCAGTGCCAACGGCAGCCGGGTGTCCCGGTAGGAGTAGCCGGGCCTGCCGTGGCTGAGGTCCGCGCCTGAGCCGCACTGCGGGCAGCTGTAGCAGGCGTCCAGGCTGGTCACGGCCAGGCCCAGCAGGTCGGCGGCGAACCGGCGCTGGGCCAGGCGGGAGGCCAGGAACCGGTGGCCGGCCGCTGGCTCCATGGCGCGGGCCCGGCGCAGCTCGGCGCAGTCCAGGAGCCGTTCCGAGTCCTGCACCAGCCCGGCGGCGTCGCCGGCAAGCGAAAAGGGCGGGACGGCGTGAACCACAAGTTGTGGAGTCATGCCGTCCCGCCCTTTTGTATTGCCAGCCGGACCAGCGGCTAGCGCTGGACTGCCCCAAAGCGCTCGGCGGCCAGTGCCACGGCGCCCTCGCGGGCGGCGGACGCTTCGTCAGCCGTCAGTGTGCGGTCCGCGGCGCGGAAGCGCAGGCCGAACGCCAGTGACTTCTTGCCGTCTTCGATGCCCTTGCCGGCGTACACGTCGAACAGGGCAACGTCCTCCAGCAGTTCGCCGGCGCCTTCGCGGAGTACGGCGAGGACGTCGTCCGCGGGCACATCGGCGGGTACCACCAGCGCCACGTCCTGGGTGGCCAGCGGGAACGTGGAAATGTGACGGGCCACGATCACGTCCGGGGCTGCCTCGAACAAGGCGTCGGCGTTGATCTCCAGCGCCACCGAGCGGGCGGGCATGTCGGAGGCTGCCAGCAGCTTGGGGTGCAGCTCGCCGGCATATCCCACGGTCTCGCCCGTCCGCAGCGACAAGCGTGCGGCGCGGCCGGGGTGGAAGGCTTGGTGGCTGCCCTGGCTGGCCACGAGGTCCACGCCAAGGACGTCCCCGGCGAGGCGGGCAATGTCCAGGGCGTCCGCCCAGTCCCACAGCCGGGGGGCGTGCGCTGCGGCGGCCGGGGAATCATGCCCTGTCAGGACCGCGGCGACGTGGAACGGCTGGTCCGGGACGCCGTCGTACAGCGCATCCAGCACCTCGTCGGCAGGCTTGGCGCCCAGCGGCGGAATCGATTCGGTTCCCGCGGTGTCGCCGGGCAGGAACACCTGCCCGGATTCGAAGATGGCGAGGTCGCGGAAGCCGCGCGAGTGGTTCCGCTTGGCCACCTCGATCAGGCCCGGCAGGACGGAGGTGCGCAGGAAGCCCTGCTCCTCGCTGATGGGGTTGGCCAGCTTGAGCGCGGGCCGGGCGGCACCCTGTTCCGCAACGCCGAACGTGTCGTTGGCGGCCTTGGATACGAACGGGTAGGACAGCACCTCGGTGAGACCGGCGTCCGCCAGCGCCTGGATGAGCCGCCGGCGCTGCTGCTGCAGGCGCGTCAGGCCACGCCCCGGAGGAGCTACCGGCAGCGTGGCGGGAATCTTGTCGTAGCCCACCAGCCGCGCGATTTCCTCGGACAGGTCTTCCTTGGTCTCAAGGTCGTGCCGCCAGCTCGGCGCAGTGACTGTCCAGCCGCCGTCGTGCTTTTCCACCGCAGCGCCGAGGTCCTCCAGGGCGGTAACGATCTGCTCTTCCGAGAAGTCGATGCCGATCCGGGCGGCCGCGAACCCTGCGGGAAGCTCGATGGTGACCGTTTCCGGTGCGGTTCCGACGTCGGTTCCGGCTTCGTCGGCAGTGCCGCCGGCCAGTTCCACCAGGAGGTCCACGACGCGCTGGGCGGCGATACCGGCCACGTGCCAGTCGACGCCGCGCTCGAAGCGCTTGGACGCTTCGGACGGCAGCTTGTGCCGGCGGCGGGAACGGCTGATGGACACCTCATCGAAGTGGGCCGCCTCAACCAGGATGTTCGACGTCGTATCGCCCACCTCGGTTGCCGCGCCGCCCATGACGCCGGCGATGCCGATGGCCCCGGAGTTGTCGGTGATGAGCAGGTCCTCCGGGTCGAGGGTGCGTTCCTTGTCATCGAGCGTGGTGATCTTCTCACCCGCGGTTGCGCGGCGCACCACGATGTCCCCGGACAGCTTGTCCAGGTCGTAGCAGTGCGTGGGCTGGCCCAGTTCGAGCATGACGTAGTTGGAGATGTCCACGGGAAGGGAAATGGAGCGGATGCCGGCGAGGCGCAGGCGGGACGCCATCCAGGGCGGGGTGGGGCGGCTGGGGTCCACGCCACGGACGGTGCGCGCCACGAAGCGGTCGCAGCCGGGCTTGCCATAGATGGGGGCGTCGTCGTTGAGCTTGACGCCATAGCCGCCGGACAGCACCTCAGGCGCCTGTACCTTGCTGGCGGGGTCCGTGAAAGTGGTTCCCGTGGCGTGCGCGTACTCGCGGGCCGCGCCGCGGATGGAGAAGGCGTAGCCGCGGTCCGGGGTGACGTTGATTTCGGCTGCCTGGTCGTAGAGGCCCAGCAGTTCCATCGCGTCGGTGCCGATTTCCGGATCAAGGCCGATGCGGGAGAGGACCAGGATGCCGTCGTGGTCCTCGCCGATGCCCAGCTCACGGACGGAGGCGATCATGCCGGCGGAAAGGTGTCCGTAGGTCTTGCGGGCAGAGATGCGGAAGTCACCCGGGAGGACGGCGCCCGGGAGCGTGACCACTACCTTGTCGCCTTCCACGAAGTTGTGGGCGCCGCAGATGATGCCCTGGACTCCGGAAGGGTCGATGCCCTCTCCGGTCAGGGTCTGCTCCGCGCCTTCGGGAACCACACGGACCTGGCACCAGTTAATGGTCTTGCCGTTGGTCTGTGGTTCCTTGACCAGGCTCAGGACCTGGCCCACCACCACCGGCCCCTGCAGGGCATCGGTGGGACGGTGGACGTCCTCTTCTTCGAAGCCGACCTTGACCAGTTCTTCCATGACGTCTTCGGCCGTGGCGCCGGCCGGTACCTCTGCGAATTCACGCAGCCAGGAAAGTGGGATACGCACTGTTAGATCTCCATCCCGAAGTGCTCGCTGAAACGTACATCGCCTTCGATCATGTCGCGCATGTCGCTGACCTCGTTGCGGAACATGAGGGCACGCTCAATGCCCATGCCGAAGGCGAAACCTGAATAGATATCCGGGTCGATGCCGGCAGCACGGAGGACGTTGGGGTTGACCATGCCGCAGCCGCCCCATTCGATCCAGCGCGGACCGCCCTTGGCGCCCGGGTGGAAGATGTCCAGCTCCGCGGACGGCTCGGTGAACGGGAAGTAGTTGGGCCGCAGCCTGACCTTCGCTTCGTCGCCGAACATCTGGCGGGTGAAGTGCTCCAGGGTGCCGAGCAGGTCTGCCATGGACAGTCCCTTGTCGATGGCCAGGCCCTCGAACTGGTGGAACACCGGCGTGTGCGTGGCGTCGAGTTCATCGGTGCGGAACACCTTGCCCGGGCACAGGACGTAGATGGGCAGATCGCGTTCCAGCATGGAACGGACCTGGACCGGGGACGTGTGCGTGCGCATGAGGAGGTGCGCCTCGGGCGGCTCCACGAAGAACGTGTCCTGCATTTCCCGTGCCGGGTGGTCCGGCTTGAAGTTCAGGGCGTCGAAGTTGAACCATTCCGATTCCACCTCCGGGCCTTCTGCGATTTCCCAGCCCATGCCCACGAAAATGTCCGAAACGCGGTCCTGCAGGGTGGACAGCGGGTGCCGGGCGCCGGCACGACGACGGCGGGGCGCGGCGGTGACGTCCACGGTCTCTTCGAGGAGGATCCGGGCGTCGTTCTCGGCTTCCAGGACCGCGGTACGGTCGGCGAGCGCCTTGTTGACCCGGCCGCGGGACGCGCCCATCAGCTTCCCGGCGAGCGCCTTCTGGTCCTTGGGGAGCCTGCCGATTTCACGGTTGGCCAGGCTGAGCGGGGACTTCTCCCCCGTATGCGCAAGCCTCACCGCCTTCAGCTCGTCAAGGGTGGCTGCACCGGCGATGGCGGTGACGGCCTGGTCTACAGCGGCGTTGATGGCGGCTTCATCCGTGGGGTTCGGGATGGCATCGCCCGGCAAAGTTTCAGTCATCTACTGTTCTTAGCTACGAGTTCGTTGGCTGCCGGCGAACAGGGCAGCCTGCACGGTTTCCCGGCGGCGCGTCCGTCACTGGCAGGTCATGGATGAATGCCCGCGGATTCAGTTCTGCAATCCGGTGCATTCAATGACCAGGGCAGGGCCAGCCGGAAAACCGGCAGCCACTGCCCTCCAGTCTAGTAGAACGCTCCGGCTACCATGTCCTCATGACATTGCGGCAGCGCCCCGGACGCGTGCGGTACCTGCGCCTGCAAAACTTGCGGCGCCGGTTCCTGCGCGGCCACCCCTTGCACCGGCACTCCCTGACAGCCGGCCAGCGGGCCAGGCAGGCAGCCAACCTGGCTAACGGCAGCACGCTGTTGGGCCTGGCCGTGGCCGGGGCTGCCCGTACCCGCCTGCAGCGCGGTCCGCGCGGCCTGGTCCTGGCCGCCGGTTATGGGTGGCCGTTGCCGGTTGCCGGGGCCTTCACCCTGGGCAACGTGGTGCTGTGCCGCTGCCCGGCCGAAGCCATGCTGGACCGGCCCGAGCTGCTGGGGCACGAGGAGAAGCACTGCTCCCAATACGCCTGGTGCCTGGGCCTTCCCTTCATCCCGCTATACCTGCTGGCCGCGGGGTGGTCGATGCTGCGGACCGGCAATCCGGGGACGGGCAACGTCTTTGAGCGGCGGGCTGGCCTGCTGGCGGGCGGCTATCCGGTACACGGAAAGCGGGCCTGGTCGTGACGCCGGCAGACACCCCCGCACCCATGCGTGATGGCAGCGTGACCGTCACCGGGTCAGGCTGGGCGGACGCTGCCCCGGATGTGGCAGTTGTTTCCATCGGCGTGGAATGCCGCCGCGACTCCGTCGAGGCTGCCTACTCTGCTGCAGGGAGCGCACTGGCGGCCGTCACAGCAGCCTTCCGTGGGCATCGCGTTGCCGCAGCGGACCTGCGGACGGCCGGGCTGAACGTCAGGGCAGATCTCGTGTGGCGGGAGGGCGAAGGCCAGCGGGTCGCGGGGTACGTCGCTGCCAGCACCCTTGCTGTGCAACTGCGGGACGTGGCGGCCGCTTCGCGGATGATCGCCGACGCCACTGCTGCCGGTGGCAATGATGTCCGGCTCAACGGCCTGACCTTCTCACTCTCCGATCCGTCCGCGGTGAAAGAGCGTGCCCGCGCGGCCGCATGGGAGGACGCCAGGGCCGCTGCCGCACAGTACGCCGCCCTTGCCTCTGCCACGCTGGGCAGCGTCCTGTCCGTGTCCGAGCTCGCCGCGGGGCAGGGCCCCGTTCCCGTGGCGGGGATCCAGCGCATGGCCGCGGCCGAAAGCGTGTCCGTGGAGCCCGGGGAAAGCCGGGTGGAAGCGGCCGTCACCGTGGTGTGGGAGCTCAGAGCCGGGCAGCAACAGGCGGCGCCGCCTTGACTTTCATTCGAACATGTTTTCGAATGAAGGCATGAGATGGGACGCGCAGGCACTGCTGCAGGCACCCGGGGACGGTTCTGCTGCCACCCCCGCACTACTTCCGCTTGCCGGCTTGGTCCGTTCCGTCACCACGCCGGAGTTCGCGGGCATCACCTTCCACGAGGTCACCGCAAAATCCGTGCTGAACAGGGTGCCGGCCGGTTCAAAGATGCCGTTTGAGTGGACCGTGAATCCGTACCGCGGCTGCAGTCACGCCTGCGTTTACTGCTTTGCCCGCAAGAGCCACACCTACCTCGATTTTGACGCAGGCCTGGACTTCGACAGCCAGGTGGTGGTCAAGGTTAACGCGGCGGACGTCCTGCGCAAGGAGTTGGCCAGGCCCTCCTGGACTCGGCCGCAGGTGGCACTGGGAACCAACACCGACCCCTACCAGCGTGCGGAGGGCAGGTACCGGCTGATGCCCGGCATCATTGCTGCCCTGGCCGACTCCGGCACTCCCCTGTCCATCCTGACCAAGGGAACGCTGCTGGCGCGGGACATTCCGTTGCTGAAGAGCGCGGCAGCACAGGTCCCTGTAGGCCTGGGCATTTCACTGGCCATGACGGACGAGGCCCTTTCCGAGGCCATAGAACCTGGAACGCCGGGTCCGCGGGCACGGCTCAAGCTCGTTTCCAGGCTCCGGGAGGCGGGTCTTCCGTGCGGCGTCATGGCGATGCCCATCCTGCCGTGGCTCTCGGACAGCGACGAAGCCCTGGACGCCCTTTTCGCTTCCCTGGCCGCAGCCGGAGCCACCGGCGTCAGCGCGGGCGCCCTGTACCTCAAACCCGGCACCCGGGAATGGTTCATGAAGTGGATCGCCGCGAACCATCCGGAGCTGGCTGGCCGCTACCGCCGCCTCTACGGGTCAGGCTCCTACGCGTCCAAGGAGTACAGAACCTGGCTGGCGGGCAAGGTGCGCTACTTCAAGGCACGGCACGGCTTTGCCTTCTCGTCCGGGTTCAGCCACCGGGACCTTGATCCCCGCGACGAGGAAGCCGAGTATCCCGCAGGCATCATCCCCGAAGCACGGCAGGGGCACGGTGCAGGCGCTTCCGCCCCGCACGGTGGAGCTGAGGGCGCTCAGCAGGCCCTCTTCTAGTTCAGCGCCCGTCGGCCGGAACGGCCAGGGAAGCGAGCAATGCACGGACAATCGGGAAGTCCGCCGGTATCCACGGCAACGCCAGGACGGCACCCGGGTCGTCGAGGGGCAGCCAGCGCAACTGGTCATGGTCCTCCAGCGGACGGGGCTCACCGGCGGTAACCTCTGCAGACCAGACGCGCATGGCGGCACGGTCACTTAGCGGCCAGCCGCCGGGTCCGCCAGCAGGAAGCTCCGCCCCCAGGCGGACAACGACGCCGAGCTCCTCCAGCAACTCCCGCCGGAGAGCGGCCTCGGGTTCCTCCCCGGGCTCCACCTTGCCACCGGGGAACTCCCACAGGCCGGCCAATTTTTCGGGCGCATTGCGCCTGGCCACCAGCAGCATGGACGGCCGGGCCAGCCGGTCCACCACCGCACCGCCCACCACCTGTATCAGTTCAGTCACCGCTCCAGTCTATGGGGGACAATGGGAACACCGGCCGGGCTTCCCGGGGAATATCCGTCCCCGGGAAGCAGTTGACCAAATCCGGGCCCGTGGTTCATCCGGGCCGTGCAGCCCCACCGTCGTGGCATGTGTTTCTTCCATCAGCAATCCACTTCGGAAAGCAGGCTTATGAGCAGCGCCACCCAAACGTCCACGGCGGGCCCACTGACGTCCCGCAACCTGGCGCTGGCGATTCTTTCGCTGGCCATGGGCGGCGTCGGCATCGGTGTTACCGAGTTCACCATGATGGGCCTGCTGAAAGAGGTGGAGCAGGGCCTGGCCATCAGCACGCCGGAGGCCGGCCATCTGATTTCCGCCTACGCCCTGGGTGTGGTGGTGGGAGCACCGCTGCTGGCTGCTGTTGGTGCGCGGCTGCCTCGCAAACAGCTCGCCCTGGGCCTGCTGCTGTTCTTTACGGTGGCAAACCTGGCATCGTTCGTGGCTCCCGACTACGGCACCATGCTGGTGTCGCGCTTCGCCGCCGGCCTTCCGCACGGCGCGTTCTTCGGTGTTGCGGCGGTCATCGCCGCGTCCCTCGTTCCGCCCACCCGCCGGGGCTGGGCGATTTCGATGGTGATGGCCGGACTGAGCATCTCCAACGTGGTGGGCGTGCCGTTCGCCACCTGGCTCGGGCAGACTTACGGCTGGCGGCTGCTTTTCGTCCTGGTTGGTTTCATCGGGCTGCTGACCCTGGCAATGGTCTGGCGCTTTGTACCCTTCCAGGCTGCCCACCCTGATGCGAGCATCAGGCGTGAGCTCGGCGCTTTGAAGCGGCTTCAGGTGTGGCTGGCCATCCTCATCGGCGTGGTGGGTTTTGGGGGCTTCTTCGCTACCTACACCTACATCGCCCACACCATGACCATGGTGGCCGGGATCCCGTCGTCGCTGATTCCCCTAGTGGTGGCCCTGTACGGCCTGGGCATGGTGGCAGGCAACTTGGTGGGCGGAAGGCTCGCCGACAAGTCGGTGATGGGAACCCTGTACAAGGTTCTGCCCGTCATCGCAGTTGCCCTCGTGGTCTACGCCGTGGCGGTGCACTGGCCGTGGTCGGCACTGCTCATGGTTTTTGTGGTGGGCGCCTCCGGGTCCATGCTGATCCCCGCACTGCAGACCCGGCTGCTGGATGCCTCCCCCGATGCCCCGTCGCTGGCGTCGTCGCTGAACCACGCGGCGCTGAATGTCGCCAATGCCCTGGGCGCCTTCCTCGGCGGCCTCGTCATCGCCCTCGGGTGGGGCTATGTGGCGCCCGCGCTGGTAGGTGCTGTCCTGGCGGTCCTGGGCTTCGGCGTCGCCGTCCTCAGTGGTGTGTTGGAACGCCGGAAGCCGCTGACGGCCTGAACCCAGGTTCCGGCAGGCGCAGCAGCCGGTAAGCCCGCGGAGCTAGCGGTCTTCCAGCGCGGAAGTCCGCTGCAGGTCAGGCTCCAGGTAGATCACGCGCGCTATGGGAACAGCGGTCCGGATCCTTTCCTCCGTGGCGTCGATCGCCGTGGCGATCTGCTCCCCCGTGGAGGACCTGCTGACGGCTATCTTGGCCGCCACCAGAAGTTCTTCCGGTCCAAGGTGCAGCGTCTTAAGGTGGATCAGCCGGCCGCCGTCGGACTCGATGGCAGCCGTGATCCTTTCGACGTCCTGCCGCGTGGCGGACTCCCCCACGAGCAGTGACTTGGTTTCCAGCGCAAGCACAACAGCGATGGCAACCAGCAGCAGGCCGATCATGGCCGTTCCCGCCGCATCCCACAGTCCGTTGCCGGTCAGGATCGTCATTCCGACGCCGATCAGTGCGAACGCCAGTCCCAGCAGGGCGCCGAAATCCTCGAGGAGGATCACCGGCAACTCCGGCTGCTTGGCGCTGCGGACGAACTTCACCCAGGACTGCGAGCCGCGGGAGCGGTTGGATTCGCGGATCGCCGTCCGGAAGGAAAAGCCCTCGGCAAGGATGGCACCCACAAGAACGGCCAGCGGAACCCACCAGAAGTCCCCTTCGATCGCGTGCGGATCGCGGAACTTTTCCCAGGCCTCAAAGAGGGCGAAGAGTCCACCGACGCTGAACAGCACTATGGAGACGATGAAGGCGTAGATATAGCGCTCACGTCCGTACCCGAAGGGGTGCTGGGGACTGGCGGCACGCTGCGACTTCTTGCCGCCCACCAGCAGGAGGAGCTGGTTTCCGGAATCGGCGACGGAGTGGATCGCCTCGGCAAGCATTGATGATGACCTGGTCAGGAAGTAGGCGACGAACTTCAAAGCCGCGATGGACAGGTTGGCGGCCAGTGCCGCAATGATCGCCTTGTTTCCGCCATGTGCAGCCACGGTAGTCCCCTCCAGGGTTCGGGATAGTCGCATCACCGGTCCGGCTTCGTTTTCCGGCCATGCATACCGTACCCACGGTGCTCCCCCGCATGCAGCAGGCACAAGGCCCGCACCTGCTGACTTTACGGGCCCGTTATGTTAGCTTGAGCCTCATCGGGACCATCACGTGCCCGTGAATATATGAGGAGGAAACATGGGTTTTCTTGCTTGGATTATTCTCGGCCTCATCGTTGGGGCCATTGTTAAAGCCGTCATGCCCGGCAGGGTCGGCGGCGGTTGGGTCACCAGCCTGGTTCTGGGTGTGGTGGGCGCCATCGTAGGCGGCTGGATTGGCAGCCTCCTGTTCAACCGGGGCGATCTTGGCTTCTTCGACCTCGGCACTTGGATTCTCGCTATTGTTGGCGGCTTGGTGGTCGCCGGCATCTACGGAGCAATCACTGGCCGGGGCAAGGCAACCCGCGCACCCTAGAAGGCACCGTTAGCGGAATCTGCCGCTGTCCAGGGCCCCGGATCTTCCGGGGCCTTTACTTTTGTCCGGAGGCTTTATGACCTTGTTCCGAGGCAACAGGCGTCAGTTGCGCTGGGACCTGGCACTCGCGTACAGGCAGACGGTGGCAGCCGTTCCCAGGTTCAGGCTTTCGGCGGCTCCGTAGACGGGCACGGCCACGCGGTGGTCAGCCAGTTCAAGCTCTGCCGCAGAGAGCCCCTGCGCCTCGTTGCCGAACAGCCAGGCGGTGGGACTCTCAAGTGGGTACTCCGAACCCGTCGAGGCAGCCCCAAGACGGCGGGCAGCGCTCTGGTCCTGCAGCTGATCGAGGTTCAGCTGCCCCTGGCCGTCCGCGGCAAGGACCCCAAGACCACGTTCCTTGCACCGCGCCACCAGTTCCTCGATCTCTGCGCCCAGCACCACGGGCAGGTGGAAGAGGGATCCCACAGTCGAGCGGACGGCCTTGGGGTTGTAGATATCGACGCTGGATGCAGTCAGGATGACGGCGTCGGCGCCGGCCGCGTCGGCTGCCCGGAGCACGGTGCCGGCGTTGCCGGGGTCGCGGACCTGGCAGAGCACTGCAACGAGCTGCGGGCCGGCGTCGAGCACCTGGTCGAGGGTCACGTCGAGGAATCCGCAGACCGCGAGAATGCCCTGCGGGGTCACCGTGTCCGCCATCGCGGCGAGAACCTCATCAGTGGCCAGGTAGGCGGTGGTGCCCTCAGCGAGAGCTTCCAAGTCGGGGTGCCGGTCCAGGCAGGACTCGCTCGCGTAAACCTCATAGACAATGCCGGGCTCCCCCGCGGCAAGCCTCTCTTGGTGGAGCACCAGGGCTTCGCGGACGGCCTGCGGCCCCTCCGCCAGGAACTCCCGGCGTTTTAAACGGGCCGGGCGCCCGGCAAGCTGTGCCACCTTCCTCACCCGATCAGCTCGAGGATTGGAAAGTGGAAAGTCTTGCGGGCGCCCGGTTTCGTTCATATAAGAACCTTAGTAGCTCTCGCTGCCGGTTCTTGAACGCGTCGTTCGGGGTACTACTCGGCAGCCTCGTCAGCGGCGGCCTTCTTGGCGGCAGGCTTCTTGGCCGCGGCCTTCTTGGCAGCAGGCTTCTTGGCCGGTGCAGCCTCGGCCTGGACAGCGGGAGCGGAGGTGTCGGCAGGCAGCGAGTCCTTGGCAACCTTGACCAGCGCAGCGAAAGCGTTGGCGTCGGAGACGGCCAGTTCAGCCAGCATGCGGCGGTCAACCTCGACCTCAGCGGCCTTCAGGCCCTGGATCAGGCGGTTGTAGGTCAGGCCGTTGGCGCGGGAAGCCGCGTTGATGCGCTGGATCCACAGGCGGCGGAAGTCGCCCTTCTTCTTCTTGCGGTCGCCGTAGCTGTACACAAACGAGTGCAGCAGCTGCTCTTTGGCCTTGCGGTACAGGCGTGAACGCTGTCCACGGTAGCCCTTTGCGCGTTCAAGGATAACCCGGCGCTTCTTGTGGGCGTTGACCGCCCTCTTCACACGTGCCACGTGCGTACTCCTTCGAAAATCTGATCCCAAGCATCTGTCACCGGATGTTCCGGTGGCCTGAGAAGGCTTTTTGGCAATTGACCGACTACCGGACGGCAGTCAGCCAGAGAACTTGGAAATTAGATGCCGAGCATCTTCCGGATGACCTTGGCGTCGCCCTTGAAGACGATCTTGTCGCCGGCGAGGCGGCGGGTCAGCCTGGAGGACTTGTGCTCGAGGTAGTGGCGGCGGTTG
>Ga0308160_10005574_pt1 | contig 13076 bp, 16 predicted proteins | sample PhyFR1_FD_201036 | JGI IMG/M metagenome (GOLD analysis project Ga0308160, IMG submission 201036) | Phyllosphere microbial communities from UC Gill Tract Community Farm, Albany, California, United States - DLSLF.R1 | ecosystem: Host-associated > Plants > Phyllosphere > Unclassified | place: USA... | reverse complement strand
GTTGACAGAGGCGGAAGTACCAGGGCCAGGCGAGGCGGGTTTGGAAGTACTAGGCTTGATTGTCCAGGCATCATCATCGAATCCAGATAACAAATTCACAGGCTCCTTCTTGACCTCTGGAGCGGGCGAGACGACAGCAGGTGGTGCTGGAGGTGGAGTCGGGGCTAATGTCGCTCTCGACAGAGCATCGGCAGCACCGGCAAGAGCACTATCGTCGACGGAATCGGGACCGGTCGATTTCTTTTCAGGTCGCCCTCGACGGGTATTGTTGGCCAATTTACCTCCTGGACCAGTAAACAATCCAGGTGGAGCCTGAGGGGGTGGACCTTTACTACCGCTATTTTCATGTTCTTGGAGTTGCTTGGCGTAATCCTCATCGGCCTTGATTTGCGCTTCCTGCTCGGGTGTCTTTTTCGCGTATTTGGACTCGACAACCCGCTTGACTCGGAGAATATCACCTTCCTTCAAACCCAATGATCGGAGCGTACTGGCGTCCAACTCGGGAATAAGGGTTTCATCAAGACTATCCCGATCAAATCGAGCGGCATATCGTGTACAATCGTCCATATCAACACCGGCATCAAGGAAGAATGCAAACCAGTCATAAGCCCGCTTTCGTCGTTGTTGAGGCTGAGGAGTAGGGGCGGGCGATTCACGAGCTAGAGTCTCGGTAGAACGAGGTTGACCGGAAGTTTGACGTCGAGGAGATCGACCAAGGGGTACATCATCGTCGTCTTGAATCGAGACGGCTCGACTCTTTCGACTTTCATGACGACGGACAAGCTGGACGTCTTCTTCCGACATCTTCTCGATAGGTACTTCGATAATGACACCGTTGAGTTTATGTAGGCGGATCTTTTTGTCTTTAACACCGAGGTACTCGGCTTCAACCTTGAATTGACCACTCTTGTCGCTCCAGACTCGTGTACGGGCAGGGTTAGGTTCTGGCGTCAGTTTGGCATGTCAGTCAGAAGGAAAAGACTTACTGGGTCGATCATTGTCTGGTGGACGAACTGGGGCAGCATGACCCCGAGTGGGCAAGTTGGCAGCTGCAGCAGCGACATTCTGGGCAGAAGGTCGTTTACTGATCTTTGGGGGTTCCATGCGTCTAGCCGCTTCTCGTCTATACGATCAGCTTTTGCAATGTATCGGACAACAATCAGCGCACCTGTTTGCAGCCTTACTTTCCCTCTCCTGCCTGACCTGCTCATCTCGTCGAGCAGCAGACATGGCCCTCTTCTCGGCCTCTTCAGCCTCAATAGCCTCTGCCAATCTCCTATCGTGGTCTTCCTGAGCCTGCTTCTCCCTTGCGGCTTTCTCGATCGCCCGCCTCTGCTCGACCTTTCGTTGTTGCTCCCTCTGCCTCTCTGCCTCGAGAGCAGCTCCAGCAGCAGCTTCATCTTCTTGCCTCTGTCGCTCGTCATCGCTATCGTACCCACCTGCCGCTGAAGATGAAGCAGCAGCGTCGCCAATTTCGATATATTGAGCTGGAACCACACCTTCTTGGCCTGCACTGTTTCGGACGAGCCACCACTCATCATTCTCCTTGTCAACCACCGTGACTACATCATTCTCATTGACGGTCAACTCATCATCGCCTTGAGCTTCAAAGTCGTACATGACTTTGCCCTTCTCACCGGATGCGGCGGCAGCAGGAGCGGGAGTTGGCTCGGCCCATCGGACGGCTTTTGATTCAGCAGGTGGGGTATCGTAGTCATCCTCGCCATCTGAGTGAACTTGTCGAGATGCTTCGACTAATTCAAGTGCTTCTCCAGCGGCAGCTTTACTGGTTTCGAGTTTAGCAATGATTGCCTTGGTAGTATCGGAGCTTCCGCAGTGGAAAAGCAATGGTTCCGCTAGATTCGAGAATGACAATTCGAGGTTCTTGGAGGATGGTTGCGAGACAGCCGAGAGCTCGTTGATGGAGTATTGCTTGACAGGAGTCATCTACCATCAGTACAAGATCGCAGATCTGGCACATACCTTATCGCTCTCGGAAGCGAAAAAGACTGCTCCATTGCCAACACCCAAAGTACCCTTCTTCTTCTTTCTCCCATCCATTTCCGATATACTCCAAGTTTCGACTTTGTCCTTTAGCTTGAGCTGCCTCTGTAGCTCCCTCTGCTGGGCAGCTTCAGCATCAGCAGCTCGAGAAGCCTCGACTTCAGCGGCTCCCTCTGCCGCATCCTCTACGACTACACCGGTAGACTCATCGACGGCCTCACAGTAGTTTCGTGGAACGAAACCTAGTGTCTCGGCGCCACCCTCCACTCGTACTAGGAGCCAATCTTCCTCGGCTGAGAACACATAGAGCTGTTGGTCCTCGTCCATGGAAAGTTCTTCTGGTGAAGTCGATTCATAGGCGTACAGAGCTCGACATGTACTGATAGGCGGGATCTGGAGTCAGTATGGTGATCACGGGGAGTGAGACATACCTCTTCGACATATGTAGCGGGAATAAGACCGACAGGGGCATCCTCATCCGATTCATCCTTGATTTTGGCTTTCCACCAACTATGAGTATAAATAGAGTGATAAGATTGGATAGATGATAGGAAGGGGGAAAGGACGTGGTCAGCTGCATCCTACATGTACAAACAGACACTCACTCATCATCCTCTTTCTCTACTACGTATAGTATCTGATCTTCACTGAATGACAACTCTGTCTCTGGGTCTTGGGCGGCATAGTCAAATAGCGCTTTGACGACAGCGACGTAAGCCATAGTGGGCGGGGTGTCTGTGGTCGAAGTGGTCTATTTGTGGATGCTTGAATCTATAGCCAATATCGTCTGTCTTCCTCTGGGCAGTCTATTCCGAGTGACCGATGAAGCAGCTAGACGCTGTGGAGTGTAGAGTATAGTATAGGAATAACAAGAGTGAATACCCCGGATAGCTGTCTACCTCCTCTGACGCATGACTCTCAGGGTCTCACTCTCTTATAGGATATTTGATTCCGTTATCAGAATCAGAACTACAGAAGCAGATCTTAAGGCAAGCCAAGACTACCTACACCTAATACCTAATACCTGAACACTTACACTTACCTTGCCAGCTGGCATCACCTCGACTTCATCGAACTCCAGCAAGAGGGACGGAAAGTAGTCGATCGGACATTCAGACTTAAGCAATCAGCGATAATCTCCACCGGTTGCCAACAACCATGTCGCGACCTACTGCCACACCAGCTACACCAGCTACTGGACCTGCTGCACCAAGCAGACTAGGTACTTCCGGAAAAGGGTCTTCATCAAGTAGCAAAGTAGGCCCAGGATCCGCTGCCCCAGGTCCAAGACGTAGTGCGGGTGTTGTTCCAGGTGAGTGATCATGATCAAGTCTTGGCAAAGTAAACTAACAAAATCAGGTATCGCACGGACAGCATCGACACTTCGACAAGGTCAACCACCTGTCTCTTCACTCGCATCCGTCCCTGCCCATCTTAGGAATCTGTCGGCACCTCGTATACCCTCCCCTTTAGGTAAGGGGACACCAGCAAGAGGAGTCAAGCAATCTTTACCTGTTCGAACATCAAAAACGACCGAGCGTCATATCCTCTTACCGGAAGATCCTCAACTTGCACCAATACCACAATCACCCGGTGGATTACAGGCTGACTTGTCGGCTCCACCACGTAAAGAACCCGGTCCATCAAGGATACAAGCTATTGCTGGACCGTATGGCTATGATGAGAGGTCTGATGCTGAAAAGATGACCAAGAGGGAAAGGGAGGAGAATGGATTGGCGAGGTTCACCGCATATGCCACTGCAGAAGGATATCGATTGAAGATGCTACAGGCGTTCTTGAAGAGGGAGCATGGAGTTGGGGTTGTGAGGGTCTACGACGATTGTATATATGCCGTGAGTCGTGCTTTCAATGTGACGGATCGAGCGCTAATAAACAGGTCTACAACCTACCCCTCCTACCTGGCTACGGAGCAAGCACAGTAGTCCGATCATCACCCGCCATCAAGTCGCCTGGAGGAGTATCGATGTTGGAGCGAATGACCATGGCCGAAGACATGGGCTACAACGATTCCTACTTTCCCTCAAATAACGAAGAGGAACAGCATTACGGAACGGATCCCAACGAGTACATTCTCGCTCACTCCCCTCCCGTCTCGCCTCGTGATCTCCTCTTGTCTTCCACGTCCCCACCTGGCCATCTGAATCCGGAAATGCGGGACTCTGAACAGGCAAATGAACATGCACCTCAATCGCCAGAGGACCGTCTTAGTGATCCATCAATTACGACAGCCGAGACGCCAGATATCACGGAGTCGTTTGAAGAGGATGAGGAGCCGATCTTAGCACCCGCCGATCGTGAACACAACTTGATAGAAACCGGAACACACATGTCGCCTGAACATCCAGGATACTTGGAACATGTCCCATCACAAGCACTGAGTCCCGATCAGCTACACCCAGAACATAAATCGGAACCTATGAAAATCAAGAGGGAAGATGCCGAAGCGCACCAGAGGGCTTTCACGGGTCAATCACAAATGTACAAACAGCGTCAAAGGGCAAAATCGCATAGTAGTAGTAATGCCGTCGCGGAAGCGGTGTTTTACTCGTACGGTGTTAGTGTGTTCTTTGGGTTCACCGAGAGCCAGGAGAAGGATATCATGGAGGATTGTTTGAATGCTGGTGCTTGGTCCAGGCCTCAGCTAGAGGATGATTGGGAGGTAGAGGAGTGTCATTACGTGGTAAGCTCGTCATTTCACTGTTTGGAGGGTGACTGACCCGCAGTACGACCGAGATGCCGAAGTCCCACGTATCTTCAACGACATGTTCAGTAAGTTGTGTCTGTCATGTTGGTACAGCAGCTGATGAGCAGCATTCAAATCTCAGAACCACTTGTTCAAACTATCCTTAGCTCACGCTATCGCCCAATCAACAAAACTGTCAATCTACGAAGCGACAATGCAGGAATCTCTCGCTCTCACCTCATCTTTCCCGAAAGAATTGTCAATTACCGGTCACCTGAAAATGACCCGGAGAGAAGCTTTGAAAATGACCGGACGACTGTTTACCCTTCGAATGGACGTCAACTTAATTGGCGGTATCCTCGATACCCCTGAATTGTTCTGGTCTGAAGCATCCTTGTACCCATTATACGAGGCTATTCGAGAGTACCTAGAGATAGGACCTCGAGTACAGGTCCTCAATGATAGGCTCGCCGTTGTGGGAGATCTTGTATGTCCCCCCATTTCGAGGTAGGGTGAGCTGACAATCAAGGTGGAGATAATGCACGAATACCTAGAAGAACAAGCAGCTCATCGATTGACTTGGATCGTCATCTGGCTTATCGTCGCTGCCTGTCTTGTTGAAGCTGTACGTCCTTCTTCCATGAGGCAACAAAGCTGACATATTAGGGAGAAGTTCTAGCGAGAATCTTGTTCCATAAAATCCCCGTTAAAGGTGGGGAATTCCTACTGGTCAAGGGAGGGAAGATGCTTGTGAATGGCGTGAGGACGATAAGTAGCTAGGTATCGGCGGATCTTCCCGTTCGTATTCTGGGCGGCAAGTGGATAGTGTGGATTATAGGTTTAGAGGCCATGCATAATGACGTTGTATCCGGACTCATACTCTGGAGCTAAGTCGCACAGGACCCAGCGATGTGATTGACCACTGTTAATGGGCTGTTCCCAATGACCTTGAATGGATTTGTATCCCTCAACTGACCCTATGCACGTGCAGTAATTAATTACCCTGAATGGATGCTCAAGTTTCAGGTACCATCTACTCCTCTATTAGTAGTTACCTTTTGATGCTCTGTTACAGACTATCATCTATTGGTTGTTTCTTTGTACTATATCAAACACTATTGTATATATCACACCACAGTATCCACTCTATTATACTATCATAATGGTATCCCTACTCTACCGTTGATCATCCAACACCCTCAAATAGACCCAACAATGACAAGTCACCACCCGCATGATGTCCTCGCTCTATCCCCTCAATCCCATTTCGCAGTTTTACCAGATTTACCATACCTCAACTCTCGACCTCGATCATCTACAAACTCCTCAGGACAACAGCAATATCCATTATCAGCTCCTACTTCCCCACTCGGTCGACCTCAGGCTGGATACTCTTCTTTAGGCCTTATTACACCTCTTGACCTTCCTGGTCCCAGTAATTCGAGACAAGGACACGTCAATGGCGGGAACAGGAGTGTAAGTGCGGCTGGAGCAATGCCACCTCCACCTCCGCAACAGGTTCCAAGACAGCCACAGCCACAGCCACAGCCGATGTCATCATTCCTTCCCCCTGCCGGTCGTGTAATTCCCACGCCTCGTCAAGCGCCTTTATCATCTACCAACCTCGCTTCATTTGATAAATCCACCAGATCCCGGTCGAAATCACGTTCAAGAGTTGTTGCTGTGATGAGTGATTCTGGATCTGGGTCAGAGACGGAAAAAGGAGGATCAGATTCGGATGTAACTGTCCTAGACCATAGGCGAGCGGGAAAGGCTTCGTATAGTCAAACGGATCTCCCTGCGCTCAAAAATCGGATGGTCAGTAGAACAGAGACTGTCAACGCTGCTACCAGCACTACGTCACCTGTCAACATACCTGCCAATGCCAAAATCCGGGATACAGAGACTATAACCCTACCCCGGCATGGGAGGCGATTATCACCCAAATCCGACCACAGGCCATTACCTGTTCACTCCAATACCGCCCCATCCGCCTCTATACCCGCCAGTCCCAGTAAATCACCGAAATCGAGATCATCTACGTCCCTCAGCTCAATGCGGAAATCACCAACACAGTCACCTCGTCACCCTAGCCTCCCTCTCGGTCGATCACCTACAACATCCCCTCGACATAGTGCTCACAATCTCGGTCCTTTGACACCAATGACTTCAAGCTCGAATATGATTCTATCACCCGTGAATCGAGTCATTACGGGAATGGGAAAATCAGGCGGAAGCGACGCGGACGTGGAGAACGATTCATTGACTGACGATTCTTCGGTTCAATTCAATACCAAACGACGGAATGGACCTATACTTCGACATCGTCGAGCTGGTAGTACGAGTAGTGCACCCGCTAATGGACCAGTCAACGGTCTCGGCCTCTCGCTGGGTTCAGAAAACAGCAACAGCGACCAAAGTAAAGTTGATGATCTTATCCCGGAAGCGCTGGAGCGGATGTACAGGTCTTCTTCCCTACTATATCTACGGATCCTAGCAATTGTTCCTGCATGTTGGGGAACACTTGTATTAGGTCACGGAGTGATTGCTGGGGGAGTATGGCATGATGTCTGGCCATGGGGAGCGGATTTTTCCGCAGAGGCAATGTACAGGCGTAGTCATGGGACACATTTGGAAGTTGGGGTTTGGAAGAGCGCTGTGAGAGGTGATCTCCTCCTAGCCATCGCTTGGGTACGTGCTTCACAGTCCAAAAGTGACTCTGGCTGATAACTAGGCAATCCTGACTGGACATTTCTGTTTCAGATTCACAACAGGCCTAACATACCGGTGGCGATCATATTACGACCTCCTCCCCGTTCTTGTTCGACTCCTAGCTCTCCAAGCCCTCTGTTGGCCAGCAACATATATCACATTATCCTACCTCGGCCCCTCACAACCATTATTCGCATGGGCAGTAATCGGCGTCTCAACAGGAATCACCTACGCCATAATCATGTGGCTCGCATCGAACGTACTCCCTGATCCGGATGATGATCGATCCAACTCCTCCAGATCGAGATCAAGTTCAAGGTCACCTCGGGGTAGCCCTTCGAAAAATCGATATAGGTACAAACCCAAAGCACCAGTCTTTCCAGTATGGGGGGAAGCACCACTTATTGCTCCACCCGAACCACCTCCTCATTTGACGTGGTGGGAACGATTGAATTATAAGCGGAGATGGGATTGGGGAGCGGTAGCGAGGGAAGTAGGGTGGAAGGTTGGGGCGTTATTGCTCTTGACGCAGGCTTGGGTCTTTTGGCAGGTCCACATTGGGTGGCTTGTCCGGTCGGATGAGCTATAGCGGACTTTGAGAAACACGAGGAGAAATTACGGGTACACAGGAGTATCTCGGGAGGATCAGTATACACACGACATATTACGACGGATACGAAGATATGATATTCACGAAAAGGTCGTAGACCACCCACGATAAATACAAAGAATGGGCCTTGAGACAGGGCCCGTCGTCATTCTTGCATTTTGTTATTTAGGCTATACCGTACAAACACTAGTCGCTACTTAGTACACGAAGGTAGACAGTGAGACTTGGAATACACGAGTCGTTAAGAAATAGCAATGCAAGATGCATGATGATGATAATATGTGCACAAATACAACTCATCCCCCCCATATCCGGCCTCAAGCCTCTTCCTCTCTCAAGAAAACATGCCCTTGTCCTGGACACCTAATCTCCCTAGCTTCATGTTCCACCTGTGCCCTAGCCAATGCCCTTTTCGCCAGATGTGTCAGGTAAAAGAACAATGAAATACAAAGTACGACCCCAAAACAGGTGGAGTACCACCTAATATCCTGCCTTTGTTGATCCTCTTCTGATAATGGTTCATCCGATTCTGAAGCCCCGTGTAATTCGCTCAAACTGTGTAAACCTGCTCCTATCCATGTATGTAGGACGAGTTTACAGAGTGATAGAGCTGTACAAGCTGTGTATGTGCGTAATGTGAGGGCGGGGGATGATGCGAGGATGACATTGAGGAGGTTGTAGGGGTATGGCGCTATTCGAATAAGAAGTAGGAGATGGGGGTTGGACGGGATAATGTGGAGTAGCGAGATTGCCATTGGAGAGTTCTGAAGGCTGTACGTCAGTCTCCTTCTTACTTTCCTGATGGACTTAATGGACGTACCTCTTGGTAATGACGTCCCGGAGGAGTGTTCGAGAAACAATGAAAACCACAATCGCCCCCGTCAGACTTGCGATATAAGAAACCACAAATCCTTCCCACACTCCAAATGTGTATCCACATAAAACCATCAAAGTCGAATAGAGCGGTAATGGCGGGATGGTCGTTAAGAATATCAGAAGTCCGAAAATGATTTGACCTTGATATCCAAGTTTATAGAGTTCCTGTGATAACTCGTCCAGCGCTATCTTATCAGCATGACCGCCTGGGTCAGTCTAAACAGGTGGATGACTTGCCAGTAAACAGCTCTCCTTTCCAGAATGCACATGCTGTCAAGAACCCCAATGTCGTTATTACCCATCCAATCATCAATCCCCTCCCAATAGCTCCTTCCCGAGAACACATTCGGCATTTGAAATCCAATAACCTACATCTCGTTGAATCCCATACATTCCCACCTCCATTCGGGTTACTGGGTATAATGGGGCGTGGTATCGGACCACTTCGACGTGATTGACGAGGTGGGAACGATTGTTGCTGTTGTTTGGGTAATGGATATTCTTCTTTTGTTAAAGGATGATCGCGATAGGGTGTATTGGTGCTGCTAATACTTCCACTTCCCCCAAGTCCATGTCCGTGTCCGAGGCTAGTAGAAGAAGAGGACTGGTGATACGTATGAAATTCGGTATTGGTATGATTGAACGAAGGTCTTTGTAGTGTCATTGAATTCCTCAAAGTCGATTGAGGGATAGGTGATCGATCATGATCACGTTCATTCCTCATTTCGCGTGTTGGTGTAGTTGTGCTATGCTTGCTTGGTGATTGAGATGGATGAATCGATGGGTCTACGGGACTACGGGATAAATCAATCAGGACTTGATTGCGGGTTTCGAGATCGCGTTGACCTGCCGCAGTCGCGGTTGCCAAGGATGGTAAGGGTAGGGTATTGTTGCTGTGTTGCTGCTGTGTTTGACTGTGGGTGTTGGTATGGATATAGCTACCGCTCATGATCTAATCAGAGGGAGTGCTGGTAGTAGCAGCAATGTAATATAATGGTATCAGTAGTAGATAGTAGATGATACAGACCCCTCCTTGCACCATCCAATCCACTCCTGTATATGACTGCGGAATCTGCTAGTCCTAATAGGAGAGCCAAGTGATCACCCTCCCCCCCTTTTCCCTTTATTACCCTGAATCATTTCTCCGTACTCCTACTAGTTACTCCACATGATTTATCCGGGGTAGGGGTACCCTTGAACCTGAATCACTCTCCCGCTTTCATGGGCCAGGCCATGATGTAGATCATCTACATACTAACTGTACTACTGCTACTGTACTGCATCTACAGACGCTCATAAACATACAGATAAGCTAATGAACGCATCTCCTCTCCACCCCCAGGAGGAGCTTTTGCAACCTTCTCATCATTAAACAAGACCCACTCGTCCTCGCTCTCTGCCGCAAGACCTCGCTGGGGTTGTCGAATCGTAGCCACATAATGACCTGAGTGGACAGACGGGCCTTTGTGCGAGATGAACGCTTTCAAACGGTAGTTTGCAGGTGTAGAGGAAGACCCGCCGATGTCCGTCGAGGTGGTCGGGGCAGTGGTCGCAGCTACTTGCTCTTCCTCGCCAGCATCGCCGGGGTTATCGAATAACCACCCAATAGCTAGATCTGGGTTGCCTCCCTGTTGATCAGCTAAAGGTCTAAGACAATGCATAGCTGACTTACCGATTCCCGAAGCGCCTTCCTAGCCTGAGCAGGAGTAAAGCCCATATCAGCAATCATGGCAATTTGGTCGTCCGAAGGCCCAGCAGGCTGTGAAGCACTAACACTGGGAGCCGGGATTGGCGCATCGATATCTATACATCAGCTTTCCGACAACTTTTTGGTCGCGATAGCTTACCAGGGTCCTCCATGTGTTCAAACAACCAGGTCATTGCGGTATCAGCATCGCTGTTACCAGTAGCCAACAAAGCTTTCTGACATCGGATAGTAGGGAAACCCATAGCTTCAAGTTGAGACATGGCTGCGACGTTGAACTCGGGTCCGGAAGATGCTGTACATCAGCTTTGTTAGCGAGCGAAGGACAGAACTGACCAGGAGCAGCATCGAGATCGAGATCCTCTTCTCCTGCTTGTCGACCTTTCCCGAGGTATTTATCGAGATTCAGCATCTCCGGGACAATGACGGGAATATCTAGGAATCAGCTTTGAAATTGAAAACAATGAAAGCTGAACGTACCGAGCTTGGTAGGCATCCAGTTGACAAGCTGGAACTTTCGCATATGAAGTACCAGTAAATCAGGATACGTCTTGAATTGCGTCGACCTGACATGTCAGCTTGTGTTCTGAAGGGTCAGAGCTAGCTCACTTCTCCGCAGTGACCCTCTTCTGACAATTTGAACACGAATAATCACTCAGAGTCTCGGTCGCACAGAATGAATCGAGACATTCCTCCAGCCTGACCTGCTTGAACAACTTCTTTCCATCCTCGTTGACCCCTTGCTCGACAGCTTCAACTGGTAAACTCGCCAGATCGGCTCCATCAACCTTGTACCCCACCCTCCTACATTCCTGACACTGTAATCTCTGTTCCATCCCAAACTTGAGGTGTTTTGTCGGTTCGGTATCCTCACTCCTACCCTGCCTTTTCGATTCTGATCGAAGTCGATCGATGAGATGTTGAAGGAATTCTTCCGAATCTTGCTGTCGCATTGTTGAGAACTCTTCGTGACCTTTCCCGATTAAAGCCTTGAATTGACTTGGTTTAACACCTTCTTGGAATTTCGGTGGTTCTTGATCGGCATCGTATTCGGTAAGAGAGGCGGGTGGGGCTTTGGCTTTGACGGAATATCGCCCTGAAACAAGTCCATCACCGAGTTTGAGCATTTGACATTCGAGGCATGATGCGGGAAGGGGATTGTCGCATGTCTGGTGATGGGCAAGAGCAGTGTCGGAGAGGTATCGTTCTCGGAAGGGAGGTAAGGAGAATAGAGTCTGCATGACGGATGCCATGTAGCAACTGCGTAGTCAGCTAATGCCCGTTCGCGAGACGTTGAGCTCACCTATTGCCAAGGTTCTTTAAACCAGTGAGTCCCTGTCCGAAGACAGGCTGAAGTTCCTGACCATCGTCTCCAGTCATCGAAAAGTCGAATCGTAAATTATGTTCAAGCTGTAATTCCGTCATTGACTTTTCAGTTTTTTGCTGTCCAGTGGCCTCGATTCCAAAGGTCGTCAAATGGAGTGCCAATTCCGGATCGATTTTAGCATCATCACAAGCGTAACAGTAGACGTCTTCCGATCAGCTTTGTCGAAATCAACGAAGTGCGGTAGCTTACCTCCTGCACCTTCCGGTGTAATTGTCCCTAGCTTGACTCCTAGCATATGACCCGTTTCCTTGAAATGATCCAACGCATGTCCATTTCCACCAATACCCCCAAATTGCTGCCTACCGCAATTGGCGAATCCACAAGTCAAGCACAACCATAGGTTACCAGTCAAATCGCATGACGAGCACTGAGTTGGAACTGCTTGTCAGCTACATCATGCGTGTGGGCGATTGCTAACTGACCATCACCAGGGGATATGAGGGGTTCTTGAGCAAGGGTGAGGGTATGTTCACAAGGTAGAATCTCTTCTTCCCAAGCCTTGACCTCTGACTGCTGGGACGACGAGAGAGCCTTCATGACTCCTTCCACTGTCTTTGTGATCTATTTCATCAGCTTCCTCCGACTTGAGAATGAAAGCTCACGGCTGGATCATCGGATTGGATCACCTCCCCAACGCTCGAACATCCAAAGCACCTGAGTGAAGTACTGTAATTGTAAAGCTCCTCATCGCTAGGTGCTGAAATAGCTAATTTCTTGGAAGGTGGTTCGAGAGAGTCCTATCAATCAGCTTGATAGACTACTGGGATATAAAAGGAGCTTACTCTTTTCTTCTGTTCCTTCCTTGTTCGCTTCACTACCACCCCGAGGGGGTGTTGAGTCTTCTCGTAATGGAGGTAGGCGTGTCTTCTGCCTTCACCGAAGCATCCTCCGTTGAAGCAGTGTAGGCAGACTAGAACACCTTCAGGATCATCCTATATATCAGCTCTTGACTCCAGAACACACCAGTCAACGAAGCTTACTTGACCATCAAAGCAGAGTGTACATTCCTCTCTGATATGTCAGCTATATTTGAGTAAGGTGTAGCTTACCGGTGGACCTGCTGAGCTGTACTTGGTGG
>Ga0308160_10005572_pt1 | contig 13078 bp, 13 predicted proteins | sample PhyFR1_FD_201036 | JGI IMG/M metagenome (GOLD analysis project Ga0308160, IMG submission 201036) | Phyllosphere microbial communities from UC Gill Tract Community Farm, Albany, California, United States - DLSLF.R1 | ecosystem: Host-associated > Plants > Phyllosphere > Unclassified | place: USA... | reverse complement strand
TGTGGTACGGATAGCTTGCATCCTGCATCTTACATCTTGGCTTGACCTCTGAACCGCTGGCCTCCGAACGCTGCGTGACAGCTCAGATACGCAAGCAAGATTTCCTGTCATAAAGACGTATTTCGGACGATATACGCATATCACAGCTCGCCATGTCTGTGCCAGCGCCGTCCCCTGCTCAGCAACGACAAGCCGCCTTGGCTCGATTGAAGGGTAAGTTCCAGCCAGGGCGGGTCTGCGACCTTGCCAAGCGTTGACGTCGAACCGATTCGCCCATGACCTCACTCAGCGAAGAACAAGCTAAAGCAAGATGCGCAAGCTATCAAAGCGACCCGAAAGGTAGCATCGTTCGTCAACACTACACCCAACCAACCATCTTCGAGCCGAAATGCTGCATCGGGTGTTGAAGCCGCTGCCAAAGACATCAAGGATGCACCCGCTCCCTTACCTCGAGATTCTCGGCTAGGCAAATACTTTGAGTACGATTTGAGCAAGTTGCACAACTCGAAAGGAGGGTTCTTGACGGAAGAAGATGGCGATGAGAGACAGAAATTAATTGCCATTCAGCGGGAGAAGGCAAGAGAGAGAGCCCGTATTGCTGCGGGAGAAGAACCTGGTCCGTACTGCTATCTTGGGTGGATCGTATAGTAATGACCCGCCTTCTCAATGTGCTAAATGTCGTACTCTATTATTCTCATGATAGCGATAAATCCAGAAACGTCACCGAGATGTGCCATATGCAACAGCCTCGAGCTTGATCATGAATTCTTGCGTGTAAGCAAAAGAAGGGACCAACATCCTGGAATCGAGCTAACGCTCCGGTCTGGCTTAGGTCTTTGGCGTCCGGATTTGTAAGAAAGATAAGAAGGATCTGCCAGAGCAGTATTCTTTGCTGACCAAGACAGAGTGTCGCGAGGTAAGCGTTTTTCAAGCAGTCGTGATTGGCCGTGTGGGCTGTCAAGCACGTGAAGCTGAAAGTCTGTCCACATCCTTCAGGACTATTTGCTGACTGAATCGGAACTCCGAGACCCATCCCTCCTGCCACATCTCCTCAAACCGAATCCCCATGCTTCGAACTACAGCAACATGATGTTGTATCTCAGAATGCAGGTCGAGGAGGTTGCATGGAAGAAATGGGGAGGTCCAGAAGGGCTCGACGAGGAGTACGAGAAGCGGGAAGATATCAAGCGGGATAGAAAGGTCAAAAAGTTTGAAGAAGGCCTCAAGGCGTGAGTCAAAAGCTAAATGCCATGGTGAAGAGTTTCGTCCCGGACGGGAAGGATGTTTCGCTCACCACATCGGCTCTCGTCGAAATAGGCTTCGAAGAAAGACCAAGCACAATGCGTACCAGGTTCGACAAGATGCCGAACATCAACACGAGTACGAGGATCTACCTACCAATGATCCTGGCATAGTTCAGCGGACTTGCGTCGAGTGTGGGCATGCGATGGATGTCGAGGTCATGTGATGCGAATATCGGGATGCAGAGGTCAGGGTCGAAGGTGAAAAGGGAGAGGACGAAACCACTTATCTAGTGGTTTGCTGGACGCTTATTATCGCATTCGCACAGCTTTGAAGGAAGTCCTCACAAGTGGCAGAGCCAAAATACGACACCACACAATCCGCTCAATACCTGGATCTCGAATCTACCTGTCAACGTGCACAAGAACTCCGACACGAATACCCTCACTCACCCTGAATGATCTCTATATACGTGCTTTTCCTGGAGATAGTACTTCACAGCCAGAAGACTGGTCAAACCTGCATTCGTGCCCGAAAACTCGGCATCAGCCCAGCACGTTCGGAGCTGCTCGCCTCGCTGAAGGAAACGTGGAAATTGCGATGTGAACAATCCGCGACCGAGCTTCATAATCTGAAGGGGGACACGCCAAATCAATTACTCGAGCTGACAATTCACGCACGGACCCGCATACGAGTGTCAGCGACTCCGATCCCAAACTCTTACAAGTAGGAAAGCTTTCGATACGGGAGTCACATCGACGTGGACAGAGGTGGAAAGACGGATCAACGATCCTCAGTGCCTGGCCTTTTCAAACGTTGTGTTGACTTGGTCTGAAGCTAGTGAAATGAGCGCTGTGGCTTTCGGTATATGTGATGCGAGGCATCTCAATCAATCATGCGAATTACTTCATCTTTGCTGTAAACTGGTACAAAACCCATATCAGGAAGAACATAGACCACTCACTGAGATCTTCTCAAGTGCCTTCTGGAGGGGCGGCGATCGTCTGCGCACAGACCTCCCTTTGGCTCGATTAGCTTCGGTCGTTTTATGCTTGACGCGCTAGCCGGTCGCCTCGACCATCGTTCATCTTCCCTGCCTTACCTGGGGAAGACCGAACGAGCGCACGAATCTGCCCGGACTGAGTTTCCATTGAATCCATGATGCATATCTTCTGATTTGTCCGTCCAGGTTCACGCAGAATTCACATTTCCGTCGTCGTAGTTTCTGCTTCACTATCGAACTGACGGCAGAGGAAGACAGCGAGGAAGATGACAGTGCCGGTTCGCCGGAACCGTCTTTCGACATCATCAACTCGCAATATTGAATCAGCAAAGCACCGATGGCTGGTGGCATCGCTGTCAACAAAAAGTGCAGGGCAGCTTTGACCGACCTCGCCGGACTGTCGCAGCTTTCCCTTCTGGAAAACTTCGAGCAAGGACACACGGGATACATGTATCACTAGCTGAAGAGATCTCCTCGAACAATGCAATGCAACGGTCGACCAAGAATAACACATAAGGACGAGCTAAAAAACGCGAATTCCGCATCTCTCGTCGGACAGAAGAAAGATCATGTATTTCCATAGAAGATTGATTCGATGAGGCCGTCCGGCCACTTCTGCTTCGAGAACCAGTGAATCGCTCAGTATCATGTATGGCAATTGGCAGATCTCTACAGTAGGACAGTGAGCTGTTTTATATGAGGCAAGGCGAGAAGAGGACACAAGCGATATCGATTCGATGCGATATGCGTTGGACTTGAAATATTGTATAGCGCGCCGCTCGGGAAGAGCACTCTAGAAGTCGTCATCCTACGATGTGGTGGGTCAGCTTTGGGTCTTTGACCGTGAGTTTGCTACCGGACTCACCTCATCTGGCAAAGGAGCCGCAGCCGCAGCCTCCAATTCTTTCTCGTAAATGGCCTGCTGAGCAGCGTCGATCTCGACCTCGGCGGGACGCAAAGCAGGAGCAGCGACGAAGTCGAGTTGGGGGTTACTGTAACAGGGAAGCCCAAGCGTCGAGTTAGCGACCGCCTAGGGTACGACTTTGATTCACATATATGTACCCAACGAGCTTCCTGGCCAACCACAAGAAAGGCTTTTCGAAGTTGTAGTTCGACTTCGCGGAAATCTCGTAATACTGCAAGTTCTTCTTTCGGTGGAAAGTAACTCCCGAGGTCTTGACCTTTCGCTCCTGTATTGCGCACAAGCAGAGTTTACAAGCATATGAGTCGACGTGAAGGCACATCATCAATACGACAGAAGACTGACCTTGACGTCGACCTTGTTACCACACAGCACGATGGGAATGTTTTCACAAACACGCTCCAAGTCTCGATGCCAGTTAGGAACGTTCTTGTAGGTGATTCGGGAAGTAACATCGAACATGATGATTCCACATTGACCTGTTTGCGTCGAGATGACGCAGGTACGCAAGCACAGGGAGCAAGACCATGTAAGCGTGCTGACCGGTACTTCATCAGCAACTACCCTACTCACCCTGGATGTAGTATCCGTCTCGCAATCCTCCGAACTTCTCTTGACCAGCGGTGTCCCAACAGTTGAAGATGATGGTACCGTAGTTGGTGTGGAAGTTGAGAGGGTGGACTTCAACACCGAGGGTGGCTGCGAAAGGTGGTCATATTTACATTTACAGATCAGCTTGTGCTCGATCTCGGAAGGATCCAGGCGCTCGAGGCTTACCGATGTACTTCTTCTCGAACTCTCCCGTCAAGTGTCGCTTGACAAAGGTGGTCTGTCAGAGGTAATCCGAGGGAAAGATATGCCAGAGATGCCCGGGGAAAGTTAGTCCAACAGCTTGCTACAACGTAGTCCCTTGCTGGGGACTGACCTTTCCGGTACCGCCGTCACCACACAGGACAAGCTTGAAGGTAGGAACGTTTTGCTGCAGTCGTACGCAGAACGAGAAAAAACAAGGATGAGAAGAGGTCACACGCAGCGCAATCAGCAATCAATTCAGGGAATGCTGGGATTCAGGATCGCAAGCAGGAGATGCGTCGATCACTAGCATACTCACCTCAGCCATTTTGTTTTGTTTCCAGTCGCTCGTGATGGTCTTCACAAATCGTCAAAGAGTCGTTAAAGCGAATTGCTCGAGCTTTAGCAGTTCAGAGATTCAAAGTGGCAAGTTGCAGAACGACCTCAAGAATTTGGCAGAACTCTCCTGCTCGCCGAATGTTTACGCTGAGCTGTGGGCTGTTCGCCCTGGAAATTTTGGTTCTCACGCGTCAGGCTTACGCGAGAAGCTAGAAGGGCGGTCAGTTTGCCAGGTTCGAGGTAAACAACGAAACTTGTTAATCGATTATGATATCGGTGAAATAGTAATAGCTGCAGGAAGCAGGGTATGGAAGAGTCGTCAAGTCTGTTATACTATGGGTAACAATCCAAGGAATCCCGTAGCTACGAATATCATAAAGCCGGGATCTGCTTCGTAAAACAACACTATACCGGTACTGTGGACTCGGTCTGAAGATTAGTTCAAGCCCATGGCTTCCATAAGGCCGTGAAGATCCTTGCTACCTCCATGCTCCGGCAGATATGCCGTGGGTATGGGCACTCTGGCCGAGGCATACTTGATGCTGGACTTCTGCATTGCAGGTAGAAGTATAAATTCTCGCGCGTCGTCTCGCGCGAGGGCTGCATGCGAAGCCGCGCTTTGTCGTTCTAGATCGTGCTTGATCGCTTCGAGACCGAGGGGTGAACGATGAAGGTGACTGTGATCACAGCTTTGGAGCAGATTCTGTGAGGTCCGCGATTGGTCACGCCTAGGCACCATGCTTGGCGGACTGTCTTGGAAAGTATCTGGGTTGCTGAGGTTTTGGTTGAGACCGCCAACATGGCCGCGATCAATTTTGAAGGTGGGTTCACTGTAAACAGGAGGTGGTTGGTCAGGATCGGGAACCGATACGTCAGTCGGCAGTCATGTCGTACGTGTCTTGCATTGAGATTAGCGGCAGCTGTGCGCCCGGGTCTAGCATGTGGTGGGGAGCCTCTGGAGCTTTGCCATCGGACGACCAAGTTGCAGCTGGTTCACGTGTCGAAAGGACGTTGTGGCTGGTGCGTCTTCTGATTCTTGGGGCGTCTCGCCTCGATGATAACGCAGCAATTTCGAGACCAGCTGGCGGGGCATACGTAGCCGCAAGCTGGTGGCAGATACCGACGATCGCAGCATTAGAAGCATCCTTCTCTTCCCCAGAGACCCCGTGTCTTCTTATCGCCTGGGGACTGCTGTCGTCATATTCGAAGGCCGGAGAATCAGAATCTGCAGTTCTGGGAGGCTTGCTACGAGACTTGCTGGGAGGTGATTGATGGTGATAGATAGAATTGCGGATAATGCGCGCCGTAACGCTGGAACTTGGGAAATGGCAGGAAGGGGTTGGGTCTACCGCGCGAGTCCGATCGGCCTGCATCTTCCCGCCCTGGTTCATAGGAATTTGATTCGAATCTATGTGAGAGTCGGCCTGAACTTTGCTGATGCGAACCGCTGTGATGGCAGAAGCTCCGGATCGGAACGGATCACCGGTTTCGTTTGACTGAGGAGGGATCGACATAGGATGCTCATTGTGTAGAACTCTCGGTTTTAGTTTCAAGGGCGAGATTGGCTTGCATAGTCCTTGTGTATATGAACTTTGCGAGTAAACGGAGACAGGTGAGTAATCGATAGGAGGAAGAATTTCTTCCTGTGATGCGTAGCGGATGCCACCGACTTGCAGGGGAAGACCCCGGTGTCCCGATAATGGGCAGCCCGATGAAGTATCCGAGAATGGTTTGCTTGCGTCACGAGCTCCCAAAGAAGCGCTGGATAAGTGGGTGCTCAGTATTTGTCGGCCTTCCGTGTGCAAGTGTTCGGTTGATAAATTCGATACGTAGCAGATTGTCGAGGACGATGGAAGGACCTCGGCGAAGTGTTGTCCCGTGGTGATATCAAACCAAGTCGACTGCCGTTTCCTTTTGCCCTGAATCTTCTTCCAACCGATCATGAGCTTCTCGTTGAGACCCGTACTCCCTTTCTCAAAGTTGTTCGAGCCTTCTTCTTCATGCTTTTGGTGGGCTGAGCGGCAGCGTTTGATCGACCAGAACAACATGGCAGTCGCAAGGATGGCGACGACCGTAATGACACAAATTATCGGAGTGGATATGTTGGGCGAAGACTCCTCGATTTGATCTGTCTTCGATACATGCTGTCGATCGTCTCCAGAACCATCCGGAATGACCGGTTCCATGGCATTTGGTTGAAGGAACGGAGGAATGACTCTCAGCCCGTCGTCGCCTTGCAGGGCGAAGAGAGGCGAGGTGGCAGTCACACTCATAGGCATTTTCGATCGCTTCTATTCCACTGAGTTCGTGAGATGTAGGTATCCGTAGCGACGCTAGGAAGTTGGTTTGCGGAGTGTCTAGAATCGAACCTGAAGTTGTCGAGAATTGAGCCTACCAACCCGACTCGAGGTGTTCTGCTGGGCGACTGACTGAAGCAAACATCAGAAACTGATAATTTGTAAGTATCAGGATATTCCATCGAGGATTCGGAGACGAACTTAGGATGCTCCGTACGTATTCGGTCGATTCAGACAATCTAGATAGTTGTGATCGTATGCAACGAAGTTGAGAACCTGATTTTGGTGTGATGACGTCGTTTTAAAAGGTGGCCGTATAGTTCTCGATGCTAAAAGAATGTGGGTCTCGTGAAAGCGTATCGTTTGAGGGCGGTCAAAATATCAAGGGGATTGAGGTTTCGTCAGTGGTTACGTGGTTGGTCTCTTGCCTCGCATCTGGCCCTAGATCGGCATTGAATAGGGAGGAAGTTAGGCGGTGTCTAGAGGTTTAGCTTATGGATGAGGTGACCGACTCCTCAGGGCACAGATTCGCCATGGAATTCCGAAAGGCCAGAACGCAAAGCACCAATGATTGGGGTGATAGATTTGCCGAAAACTGTGTGTATACCATTCCATTATGATCTTATGATGTTGTTGTGGCATGCTATTTGAGTACACCTTGGTCGGATTACGCACGAGAAGGAGCCTCGACTCAACACCGCCGAACGCCGCGCGCCGTATTAAATTACGCAATCGCGTCTGCGCAGCGATGTCCTCATACCGCTGTATGCGATCTTAAGAGATGGACAGGTTGACCGCGAGTCTCTTTCAAAGCAATCATTCGTTGTGGACAGTTTTCATAAAAAGGTATGAGGGACAGCTAGTCTTTCATTGAATACATCGAGAAGCTTCCCAGCAGTCGTGATCAAACCTTTGCGCGTCTTTAGTAGATTTAGTGACATGAATCAAGATGAGCGAACGGCGGTTCCTCTGACAACCAGGGCTCAATCGCTTATAATTTACCTTCCAGTTCTGCCAAAATAGCTCTTCAAGACCATGACCTGTGCGAGAGCAATCGCCCCGATTGCTAAACTCTCGAGAATTGAATACCAGAAGATCCTGGACTCCGTGGATAAGACAGTCGAATGATTCCGGTGATGTCGGGTGTGGAAGCTGCTCCCACGAGGACGATCAATCATTCAGAATCGTATTCGCTCAACGCAAGCAAGTTCACATGACATTCGGAAACTCACTACTTTTGCGTGCGGACGAGGTTGCTCAACATGCCATTCAGCTTGTAGATGCTTTCCTCAAGACTCGAGGTATGCTCCGCGATGGATCCCTGCTGGACAGGCAGAGATCGCCGAGGTTCCGATTCAACCATGATGCTGCGATGCCGAGCCAAGCGTGCCTTCTTAGCCTTTTTGCCAACGATATGAGACAAAGATCACGGTTGCTTACTCAAAATCTATGAGTTTGGCCGTCATACTTGACTCGTTCTCGAAGCAAAACGAGTATTCTCCAATCTATAAAATATCGAGCGTTTCCACTTGAGCTAAGCCATCCCCGCGGAGCATGCTTTGATGACTCACGGCATTGGCTGTGAAGATATAGTCTCCTTGCCTTTCGCCCGTCCCCTCGAGAAGAACCTTTTGAGCTGGATCCTGTACTGTATAGTCTATGTCGAAAGATCCTCCTGATTGTACGGAAAAATAAAAGCCTGCAGTAGTTGCGAATCCATTAGCAAGGTTATTTATCCAACGCGTTTTCGCCCAGACTTGCCGACTTTCTCTCCAAGTCCTGTGGAAGGAAAGTTCACAAAGAACGAGTAAGAACGCAGCTCATAATCTGAAGCTTCCGCACATTTGTCAAGGATACTCTGACTGACCATCGACATCCGCGTAGAAACAGCTTTTCTCATTCCCTTGCAGGTATGTCGTTAATGCTGTAGCATTTGCCTGACCCGCAAATATAGCTAAGACAAGCAAAATCCAGACGAGCGAATGGATTCCTCTTCCCAGCCGAAGCATGGTATCTTGTATCATCTACGAAAAAGGTGTGCGAGCAAAAATCAAACACACGCTTGAGCGAAAGCTGTCCTTGTCTACTTACAGCCTGGTTGTGCCACCACCTAACCCTTATGCCCACAAATAACGATAGAGGCGAAGGATTTCAGTGCTTGGAATTGCCTGTTGAGTTTGAGCCACTTATTGAGACGGACGGGAGTATGCAGTCCAAGCAGCGATTCTAGCGATGGATGGCACACAGTTGATCGATCAACGATCAATGGCTGTCATCGCATACAAAGTAGCCTGGCAGGTCAAACAGGTGGAAATAAGCATACACCTGGATCGCGGCCGAGGCAGCCAGAAATTATCGAGAGCACCGAGCTGTACCTGTCCTCCAAGCTGAATATCAAAGCCAGATAAGTTCATTGGAGTATCACCTAGCTCAGACATCCTGCTGCCGTCAATACCATCACCATCAACTGGACATTATTCTTCCCGAGATGGCTCGAAAATCCAAGGATCCAAGAAAGCCATCGCAGGCTTACTTGGCCGCGACGGGACAATTAAAGCCAGTCGAGGATTCTGCCTCTGCAACCGAACCATCTCCGACGGCCTCAACTATCATAGCTCCAGCTAAGCCTATCGGCAAGGCCTCATCGAAACAGACAGGAGGACCCGCGAAAGACGAGGATATCTTGAGACGAGAGATCAAAGCGTTGGGTGGAGATGAAGAGGACTGGGAGATGCTCAAAGACCTTTCTGACAGCGACGAAGAACCTGATAGCAATGTGGCAACAAAAAGCACAAAAGGGAAAGCCCGGGAATTACCGACCGAAGACGTAAGTACTGCTTGGCAAAATAAGTCTTTGAGTCTTCGTTGAACAAACTATACCTGCATTTGCAGAAAAAGTTGAAGAACGAATTGTCGGCTTTCATGAAAGGACTCGACTTTGCCTCTGTCGCTCCCGGTGATGCTACACTCGAAGAGGATGAAGCGGTGTCGGAATCCGAAGAAGAAGCTCAAGGAGAGCTCGAAACAGAGTCTGACACCAGCGAGGAGGAAAATGACGAGGACGATCAAGAGGAACAAGACCAAGAGGCCGAAGAAGAAGACGCGTTCGAAGCCAAAGACTTCGTCTCGATAGGAGACAAGCCTAAACCTTCGCAGAACGAGGTACCTGTCAAGGCAGATTCTTTTGCGGAGTCGGACGACATCCCTGGTTTTGTCAAGAAATCTGGACTAGCAAACACCGAAAATGCGTCAATCACGGTAGGCTGTCGCCTGAACGAGCTAGCTTTCGACGAGGGTAAACTAAAGAATCATGTCACATGTTTCCCACGCAGAATATACCTTATACCCCGCTTTGGACCCAAATCCCCACCGCCGAAATTCCTCAACCAGCCGTTCCTCTCGAGCCAATTGCTCAATTCCGTCTCGCAGCTTTGCAATCCCGGGCCAACGCGTTGATGACCCAGTTCCGAGAAGGTAGCTTTCCGGTCGCTGGCGGAAACGGCCGGAATATCGTGAAGAAGAAGGATCCGGCCATGGGGAAGACGTCCTCTGACGCTGCTTTCTTGAAGCAGATTCTCAGCGACGGTACCCACCAGGACAAGCTTTCGGCATTGATTCTTCTTGTGCGAGAGAGCCCTATTCATCGAATCGACGAGTTAGAGAGATTGCGGGTCATGGCTGGAGGATCCAGTGGAGAAAGTGTTGTCAAGGGAGGTGGAGGGAGAGAAGAAAGGATGAGCGTCATGAGAGCTCTGGGTGATTGGTGGGTTTCGGGAGGTGGCAAGGAAAGCGGAAAGCTCAGGTAAGATGTTTCCCGGTTCGGTAAGCAAGACGGGAGACTCATCTGACACAATCCGTCTCGCAGATACTTTGCGGACCAGCCATTACTGGCTCATCCTGCCATCACCGATAGACATCTACTTCTCTTTGCCTTCGAAGACTGGCTCAAGAAGTGGTTCTTTTCGATTCTTCAGATCTTGGAGGTAGTCTTCGATATAGATGCAGGGGAATATATCAATCACCTTTACTGATTCAGGACTTCCTTTACCTCTCAGGTGTATATGCATGATACTGTGTCATTCGTGAAACTGCAGGCACTTGCAATCGTCTTCAAACTGCTTGCTGGAAATGCGGAACAGGAGCAGAACCTCCTCAGGCTAGGAGTCAACAAATTAGTACGTATTCAGCCAACAGTTTGAATTTGATCATGTATTAAGTCCTCGACTCAACTACCCAGGGAGACACCGACAAATCGGTAGCATCGAAAGCATCGCACCTCATCCTCACCCTTCTGCAGTCCCACCCAGCTATGAAGGCGGTCGTCATCAGAGAGGTCGCGGCTCTGGTGCTGAGACCGCCTGCGCCTCCAGCCCAGAGTGCCTCGAAACACAGCAAATTCGACAAGAAGGACGCCAAGAAGGGAACCGATCTACACAAAGCAGCAGCAGAGCATGCCCGTTATTACGGCATTATCACCTTAAATCAGATGACGCTGAGCGGGAGGGAGAGAGATGTGGCTGCCCGCTTGGTAGAAGTCTACTTTGAGGTTTTCCGAGAGTTGCTGGGCAGCAACAGCACCCTGGATGCCGACACCAAAGACGGCGAGACCAACGAACTCCAGAAGGTCACTGGAAAAGTGCACAACTGGCAGGGCCGGAAGAAGGGCACACGTAACGGGAAGAGACGGGACGAGAAGAAAAAGGAGGGCGAAGTTGAGATGGGTGACGCCAAGTTGGTTGCCGCGGTATTGACGGGCGTGACGCGAGCCTTACCGTACGCTAGACTAGAGGATGAAGTGTAAGTCCCTATTCGAGCAGCCTGACGGACGAATACTGAAGATACTCGTGATGCATCTCCAGCTTTGAAAAGCATGCGGAAATGCTCTTCAAAATCACACACACCGGGACCTTCAACATCTCGATTCGAGCTTTGACGTTGATCTTCCAAATTTCATCGCAGAAGGATGTAAGTCATATTCTTCTCGTCTTTCTTGTGATGGTGTGAGCTCATTCTACGTATCGCTATTAGGCTACTTCTGATCGCTTCTATCGAACGCTATACGAGTCGCTTTTAGATCCTCGACTCACCGACTCGAATAAGCAACCGATGTATCTCAATCTTCTTTTCAAAGCCCTGCGGGTCGACAAAAATCTCGGCCGTGTTATGGCTTTTGTTAAGAGATTGCTGCAGGTCATGATGGGACATCAGCCGCCGTTCATCTGCGGAGCACTTTATTTGCTTGGAGAGGTAGGTTTTTTTCAGCTAGCTTAGCTGGAGAGATACAACTCGCTAATATTGCGCATCATAGCTGTTCAGCACCGCAGCGGGGCTATCCACTCTACTCAACGAGGCGGAAGACAGTGGCGTGGAGCAATTCAAGGATGTACTGGAAGACGAAGGGAAAGCTTCGGCGCCTGTGCCCGACGTGATTGATGTGAAACCTGCCGGCGAATACGATGGTAGGAAACGAGATCCATTGTTTGCCAATGCCAAGGCCAGCTGTCTGTGGGAATTGGTATGTCACGCCGCCACTTGTCGCGGCGAACCTCGCTCACCATTTTTACGGTGCTTCAGTTGCCATTCACGAGACACTTCCACCCATCGGTCTCACTCCAAGCCAATCAATTGCTCGATCTTCGCCTTCCCCTGTCAGGTTCAGCAGATATCGAGCAGAATACCCTTGTGGCTTTCCTCGATCGGTTCGCCTACAGAAATCCGAAGAAGACCATAGCCGCAAGGGGTGCAAGCATAATGCAGCCTGCTGCCGTAGCCAGATCTGGAGCTGTCAGCGTAATAAAAGGCAAGGGTAGCAGGGTAGCGCAAGCCGATGGATACGTCAACGATGAGAAATTCTGGAACAAGAAGGTGGAAGACGTACCAGCAGATCAAGTAAGTTGCAACGAGACCTCCACAATTCGACGACCGTGCTCATGGTTATCGGACTACAAAGCTCTTCTTCCACAAGTTCTTCTCGATTAAGCACGATCGACAGCGACAAATGGAGACAGCGAAGACGAAGAGGACGAAGAAGGGAGAGTCCGAGTTCGAAGGATCGATCCAAGCTGATGTTGATGGTGACGAAAGCGAAGATTCTGACGCGGACGAAGCTGAAGTCTGGAAGGTATGTCGGTCCGGCTACTAACATATACCTCGCACTGCAAAAGCTCATCCCTCCTAATTATGGGCTCGTTAGGCTATGCAAGCCTCGATGCCGCAGACCCAGGATGATCTCCACCTAATGGAGGAAGACAGTGACGATGACATCGAGTACAGCGACGATGACGAAGAGGACTCGAACGCAGGTGAATCGGCCGGTTCCGGGGCCTCAGTGGATGTCGCCGACAATGGCAATGCTACAGGTGCGCGAACCGTTTCGTCTGGTCTGATAATTTGGCTGACACGGATTTGCGGTCTTCTAGATTCTGATGACGAGTCGGATGACGAGGACTTCCCGATGGATGAGGACTCGGACGATCTGCTTGA
>Ga0308160_10005571_pt1 | contig 13078 bp, 10 predicted proteins | sample PhyFR1_FD_201036 | JGI IMG/M metagenome (GOLD analysis project Ga0308160, IMG submission 201036) | Phyllosphere microbial communities from UC Gill Tract Community Farm, Albany, California, United States - DLSLF.R1 | ecosystem: Host-associated > Plants > Phyllosphere > Unclassified | place: USA... | reverse complement strand
TTGTTCAGTTCGGAATAGGTGCCTTCGATGCTGCCCGAAATGCGCTGGCCCTTGATATCGAACGGCAGCGCGGTGCGCAGATTGACCAGGCCGGAAATGCCGCCCTCGATCTGTTCCGCCGACGGGTTCTTGTAGACGTCGACGCCGGCCATCAGTTCTGGCGGCACGTCTTCGAAGCTCAGGGCGCGCCCGCCGTTGGCCGAGAACGAGTCGCGGCCGTTCAGTTCCGAGCGCACCCAGGTCAGGCCGCGGATCGAGACGCCCGAGCCTTCGACCGAGAAGTGTTCCGGGTCGCTGCGCGACATGGTGCGGTCGATGGTTACGCCCGGCACGCGTTGCAGCACTTCGGTGATCGATTTGTCCGGCAGCTTGCCGATGTCGTCGGCGACGATCGAGTCGACGACCTCGTCGGAATTGCGTTTGAGTTGTTGAGCGCTGTTGAGGGCGGCGCGCTGGCCGGTGATGGTCACTACCTGGCCGCCGGTGGCCGGGGCGTCTGGCGCGGCTTGTTGCGCGAACGCTGCCGACATCCAGCACAGGTGTGCTGCGCCCACGGCGATTGCCGTCCTATTGAAATGCCTCATTTGTCGTCTCCGTCGTTGTTGTAAAGCGCCCGGTGTCCGGGGCTCTGACTTATTTACTGCGTCTTGTACTCTGCTGCCACTGCTGCTGCGCACTACCGGGTTGCTGCACTTGCGTGGCAGTGGTTATGCAACCTGTCAAATAATATAACATCTAATGTTATGCGCAACCATTATTTCGGCTATGCGTTCGGTAAATACTGTGCCGGGGCTCATGGCGATCCGCTGCCATAGGGGGAATGTCATTCGGTCAGACCAAGCAACTGCCAACTTTTCCCTGCGCAAGGCGGGCGGATCAGACTCTGTTTTGCTGAAAATGTGAGCGCGATCATTTTCATTTGGTTCACATTTTAGTGTTGCGTTTAGGTCACGCGTGCGCGCTCTCACCCCTTCGGTAATGGCGGCGACGAGAGCCTGCAAGCCAGGACAAGCCGGTGCCTGGCCGGGGAACAGTGAGCCGACCTGATGTAACGGACCCTGCATTGAACCTGTCAAAAAAAGGCAAGGACTGCAAGATTTTCCGCACGGTCGTACAATGCATACCCTAAATGCATGAGTTTCATGGTGCGGACTGAATATTGTTTTCCTGCTACGGCCATGTCCGCTGCGTAAAATACTTATTTGTTGCGCTCACGAAATCCTATATATTTCCGATATATCTCAAAGGCATTAGCTCATAACCGTGTCAGAAAGCGCAAAAATGCACATGAAAACATTCTTCAAAGGTCTGGGCGTCGCGGCCATGCTGGTCGCCCTGACGGCGTGCAATCGCCAGCAGGCGACCGTGCCTGACACCACCAAGGCCAACACCGCGCCGAATGGCGCCGCGATCGATCCGCACGCGGCGATCGTGCCGGAAACCGCAGCAGGCGACAAGGCAATCGCGGGCAGTGGCCCGGCCGACGGCGGCACCGCGATCGGCGGCGTGGTCTCGGGCCAGGACCGCAACAAACCAGCAGACAAGGGTGCATCTGAACCCACCGGTGGCGATGGCGCCACCACCGAACCAGCGGCGCCGCCTGCCAAATAAGGCAGACGACGTTGCACGGCGCGCACGCCACCAATCATGTAGTAACGGGCCGGCCGGGGACATCCTCCGGCTGGCCCGATTGCGGTGTGCGCAATCCATTACTAGTAGGAGATCCTAGATGGGCATGAATCGTAGGCAGTTCCTCCGCGCAAGCGGTGCGGGACTAGCCGCTTCCACCATCGTCGCGCTCGGCTTCTCGCCGTTGCCGGCAATGGCGGAAACGCGGCACTTTAAATTGGCGCGCGCCAAAGAAACGCGCAACACCTGTCCGTACTGCTCGGTCGGCTGCGGCCTGCTGATGTACAGCATCGGCGACGGCGCGAAGAACGTTACGTCGGACATCATGCATATCGAAGGCGACCCGGATCACCCGGTCAACCGCGGTACGCTGTGCCCGAAAGGCGCCGGCCTGCTGGACTTCGTCCACAGCCCGAACCGCCTCAAGTATCCGGAAGTGCGTGAGCCAGGCAGCAACGAATGGAAGCGCGTCTCCTGGGACGACGCCATGTCGCGCATCGCCAAGCTGATGAAGGAAGATCGCGACGCGAACTTCATCGCCAACAATGCCGAAGGCAAGCTGGTGAATCGATGGACCAGCACCGGTATGCTCTGTGCGTCGGCGTCGAGCAACGAAACGGGCTACATCACGCACAAAGCGATGCGTTCGATGGGCATGCTCGTCTTCGATAACCAGGCTCGCGTTTGACACGGACCTACGGTGGCCGGTCTGGCCCCGACGTTCGGACGAGGAGCGATGACCAACCATTGGGTTGACATCAAGAATGCCGATGTAGTACTGATTATGGGCGGCAATGCCGCCGAAGCCCACCCTTGCGGTTTCAAGTGGGTGATCGAAGCCAAGCATCACAACAAAGCCAAGCTGGTCGTGGTCGACCCGCGCTTCACGCGTTCGGCCGCCATGAGCGACTATTACGCGCCGATTCGCGCCGGTTCCGACATCGCCTTCCTGGGCGGCGTGCTGAACTACCTGCTGAGCAACAACAAGATCCAGACCGAATACGTCCGGAACTACACCAACGCGACGTTCATCGTCGGCCCTGACTTCCAGTTTGAGGACGGTATCTTCTCGGGCTACGACGATGCCAAGCGCCGCTACGACAACAAGTCGTGGGGCTACGCCATTGGTGAAGACGGTTTTGCCAAGGTCGACATGACCATGGAAGACCCGAACTGCGTCCTGCAGGTGATGAAGCGCCACTACGCGCGCTACACGCCCGAGCAGGTCAGCAAGATCACCGGCACCCCGGTCAAGCAATTCCTGAAGGTCTGCGAATACATCGCATCGACCGCCGTGCCTGGCCGCGCGATGACGATCCTGTACGCACTGGGCTGGACCCAGCACAGCCAGGGTTCGCAGATCATCCGCACCGGCGCCATCATGCAGCTGCTGCTGGGTAACGTCGGCGTCGCCGGCGGTGGCCTGAACGCGCTGCGCGGTCACTCCAACATCCAGGGTCTGACCGACCTCGGCCTGCTGTCGAATTCGCTGCCCGGCTACCTGTCGCTGGCGACCGACAACGAGCAGGACCTGGAAACGTACTACAAGCCGCGCGCTCTCAAGCCGCTGCGTCCGAACCAGATGAGCTACTGGCAGAACTATCCCAAGTTCTTCGTCAGCCTGCAAAAAGCCTGGTGGGGCGACGCTGCAACCAAGGAGAACAACTGGGCCTTCGACTACTTGCCGAAAATCGACAAGCTGTACGACGTGCTGCAGGCGTTCGAATTGATGGGGCAGGGCAAATTGAACGGTTACATCTGCCAGGGCTTCAACCCGGTCGGATCGTTCCCGAACAAGAAGAAGATCATTGCCGGCCTGTCGAAGCTGAAGTTCCTGGTGACGATGGATCCGCTCAATACCGAGACGTCCGAGTTCTGGAAGAACTTCGGCGAGTCGAACGACGTCGATACCGCCTCGATCCAGACCACCGTGTTCCGCCTGCCGACCACCTGCTTCGCCGAAGAAGACGGTTCGCTGTCGAACTCGTCGCGCTGGCTGCAGTGGCACTGGAAGGGCGCCGACGCGCCGTACGAGTGCAAGCCGGACATCGAGATCATCGCTGACCTGTTCACCCGCATGAAGAACGCCTACCTCAAGGATGGCGGCGCGTTTTCGGATCCGATCACCAAACTGGCGTGGCCGTACAAGATTCCGCACAGCCCTTCTGCTGAAGAGCTGGCCAAGGAATTCAACGGCAAGGCGCTGGCCGACCTGTTCGACGCCAAGGACCCGACCAAGCTGATCGTCAAGAAGGGCGACCAGGTGCCAGGCTTCGGCGTGCTGCGCGACGACGGCAGTACCGCCAGCGGCTGCTGGATCTACGCCGGCGCCTGGACCCAGGCCGGCAACCAGATGGCCAACCGCGACAACGCCGATCCGTATGCGCTCGGCCAGACGCTGGGTTGGGCATGGGCATGGCCGGCGAATCGCCGCATCCTGTACAACGGCGCCTCGGCTGCGCCGGACGGCAAGCCGTGGGATCCGAACCGCATGCTGATCAAGTGGAACGGCACTAGCTGGGTTGGTTCCGACATTCCGGATATCCGTCCGGACGCCGATCCGAGCGAAGAGAACCGCGTGCAGCCGTTCATCATGACCTCGGAAGGCGTGGCGCGTCTGTTCGCACCGACCGGCATGGCCGAAGGCCCGCTGCCGGAGCACTACGAGCCGTTCGAGTCGCCGTTCCCGGTCAACCCGATGCACCCGAAGAACCTGAAGGCACGCTCCAATCCTGCGGCGCGCGTGTTCAAGGGCGATATGGAAGCATTCGGCACCGCCAAGGACTTCCCGTACGTGGCAACCAGCTACCGTCTGACGGAGCACTTCCACTACTGGACCAAGAACGTGCAGAGCAACGCGATCATCCAGCCACAGCAGTTCGTCGAAATCGGCGAGCAACTGGCGGCCGCCAAGGGTATCAAGAATGGCGACATGGTCAAGGTCTCGTCGATGCGCGGCTTCATCAAGACCAAGGTCATCGTGACCAAGCGCATTCCGCAGCTGGACTGCGACGGCATGAAGGTCGACACCGTTGGCTTGCCAAATCACTGGGGCTTTGTGGGCCTGACCAAGCCAGGTTTCCTGGTCAACACGCTGACCCCGTTCGTGGGCGATGCGAATACCCAGACGCCAGAGTTCAAGTCGTTCCTGGTGAATATTGAGAGGATCGGTTAAATGTCTTCACTTCAATCTCTCGATATCGCCGCCCGTTCGGCGACGACCGCCACCACGCCGGTGGCGCGGACCCACAAGGCTGAAGTCGCCAAGCTGATCGACGTCACCAGCTGCATCGGCTGCAAGGCATGCCAGGTGGCATGTATGCAGTGGAACGATCTGCGTGACGAGATCGGCGAAAACCATGGCGTGTACGACAACCCGATCGACCTGACGCCGCAGTCGTGGACGGTGATGCGCTTCTCCGAGGTCCAGACCAAGACCGAGGACGAGGGCGACCGTCTCGAGTGGCTGATCCGCAAGGACGGCTGCATGCACTGCGACGAACCGGGCTGCCTGAAGGCCTGCCCGGCGCCGGGCGCGATCGTCAAGTACACCAACGGTATCGTTGATTTCATCAGCGAGAACTGCATCGGCTGCGGCTATTGCGTCGCCGGTTGCCCGTTCGATGTGCCACGCATCAGCAAGGTGGACTCGAAGGCGTATAAATGCTCACTGTGCGCGGACCGGGTGGCTGTCAACCTGGAACCGGCCTGCGTCAAGATCTGCCCGACCGGCGCCATTCGTTTTGGCACCAAGGAAGACATGATCGACTACGCCGCCGAGCGTGTGGTGGACCTGAAGGAACGCGGCTACCAGAACGCCGGCCTGTACAACCCTTCGGGCGTTGGCGGCACGCACGTGATGTACGTGCTGCAGCACGCGGACAAGCCGAACCTGTACCACGGCTTGCCCGAGAATCCGACCATCAGCCCGACCGTGGCGCTGTGGAAGGGCGTTGCCAAGCCGCTTGGCGTGGCCGCGATGATCGGTGCTGCAGTGGCTGGCTTCTTCCACTACATGAAGGTCGGTCCGATCGAAACCGAGCATGATGAGCCGCCTGTGCAGCCAACGCCAGGCGCGCATCAGCGCGACGACGAACGGGTTTAAGGAGAAGAACATGTTTATTACTCGCTATCGCGACATGACGCGGATGAACCACTGGGCCGTGGCCCTGCTGTTCATCTGCGCGGGGATGACCGGGCTTGCCCTGTTCCACCCGTCGCTGTACTTCTTCTCGACCTTCTTCGGTGGTGGTCAGTGGACCCGCATCCTGCACCCGTTCTTCGGGCTGCTGATGGTGCTGGGCTTCGTGTTCCTGTTCTTTGCCGTGGTGCGCGACAACTTCTGGACCAGGTCGGATACGGCCTGGGTCAAGAAGGCGCCGCAACTGCTCAAGGGCGACGAGCACGGCATGCCGCCGGTGCACAAGTACAATGCCGGGCAAAAAGGCGTATTCTGGATCTTCGCCGTCAGCCTGGTGCTGCTGTTGATCACCGGCTTCATGTTCTGGCAGCCATGGTTCGCGCACTTCTTCCCGATCCCGCTGCGTCGCATCGCCGCACTGGTGCACGCGATTGCTGCGTTCGCCCTGGTAATGAGCGTTATCATCCACGTGTACGCCGCAATCTGGGTCAAGGGCTCGTTCCGCGCCATGACCCGCGGCACGGTGGACGAGAAGTGGGCCAAGGCTCACCACCCGCTCTGGCACGAAGAAATGACGCGCAAGGAAGCTGCTCGCAAGAACGCATCCCGCACGACACGTTAAGGAAGCTGCATTCCAATGAGTCTTACCAAAGCAACACCGTTGATGAGCCCGGAAGAAATTGCGGTCCGGGCCGGTCAACAGATGCCTTACCTGCACCTTCCGGTGCGGGTCGAGGTGTTCGCCACCCGGGAAACCCGCCTGCGTCAGCTGGCGGCCGGTCATGCGATGCAAGACTTCCTGCTGTTCGCCGCCGAACTGGCGCACGTGCAGCATGAAGTGCTGCAGGATTTTCCGCCGGCCCACGTGCCAAGCGAGGACGACCTGCTCGCTGCCGGCCGCGCCGCGCAGGCGCCGCTGCCGGCGGCCCTGTGGCCGCGCGATGCGGCCTGGCTTGCGGCCACTCGCCGCATGCTCGAGCTGTTGGCGCCGCGCCTGTCCGGCAGCCCGGCGCAGGCGGCAGTGCAGGCGCTGCTCGCTGCCGAGGATGCGCATCTCGAAGGCCAGGCCGAACTGCTGCTCAATGGCGCAGCCGGTCTGGACATGAGTGCGGCGCCGCTGGTGGCGGCCGGCCTGCAGGTCTACTGGACCCACATGGTGCTGGCGGTCGACGCCGCGCACGGCAAGGCGCGCCAGGCGCCGTTCGGGCGCACGCTCGACGTCACCCTGTGCCCTTGCTGCGCCAGTCTGCCGGTGGCCTCGGTCACCAAGGTCGACGCCCAGGGCGGCAACTACCGCTTCCTGCACTGCTCGCTGTGCTCGGCGCAGTGGCATATGGTGCGCGTCAAGTGCAGCCATTGCCAGAGCACCAAGGGGATCGGTTACCACTCGCTCGAAGCGCTGGCCACCGACGGCGCCCAGCAGGATGCGTCGATGGCGTCGGTGCAAGCCGAAACCTGCGACGAGTGCGGCCACTACCTCAAAATGGTGCGTCAGGAGCGCGAGCTCCATGTCGAACCGGTGGCCGATGATCTGGCGTCGCTGACGCTCGATATCCTGGTCTCCGAAGCCGGCTTCCAGCCGCATGGCGTGAACCTGCTGCTGCTCACTGGTGAAGGCGACAACACCAGTTTCAACGAAGTTCCCGTACCCGATAAGAGGTCTTGATCATGTCGCTCGATGAGTCCGTGGTCCACGGCTCGAAGGCGACAGTCAAGGAGTTGCCTTCGATCGATAAAGTACTGCGCCTGCCATCCGTGCAGGCGCTGATCCCCCTGCATGGCCACACCATCGTCGCGGCGCAGGCACGCACGTTGGTGGACGGCCTGCGCGCCCAGGCCCTGGCCGGCGTGCTCGCCGCCGCCGCGCTGGCGCCCGACGCACTCGGCCAGGCAGTAGCGGCCGGCGTCGCGGCACGGCTGGCGCCGCGCATGCAGCGGGTGATCAATCTTACCGGCACCGTCATCCACACCAACCTCGGCCGCTCGGTGCTGCCCGAGGCGGCGATCCGTCACCTGACGGCGATGATGAGCGGCCCGAACAATCTTGAATACGACCTCGCGACCGGTTCGCGGGGCGATCGCGACAGCATCGTGGAATCCTTGCTGTGCGAGATCACCGGCGCCGAAGCGGCGACCGTGGTCAACAACAATGCGGCGGCGGTGCTGCTGTCGCTGGCCGCCCTGAGCCAGGGACGCGAGGCGATCGTCTCGCGCGGCGAACAGGTCGAGATCGGCGGCGCCTTCCGCATGCCGGACGTCATGGCCAGCGCCGGCGCCCACATGGTCGAAGTCGGCACCACCAACCGTACCCACCTGGCCGATTACGAGCGCGCCATCAGCGAACGCACTGCGCTGTTGATGAAGATCCACACCAGTAATTATGCGATCCAGGGCTTTACCAGTGCGGTATCGGAAGCCGAACTGGCGCCGCTGGCCAAGGCGCGCGGCGTGGCCCTGGTTACCGACCTGGGCAGCGGCTCGCTGATCGATATGGGCAAATACGGCCTGCCGCAGGAGCCGACCCCGCAGCAGATGCTGCAGGACGGCTGCGACGTCGTCACCTTCTCGGGCGACAAATTGCTGGGCGGGCCGCAGGCCGGCCTGATCGTCGGCTCGAAAGAACTGGTCACGCGCATCCGCAAGCACCCGATGAAGCGCGCGCTGCGCCTGTCGAAGTTGCCGCTGGCAGCGCTCGAAGCGACACTGCAGCTGTATCTGCAACCCGAATTACTGGTCGAGCAGTTGCCGACGCTGCGCTGGCTGACGCGCAGCGCCGACACCACCGCCGCCGTCGCCGCGCTGTTGCTGCCGGCGTTTGCGGCGGCACTGGCGCCGCGCTACACGGTGACGTTTGAGGCGATGCTGAGCCAGATCGGTTCCGGTTCGCTGCCGGTCGACCGCCTGCCATCGAGCGGGCTGGCGATCGCGCCGGTGCTGCCTGGCAAGCGCGGCGTCGGCAGCGCGCTCGACGCCCTGGCCGAGGCGCTGCGCGGCTTGCCGCTGCCGGTGATCGGACGCATCTCGGATGACCGCCTGTGGCTCGATTGCCGCTGCGTCGACGACCCGGCCGAGCTGCTGGGCCAGATGGCGGCGCTGCGCGCCGCCCTGATTGGCGGCTGATCAGCACTCATCGGCCACTGATCGGCCACTAAGCGGCCACTAAGCGACGACTAAGCGGCGACTAATCAAGGAAACAAACATGATCGTTGGTACCGCAGGCCACATCGACCACGGCAAGACCGCGCTGGTGCGCGCCCTGACCGGGATCGATGCCGACCGCCTGCCCGAAGAAAAGAAGCGCGGCATCACCATCGAACTCGGCTACGCCTGGATGCCGCTGCCGGGCGACCCGGACCGGCGCATCGGCTTCGTCGACGTGCCGGGCCACGAAAAGCTGGTGCGCACCATGGTCGCCGGCGCCAGCGGCATCGACTATGGGCTGCTGTTGATCGCGGCTGACGACGGCCCGATGCCGCAGACGATCGAGCACGCCACCATCCTGGCGCTGCTCGGGGTGCGCCGCGGCGCGGCCGTGATCACCAAGGTCGACCGCGTCGACGAGGCGCGCCTGGCCGCCTGCGAAGCGCAGGTGAGGGCGCTGCTGGCCAGTGCTGGCCTGGACGATTATCCGGTGCTGCAGGTGTCGAGCATTCGCGGCGACGGCGTCGAGGACCTGCGCGCGCGCCTGGCGCGCCAGGCGCTCGATGCGCGTGACGACCAATCGAACGGCGCCGGTTTTCGCATGGGCCTGGACCGCGCGTTCACGCTCGACGGCGTTGGCACCGTGGTGGCGGGCAGCATTGGCGCCGGCGGCGTGGCCATCGGCGACGCCCTGGCCCTGGCCGGCGCGCCCGAGCGCAGCTACCGGGTTCGCAGCCTGCACGTGCATAACCGCGGCGCCGAGGCGGCCAGCGCCGGCCAGCGCTGCGCGGTGGGCCTGGCCGGCCTGGAACGCAGCGACGCGCTGCGCGGCCAGGTGCTGTGCGACCCCGCGATTGCCCTGAGCACGGCGCGCATCGACGTCTGGCTCGACGTCGCCGCCACTGAAGAGCGCGCGCTGCGCTCGGGCACCCTGGTGCACCTGCACGCCGCGACCCAGGATTGCATGGCCACGGTGGCGGTGCTGGGCCAGGGCGCAATCGCCCCGGGCGCCGGCGCCCTGGCCCAACTGGTGCTGCACCACAGCGCCAATGTCTGGCATGGCGACCGCTTCATCCTGCGCGATGCCTCGGCCAACCGCACCGTGGCTGGCGGCAGCGTGCTCGATCCGCTCGGGCCGACCCGCTATCGCCAGACCCCTGAACGCCTGGCCTACCTGGGCAGCCAGCGCGCACCCGCGCCGATGGCGCGCCTGCAGGGTGCGCTGGCGGCGGCCCAGTATGGCGTCAATGGCGCGGCCTGGCTGCGCAGCGCCGGTTTGGCGGCGTGGCCGTTCGCGCTGGCCGAGGTGCCCGATGTGGTGGTCGGCGCCGGCGGCGAATGGCTGATCGGGCGCGCGCGGCTGCAGCAAAACGAGGCCGGCCTGTTGGCCGTGCTGGGCGAGTTCCACAGCAAGAACCCGGATGAGATCGGGCCCGACCTGCTGCGCGCGCGGCGCCTGGCCGCGCCGCGCATGCCCGAGGCGCTCTGGCTGCAATTGGTCGAGCACCTGATCGAAGCCGGCAAGATCAACCGCCGCAACGGCTTCCTGCACCTGCCCCAACATGGCGTCGCGCTGCGCGCCGCCGAGCAGGTCGTGGCCGAGCGCGCGCTGCCGATGCTGCTCGATGGCCGCTTCGACCCGCCATGGGTACGCGACATCGCCGATACCGCGCGCCTGCCCGAGCAGCAGGTGCGCCAGGTGCTGGGGCGCATGGCGCGCGGCGGCGACGTGTACCAGGTGGTGAAGGACTTGTTCTACCATCCGGCCGTGATGCATGAAGCAGCGTCGCTGGCGCGCCAGTTGGCGCGCGAAGGCGAGGGCGGCGCGGTCACGGCGGCGCGTTTCCGCGACGTGACTGGCCTGGGGCGCAAGCGCGCGATCCAGATCCTCGAGTTCTTTGACCGCATCGGTTTCTTGCGCCGGGTGGGTGACCAGCATTTGCTGCGGCCAGGCACGATGCTGTTTGCTGAGCAGCCGGACGGGAAAAAAGCTTAACCCAACGCAATTCGGCGGTCCTTGGTAAAATACGTACTCATCGGAAGGAAATCGTCCCTGGTGGGGCGGCTGGGCTTCAAACCCAGTTGGTGGCGCCATGCGTCGCCGGGTGGGTTCGACTCCCGCATCCTTCCGCCAATCGCTGCCATCCCTTTTGCCTTTTCGACGCCATGCAGATCCTCGGCTACGACTTCCCCGACGATTGTTATTTCGACCTCGAGCACGATATGTGGTGCCGCGATCTGGGCGACGGCCGCATGCAGATCGGGGTCAGCGCCTTCGGCGTCAAAATCAGCGGCAACTATTTTTATATGTGCCGGCCCAAATCGGTCGGCACCGAGGTCGAGCAGGGCAAGACGGTGGGCGTGGTCGAGCTGAGCAAGACCGTGGTGACGATCAAGTCGCCGCTCTCGGGCACCGTGCTCGAGATCAACGACGCGCTCGAAGAAAAGCCCGAACTGATCCACCAGGACCCGTACGGCGCCGGCTGGATCTGTGTTATCGCGCCATCGAACCGCGCGCACGATCTGGCGCAGCTGGCGCATGGCCCGGCCTTGGCTGAACAGGCCGAGCGCCGCATGCGGCTCGAGCCGGTCGACGACTGGATCAGGCCGGGAACGCCATGAGCGGCGGCCTGGCGATCATGGTCTGGTCGTGCGACCTGACCCGCCCCGAACTGCTGGCCACGCCGTTCATGACGGCGCAAGCCGCGGCCGCCCTCGACCTGCCGGTCAAGATGCTGTTCTCGGCCCAGGCCGTGGAGTGGCTGCTGGCAGCGCACCGTGATGCTTTGGTTGGTTTCGGCGAAGAGCGCTGGAGCATCGACCGCCATCTGGCAACGACGGCCGGCCTCGGTGTCGAGATCCGCGCCTGCACCCAGGCGCTGCATGCCAGCGGCGCGACGCGCGACGCGCTGGCCGAACACTGCGCCGGCGTCGAGGGCATGGTCTCCTTCGTCGAGCAGGGCCGCGCACCGGGCTGGCAGATGCTGGTGTTCTGACAGACGGCAACGAAAAACCGACAGGGTCAGTGCCGAAAAGTGGACACAAGCTCGACATTTGGTATCCGGATTTCATCGCCGAACGTCGTCTAAGGCTCAGGCCGTGTCCGCTTTTCGGCACTGACCCCGTCGGAACTGACCCCGTCGGAACGGGGACGACGATGCCTATTTTCCGAATAAATATTCCGGACAGCAGTGCGCTCAGTCGGGAACCTGAGCGCCATACGTCGTGGTAACGCCAGCATCAACCAGGTTCCCACCTGCGCGCGAATGCCGGGTCGCGGCTGGCTTAGCCGATCACAGCGAGCGCAAGAACGCCAGCAGGGCTTCGCGATCGGTCGCCGCCAGCTTCTCGAAGCGCTTGCGCGATGCCGCGCCTTCGCCGTCGTGCCACAGGATCGCTTCGCTCAGGTTGCGCGCGCGGCCGTCGTGCAGGTAGCCGACCTTGCCGTCCTTGCCCATCACCTTGTCGGTGTAGCCGATGCCCCACAGCGGCGCCGTGCGCCACATGCTGCCAGTGGCCTGGCCTTCGCTGTAGCCGTCGGCCAGGCCCGGGCCCATATCGTGCAGCAGCAGGTCGGTGTAGGGGCGGATGGTCTGGTCGCGCAGCTCGGCAAACAGGTGCTTCGAGCCGGTCTTCATCGACGCCGTATGGCAGGCCACGCAGCGCAGCGTTTCGAACAGCCTGGCGCCGGAGGCCACCTGGCGGCTGTCGACGCGGTGTTCGTCGAGCGGCGCCACGCCTTTCGGGAACCCGCTCGGGATGCTGCGCTGGGCCGGCACCGCCAACAGTGACAGGTAGTGCGAGATCGACTGCAGGTCGGCTTCGGCGATGGTGCGTGCAGCGCCGCCGCTGCGGTACACCGGCGAGGCCACCGCCATGTCCTGGATCAGCGCAGCGGCGCTCTGGTGGCGCAGCGTGGCCTTGGACGCCTTCCAGCCGAAGCGGCCCAGGCGCACCGCGCCCGATTCGGGATCGAACACGAAGTTGGCCGTGCCCTTGACGCCATCGGCGTCGGCCGCCGGGCGCACCCGCGCCAGGATGTCGGCCTCGGGCACCGCCTCGAGCAGGCCCACGCCGATCATGGGTTGCGCCGCGCGCAGCGACGCCACTGGCGGGGTCGGGCCGTCGAAGGCCAGCTTCGGCTTGCGCAGCTCGACACCGGCGCCG
>Ga0308160_10005569_pt1 | contig 13079 bp, 10 predicted proteins | sample PhyFR1_FD_201036 | JGI IMG/M metagenome (GOLD analysis project Ga0308160, IMG submission 201036) | Phyllosphere microbial communities from UC Gill Tract Community Farm, Albany, California, United States - DLSLF.R1 | ecosystem: Host-associated > Plants > Phyllosphere > Unclassified | place: USA... | reverse complement strand
CGAGGCGCACCCAGATGCGGCGCTGGTCGGCCGCCACGCGCTGGCGCTCGATCAGTCCCAGTTCCTCCATCCGCGACAGCACGCCCGTCATGCTGGGACTCAGGATCTGGCACAGTTCGCACATCTCGCGTGGTTCCAGTTGCTCATGCTCGTCCAGCACGCGCAGAATGCGCCATTGCTGCTCGGTCACACCGAAATGGTTGAGGATGGGACGGAAGTGCAGCAATAACGATTCGCGTGCCTTCAGAAAAAGCTGGGGAAGATTGCGGTGGGTAATCCGGCGGGCCAAGGAATGCTCCGTAATAGGTAATTCTGTCTCTGGTTCTGCATCGGCCGCTGCGCACGGATGCGCGGCAATCGTGCCTGGCTGACTAATATACTTGCCAGCCCGATGGATTTCGCTTCACGAAGCCGATTCCAAGCGAATTTTTTGTGAACAGATATTACCGCAGCCATTCCGACGCACAAAAGGTCAGCTCGATGGCCTGATGCTGTAGCGTGGGCGGGTCTCCCGCCCACGCTACCTGGCACCATCATCAGCCTGCAGCCGGCGCCGGCCGCGCCAATCCCTTTGCGCGTGCTTCGCGGATCAATGCGCGCACCGTCTTGTCGGCAACCTTGCTTTCGCGCTCCATCTCCTTGCCCAGCATGCCCATTTGCTCGCCAAGTACGTGCATCGGTTTGCCGGCCTCTTCCATCTGGCGACCGATCGCCTCCATCGATGCGTGCGACTTGCGCATCTGCGGCGAGTCGTAGGCCTGACCGATCTGCCGACCCGCATCGTTCATGCGCGCACCGGTCGCCGCCATTTCGCGGCTGAGGCGCTCACGCTCGGTCTGATCACGCGCTGTTTCCATCTGGCTGCTCAAGCGTTCCATATGCTGGCTCAGCGCCTGCATGCCGCCATCGATCTCGCGCATGTCGCGCTCGCTCGGCACATTGTCCTTGCTGACGGCAACGCGGTCCATCTCACGGCCCAGCGCGTCCATTTTCTTGCTGTGGACATCCATTTGCTTGCTGTGCACGTCCATGCGGGCACTCAGCCGATCCAGCGGCGCCCAGGCCGTACGCACTTTGGCCATGACTGCCGCATCCTGGATCACGTAATCGCGCCCGTCTTCACGGAACCAGATGAACTCGCCGGGAATGGCGCGCTGGGCCGCCTTGACTGCCGGCCAGTCGTCGCTGCTGCCGCTGATATTGAAGCTGCCTTCCTTGCCGCGCACGATGGCGTACGGTTCACCCTGGCTCTGGCGGACGGCGCGCATGCTGTCTTTCGCGACGGCCTGCGCCGGCGTGATCAGCGCCAGCGATGCGGCGCACAGCGTCAGGCCGATGAAAGGGAGCGCCAGTCGGCGCGTGAGCAGTATGGAATGCGGCATGAGGTTCTCCTTGGGTCAGGAACGATGACAACGGACCGGACGCGCCGGCGATGAGAACACTCTAGCCGTCGCCCCCGTCACGAGCCAGCGCGCTGCGACAGGCCGTCGAAATCGCGGCGCAGACCGTCAATCGAGGCCCGCAATGACAACGCGGCCCGAAGGCCGCGTGCATCACATGCAGATGGTGCAGGCTGTAAGGCCTGCAGTGATCAATAGACGACCACCGAGCGGATCGATTCGCCCGACTTCATCAGGTCGAAACCCTCGTTGATCCGGTCGAGCGGCAGGTGATGGGTGATCAGATCGTCGATATTGATCTTGTTTTCCATGTACCAGTCGACGATCTTCGGCACGTCGGTGCGACCGCGCGCGCCGCCGAAGGCCGAGCCTTTCCATTCGCGGCCGGTCACCAACTGGAACGGACGGGTGGAAATTTCCTGGCCAGCAGCGGCCACGCCGATGATGATCGACTTGCCCCAGCCCTTGTGGCAGCATTCGAGCGCCTGGCGCATCGTGTTCACGTTGCCGATGCACTCGAAGCTGTAGTCAGCGCCGCCATCAGTCAATTGAACAATGGCGTCGACCACGTTCTCGACCTGGGTCGGATTGATGAAATGGGTCATGCCGAACTTGCGCGCCATCGCTTCGCGCTCCGGGTTCAGGTCGACACCGATGATCTTGTCGGCGCCCACCATCCGGGCTGCCTGGATCACGTTCAGGCCGATGCCGCCCAGGCCGAACACGACCACGTTGGCGCCCGCCTCCACCTTGGCAGTGAAAATCACGGCGCCGATGCCGGTGGTGACGCCGCAACCGATATAGCAGATCTTGTCGAACGGCGCGTCGTTGCGCACCTTCGCCAGAGCGATCTCGGGCACCACGATGTAGTTCGAGAAGGTCGACGTGCCCATGTAGTGATAGATCGGCTGGCCGTCGATCGAGAAGCGCGACGTTGCATCCGGCATCAGACCGCGGCCCTGCGTCGTGCGGATCGCCTGACACAGATTGGTCTTTTGCGACAGGCAGAATTTGCACTGCCGGCATTCCGGCGTGTACAGCGGAATCACGTGGTCGTCTTTACGCAGACTGGTCACGCCCGGGCCGACATCGACCACCACGCCGGCGCCTTCGTGGCCCAGGATCGACGGGAAGATGCCTTCCGGGTCGGCGCCCGACAGCGTGTAGTAGTCAGTGTGGCAAATGCCGGTGGCCTTGATTTCGACCAGCACTTCACCGGCCTTCGGGCCTTCGAGGTCCACTTCTTCGATCGTCAGCGGCTGACCCGCCTTCCACGCAATTGCTGCCTTGGTTTTCATGTCGTTTTCCCGTCGCTTGAGGTGATCCGCGCACGCACGTGCGCTGCAAAGACGCCATGATAACGCGCCTGGCGCATCATGGCCGCGCACGCCGGCAGATGCAGCGCTGTCGCCGTTGCCCCTGCAACGAGGCCGTCCCGCAGAGGCAACAACGCCGCCCCGGCTGTTTCCAGCGGGGGCGGCGTTACCGGATGACGCCGAAGGCCACCGGCGCTTCGGCCAAACCGGCTCAGCGGCTGGTACGCGTCCCCACCACTTCGATCACGACGCGGCGATTCTTCGCCCGTCCTTCGGCCGTGGCATTGTCAGCGACCGGCTGCGTTTCGCCCTTGCCCTCGGTGTACAGGCGCGCCTGGTCCAGACCTTTCGACACCAGGTACGCCTTGACGGCATCGGCGCGGCGCAGCGACAGTGTCTGGTTGTACGCGTCCGAGCCAACCGAGTCGGTATGACCCACGGCAATCATGACTTCGGTATCCATGCCCTGCAGCTTGCTCATCAACTCGTCCAGCCCTGCCTTGCCCTCAGGCTTGACCACCGCCCGGTCGAAGTCGAACAGCGCTTCGGCCGCAAACGACACCTTCTCCGACACGGGCTGCGGCGCCGGCTGCACGACTGGTGCCACCGGTTGCACTTCCGGCTGCATGACCACCGGCTCCGGCGCCGGGATCGGGCGGGCTGCAGGCCGGCCGAACGCACGGATCAGGCTGATCGACGCCAGGTCCATCTCGCCGCGGTTGCCCAGCGGGTCACGCAGACGATAGCGTTCGATCTCGCCGCGCACGGCCCAGGCATCGTTGATCTGGTATTGCAGGCCGAGGCCGACCTTGGCCTGAAACTTTTCTTCTTTCTCGGGATTCGGGGCAGTCACGCCATTGAGCCGGTTGCCCGAAAAATGCGCCGTCGAGCGCCCGTACTGGCCGCCGACGCGTGCCAGCGCCGACAGGCGCGCAGTCAATGGCAGATGGCCGATCAGGTCGAGGTTGACGCCGCGAAAGCTCGTCTCGCCGCGCAGGTTGCCGTTGCCGGACGTGGTTGCCTGAAAGCCGAAGGTGCCGATGTCAAAGTACCCGGCCTCGACCGCGAAATAGCGATTGAACTTCTTGCCGACGAATACCTTGTAGCCAAGATCGCGCTGGTCCGTTGTGAACGACTCGAGGCTGGCGCCGTTGGCGGTCAGGCTGCGCCCGATGCGCTCGTCGTCGATCTTGGCGCGGCCCTGACCCAGGCCGGCGCCGGCATACCAGGCGCTGTCGGCCCAGTCGGGATCGATGATATCGCTGTTGACGGTGCTCCGGCCCTGGCCCGCCGCGCTGGCGGCGTTGATGCCAGCGCCGGCAAGAACGGCGCAGGCGAGCAGTGTGAGTGTGGTTTTCATGGTGGGTTCCGGACCGGTTATTTGGTGATGCGGTTATTGAGCAGCGTGACGGCGACGCCCGAGAGGACGCGGCCATTGAGCAGCGTGGCGTTGTCGCCCACGGTGATCGCGGCGGCCTGCCCCAGAACCGTTCCCTTGAAGGTGCTGTTCGCGGCCACGGTGGTTGCGCCCACAGGCACCCACGTGACGTCGTCGGCCGTGGCGCCGTTGATGAGTTCCACTTCCGAGTTCGCCGCCGTATCGAGCGTCTGCGCGGTGCGGAAGATATACACACCAGCACCATTCAGCGTCAGTTTTCCGGTGATGTTGATCTTGCCAGCGTAGCAATACACACCAGGCGTGAGCACCAGGCCGCCGAAGTCGATGTCGCCGGCGAAAGTAATTGTGCACAGTCGGCTGTTGGCATCGACGATGGCCAGTTGAAGGTCGTTCAGTGCGGTCTGCAGAATTGCACCCGACTGGTAGTTGTTAAAACCGAACGCGACGACCGGCGCAGTGGTTTGCGACGGCGAACCGACGTCGCCAGTGATCAGCGTGGTGCCGCCCGAATTATTGGTCAGTGCCGTACCGGCCAGCACGCCGAACGTCGCTGCAGAGCGCAGGTTGACGGAAGCAACCGGCGGCGCGGGCACAACGGGTACAACAGGCAACACGGTCAGATTGGCCGTGCCCGATGCGCCGTCCAGTGCTGCGGTCAGGACCACATTGCCGGCGGACACGCCAGTGGCGATGCCGGTAGGCAGCACGGTAGCGATCGCCGTCGAAGACGATGTCCAGCTGACGGCCGTGGTAACGATGGCGCTCGTGTTGTTCGAGTAGAAGGCCGTGGCAGCGAATGGCATGCTGCCGTTGACGACGACGGTGCCGATCTCTGGAGTGACAACGAGTCGGGAGATCGTCACGCCAGGCAGCACGGCGCCGTTCAGCGTGGTGGCGCTCGCCGTGGCCGACCTGCCGCCGAAGCTGGCAGTAATGACCGACGTACCCGGCGCGACGCCGGTGATCACGCCACTGGCGGCGACGGCGACCTGCGCCGTGCTGGCCGACACATACGTGCTCGCGCCCGTGACATCGACGATCGAACCATCCGAATAGCCTGCCAATGCGGTCAACTGGGCAGTGGCGCCAACGGCGAGGCTGTTCGCGGCAGGCGTGAGCCCGAGCGACACCAGCGTCGCCGGCAGGACCGTCAGCGTGGCGTTGCCCGTGAGACCGCCGGACGATGCGCTGATGACCGAAGTCCCCTGCGCCTTGCCCAGCGCCAGACCGGTGCCGGCCACGACCGACGCCACATTCGTGGAGGCCGAGCTGAAGGTCGATACCGCACTGATGTCGCGCGTCGTGTTGTCACTGAACGTGCCGAGCGCGACGAACTGCTGGGTATTGCCGATATTGATCGACGGATTCACCGGGGCGACGGCAAGCGATACCAGCCGCGCGGGCAGGACCGTCAGGGTTGCCGAGCCGCTCTTGCCTTCAAAGGCAGCGGTGATCACCGAGGTGCCGGCAGCAACGCCGATGGCCATACCGCGCGCTGCATCAACCGTGCCGGCGGCCGGCGTGGCCGAGGTCCAGGCCGAAAGCAGCGTGATATCACGCGCCGAACCGTCGGAATAGGCGGCCGTGGCCGTAAATTGTTGGGTTGCACCGATTGCCACCGACGCGGTCGTTGGCGACACCGCCACGCTGACCAGACTTGTCGCCGGCAATCCCAGGACCGGATCGCGACCCTGGTCACCGCCGCCACAGCCTGCAGCAAGCACGGCGCTTACCAGGCCGAGGCCACACAAGAGGCGTTTCATGGAGCGTCTCACGGTTTGTATCATATGTATTCCTGTTGGAGAAAGTTCCCGGAGCTGCTCTGCATGGGCTCATGCACGAGGACGGAAACTGCGGTAGCGCTTGCAGTGCAACGACGCGAACCGGAACCGACTATCTGTTGTAAAGATGGTGAGAACCGTGCGGTAGCGCGCTTATGCACAGTAATAGTTTCCCAAAAGATATATCCACTTGGAATCGCTATTCTGTGTTAGTCCGCTGGGGAAAGGTCACAGGACAGAGGGCGACGAGCCCTGCAATGTGCGAACAAAGGTTCGCAGGCGACATTATCTTTGGGGAAGGAATAACCAGAGCCTGCCGCTTTTTTGAGCGACAAGCGGTTACTCGCGGGGCATCCGTTACGTGGATGGGGTGACTGGCAGGTGTTACCGACGATCCGGGGCTGGCGCATCCACCAGGAGGTCAGGCTGCAGTGCGCGAATGCGCAACTCGGTGAAATAACCGCCAGCCTCGTTATAGCGCAGGTAGTGGCGGCTGCACCTGGTGCAGCGTGCCACGCTGCAGCGGTTGGCCGGATAAAACCGCGGGGCGATGGGCGCATCCGCGCTCTCGTAACGGGTGCCCGCCGGGTGGTATTCGGCGAAGGTCGGCTCGTCGTACGGATCGTCGAACAGCGTGCCGACCTCTTCGAAGCAGTCCAGCTCCAGGGTCAGTGGCTGCGCAGTCCAGGCTTGCAACGGTACGGCCGCGCAGCTGCACGGCTTTGTTATCGCTGAAGACGCCAGCGCCAGCTGTCGCAGGGTGGTGAAGTCGATGTAGTGCATGTCAATCCAATTCTGGCGAAGCGCCGTATTCCCACATCACTCTGACCGGACACGTTACCAGATGCGGGTCCGTACCCGGTGCATGGCATTCTTGCACAGGATGCGATACCATCGTTCCCTGCGCCATCCGCAGGGTCACCTGGAGAACACCATGTCCGATCCTTTGCCGGTGCACGCTGCACCATGCCCGCTTGAGCTTCCCGATGCATTTCCACGCGCCTTGCGCGTCGACGCCCAGGCGCTTTGCGCCACGGGCGTCTGGCATCCACATCCCTCTCACCTGCACTTCATCGTGGCATTGGCCGGTGAGAAGCTGGCCCTCCCGACACGCTTGTATTTTGACGCCTCCCTGCTCGCAGCGACCGGCGATCTCAATGCACGCCAACACGCCATGCTGTGGTGCCTGGGCACGCGCCACCATGACGGCCATATCCGTGAAGAATGCCTGCGCCACCTGCTGGCCAACCTGCAAGACTGGATGGCGCCGTTCGTCGTGCAATTGATCGGCGAATATGTCCACGAGATCATCAAGCTGATCGATGTGGCACTGACCACACTCGATCCGCGCATGCAGACGACATTTGCATGCTTTGCCAGGGACAATCCGCGCTACATCGATACGATCGAACGGCGCACGATCAGCTACCGCCCCGCTGACTACGACCAACGGTCCGGTCGCGCGCGCGATTATCCGGGCGCGCGCGCCGTGGCGCGGCTGCGTCAGCTGGTGCGCGCGGAGCGCGATGCGGCATGATGCCTGCATCATGCGGTGTGGATAAACGCTGCATGCGTCATCCCAGGGCCGTGCTGCTACGCTATGATTTGCACCCCAGCATGGTTTTTTTGGAAAGTAAAACGGCATGATTGTCGGCATCGACCTTGGCACCACCAACAGCCTGATCGCAGTCTGGGACAACGGCGCAGCGCGTCTGATCCCGAACAGTCTCGGGCAGATGCTGACCCCTTCCTGCGTGAGCGTCGATGACGGCGGTGCGATCCTGATTGGCCAGGCTGCGCGCGAACGTCTGCAAACCCATCCGCAGGCAAGTGCTGGCAGTTTCAAGCGCCTGATGGGCAGCGACAAGACCCTCTATCTCGGCAAGCGCGCGTTTCGTCCCGAAGAACTCTCTGCGCTGGTATTGCGCTCGCTGAAGGAAGACGCCGAAGCCGCCCTTGGCCATCCAATCACCGAAGCGGTGATCACGGTGCCCGCGTATTTTTCGGACGCGCAGCGCAAGGCCACCCGCACCGCCGGCGAACTGGCCGGCCTGAAGGTCGAGCGTCTGCTCAATGAACCGACTGCCGCCGCCCTCGCCTACGGAATCCACCTGCGCGACGGCGAGTCGAAATTCCTCGTGTTCGACCTGGGCGGCGGCACTTTCGACGTGTCGGTGCTCGACCTGTTCGACAGCGTGATGGAAGTGCGCGCGTCGGCTGGCGACAACTACCTGGGTGGCGAGGATTTCGTCACCGCGCTGGTCGAGCATTTCTTCGATGCGGCCGGCGTACCGGCCACGCTGCGTGCGGACGCGCATTTCATGCAGCGCCTGGCTGCGCAGGCCGAACTGGCCAAGCGCGCCCTGAGCGAGGGGCCACGCGCCACCATCCGCGTGGCCAACGGCGACGCGCAGTACGCGCTGGAGCTGGACGAGGCGGGCTTTGAAAAGCTGTGCGCACTGCTGCTGGCACGCCTGCGCGCGCCGGTCGAACGGGCGCTGCGCGACGCTCGCCTGCCGATCGCCGAGCTGGACAATATCGTGCTGGCCGGCGGCGCCACCCGCATGCCGCTGGTGCGCAAGATGGCAGCGCGCATGTTCGGCCGCTTCCCGGCCTGCGACATCGATCCCGACCAGGTGGTCGCGCTGGGCGCGGCCGTACAGGCCGGGCTCAAGATGAAGGATGCGGCGCTGGACGAAGTGGTGATGACCGACGTTGCCCCGTATTCGCTGGGCGTGGCCACCACGATGCAGGTCGACGCCGACCATTTCTCGCACGGCCATTTCGATCCGGTCATCGAACGCAATACGGTCATCCCGGCCAGCCGCGTCAAGCGTTACTTCCCGCTGCAGGACACGCAGCGCGTCATCGAGCTGCTGGTCTACCAGGGCGAAGCGCGCATGGCGAGCGACAATATCAAGCTCGGCGCGCTGACCATTCCGCTCGCTGCCGGCAGCGACGAGGGTGTCGACGTGCGCTTTACCTACGACGTGAACGGCCTGCTGCAGGTGGAGGCGACACTGGTGCGCACGCGCGACGTGCACACCCTTGTCATCGAAGGCAATCCGGGGCTGCTCAGCGCGCCGGAAATCGCGCAACGCTTGCAGGCGCTGTCCGAACTCAAGATCCACCCGCGCGATCACATGGAAAACCGCACGCTGCTCGCGCGCGGCGAACGCCTGTATCAGCAACTGCGGGGCGACGAGCGCGAACGCCTGGGGCGCGAAATCGCGCGCTTCGAGCAGGCGCTGGGCACGCAGGAGCGGCGCATGATCGTGCCGGCCGTCGACGTGTTTCGCCAGGTGCTCGATTATTTCGACCACCAGAGCTTCCTGCTGCCCGAGGCATAGCCGCCGATGGCCGCCACGTTTGCATTTCTCGACGCGCTCGGACTGGATCAGGAAGCGCGCGAGCGCGACATCCGCAGCGCCTACGCCCGGCGCCTGAAAACCATCGACCAGGAACACGACGCACAGGGCTTTCAGGACCTGCGCGCGGTGTACGAAGAAGCGCTGGCCTGGGCCGCGTGGAAAAAACGTGAAGCCGGGGCCCCGCCGGAGGCAGCCACGGCCATGACGCCGCCACCGGCTGCCGATACTGTGCCAAAGACGCCTGTGGCGCCCGAGCCAGTCGATGCGGTCGATCCACGCGCACTGGGCGAAGCCGCCTTCGGTCGCCTGGCGACGGAGATGGAAGACTTGCTCGCGCAGCCGACGCAGAACAATCCCGACCCGTACGAGGCGCTGCTGCGGCGCAGGCTGGACGACGATGACCTGATCAACATCGACGCACGGATCGTGTTCGAGGCGATCGTCGCCACCGTTCTGGCGCATGGCTGGCGGCCCGGCCACGAAAACCTGTTCGAGGCGGCGCTGAGGGTATTCGGCTGGGATGCGGACCCGCAGCGACTGCTGGTGTTCGGCCATGCCGGCCTGGTGCTCGACCGGGCGCTGGCCGAGCGCCGCCTGTTCGCCACGCAGCCACCGCCCCGGCAGGCCGCCATGCGCCGCGCCGCACGCGCACTGCGCGACACCGGCGCGCCCACCGTACAGCGCCTGCGCAACGACATGCGCATTGTCGAAACGATGGTGGCGCGGTTCCCTCACATGATGCGCATCCTGGTGAGCTTCGAGGACGTCGAGCAGTGGCGCACCGATTATCAGGCGCACTTTGGCGCGCAACCAGGGGCCGCATTCGACATCGACGACGAGATTGCCGTGCAGGTAGAACCCCGGTCGCTGGCCACCCGGCTGTGGGTCATCGCGCGCAATGTGGCGCTGACCGTCGTGACAGCGCTGCTGCTGTATGCAGTGTTCAAGGCGACCGACCCCACACCGGCGACGCCGGCGATCAGCCAGCAGGTACTGGACGCGCACGTCCCGCCACTGCGCTACCAGCCGTCGCCCGGCACGAAGCCCGGCGTGCTCGATACGCGGGTGCGGGTCTTCCTGGATGCAGACAGGCGGGTCATCCAGACACGCAATGTCTCGACCTCGGGTGAGCCGGGCTTCGACGAAGCGGTGGCCGAGGCGCTGCGCAACGCCACGCCGTTCCCGCCAAAAACACCGGCCGAGTTCGAGGTCAGCTATACGGCGACCATCACGGCGCAGCAAGCGGCGAACGCGAATGCGCCGGCACCGCAGCAAGCCACCGACGAAACAACCCCGGGTGCCAAACTGCTGGGCCAGCACATTCCCCCCGTCGACTACCAGCCGACCCGCTTCGCACAACCGGGTAAACTGGCGCTGCACTATCGCGTCTACCTCGACGCTGACGGGATGATCGTGCGCTTCAAGCAGATCAAGGGATCGGGCGAGCCGCGGCTGGACCACGCATTCGAACATGCCCTGCGCACAGCCAAGCCGTTCCCGGCCAGCACGGCGCGCAGTTTTGACGTGGAATGGTCCACCACGATCACGCAAACACGGCGCACCGAGGCCGATCGCACGCAGCAGCCTCCACCCGAAGCGTAAGCGGCCGCCTGTGCGCGCCGCCAATCTAGGCTATGCTTGCCGGTTCGATTGTTCAGGCAGACCGCACGATGCATATTTACTCTCCCCATTCCGTGGGCGTCATGACGCGCCCGCGCACCACTCCAGCAACTGCAGGCCGCTTCCCGGCACGAACGGAGCGTAGCTGATGTTTCATCTGATGTTCAGCCTTCCCTGCCTGCTGGTCCTGGTGCGCTGGCTCTGGCCGCTGCCGTTGTCCACGAAATCCAAAGTAGCCAGCGCCGTCGTGCTGGTGCTGATCTCGCAGTACCACCTGTGGTCGCGCCTGTCGTCGGGCAGCGTGTTTTCGCCCGAATTCCCGAAAGGGCTGGTGATCCTGTTCAACTGGGGCTTCGGCGCGATCCTGCTGCTGGCCGTGTTCCAGTTACTGGTCGATGCCGGCGCGCTGATCGCGATGGCGATCCGGCGCCGGCGCGTGGCGATTGCGCCGCGCGTGCGCTACGGGATTGCCATCGCCGCTGCGCTGCTGGCCGCTCTGGGCGTGAATCAGGCGATCAAGTCGCCGTCGCTCGAAGACGTGCTGATCGAAGTAAAAAACCTGCCGCATGAATTCGACGGCTACCAGGTCGTGCACCTGACCGACCTGCACATCAGCCGCCTGTTCGACGCGCCGTGGACGCGCAAGGTCGTCGCCGACGCCAATGCGCTGGACGCCGACCTGATCGTCATTACCGGCGACCTCATCGACGGCAACATCGCGCACCGCGAACGCGACGTGGCGCCGCTGCGCGACCTGCGCGCGCCCGATGGCGTCTGGGTCATTCCCGGCAACCACGAGTACTTTTTTGGCCACGAGGCGTGGATGGCGTATTTCGCGGGCTTGAACATGAGGCCGCTGGACAACAGCCATACCGTCCTCAAACGCGGCGCCGGTCAGCTGGTGCTGGCCGGTGTCAACGACGTGACCGCACCGCAGACCGGCGCGGCGCCGCCCGACGTCGACGCGGCCTTGCGCGGCGCGCCGGCCGGCGCACCGGTGATCCTGCTCGACCACCAGCCGCGCAATGCGCGTCATGCCGCCAGCCGCGGCGTGGCGCTGCAACTATCCGGCCACACCCACGGCGGGATGATCGTCGGGCTCGATCAGGTGGTGGCGCGCGCCAACAACGGCTTCGTGTCGGGCCGCTACGAGGTCGACGGGATGACGCTGTACCTGAACAACGGCACCGCATTGTGGCCGGGCTTCGCGCTGCGCCTGGGCGTGCCGTCCGAACTGACCCGGATCACGCTGCGGCGTCAGACTGCCCGTTCATGATCCTGCAATGACCAGCCGCATGCGCTGCTCGACCTGATCCGACCCGGGCCGCATCGGCTCTTGCCACCCCGTGGCGACGAACCCGGCGCGCGCATACAGGCGCACTGCCCCATCGTTGGCGCAATTGACGCCAAGCTGTATGGCGGTGGCGCCGCGCGCCCGCGCCCAGCGCACCGCCTCGGCCAGCAAGCCCGCGGCCACACCCTGCCCGCGCGCCTCGGGCGCCACCCACATCTGAAACAGGTTCACGAGGGTCGGGTCGTCCGCGTCGACCTTCGCCCAGGCCAGCCCGGCGGGTTGGCCAGCGACGTGGGCCACGAGTGGATGGTCGATGCCGGACGTGGCCGCGCGCGCTATGCGCGCCGCCCATTCTTCGGGCGACCGCGTGGATTCGGCGGCCAGCGTGCTGCCGAAGGCGTCGGGTGCGTCTTCCAACGCGCGCAGACGGAGCGCGCGGTAGAGCGGCCATGCATCGGGCGTGAAGTTGCGAATCGTGTAGCCTTCGAGTTGGTATGCCATGCACGTGCTCCTGTTGGTCGCTGGAGGACGATTCTAGCAAGCAATCTCTGCTGTGTGGCTCAATCCTGTTCCCACTCTTCGAGCTTGCGCTTGCGTGCGCGGCCCACTTCGATCCGGTTGCGTGTCGTGAAGGCGATCAGCCGTGCCACGACCACGGCCAGGTACATCAAACCGACCAGCATCTCGACACTGGCCAGCGCCCGCGCCGGTGGGGTCAGCGGAATCACGTCGCCAATGCCCGTGCTCGAGAGCAGCGCAAAGCTCAGGTAATTGAGTTCGGTCCAGGTACGCGGCGCGCCCGCGTTGACAGCGGCAGCAAAGGTGCCGGGCTGGACTTCCTGCAGCAGGATATACATGTGCGTGAACGCCCAGGCCAGCAGCGTGAACGTGGCGCCGG
>Ga0308160_10005568_pt1 | contig 13086 bp, 19 predicted proteins | sample PhyFR1_FD_201036 | JGI IMG/M metagenome (GOLD analysis project Ga0308160, IMG submission 201036) | Phyllosphere microbial communities from UC Gill Tract Community Farm, Albany, California, United States - DLSLF.R1 | ecosystem: Host-associated > Plants > Phyllosphere > Unclassified | place: USA... | reverse complement strand
GATCTGAAGATGGTATGGTGAGGTGGAAGGACCGAAGATGTGTGTGCAAGCGACGGGTATATTGTATTTGTAGATCGTCTTGATCTCATTGGAACGTTAGGTGGTCTGTCGGAACAGAGCGGGCGCGGACACGAAAAGGGAGGAAAGGGGTAACGGCATGGGGTCATCGAGGTCAAGCTAGTCCGCGGTGCGTTGAATCTCTTCGCTGGGTTTCCGTGGTACGTAATCACTGCTTGAGCTCTTTCGCTTCCGGTAGGTGATCGCCGGGGCTGGCTTGAGATGGCATCATCATCAACCTCGTCGCAACTGATAAGCACTCGAATCGTTCGTTTCCGACCTTTTGGGCGCATAGCACGGGCCACCAGTGCTCGATCTCTAGATACATTGATCCTAGCCACTCAGAACGACAGTATATAAAGTCCCGATTCAGGGTGTATATCGCCCATCAAGAACCTGCGGAGAACGCCGGAAGACCCTTCCGTCCGCTGCGGCGCCGCCACCCTTACCAAGTCATCTGCTCAAAATGATCGAGCGAACGCGATCTCTCGACATGCGATATAAGCTTCTCGGGGCTACATCCATCACCCTACTAGGACTCCTAGCTGTGGCTTCGTACTCCAATATCTCGCCGGGCGGAGGCAACATGCACGAACTCGGGACAAATACAGCCATACTTGTACCCATTCCACAGCATGCCTCCTCTCACGGCTTTCGACCTGTATTTGCCCACGCCACACATCCTGATTCCTATCAATTCCTCATGCACAATTCTACCGCATCTCACAACTCTTTCTTCGACGTCTTTGCGACCGATCTGTCACAGTCGGACGCTCTGATCATGGCCACCGACCCATCCTTCTCCCCCTCGTTGACCATCAAGACAACGACCCGGAAACTCCTTCGGCCTCGAACAAAGATATACCACCTCAATGCCACCCGAGCCGAAAGAATGGCTTTCAATTCGGGGATAGAGTGGGAGGATGTGGATGTGGAAGTACCGGATATCGACGACAGGGAGACGTTGAAGACGTTAGCCAAGATGACGAGCAATGCGTATGTATTGCCAGATAGCACAGAGTGGTGGGGCTTGGATGAGTGGAACCATGTAAGTCGCCGGTCATTAAAACCCGAGCTCACATATCCACCTAAGCTTATGGGATTGCTATTCTCTGCAGACGATCCCCTTTGGATGGGAAAAGGACGCAGATGGGCTTCGGGGTCACGTTGTTAGTCCGCCCCATGTCGATACACCAGCTCACATAACTCAGTCAATTTTTGTCGGTGACTATACAGTTCGCGAACGACGATAATTCTACCGTTGTCATCTCTATCAAAGGGACCTCCGCTGGCTTGCTGGGAGGAGGAGGCAACACAGCCAAGAATGATAAATTCAATGTGAGTTGCCGAAAGCAACCCCTTAAGCTCGAATAATCTCGTCTATCGAACTGATCTCAATGTACTGGACTACCAGGACAATCTCCTCTTCTCTTGTTGTTGTGCTCGGGTCGATTTCACCTGGTCTACCGTGTGCGATTGTTATGCGGGAGGGTACAAATGCGAGAAAACTTGTCTGGAGAATGCCGTCATCGGGGACAGTGTGTATACGACGGTCGGAACTGTAAGTTTGTCGCAGGAAATTGCTTTCGAAAAAGATGATTGATCAATTGGACGAACAGAATTTGTACAACAACGTCTCCACCTTATTCCCGGATGCCAACATTTGGCTTGTTGGCCACTCGGTGAGCCGCTGGTGCATTGGTGGAGTTATTTAGCTTTGCTCATTCTGCCCTGTATCGCACGCGGCAGCTCGGTGGTTCTCTAGCTTCCCTCATCGGTCTTTCGTTCGGCGTTCCCGTCGTAGCCTTCGAAGCTCCTGGTGACAAGATGGCAGCTCAACGTCTGCATTTGCCTTTGCCCCCCGGAATGCCTGAGGAGAAGATGGGTATTACTCATGTCTACAACACGGCTGACCCTATCCCGAATGGACTTTGTGTTGGGCCTTATAGTAGGTAGAAATCGCTCGGAATGAAAGGCGCGGACCTGACCGGTTTGTCTTTGTTTCGTTGTAGGCGGTTGCTACGCGGCTGGATTCGTAAGTCTTCGTTGCTGCCGCACTTCATGTAATGATAGCAGAGTAATTGAAAGCGTCGATGATTACAGGCCATGGAGGCGCGGTGTCATGTCGGACAGTCCATCATCTATGATACGGTCGGCCGCAAAGGCTGGGCCGTCGATTTGCGCGCCCACCGGATAGGCGAGGTCATAAACCGGATCCTCGACGAAGACTGGGAGCCTCCACCAGAGGACGAACCAATCGAAATTGACCCACCCAAGGCGTTGTTGGGGCGAATCTTGGAAGCTGCTTGGGCCGAGCAATTCTGGGGATGGCCTGGACGAGGGCTCCCTGCCAAGCGCAAAGAGCCCGAGCCGGTGAATGAGGGCAAGCGGAAGAAGAAGAATCCCAACGCCGTACCTCGAGCTGAAAGCGAGGAGTCTTGCGAAGACTGTTTCAGATGGTACGTCTCTCCATCTCTCCCATATCATCCAGGCTGGTGACTAATGAGAGTCCATAACCGTTCGACAGGGAGTATGGGGACGGCATGAAGAAGGAGCCGCCGACGACCACAATACAAAGTCTGGCACCTTTCGCTACGCCGATCTTATCGTAATCGTCCGTCTTGTAGAATTTGACCCTACCCGTTGTAATTCTGGCTTGTATTCCCGGAGATACTCAGAGAACAGCTCGCAGATGCGATTAGTTGTACCGTCGTCATCAGTAATTTCGGCTCTATCGACTAAGTGCTGATCCTACAGCTTTGAAATACGCTTATCTTAGATCACGCAATGAGCCCAAGCGAAGCTACATCTGCTTGTAAGCACGCCGTATCGCAACCATGTGAAATGACCCTTACTCGTGGGCTTGATACTCTCGAACGGGTCTAAGTGTCAGATCTGCCACACTTCGTCTGTACACTGTATCCATTGAATAACCCTATCTGCGCAACTACCGATGCGAAGATAGGGGTTGACGTATAGAGCACTTTGTGCATGGCGATCTTTTGAAACGCCGGCAACAGGCGAGTCTGGGTGCAGCGAGCCATTGGCGGATCAATTCGCCATAACAAAGATTCCTTGTTGCTCTCTCGATCCAAGGGCTATCTTTGTCACGTTTGCGTCGAAAACAAAGGACTATCACCGGGATCCTTGACGCTTCCCCAAAATGCTCAAACCGTCCGTGGCAGGTAGACGATACCGTCCGCGTTCCACTCATGGGTGCATACACTTCCTTTAGATTGGCAAAGCGACTCAAAAGAGCTTCATGCTTGGATAAATGCATGCGTAGTGGTGTTTCGAAGCTCATAAGAGGGATCAGCACAGATCCCTCATCTGGTAGAGATCGTATGGTGTTTACAACTGTAAGGCTTTTGTCGTTATGCTTTCGTGATACCGGCCCATATTTCCGCCGTTTTCAAGACCAGGTCCACCTTTAATCCCGCAATCGATCGAGGATCGGAATGGCGGGTTCGTCTGGTCGCCACCCATTCATTTCGCTCGTCCGATCGAGACGTCGAAGTCTGTCCGGGCGGGGTCTACTTTTGCTTGGCAGCAAATGATCTTTCTCGTTCGTCCCGATCTCGCTGGGCGGCATCCATCGTGATTTGCTGCCTGATCTCCAAGACCCTCCGCTTGTTGAAGTATTCCACCTGTAAAGCTCATTTTAGCCTCGCCGGCCAAGAATACCTCGCCAATCGAGAATACGACTCACCCAACTCTTCGCGCAAGCACCTTCATAAGCTTCCCTCTCCTTTGCACAAGCACCCTCTCCCTTCTTCTGATACTCAGGTGGGATGTTGACGTTGTTCGAGTTGAGACATCTAAAGAAGTCGTCTCGCGTGGTCCAGCATGCTTTGCGATCCGATCGCGACGGAGCAGGAGGTGGTGTCGACATGATAATGTCGGGCGATAAAATGGTCAAAGAACGCTGTAATCCCTGTCGGAAAAAGAGCAAAGAAGGTCATCGATCGAATACTTTGTAATCATATGGTCCTATGCTCATAGGTCCCCCTTAACCTCACCTCGATAGTGACGTTTGATGACTCGCGCGTCGCCGAGCCAACTAGAAGCGCGCGTGTCAGTTAGCTCATCAGGCCCCCGCCCAACCCAGCACCACCTCAATCAAGCTTCCCCTTCTGAGTTGAAGGTTAGCGTCATCGACCGGGGTTCCCTTTAACGTCAATCTTCGATCCCTTGTGAGAGTCGAAACACCAGTACGCATTACCACCACCATTATCTTCTTCCTATAAACATAGCCCATCTCTGGATCAGGATTGAATGACAAACATGGAGTCCGATTCGCAACAGAATTGGAGGTTTTGTCAGTGCTTCGGGGACAAGGCAGAGGTAAGGCCAGCTCCATGATTTGGCTTGCAATCACCAGAGCTCTGGACTCCGGGCTTTGTCGAACAAGGCTGATGCGTTCGAACCGCTTTTCCCTTGGTCTGCCTTCATCGCTTTAGGATGGTGATATCACCGAGGGTAAGTCGGACTACCCCGTTGAGCAGTCGGGGCACGTCTGCGAGCAACAGCGTGGAGCTAACGATTGCTTGCGTATGGTATTACCGCTACCCGAATCATCTATAACATTTTCTCACGTCTTGTAGCCGACATCATCTCCACTGTGGAGTTCGATCACACTGGTGATTACCTGGCGACTGGTGATAAAGGTGGACGAGTTGTCCTCTTTGAGAGGAATGAATCGGTGAGATCCGAGAGCTATCAGCAGGATCAGAGTAGGAGCCCGTTCGCTAAAAGGGAATGTAATGGTCTTCAACATTTCTTGGGCGTCAATAGAAAAAGGGATGCGAGTACAAGTTCTACACAGAGGTGAGATCAAAGCATGGGCTTCGATCATAACAGGACCGTGGCGCTGATGGTCGCGTTCCTCCCTTGCTCGTTGCCCGCTATTTGTGCAGTTCCAATCGCATGAACCAGAGTTCGATTACTTGAAATCGTTAGAAATCGAAGAGAAGATCAACCGTATCAAGTGGTGCAAAAGGCAGAACCAGGCTCACTTTCTGCTGAGTACCAATGGTTCGTCATTCTCGCGTCTGTGTTGCGTCGCGTCCTTATCGCTGAACAAGCGAGACCGCGACCCCCTCTTTCACAGACAAGACGATCAAACTCTGGAAGGTCTTCGAGAAGCAAATCAAGATCGTGGCCGAGAACAACATGTCGGATGGATACCGACCGACTGTGGGACCGATCCCGGGGGTAACACCCACGCAGCTCCGACTGCCTCGATTGGTTGCGCATGAGAACATCGTTGCTGCCGTTCCTCGAAAGGTGTATGCCAACGCTCATGCTTACCATATCAACTCGATCTCGATCAACTCGGATGGTGAAACGTATATCTCGGCCGACGACTTGAGAGTGAATCTGTGGAACCTTGGGATCAGCGATCAGAGCTTCAGTAAGCCATTTCACGTCTGTCGCTGAGGAACCTAATATTCGGAACACTGACGGGCGATAATGCCCTTGTCTAGACATCGTTGATATCAAGCCAGTCAACATGGAGGAGCTGACCGAGGTTATAACTGCCGCCGAGTTCCACCCAATAAACTGCAACAACTTCATGTATTCCAGTTCGAAGGGGACGATTAAGCTCGCGGACATGCGTGCGCAGGCGTTGTGTGACAGCCACGCTAAGCGTGAGTCCTTCACCCGTGATCTATCAGTCTGACATAGCTTGAGCTCAACCAGGCATCCCGTCAAATTACAGTGTTTGAGGAAGATGAGGACCCCACGACGAAATCATTCTTCTCCGAGATCATCTCCTCCATCTCCGACGTGAAGTTCTCCAAGGACGGCAACCAGATCTTGTCGCGAGATTACCTGACGCTCAAGATCTGGGATGTGCGGAACGAGAAGCAGCCTGTGAGGAAGATCAACATTCACGAGCACTTGAAGCAGAAGCTGTGTGACCTGTACGAGAACGACTGCATCTTTGACAAATTCGAGTGTACATTCAGTGGATCTGGCGAGTAAGTGGGCTACGACTGGCAGTTTGTGGAAATCGTCTTGACCCAAAGCGCTTCCCTTGTCTCTCACAGCCAAGTCTTGACGGGTTCCTACCACAATTACTTCCGCATATATGATGTCAACGAGACTGGGGACAAGGACACGGTACTTCAGGCCGACAAGTCTGCGTTCAAGGCAAAGAAGATCGGTGGTCCCAAGAGCGCACAGAAGGGTGCACCGGGTGCTACCGGGAAGAAGGACGGACTGCAAACTGACAACATCGACTTCGCCAAGAAGATTGTGAGTCCAGCGGCTTAATCTCAAATGCCCTATTTGCTGACATCGCCGGGTCGATCTTCCAGTTGCATGGCAGCTGGCATCCCAAGGAGAACACTATCGCTGTGAGTATGGTACGGGGAACATGCCGTTTCGAGTCCGTGCTCATTTTCGCCCTGCATCTCTACAGATTGCTGCTACAAACAACTTGTCAGCTTACCTTCGAATGGCTTGACGGAGGCAAAATCGCTGACAGTGTTGCATTGTTCTTCTAAACAGGTTCTTGTACTCGACCCAATCTTAGGGTGCTTTAACGGCCAGCGACACACCCCTTTTACGACCTTTCTCAAATTCTGCTATCTCGTTTGGTTTGCTTTCGTTCCCACTCCGTCAACATCTATCAGCCCGGGCAGTCCCGGAAACGGTCGAGCGGATCTCCTTACCTTCCACCTCTTTCGATACCCTTCCGCCGCACGACCGGAGAAAACAACTCTTTATTTTCCTCTTCTCGCCACTACTCTCGTCCATCACGTTTTAATAATCCCTCTTACATACCTCGGTTATCATGGGCATCTGCATCGCCATCGCCATCACTGTCCGACCTCACGAATGACTCCGTCTTAATCTGCCGGAAAACAAACGATACAAAAACACCCAAAAACACAAGACACGTCACTTTCCAGTCTGGTCGCAAGCTCCTCTTCATCTGCGTCGTATAGTCTTCCGTGTGATTACTCTCGAGGCCGAATGCTATCGTACCCTGATCCGGGGGATTTGTACGATCTCTGAGAGCGAAACGGACACGCTGGAGTAGGTGGTTGATGCAGGTAGTTGGAACGACAGACATTTCCTGGACAGAATCGAGTTGGCCATGGAGAGCTAGGAAATCGAATTTTCAACGGATCATGAGCCTATAGAAGTAGTCGAAACCCTGTTGTTTGCGATGCAAAGAACGATGTATCAAAACCCCCTTTGAGTTGAGCAGTTCAGCGAGAGTTGGGCTCCGGCGTGATGATTGCGGTTGGCGTGTTTACATTGAGGCCCGACACGCGGAAGCAAATACTTGATGATCGGGGAAATCAAAACAAACCCCTTCGCGACTGCACGAGCCCGAGGCCACAGCTTGAATGGAATGATTGTGTTATCCGAGCGTTCTCCATCACAACGAATGACAAGGAGTGGTAATGCATTTGACATGATCTGACAGGGTGTAGCTGAAACTTATGGAATCAAGACAAAGTGCCGAACACAGGCCGCAATCGATATAGCTCCGGGACCGTACTCTCTCTCGAACTCGCATCGTCATTTGAAAGTAGAGCATCAATCAACATTTACAATCCGTCAACAAAATACAGTAATTTCGGATAGGAAACTTCGCAGTTGTTTATCGATACCCAAAGCACGAACCACAAGGCAAACACTATGGAACTTGACGCTCGTTATGCTACTCCCAGACGGAAGAAGGTCGGGGGGAATATGAGTGCAGTCAATGCATTCCTGATGGAATGTGCAGCTTCACCCGATTCACCATTTCCCGCTACATCGCTCTCAGCCGCTGCAAGGCAGATGGCACCTCTCCCGAGAGCACGCAGAGCAAGCGATGGTGAAGCGGTTGACGAAGACCTTGTTCTCGTTCATACGCCACCGACTCTTGCCCGCAAAGGAGATTTACTCAAGGAGCACATTCGGCCACATGGTCCTACGCCTCCATCAAACGGCAGTGTGTATAGCCATACTTCGGGGGTATCCTATAACTCAATAGCTTCGAGTTCTTCCAACGTCTTGACAGACTCGTCAACATTGGCATCTGGTGGGAGTACCGCTCGAACCCCTGACACTGGTGGACTAGATTCCGACGCCGGGAATGACAAGGGACGCAAACTTTATGGGTCTGGTTTGGGACTTGGAGGTTCTTCGAGGTCGTTCGCAAGGACTGCGTCCGCACCGGTGGGCAAGACCACTTCGCATCTGAGGGATTATGAAGGGAAGATGCTGGTGCGGGAGGATCTGGTGGAAATAGCGGAATCGGGTAGCCCTGTGATGGAGTCGAGCAGGCGTGATGAAGTGAGTTCCGAAAAATCTCTTGATGGCTCGGAATGGGCTGTTCATGTTGCATCGAATTGATAGACCGGCAATATGTCGACCACTGTGACTCTGACGGCTGCCCCACTCAGACCTTCTTTGACGCATACCTCTTCCGCGTCCTCTCTGAACTCAGCTAGTGCAGCTGACAAGGCAGAAGCGTACAAGACACCCAATCACGCTTCTCGATTTCAAACAGCGAGGTCGACAGATCGTACAAAGCTTCTAAGTCGATCTACATTGAAAGGCTTCGGGGGCCCGGTCAAGCGGTCTAAAGCCGTTCAACCGACAGAAGATGGCTATGACGAGGGCGAGCCTTCGGAATTACCTCCTCTTCCTGATCTCCAAGAGGGTAGGCTCTTAAGACGGCCAGAAGGCATGCAACCACTACCAAGATCCACCACTCCGTACGGCGAGCCGGCCCAGGGCGCCGAAATTGGGCATGTTCGAGGTTCTCCCCCTAGATCTACCATGGCTCTGGAAGGATTGTCGATGGTGCCCGTCGACGCCGCTTCGTCACTGCATCACCGGATGAGCCCACCTCGGAAGATGTTGGAAAGCATACCGGATACGATACCTGAAGATATGGAACTAACCGTACATCGATCAGCGCAATCAAGCACTGCTGCGAGTGGCAGTCGAACGGCTCATGCACGATCGGTATCCGTTTCGCCCGATCCCACAGGCATGTCTCGCACTTTGACCAGCCAGATTCGGCACCGACATTCGCCGAGCGTGCCTGCCACATATGACAGGGAGTACGAAAAGGAGAACCGTACACCTGCGGGCGACTACATCGATAAGTTGCAGAACGCCAATAAAATTTCTCCACCGCAGGCATACAACAACCAATCGCTTATTCGTGAAGAAGTTCGCAGACCCGCTCGAACGCCGGAGCAGGAACAAAGGGCGTATCCAATGGATATTTCTGATGTGGATCGGTCACGGGCTGGAACTTTACGAGCTGAAGGTGCTGAAGCGATGTATCCCGGCGCCGGATCTATTTCCGCCAGACCCGCATCAGCTGCGGCATATTACGGCGCAGAACCAGAACAGAAGCATATCTACCATCCGGACCCATATACGGCAGCCACTCTGGCCACGCCCATGTACCAGACTCCTGCGCAAGCTGGACCGTTGCGACAAGCGCAGGATTATGCTGCTCTTCAATCCGGCAGATCGGCACCGCCTGTTCCCCCTCAGAATTATTACACTGAGATGGCAGCTGCGACTCCCGCCTCAACCTTGCCTGCTGGGAGAAAGGGATTGATCGTAAGTCCAGTGTTGACGAGGCCAGCCTGTGACAGCTCGTGAGTCTGACCATCGCTTCTCGGGTTGTATAGTTCAATGGCAAGGAGTACGAAAGGATCAGCCTTCTCGGCAAGGGAGGTTCTTCCAAGGTCTATTCTGTTCTTGAGCCAGGAAATCGAAAGATCTTCGCTCTCAAGAGAGTTCAGTTGGATCGTTCCGACGCTGAGACGATTACAAATTATCTTAACGAGATTGACCTGCTCAAAAGGTTGAGTGGACACGATCGGATCATCCAGCTGATAGATCACAGTATCAGCTATACGCCGAGTGGTAGACCAAAGATCCTCCAGATGGTACGTTTGATTTGCGGACCTTTGTCGTTCGCCGATTCTCACCTTGATTAATGGAACCCCTACAGATGATGGAGCTCGGAGAGATCGATTTTGCGGCTCTACTGGAAAATCAACGGGAGAAACCACTCAACATGAACTTTGTTGCTCTATACTGGCAGCAGGTATGCGAGCTCTCTTATTCCTCCATTGAAGCGCTTTACGCTGATCGAGTATCTTCTTTACAGATGCTTGAGGCTGTACAAGCTGTACACGACCAGAACGTGGTTCACACGGATTTGAAGCCAGCCAATTTTGTGCTTGTCAAGGGAAAGCTCAAGATTATCGATTTCGGTATCGCAAAGGCAATTGCAAATGACACAGTCAACATTCATCGGGATACTCAGGTGAGTTGCGTCACTGGTGGCTTACGTGAGGGAGCGATACTGAAGGCATTCTTCTTCCACTAGATCGGTACCGTGAATTACATGTCTCCTGAAGCCATTCTAAAAATGAGTAACGCAAAAGTGCACAAGGTGCGGAAAATGACTCCCTGCCCATCTGCAAGCTATCACTAAATCCTTGATATTGTTTCCAGCTATCATTCTCTAGTGACGTCTGGTCGCTAGGTTGTATCCTCTACCAGATGATCTACGGAGGTCCTCCTTTCCAAGGCATCCCTGGAGGCCCATTAGTGAAGATGCAGGTGATCGGTTCGGGGACCTTTGAAATTCCATATCCGGCAACTGTAACTGCAACTAGGAAATACAACGAGGAGCCTGCATCCCCAAGTGCAACTCCAGTCACAGTCCCTAACGAGGCAATTGACACCATACAAGGTTGCCTAACCCATAGTCGAGATGCCAGGCTCGCTATACCAGCGCTCCTTGAGCACGCTTTCCTGAAACCGAAGCCGGGTGGAGGTAAGCTCAGAGAAAGCGGAACTCTGCCAGAACTGCGGTTGATCGACCTGTTTCCTCCAGCTCCATCTCCAGTCCGCTTACCAGCAGATTGGAGCGCAATCTCAAAACAGAACATGACGCAACTGGTAAAATATGTATTGTCTTCTGCCGGGCAGAGACAGTGTCAAGAACTGGGAGAGGAAGGCCTCGCTAATGTGAGTTCGGATCCGGATGGCCAGAAAGTTATCCATCCAACTGATGTGGCTCGCGTAAATCTATAGTTCTTGTTCCAAGATTTGCGACGGAACATCAACCTCGAGGCATTGGGTCTTCGCAAATGAATTTCGGATCCAACGACATTATTATATATGACCAGTTTACTGTAGGATTTATCGATTTCGCTCATCTCACAATCTGTTGCACCCACCTATTATCTCGTGTACATCTCGGTTTCTTTGGAGTCGGCCATTATTGTATCGTTCCGCTCGTCAACACTAGCCATATAATCTAGCATTGTGTATTACAAATTAGGCCGAATGACATTCAAGCTCATCTAAGCAGTCTGAGATCCGGTGGCAGCAGGAGTAGGATCGATGGCTCGCTGGGCGTCCATGAAGCTCTTGAGTAATTCATCTGTTACCGCGGCTCTCCGCTGATGAAGCACAGGGTTATCAGTAAGCGGTATACTCCATTATGAATGCAAGTACTGACCTCTTGGAAGTCTTTGACCTCTTCCTGAAGCTTCTTGATGCACATCGCCTTGAGCTGTCCAGTCAAAAGGGTACCAGCACGGTAATCCTAAACGAGTATGTGCTTGTTCAATATCTGGACGTGCGTCTCTTTGCAAAGCGAAACTTACAGCTGCAGTCTTGGTCAATAGCTCATCATCCTCCTCGTAGAAGGAAAGGTATTGGAAGGCAACATCGACATCGGGGTTTCCTCCGTTTTGTCGATGCAACTCCTCGGTATCTCCACCACCAGAGAACCCATGTCGGTTGATCTTGTTCTTGATCTGATTGGGAGTGTCTGTCATGTAGATGGCCGAGTTTGGATCCGAAGCGGACATTTTCGTTTGGGCACCTTGCAGTGCAGGCAAGAACTTGCAGTGCAGAAGGCATGGCTTGGGGTACTTGAGCTTGTGCGCGACATCTCGGGTCAACCGGAACTGGAGAACGGAGAAGAACCGGAAGTCAGTGTCACCATGCAGAAGAACGAAGGTATGAACAATGGCTCACATAAGGATCTTGATCGATGGCACAGGGAATAAGGCAAGGGATGTCATGCTTGGCGCCGAAGATCTGGGGGAAAGAGTTGGAGAAGGAAGGTGCGGCCTGAACGGCGACAAAGTGATACTTTCCAATGTTGTCACTATGTCAAGCAGATTCATATCCTTTAGCATCCCCAGAATGTCAGCAATGGAATGAGAAGGACGTACGAGTCATTGAAACCGAAGGTACCCTTGCTCTGATTGTGGGGGATAGCCCGAGCGATCTTCAGGATGTTTCGGTAAAAGGCACCACTACAACGTATGACAACATCGCTTAGTTGAATCGCTTGACATGGAATCGCCTTCGAGCTGTACTCACCCAACATAGTCCAAGTCGGAGAAGATGAAGGTTTTCTCTAACTTGAAGCCACAAGCGATGATATCTTTGGCGTTCTCGTAAGCGAACTTGTGGACTTCGTCCAAGGTAAGGTTGGGCTTCATCAAGAACTTCTCGTCGTCTAGGGGAATTGTTAGATCAGTCGTCGAGTCCTGAGTGAAGCCAGGGTAAGCGCAGCCTAACCTGTCAGCTGGATAACAAGAGGGCAGTCAAAGACCTTCTGCAACCACCTGGTAAACAGAATGATTTTTCACGTCAAAACTGGTATATCCTATGAGCTAAGATGGACAGGCTTACGCAGTGAAAGAGAAAGGAATTTGGTGACCCATGTGCATAGATCCACTGGAAGGACCGCGTCCGGTATAAAGGTAGAACGGCTTGCCTTTCTCGTATCGGTCGAGAATGACGTTGAGATCCCTGACGACAAGAGATTAGAGTAAGATAGGCTGGATAGTATTTGGGATGAGACCTGTTCTTTTCGATGACTCACCGGTGAGAGAAGAAAGTCTCCCGTCGGAGCAGTCGGTGAGCTCTGTGACCGGTAAGACGCTCGAACCTCTCCAACAGGTCGGCTGTAATTCGACGAGTGCCGAATTGCTCAACGAGTTTGTCGTAGTTACTGGA
>Ga0308160_10005567_pt1 | contig 13087 bp, 7 predicted proteins | sample PhyFR1_FD_201036 | JGI IMG/M metagenome (GOLD analysis project Ga0308160, IMG submission 201036) | Phyllosphere microbial communities from UC Gill Tract Community Farm, Albany, California, United States - DLSLF.R1 | ecosystem: Host-associated > Plants > Phyllosphere > Unclassified | place: USA... | reverse complement strand
TCTTTACTGCAAAGACTGCAATTGGAGAAAATAAACCAAGCCGTCGACAATCAGCGAATGCCTGAGGAGCCATTCAGATTATTGCACTATCCTGCACTTGCCCTTGGATTCAGTGTCTTGCTATTTTATCTTTTCAGCTTTGTACCTCTTAGTCAGCAGACAGCTACATCCCTTGTATCAGAAGCCGCTGTTACCGCTCCCCTTGTAAAAGAAACGGTACTTCCACAAGTGAAGGATTTTGAATTGACCATCACTGCACCTGCCTATACTTCCAGAAGGGTACGCAAACAAAAGCAATTTACCATATTGGCAGAAAACGGTGCCCACATTGGCTGGGTCATTAAAACTTCTGCACCAGTCAAAAAGTTAAGCTTTATCTGGAATGATATCGAGCAGATTGCCCTTAAAAAAAGCGATGATACCGGTACCAGCTGGACAATTAGTAAGACCTTAACAAAGCCAGGCTTTTATCAATTGTTATTGGATGACAAAAAATCCGACTTCTACCAGGTAGAAATAATACCGGATCAGCCTGTCGCCATTAAAATCATCAAGCCGGATCAGCATACCACCATCGACTTCGGCCAACCTAAAACGGTGGATCTAAAGGTGCTGATGACTGATGATTATGGTATTTCAAATGCTTACATCAGCGCAACACTGGCCAGTGGGAAAGGGGAGGCGGTAAGCTTCAAAGAACAAACCATCAATTTTAACGGCAAATTCCAAAATCAAAGAATTTTGAACCTCGGACATCGTTTGTTGCTCGACAAGCTGGGCATGAAACCAGGAGATGAACTGTACTTCTACATCAATGCAACCGACAACCATGGACAACAAAGTCGTTCTGATATGTATTCCGTGTCGATTCAGGATACTACAGAGCTGATGAGCCTGCAAGGCATGGACAACGGTGTGAACCTGGTTCCGGAGTATTTCCGCAGTCAGCGTCAGATTATTATTGACACCGAGAAGCTGCTTAAAGAACGCTCTTCCATTGCAGATGCTGAATTTAAGAAGCGTAGCAACGAACTGGGGATAGACCAGAAGATGTTGCGCTTACGTTATGGTAAGTTTCTTGGCGAAGAAGAGGAGACCAATATCGGTGGTGGAGGTCATGAGGAACATGAGGCTGAAAAGGGCGGAGAAACCCATGAAGAGCATGAATCTGCCCCTGTTGCTTATGGCGACGTACAGTCGTTGATGGATCAATATGCGCATAAGCATGACCAGGCAGAGGATGCTACTTTCTTTGAGCCGGAGCTTAAGGCGCAGCTGAAAGCAACCCTAAATGAAATGTGGACGGCTGAGTTAAGGTTAAGAACCTATGAACCTCAGCAGGCCTTACCATTTGAATATAAAGCATTGCGTTTACTGAAAGACTTACAGCAAAAATCAAGGGCTTATGTTGCTAAGACAACTTATAAAACCAGCGTTCTAAAACCTGAAAAAAGGTTAACCGGTGAACTTAAGGAAATATTAGAAGTCAATGCGATCAGCAAAAATGCCAATCCAGAGCAGGCATCCGCACATTTAAAGGCTAGTCTCGCATTGTTGGAAAGCCGTAAAAGTGGGCAAAGTGGTCTGGCAAAGGATTTAAAAACACTACGGCTGGCAGAGCAGGAGTTGGTCCGCTCGGCGGCTTCAGCACCGAAATTGTACCTGCCGGCACTAAAAGCCATGCGAACCATTCAGCGCAGCTGGTCTGCAAATACTAATCTGGATGCAGAACTCGCAGCAGCCGAAAAAGGCATCAACAGCTTATTGGGAAGGGAGTCTTCGAAACCTTTCAAATCTTCAGGAAATGCGAACGATTTATCGCAAGCATATTTCAATCAACTAAAAAGAACGAACCGTTAATATGGAGAATAATTACGCTTACATCATTGCAATTGTACTCTTAGGGATATTTCTGATTTATCAGGAGCTTAAAAGGGTAAACAAAGCAAGATTAGTCTTCAGAATATTTGCTGTTATCCTGGCTTTAGCAGCTGTGCTATGTTTGATCCTGCCCATCAAATATCATACAAGCCGTAAAACTGATCCAAAAAGCCTGCATTTTCTAACCCGGGGTGTTCATGCCAGCGACTTAAAAAAAGATAATTACTATACTTCGGATTCTTCGGTTGTTAAAGAACTTGGTAAACAAAAGATAAGCTATATTCCAGATCTTAATTATTACTTGCAGGCCCATCCGGAGGTTACTAACCTTGTAGTTTATGGTTACGGTTTAGCTCCAGGAATCTTAAAAAATATCGGGGTCAATACAAGTATCATACCATCAGCAGTTCCCGCGGGCATTATTTCCGCTTCCTGGCCGGATGTTATATCCGCATCAGAAAACTTTCAGATTCAGGGTGTTTATAATAATGTCAGTAGTAAACCTGCAACGCTTGTATTGCAGGGCCTGGGTACTAGACTTGATTCCATCAGCATCCCAGCCAATCAAAAAGCGACTTTCAACCTGCAATGTAAACCTAAACAAATCGGCAGGGCGGTATATCAGCTCATCGCCACGCGTGAAAGCACAGTGATAGAAACAGAGCATGTACCCTTCCAGGTTATTGAACAACCAAAAATCAAGGTGCTGGTCTTAGCATCCTTTCCCGATTTTGAATATAAGTTTTTAAGAAACTGGTTGTTTGAAAACAAGTATCAGGCATACTTCAGAACCCGTGTCAGCAAGGAAAAATTTAGTATTGATCAGGTAAACCTGGATGTGCAACAGGCTGCTGGTATTAACGCCGCTACTTTCAAAAACTATGATCTGGTGATTGCGGATGACGAAGAATTGGGGCAATTGGGATCGTCAACGGCAATGCTGGCCCATGAAATAGAGGCTGGTTTGGGTTTAGTTGTGCGTTTAACGGAGCAAAAATCATCATCGGCGTTCACAAACAGATTTCATGTTAGCGGAAGCAGTGATAGTATCAGCAGTACATATCAACCGATAATCATTGAATCAAAGCAAAAGCTGAAGACTTTACCGGTAATTCAACCATTGTATATAGCTGCAAATCCCACACAGCTTCCACTAGTCCAGACCCAGCAAGGAAAAATTCTTACAAGTCTGGCAATGGTTGGAAAAGGCCAGGTAACTGCCACAGCAGTTTCTTCCTCTTTTAACTGGAAACTCCATGCAGCGGATGCGGATTATGCAGCTTATTGGGCTGCAATAATGAATCATACCGCAAGAAAATCAGAAACAGATTTCCGATTCCAGCATGATCCCGGTTTTCCTATACCTGCCGAACCGGTTGCCATAAATTTTCAGGCAAGTCCCGACAATGAAATCCCAGCGTTTAATTATCAGGGCAAACTGGTTCCGTTGCAGCAACATCGCTGGCTGCCTTTTTACTGGCAGGCAAACTTTTGGCCGGAAACAACCGGTTGGAATGAATTTTCCGTTGGCCAGGCGGCAAAGCAGGCAATCTTCGTTTATGGAAAAACAGATTGGGCAAGCCTTAAAGCCTTTAATCTGCTTAAGGAGAATGAAAAGTATGCCAAAAGCAAGGTGTCTGCTGCTAAAAACGAAGACGCAGGTGTTGAAAAGGTAGAAAAATTGGTTCCAGATTGGACTTTTTTAGTCTTATTTCTGATTTCGATGGGCTATTTGTGGTTTGAAACGAAAATATTGCAATAACAAAGCGTCATAAATACTAAATTGGGAATACGTAAACTAAAAAACAACCAGCATTGAAAAGAAAAGATTTTATTTACCTGTCCGGGATGGGCATCGGCGCCATGCTGATGCAGAACCTAATGGCTTATGGGACGCCTATTGATCCGCTACAAGCCCTAGACCGAGTTGATCCAAAAGTTAAAAAGGAACTTGCAGATGTTGCATTAAATGCAGCAAGATCCAAAGGTGCCAGCTATGCGGATATTCGCATCGGTCGTTATCTTAACCAATTCGTTTCAACACGTGAAAAGCGGGTGCAGGGTGTCGCCAACACAGAATCCTACGGTATTGGCATTCGCGTGCTTGCCAATGGTTGCTGGGGTTTCGCGGCCACCAACAACGTTACCCGCGACGGCATTGCCAAAGCGGCAGAACAAGCGGTAGCGGTAGCCAAAGCAAACGCAAAAATCCAGGGTGAAGCAGTTAGACTTGCGCCGCAAAAAGGCTATGGCGAAGTAAGCTGGAAAACGCCGATCGAAATCAATGCTTTCGAAGTGCCTGTAAAGGAAAAGGTGGACCTGTTAATGAACGTAAATGACATCGCCATGCAAAACGGCGCAACTTTTGTCAACTCGGTCATCTTTGCCGTAAATGAGCAGAAGTTTTTCGCATCTACAGATGGCTCTTATATAGACCAGGATGTTCACCGCATCTATCCTTCTTTTAATGTAACCAGAACCGACCGCGAGTCTGGTAAATTTCAAACCCGTAACTCGCTAAGTTCCCCAATGGGTATGGGTTATGAATACCTGCATGCCAGGCCAGAGGATCGGGTTGCCGGGGTTGTACCAAGGTATAAATCAAGATATGACATCCTGGAGGATGTGAAAGTTGCGGCATTGAATGCGGCAGAAAAAGTTAAAGCAAAAACCGTTGAACCAGGGAAATATGATCTTGTACTGGATCCATCACATTTATGGTTAACCATTCATGAGTCTGTTGGCCACCCTACAGAGCTGGATCGTGTACTGGGTTATGAAGCTAATTATGCCGGTACCAGTTTCCTTACCCTGGATAAATGGAAATCTAAAAAATTCCAGTTTGGTAGTGATAAAGTGAACGTCGTTGCCGATAAAACCCAGGTAGGCTCTTTAGGTGCCGTGGGTTATGACGATGAAGGCGTGAAATGTAAGAAATGGGATCTCATCAAAGATGGTGTGCTTGTTAATTACCAGGCCATCCGTGATCAGGCACATATCATTGGATTGGAAGAATCTCAGGGTTGCTGCTACGCACAAGGCTGGGATGATGTTCAATTTCAACGTATGGCAAACGTTTCCCTGCAACCGGGTAAAACCAAATTAAGCGTTGATGATATGATCAAGGATGTAGAGAAAGGTATTTACATCAATGGTAATGGTAGTTTCTCTATCGACCAGCAACGTTACAATTTCCAGTTTGGCGGACAAACCTTCCATGAGATTAAAAATGGAAAAATTGTTGGCATGCTGAACGATGTTGCTTATCAGGCCAATACCCAGGAATTCTGGAATTCCTGCTCCGCAGTTTGCGATGAAAGTGATTACCGTTTAGGTGGCTCTTTCAACGATGGAAAAGGACAGCCTTCTCAGAGCAGTGCCGTATCACACGGAAGTTCTACAACCAGGTTTAATGGAGTAAATGTTATTAATACAGCAAGAAAGATATAATTATGGCCATATTAAGTAAAGAAGAAGCCCAGGCAATTTTAAAGAAAGTATTAGGTTATTCAAAGGCAGAAGCCTGTGAAGTTAGTTTGAATGGCTCTGATGGTGGAAACATCCGTTATGCACGTAATGCCGTTTCTACGGCAGGGCAAATCAGTGTCATGAGCCTTGGTGTAAGTTCAACATTCGGTAAAAAAACAGGTACGGCTACCATTAATGAGTTTGATGATGCCTCCCTGCAAAAAGTGGTTAAAAGGGCGGAAGAACTGGCTATGCTGGCACCGGAGAACCCGGAGTTTATGCCTTTGCTGGGCCCGCAAAACTTTGCGGAATCCAAAACCTTTAATGATGCTACTGCGGCAATTACGCCAGACACCCGTGCCGAGATGGTCGGAAAAAGTCTATCCGTTTCTAAAGCAGCCAACCTGGAAGCCGCGGGATTTTTAGAGAACTCTACCCGTTTCAGCGCCATCATGAACTCCAAAGGGCTTTTCGCCTATAACAAAGGTACCGATGTATCTTTTTCTGTAACCGTAAGGAATCAGGAAGGTACCGGATCGGGATATATTGAACAAAGTTTCAACGACCTGAACAAAATGGATACCTTGGCCCTGAGTAAAATTGCTGCCGGTAAAGCATCCAAATCTGCCGGTGCAAAAGCCATTGAGCCGGGTAAATATACCGTGATTCTGGAGCCATTAGCTGCAAGTGATATGCTGGGCAATATGTTCAGGGGCTTTGATGCAAGAAGTGCAGATGAGGGCCGGAGCTTTATGAGTAAAAAAGGCGGTGGTACCCGTATCGGTGAGCAGTTGTTCTCTGAAAATGTAAACATCTATTCTGATCCCCTTAATCCTGAGTTGCCATCAGCAACCTGGAGTGGTGATGGTGTACCGGTAAAAAGAACCCAATGGGTACAAAATGGTGTGGTGAAAAATCTGTCGTACTCCAGATACTGGGCGGCACAGAAAGGTGTAGAGCCACTGCCATTCAACAGAAGTATTGTTTTGGAAGGTGGAAACCAGAGTCTTGAAGATCTGATTAAAAGCACTGAAAAAGGAATTCTCGTTACCCGTTTCTGGTACATCAGATCGGTGGATCCACAAACTTTACTACTTACCGGACTTACCAGGGACGGTACTTTCTACATTGAGAACGGTGAGATCAAATTCCCTTTGAAGAACTTCAGGTTTAACGAAAGTCCGGTCATCATGTTAAACAATGTGGAAGCATTGGGTAAACCAGTACGTACCGGTTCTGGCATGATACCTCCGATGAAAATCAGAGACTTCACCTTTACTTCGCTATCTGACGCCGTTTAAATCAGCATAACCAATTTACATTAGCAATGATTTATCATTGCTAATTTTTTATACTTTAAAATTCAAGACGTTGAGAAGAAGAGACTTTTTATACATGACAGGCGTTGGCGTTGCTGCTGGTATAATGCCAGGCATGCCGGCATTCAGTAAACCAATTTCTCTGGAGGATGCCCTTACACCTGTTGATGTAAAACTTAAAAAGCGCATGGCGGATGTGGCCCTGAATGCCGCAAAATCCAAGGGCGCAACTTATGCCGATGTACGGATCGGGCGTTACCTAAGCCAGGTTGTTGCCACAAAAGAAAGCCGTGTTGATAATATTGCCAATGCAGAATCGTATGGTATGGGTGTTCGGGTAATCGCAGCGGGTAGCTGGGGCTTCGCGGCAACCAATTTCCTGGATGATGCCAGCATCGCGAAAGCGGCAGAGATGGCGGTTGCCATTGCAAAAGGCAATTCCAAACTGATGACCGAGCCGGTGAAACTTGCCGCTCAAAAAGGTTTTGGCGAGGTAAGCTGGAAAACGCCGATTGAAGTCAATGCTTTTGAAGTCCCAATCGCAGAGAAGGTTGACTTACTCTTAGGTGTCAATGCTGCAGCCATGCAGGCAGGTGCCAAATATGTCAATTCTAATCTTTTTATGATTAATGAACAAAAGTATTTTGCCTCTACAGAAGGATCTTATATTGATCAGGATATACACCGCATCTGGCCAACTTTTACCGTCACTAAAGTTGATGCTGCAGGTGGTAAATTTGAAACCAGAAATGCGCTGAGTGCGCCGATGGGTATGGGATTTGAATATTTGAGGCCAAAAGCTGATCAGAAAATCAAAGGCGGACCCGTTACCCTTTATAAAAAGAACTACGACATCCTCGAAGATGTAAAGGAAGCTACTGCCCATGTAGACGAGAAGCTGAAAGCCAAGCCGGTTGTCCCGGGTAAATATGACCTGGTACTTGATCCTTCGCATTTGTTCCTAACCATCCATGAGTCAGTGGGCCATCCAACAGAGCTCGACCGTGTATTGGGTTATGAAGCCAATTATGCTGGTACCAGCTTTTTAACGCTGGATAAGTGGCAAAGCAAAAAGTTCAACTTCGGCAGTAAGGAAGTTAACATCATTGCCGACAAAACCGAACCGGGTTCATTAGGTGCGGTAGGGTATGACGATGAAGGCGTGAAATGTGGTAAATGGGACATCATTAAAGATGGTATCCTGGTTAATTACCAGACAATCCGTGATCAGGCGCATATTTTAGGTCTAAAAGAATCGCAGGGATGCTGTTATGCGGATAGCTGGGACAGCATCCAGTTTCAGCGGATGCCAAATGTTTCCCTTGCGCCAGGTGATGCACCTTTATCCGCTGCAGAGATGGTAAAGGATGTAGAAAAAGGTATTTATATGTTTGGCCGTAATTCTTATTCCATCGATCAGCAGCGTTACAATTTTCAGTTTAGTGCACAGCTGGCCTATGAAATTAAAGAAGGTAAGATTGTAGGCATGTTTAAGGATGCCGCTTACCAGGCAAATACCCAGGAGTTCTGGAATTCCTGTGTTAAACGTTGTGATAAAAATGATTACCGACTGGGTGGAACCTTCTCTGATGGTAAGGGACAGCCGAGTCAGGCCAGTGCCGTATCTCATGGTAGTGCAACCACCAGGTTTAACGGTGTTAATGTCATCAATACCGGCAGACGATTAGGTTAGTATATATCAATTAATAGCCTGTTATTGAAAAATAACAGGCTATTTTTTTGTCCATATATTTATGATGCAGGCACTGTTGCATTATTTTCAATTAGTTTCGCTTCTTTTAATTCCTTCCACAAATCCGCTGGGATTTTCACTGCCATGGAAATGGCGTTTTCACGGGCCTGGGCTGCGGTACTGGCACCGGGAATCACTGCAGAGACCACCGGGTGTGCAGCCGAAAATTGCAAAGCCACGGTCCTTAGGTCCATCTTGTACTTTGCGCAGATCGCGTTGACTTTAGTACGTTTATCCAGCATCTCCTTCGGAATGGTATCACCATAATTCCAGCGATCGCGGTTAGCCAGAAATCCGGCATTTAATGGTCCACCAATTACTGCTTTTACCTTTTTCTGCTGCATCACCGGAAAAAGATTGTTTAAAGCATCCTTATGATCCAACAGCGAGTATTGGATCGCAACCAACATTACATCAGGATCTGCAACTTCCATGGCTTTAAGTATGGGCTGTGGCGTGTTTACGCCTAATCCCCAGGCTTTAATGATGCCTTCTTCCCGCATTTTGGTTAATTCCGGGAAAGCACCTTTGGCAGCTATATTAAATTGATCCATCCATTTAGCACCAAGTTCAGCAGTGTCCGGACTGAGGTCATGCACATAAACCACATCAATAGAAGATAAACCCAGGCGCTGCAGACTGTCTTCGACCGAGCGCCGTACCCCGGCGGCCGTATAGTCAAACCGGTATTTGAAGTTTAAGTTACCTTTCCATAAGCTTTTAGGATCAGGTTTGTAGTTTGGGTCCGCGCTGAACACACGACCAACTTTTGTAGAAAGCACAAATTCATCGCGCTGTTTTTCAAAGAGGAAATGGCCCATGCGCCGCTCACTCAAGCCAAAGCCGTAAAAGGGAGAGGTGTCAAAGTACCTTACGCCTTCATCCCAGGCTGCGGCCAGTGCCAGATCAATCTGATCGCTGCTGTTTACATGCCAGGCATTACCGGCGGCAACACCACCGATACCAAAATTTTTCTGCAGACTGAAATCGGGTGTGATTTTAGCACTTGCCTGTGTGCGATGAATATTTTCAGCCTGATCTGTGGTTTCCGCTGCAGTTGCTGCTAATGAACCGGTTGCTAAAGCTGCACTTGCAAGGGCCGCTTTAGCAAGGAAATCGCGCCTGCTTTCCCATCCTAATGGATCGCTGTAATTAGAATTACTCATGATACTTAAATTTTTACAATCATTTTTCCTTCATTCTTGCCTTCAAAAAGATCAATGAAAGCCTGCGGAATTTGATCGAATCCCTCAACAATAGTTTCTGTATATTGCAATTTATCTTCCTTGAACCAGGTGATTAAGTCTTTCATCGCCGCTTGAAATTTGTCAGCATAGTTACTTACGATAAATCCCTGCATTAGCATGCTGTTTTTCAAAAGATATGGTTGTAACCGCGGACCAACAGCGACCTCCGAATCATTGTAAGAAGAGATGGTTCCACATATTGCAATCCTCCCATATTTATTCATGTTCATGATCACGGCATCTGAAATATCACCACCAACATTGTCAAAATACATGTCCACGCCATTTGGAGCAAAAGCTTCCAGCGCTTTCCGCATGTCTGAATTCGTCTTGTAGTTAAGGGCGTCATCAAAGCCAAATTTGCTTTTTAGTGTAGCAATTTTTGCATCCGATCCTGCTATACCGATGACGTTGGCCCCTAAAATCTTTGCAATCTGCCCAACAGCGCTTCCTACCGCACCGGCAGCACCGGAAACGACTAAAGTTTCACCGGATTTGGGCTTCAGGATTTCCTGGATACCCAGATAGGCGGTTAATCCGGTCATACCCAGAATACCGAGATATGCGGTCAGTGGGATGGAATCATCCAGTTTAGTTAAGCCCTTGCCACTGGAAGTTTGAAATAGCTTCCAATCCAGGCCCGCTGTCACGTGATCGCCAACAGCAAAGTCCGGGTTTTTAGATTCCGTCACTTCCGCAATAATGGCCGATTGTATGGGTTTATTTAAGTCGAATGGCGCTACATACGATTTTGCATCGCTCATTCGACCTCTTAAATATGGGTCTACCGAGACATAAACGGTTTTTAAAAGCACTTCGCCATCATTGACGGCTGGCATTTCGATGTCTTTAAATTCAAAGTCATTTAATGTTGGCAGCCCGACTGGTCTGTTCGATAAGAGAATTACTTTGTTCATACGATTGTGTTAAATGATGATTCGCAATCTTATCTAACAATCGTATGTCCGTTATGATTTTAATTTTTTTGAGCGATTAATTTTTTTGATGCGACTACTTAATTTAGACGGCCCAGGTAAAGGCTGTTGGAAACCTGAAGTCGGTCGTCGGATACAAAAGAAAGGTAAAGCTCCATGGTTTTATCCATCAAAAATGGGGGCAGGGCCAATGTGTCAAAGCCAACCTTTCTTCTTGCACCGCTAGTTTCAAATATGGCTTCACCTTCTTCCGGGAAAAAGGCCATCATCATGGACTGATCCATCTCGGTCTTCCAATCCATTTGCTGTGCAGTGTTCCAGCTGAATCTTAATCCATTTTCTTCCAGCACGGCATCTGCCTGATCTGGCTGAAGGGCAGTGCCCGAACTTAACTTTGCCTTTTCATAATTCATCACACAAAGGCCTTCTTCCATTTTAACCGAAGAATTGAGGTTATGGGAAGTGGCTACATTAAAATAGGACCTGGTAGTGCCTTTACTTTCATTGATAAATCCGGTTTTGATAAAGGGTTTAAGCTTTTTTAAAAAGCCCATAACTGTGGTCATACGACTTCTCACTATAAGTTGCGCTTCGGAAGGGTCATCATTGACTTCCGCCTTTCGACGAACAACCTGCTGTCCGTTTAATTCGTAAAATGTTAGGTTGCCCAGGCTGCCATGAGCAGCGCCTAAAGGGCCATTTGGTGCTTTCGCCATACGGTTTATATTTGGTTATAACTTAATTGATATTCTACAAGATATAAAAAATTACCTGCAAGTATGTAATAGCTTGAATAAAGATGGATAATTTCCAGTTGATTGGAAGCTACTTGTAAGGTGTTTGCTTCGCTTCCAACCGAAGCAACCCCGAAGCAACCATAAAGCAAACATAAAGCAACCACCTGGCAACACTTGAGTTTTCAAGGGCAAAAGATGCTTAGCATACTGTGAAGATTTGTGTATAACTACCCATTTGTATGTGAAACGAAATATTTATTTTATTATCAGCACAATAAATACAATCTTGTACTAAAATTAACGCTCATGATAAAAAAAATTCCAGCATTGCTGATCGTTTTGTTCTTTCTTTTTACGCAGGTTTTTGCACAAACCAACACCAATGAAGCCAGAAATTATAAGTTCGGCAAGGTGGATCCCGAAGAATTTAAAACCACTGTAAAGGGGCCGGATTCTGCGGCTGCAGCGATCAAACTTTTCGATGTGGGCAAAGGACATTTTGAGATCAGCAGGAAGAACGGGCAATTTGTCTACGCCTTTACCAGACATGTGCGTTATAAAGTGGTTAATAAGAATGCCTATGAACTTGCCGATTTTAGCATACCGCTGTATAATAGCAGCAGCAGTATGGATAAGGAAGATCTTGTTCTCCTAAAAGCGGCTACCTATAACATGGTTGATGGGAAGATGGAGGTCAGCAAAATGACCAGCGATGCCAAATTCACCAACCGGATCGACAAAAATCACATCGTCAAAAAATTTACCTTACCCAATGTAAAAGAAGGCTCCATCATTGAGTACACCTATAGTACAATGTCAGACTTCATCTTTGTCTTGGACGACTGGTATTTCCAGGGGAATTATCCAACCAAATACAATTCTTTTACGCTGACAGTACCTCAGTATTACATTTATAAAATTTCAGCTTACGGTTATGTTGATGTGAAGACCTTGAAGCCGGAAGTGACCCAACAAAGTCTGACCATTCCTGCTGGTGATGGTGGAAGTACCGATTATATGATGGCTAATGTTACCCGGACCACCTATTATGCGGAAGATGTTCCGGCAATTAAGGACGAAAGCTATATAACAACGCTGGAAGATTACGTCAGCAAGATGACTTTTGAAATGACTGCCACCAATTTCCCTAATTCGGGATATAAGGATTATGGTTCCAGCTGGCCGAAACTTGTGAATGAAATGCTGGATGAGGAAAAATTTGGAAGGTTTATCAAGCGCAATAACATACCGAAAGGGTATTTGGCGGAAATTGTGAAAGATGAAAAAGATTCCCTGCAGGTGATGAAACGGATTTTTGACCATGTTAAGAAAAACTTAAAATGGAGTGGGAGTAATAGCTTTTACACCAGCGAAACGAGCCCTGGTGGCGTGCTGACTAAAAAAGCGGGGAATGCTGCTGATATCAATCTTACCTTACTGGCACTGCTGGAAGCAGCGGGCCTGCCTGCCGATCCGGTGTTGTTAAGTACCAGAGGTAATGGTGCACATCCGGGTTATCCCATGATTTCAAAATTTAATAATGTGATCGTTGAAACGCAAATTGCCGGAATTGATTATCTGCTTGACGCAACCGATGAAGACAACATGCCTGGCGTACTTAGTTTTCACAATCTGAGCCATGAAGGTTTAAGGATCAATTTGACGGATCGTGTGGCGCACTGGACGCCTTTGGATCAGCCAGGTCTGAGCAGAACTTCGGTCTCCTGTGTGCTGTCCCTTGGTGAGG
>Ga0308160_10005566_pt1 | contig 13087 bp, 17 predicted proteins | sample PhyFR1_FD_201036 | JGI IMG/M metagenome (GOLD analysis project Ga0308160, IMG submission 201036) | Phyllosphere microbial communities from UC Gill Tract Community Farm, Albany, California, United States - DLSLF.R1 | ecosystem: Host-associated > Plants > Phyllosphere > Unclassified | place: USA... | reverse complement strand
CCAGTAGCCATACCGATCTTTCCGGGGATGGGAGGGGCACCGAATCGTGCAGTCTCCTCTCGGTCCTTACTTATTAGTACCACTCTGATTTGAAAACAAGATGCTTTACCTCTCGAATAAAGACGGGTCGACCTAAGAGCTGCTTGTCGGCTAGTTCGACTTTGGCCCTCTTGGCGTCTTCGTCACTGGCGAATTCGACGATACTGATTATCAGCAGTATCAAACATAATCAGCGAATTCGACTCACCCGCAACCTTTGGATTGACCAAGGGGTGTAACCAAGACTTCGGAGAAAACAACTTGTCCACCTATTCCATCCGTCAACCTTGTTCTATGCCATATAGTTCAACAGAGCCGCCGGGCCAGCTGGCGAGCTGAGCAACATCCCAAGCCTACCCCGTATCATCTTTCGTCCCGTAGCCACTCGTTCCTTTCAGATTGAAGATGTACGAAGTAGGTCCCCTTGGCATTTATGGCTCCTGTAACCCAATGCCCAGCGACTCTGATGTGAAATCCAATCCAAACCCACCTCCGCTCATGAACTTTTCCAAGTCCTTGTAGTTGCAATCATATGGTAGATTGCCCACGTATAACCTGTTTTCCCTCTTGCTGACCTTGGCATGTGCCTCGGCCTCCGCGGCTGGAGCATTCATAGGTCCACCAACCGACTTCTCACCACCTTCACGTTCCCTACCGTGTCCCATTCGTCGATGAGCGTGTAGAGGGGGAGGAGAGAACTTGGCTCGTCGGTCCCTGTGTGACCTATCCCTTGAGCGAGACCTGGATCGAGAGTAAGAACGGTGTCGGTGTCTTCGGCTAGGAGACCTTGATCGGGAAGGAGATCGACGTGAGTGCTGGCTGTCAGCGGAATGTTTTGATGTTGATGATTACAAGACGAGGAATTGTAGGAAGACCTGACACGGTAGGCATGACCGTACCGGTCCGTGATCATCCAGGTCCTCATTTGTGATGTAAAAGCCGAAAAGTACTCACTCTTCTCTCCCTATCGTCGTCTCTTGGACGCCTATCACGCGATCGACTTCTATCCCTGTCCCGGTCGTCTCTTCTAGAGTCTATATCCCCCATCAGTCCATTATTCCAATTCCAGTTTTATGAGCCCATCATCCGCCACGCCTGTATCCATCCACCTCCACCTCCTGCTCCTCCTCCATCTACATCCAAATTTTTCCATGACTCACGTCTCTCTCTGTCTCCATTTCCCTCTACGATCATTGCCTCGTCTACTCTTTGTTCTCTGTCGTCTTCCATATTGTATAGATGTATAAGTGTGTACAGTAGTAGTAGAAAGGAGTGGAATGGAGTACCCAGTACCCTTTCGGAGATAGCCGGATAACCGCGAGTGTGGCACTTGATCAACAAGGCACAGACCATCTAGAGTATTACTCTGACGCGCTCTAGATGGCTATCTGCTGACTCCTATACCTATACAACAATGTCAGAGGTATACTCAAAGAAAGAGCTATTGGCTCTTATGGGAACAGGCGGAAATAAGCGTGAGCTCAGCTGCCAACTCCATGCCAAAGCTCACATCTTAGTATGTGTCGACTGTAACGCACCATCTCCCCAATGGGCAAGTGTCAGCTACGGTACCTTCATCTGTCTCGAGTGCTCTGGTGTCCACCGAGGTATATCCCTTCTCTAGATTTACTGTAGTGTAACTGACTAGCAGGCTTCGGTGTCCACATCTCATTCGTTAGGTCCATCACAATGGACAAATGGAACGAGGATCAGCTCAAGAAGATGAAGGTCAGCTGAATGACCCCACATAGAGGACCACAGCTGACTCTGTAGCTCGGAGGAAACGAGGCGTTCAAGTCATTCATGGAAAACTACGGCCCAGAAGGAGGATACAGAAAGGGAATGGATATGCAGGAAAAGTACAACTGCTGGGCTGCAACACAGTATCGCGAAAAGGTCAGCTCCCATGCACGGGGTTGACGAAAGCTGACTATCAAGCTAGCAGCAGCTTGTGCGAACCCACCTACAGACTGGTCACCTTCCGCCCCACCTCCCGCATCCGAGATCGCTCGGCCGTCATCGTCACAGGCGACCCGTAAATCCCGAGCCGGTGGTGCGATTTCGTCCTCTTCCTTCAACCCTTCTCGAACAGGTAGTCCTTCATACAATGAAGCACCATCAAGATCGTCCCCAGCAGGCGGAAGTGGAAATGAAGCGTTCTTTGAGCGAATGGGCAGCGCCAACTCGCAACGATCTGGCGACCTGCCTCCTTCTCAAGGTGGTAAATATGCCGGTTTCGGATCCGCACCAGAACCAGAATTGTCGTACGGATCATCGACTCATCCAAGCTACGGTCTCTCGTCTCATTCCGCCCCGACCCTCCAGGAACTACAGTCCAATCCCCTAGGAGCTCTGTCCAAGGGATGGGGCCTATTCTCATCGGCCGTCTCATCCGCCAGTCGAGAGATCAACGAAACAGTCGTCAAGCCCGGTATGTCCCGAGCCCAGGAGATCGCACAAGGTCAAGGAGGGAACGATGAATGGCGAAATTATCTCGCTGGTATCGGTTCAAATGCCAAGGAAGCGTTGGAAGGCTTGAGCGGCGCAGCCAAGGATAGAGGTCTAGATTTAGATGAGCACTTGCAAAAGATGGGGCTTGGACCAACAAAACGACCGGGATATGAAGGTTACGGACAGGTGGGCAAGGACGGAGCCGAAGGTTCTGGAGGGCAGGATGACGATTTCTTCGAGTCTTGGGATGATAAGCCAGCTGGAAAACCTACGGCTACTCCCGCTTCGGCAACTGCTCCTGTTGCTGCTGGTTCAGGCAAAGCTCCAGCAGCGAAGAAGAATGACGGCTGGAACGATGACGAATGGAACGACTTCTAAATATATAAATATTGAGTGAGAGCTTTTTCATCATTCTAGTGACATGGCTTACGATAGATTGTACATTTCTCTTAATGCATACTTGACGTTTTGTCACCATCCATTGGTCTAAACCCGAGCTGGCGAAGCGCAGGCCCATTCGGGCGTTCTCGGACGTGAATCGCTCCACTCACTCTGCTTTGGGGCAGACTGTGAAAGGTGACCCTCCTACGGACCATTACGGGATGTAGGCTCTGACCATGATGGAAGGATAGCACAGCCAAAACGGCGTAGCTGGTTGATCGGTCTCACCTGACTAGGGATGACAAAGGAAGGAGCACCACCTCACGGGAAAGGCCTAGCCTCCCCTTCCGCCTAAGAGGGTCCGGCAACGTTTGACATCCTTGCATCCTCGCTCCACACCCGAGATGATTAATGGATATCCTCGCAGGATTACGCTTCATCCTTTGCTTGTGAACAGGGAATGGTTTCAGGTGAGGATCTGTTCATGGACAGGTAAAAAGGATCGTGATGTACCCCTTACTGGATGAACTCCACTGCGGTGCAAGTCGATGAAAGGATATTTGGCCGGTGTTTCGCCCTGACTCTTCTTTGTTGGGACAGGCCCGCGGGTCTTGAGGACTTCACTGTAAGTTGCTACATCACCATTTCCAACGCAGAGTCAACTATAGGTCATAACTATCTAGCCTCGAGTAAAGACTTCCGCCATTCTCGCTCATACCCCATACTTTGCCAATCTCACCGATCCCCGAAATAAACACTGACAGTTCAGTCAGAATGTCTCGACCCTCATCAGACCGGCCAAACTCGCATTTCTTCCAGGTTTCGTACAGAAAGAACGACCGGCAACGGCCCGATCCTCATCTCAGTCTGTATGAACAAGCAGAAAGAGATGCCCAGTGGCAACGAGTCCGGGCCGAGCGGCAGACCAAATTTCCCCCCTTAAATCCCTCGGCAGACACTCGCCGAAGCGCTCTAGCCTTGCGACTTTCTACCGCGGAACACTCATCGCGCTCCAAAACAGGACCACGCTCGCTGAATTCAAGTCGAAGATGCGTCTCCATCGGGGAGTCCAAAGTGCCAGATTATAGCTCTCACAACACTTCACAAAGGAAAAGAGCACCGTCTTACAGGCCAGTCGGAACCACCTCGTCGAAGCCAGTATACACGTCGCCACCAGTCAGTACAGCTCGCTCCACTGTCAAGCCTCACCATAGTGACAGGCCTGGGCAAAGCGCACGATTGTCCATTCGAACCTCGGGACAGGAGCCACCGCCTCGGCCTCGACGAACTCCGCCACGAGGACGACCATCGGTTCCCAGCACTCGATTCTGTCCGGCACTTCAGGAGATCATTGATAAGGGATCAAATGCGTCCGGCTCAGGAGCCCAGGCCTCGGTGCCGGGCCGAGGCAATGTTCCGAAAGACTGGCCTACATTCCACTCAGTTGCGGCCAGTGATGGCCGGTTTGGCCGGTAGCTTCCAACGGCGTCGATTCGTCTGCCAATTCCATCGAGCCCTCGATCCGAACTGGCCCGGTCTCGAAACCATACCACATCGTCAAAGAGCGCTCCAAAAGAAGGAGGAGAACAATACCGAATGACAGTGATACGTGACGCCTGTGCCACCAGCTTAGAGGCATACGACGTCTTTCGTCATGCACCAAATTACCTATGTACATCATTTTCCTCTGGTGACATCATGTCTCCACGTATATACCTGTACTTATGAACGTGTTAACCCTGACCGAGCTCACTGAACACCCACAAAGCGGAGCAGGGTGACCTGTAGAAGTCAGACGGCCAGTGACAGTTGCCGAGTGTCGAGTTCAGTGGCAGGATCTCTGCACAGATGACATCGCTGGTGCGACAGAAATGAGGTTTCCCCGTCGTGCCTCCGCTCATAGCACAGCGCTCTAATGCCTCAACCGAAGTTTATCGTTGCGATCGCAGCGAATTGCCAGCAGCGAATTTTGTGGTATTATAGCAAGGGTCACAACTCTTTGTCCGGACCGAGAATCTTTGGATGATCCTCAGCTCTTGGAGGCCCCAAACTACTGGAGTACGGCTCGAACAAGCGTTGCGGCCGTACTGGCTGACTGGATTTCCAGTGCGACCGCGGGTAAATTCAAGGGTCTTTCATGTGACGTTCCTACTGTGGTTGCACTGCGCATTATGTGTGGAGCAAGTAATAAAAAGATTGGAGTTTTGCCAGCAATCGACCCTTCAGGTGGAGCGTTATAAGAAGTGTAAGGAGCGCTTTGGGGCCAAACTTGCTTGTTCAAGTAGTCGGCCGAATCGTCGAGCCTAGGACTCTAGGTAAGGGCAGTGCTGGGCTTTATCTTCACTCTGGCCGCAGTGGGGTTACGAGAATAGATGTAGGCTTTGGATGGGCCACACCCCTGAGCCTAATGGTGCAGGGGTGTGGAGCAAACTGGGAAGCGTGTTTCGCCATCTACGTTCCATTGTGTAAACGAACTGGATTCTTACATACGAGTAGCTCGGTGGAGCGTTGCATTTTGAAAGGAAGCCTGATGCTATTCATTTCGTTTCGGCCAAAGCCTTGGAATCAGAGACCCGGCGAAACTTGCCCTACAATGGGTTTAAGTATGCTCACAATGCATGTCATAACGCGTTCTCATTGACGACTCGTTGACAGCAATATCGCAATCATTGGGTTCTTCAGCACGGAGATCGGACATGCCCTAGATTTTGACTCCCTATACATCCACAGGCTCCAGCGCGCAGTACATGGTCAAAGGATCCGATACAGGGCCTCGTCCTGTCTCCTTTGATGTGAGAGAACTGCGTTTTCAGGAGGTTCTCACAGGACATCCTTTCTGATCACCTTACAAAGTGGGTATACTCGTTGACTGGAGCTCACGGGCCTTCCCTTCCTTCTACATACTTTTCACCACCACCACACTTCACTCTCTTCACTTTCGAATTACTCCTGAATACTAGTCACCTATCATGTCCCCTCGCACCGATAGAGAAAGGACTTACGTGGAAGCTGCGCAGAAGATGGATCTAGCCAAGAAGGCGATGAATCTTGCCCAAATGGGGATGGAAAGTGCCGAGGACGGGATGAGAAGTGCCACGAAGGGGTTCAAAAGTGCCAAAAAGAAGCTTGATAAAGACAACGCGCGCATCACGCTGGAGGAAGCTAGTCGACACCCAAAAGCTCATGGCTCCTTCGGTGAGATGGGTGGAAAGGCTACTCGCATTACCCAATACTGGTACTCCAGTACCGGAACCCCGGCTGTCCGTAGTCCCCATGGTCGATCTGCGAAAAGTCAGTCTAGTGAACGGGCCGACACGGACAATGCGGGGGGGCGCAGTGGCCCCAATCATGATGAATTCTCACCGTCCTTGCGCGAGCTGCAGCGTCAGTACCGACGCTCAAACCACTCAGTTTGTCCCAGAACGGCTGAGGAATCACTGCACGAGCCAGACTATTACGTGACGGAGCGTCGGCCGTCCAATCCCAATCAAGGTTCATTCTACCACAAAGACCCTCCCAATCGTGGGGCGACTAGCTGGAGAACTTCGAAAGGGGTCGCAATGCCTGAGTTTAATTCATCATATGCTCAACAACATTCATCGCTAGGTCGCCACTCTGTGGGTGAGCCGTATACTGCCCCAAGCTCCCAAGAGAAGACATCTTGCGACCCCCAAGAATCGCGCCTACCAAACACACCACCACAATCTAGGCATACAACTGATGCGGACCTCTTTCGAGGTCGCTTGGATGTTCCAGTTCCCGAGCGATCGCAAACCCGGTCAGAGCAGCAGACCAGCTCGGTAGGAATGCAGCGAGCCACTTTGAGAGCCTACAAAACAACACGTCGACCTTCGCTCCATCGGGAAAGCGAAATCATCCAACCACCTGATCAGAGTACAACGAGGACAGGCAAGTCAAGTCAGGTCACTGAAGCCTTTCACAGCAGTACAAAGGCCTTTTGTTCTTCATTTGTTGCGGCAAAGTCCCCTCACCTACCAAGTACCAGAGACACACAGCGCTCAACGGGCCCGTCCGACTTCCAGCCCATCAAACCCAAGCCCCAGCGCCCAAGACGCAAGAAGGACACCTTAGGAATGCCTGATGGTCCAAGCCTAGAAGGTGGCTGGTGATTCGGTAATTCGGAGAGCAAACCGAGGGATTCACCATGGATATATCTGGACCATGGTCCTCTAATGGAGCCGTCCGTAGCTAAATTCCCATTTGTATGTGAAATCATTCAGGTGGGTATTCCCCTTGGGTGAGAAGGTGACCAGTCTAAGTTAAATTTTAACCATGTATGGAGACGCCCATCCTTTCTTCAGCCTCTCAGCTGCGAGCTGTAAGTCGCACCAATTTTGTACTGAGTGTAGTCACAGTCTTGCAAGCAACTATTGTAATATTAAATTTACGAAGATCTTTGGTTCGCCAGAGCCATTAATCAACATCCGAGCATTCTTACCTGTTGAGATATCACGACTTATCTGTTTTTGAGCCCAAAAATCAGCGGCACGTAGTGCTTTATGGACTCGTGTTTTCAGTTCTGTGGGTTAGCAGGGAAAGCGGAACTGCACCTGGGACCTTGCAAGTGCAACTTTTGACTAAGCGACGGGTGGCAAATTTACTCGAGGGAACAGTATTTGGCCTGAAGACTGCACGACGTCAACCAGTCACAATCAATGCTGTAAATTTCGATTCTGTCCGAGCCTGCAAAGGAAACACAGTTAGTATCGGACCAGAACGTCGACTGCGGTTCGACTAGAGGGGCTTCGGTAAAAGGATGACAAAGTGGAGCATATGTTACTCCTAGTTTGCTGTGCGACAAGCACAAAAGAATGACAGGGAAGTCTGAGGAGGAGTGTGTTTACAGGGGGAGTCAAAGGAGTACCCTCTTTTGATTGAAGAACTCGAGAATCCACTTGAGCAGATTTTTAGTTGGAGCAGGAGATGAATGGAGTCCCTACAAGTATGAGATGGTGAGATCCATTGATCAGATGTTGATCAGTGTTTTGTATAGACCATCCCTTCACGGGAATGGATTGATTTCATGCGGTTATTGGCAATCATCCTCGGAGGTCGCTCCACCATGACTGCCGAGCGTCAAAGGATCAGCTCCACTGATTTGGTCAAGTTTCATCCCTGATGCCACTTTTACTCTTTGAGCTCTGTGGTGGCGTCATCCATTGTCTCTTAGTGGTACAAAGGATCGGGCTCTCACCTTGTCAGGTTATTATATATAAAGAAGCTGTTTGGACCTTGTCACTTGACAACATCACACACCTCACTCTTCCAACCGTGATTCCCCTTGCCCTTTCGCGCGTTCACTTACCCTCCTCAGTCAGAGCCAGCCAGCATCCTACTCCAGCTGCCTTTCAACTCCAGATCCACTGCTGAACATCATCCAGCAATGCCCAAATACTCGGGATACGATGAACCCCGGTACCATGCCGAACTACGCGCTCCCTCGCAGACCAATTCGCGAGAGTCTGCATACAGTCAATCCATTACGGGACGATCTAGAGTCTCGAACTCGTCATCTCTCTCAAACTCTACAGAGCTCTCAGCCAACGTCGCCAATTTCATGTTTCCACCCGGCGAGGTAAGGGTATATGAAGGAGTCAGAGTCAAATCTTTATATTTCGATTCCACATCAAGAGGAAAAGACCCAAACTACCCTGATCAAGTGCCCCCGACGCATCGACAGTACCTGGGTCACTCTGATGACGACAAGTATAGCATGGTGGGGGTGCGGAGAGAGGTGGGGCCCAACACCCAGTTCCATTACTTCGCTCGGCCTGCGAAGACGGGCCCCAAAGGTACCGGCCGGGGTTCAAGTCAAACAACCAACGCGAAGCAAAAGCGTTTACCGCCAATTGACGAAGGTCAAGACTCTAGTGTCAAGAAACGGGCTCGCAACGTCTCCACGGAGGCCGGTTCTCAGTGCTCAAAGACCAACGATGCAGACTCAGAGTGGGGTGGTACTGTCGTCCCCGACGACTCTATATCGCAGATGAGTTCACAGGGCGACTCTCAGAGAGGAGGTACCAGACCGGGCTCCCTTAATGGTCCCAGGTGCGTCAGTGCAATAGCACCGAATTGGTCCTGGTTGAGTGCTGACAATTACAGATCCAGTGTTCGCCGGGATCTTCTGTTCCAAGAGAAACGAAATTCAGCTGTTGGGAGTCGCAAATCTAGGGTATCTTACGTGGACTCTAACCGAAGAGCTCTGGTACGACCTCGAAATTGAACGATTTCCTCCACATCGTTTGTCTTCTGACGTGCCATACACTCCTTAACATCAGTCTCAATTCAACATCTCCCGCTTCGCCATTCTCTTTTGCCTGTTCACCGATCTCTGTATATCTTGACTTTTTAGCCATCATGCAAATGATTCGTACCTACTTTACAGGTCCAGCCCAGACTGATATCCCGGTCCTTTGGTGGCGAGGAAAGCAGATGGCCGCTAAAGAAACGGAATGTTAGTCGGGTAGCAGATTCCCTTCATACAAATGATAAGCTATGCCTGAGAAGACAAAATGCTCTCTGGCAAGTGTTGCCTCGCAGCCGCACGTCTCCGGCTCCCTCACTGACTGACTATTGAAGAGGTCGCCGCCCTCAAAGCGGAAGTCGGCGACCATGGGTTTGAGTGGGACTGTGCAAAGAATTGACACGGTAACGGTGTATCTTCGGACAATGCAGGAGTCGATCCTGATAGGCTTTTTTCCCCCACGCATCACCGCGAGCCTACAGTATTTGTACAGGTTCGAGCCTCACTCTTTGGGTCCGGGCCTGTGTCGTTTCTCCGAGACTCAAGAACAAAGGGAACGTGGGGTTGTTCTCACCCCTCTCGGTGCCCCCGGCGGATCCTTTCTTGCAGGTGGAGCAGGCCGTGAGGCGTGACGGGGCCTGTGTGTTCAGTTGCCTGCACCAGGGGGCTACACTCCTTCACAATCGACCATGAATGGAAAGAGTAAACGGTACATATATAAGCTTGACCTGGCAGGTCTTGAGTGGCCCTCATCCCATCACATTCCAACATTCTTCGCCACCCGACTTCACAATGGTCATCTATGCGCCAACCGAACGTCCCGCCTCCACTACTTCTAGCAGACCCCGCACTGCGAGTTATGCCCCCAGCGCTAGGTCTCATTACTCGACAGAGCGATCACCACGTCAACGCACTCCTCCGCCTGCCTCTGGGTACAGTGCATCCGTCGCCGCTGCTCGACATCCTTATCCTCAGCATCCTCAGCCAGTCTTAGTGATGCGAGTCACGGAGATCTTCGAGTTTAAAAAGCGACCCGACACCAGACCAAACTTCCCAGACGATCCGCCAGCTCCGAGGTCTAGAACCGGGAGCATAAAGAGCTCTTCTACTCAACCCCAAGCACGCCAGTTGCTCCTCGAGGCACCACCTACCCCTCGCTCCTACCGTGACCGAAGTCCAAGCAGAGCCTCGAGCATCAAACCTTCTCCATCCCAATCCTACCCATGTCTCACACCATCATCCCTTGGCAGACTTGGAGGTAGTACCTGTGGTGATCGAGTGGGACCGTGGGTTGGGAGCTCACCGAGCCAAACTAGTCACGACAGGACTGACCGTACAGCGGCAACAAAGAGGTAGTCTATTGGTCTTCTGTACTTTAGCTAGGCCACAGGGTCAGACATTGTTTGTATACATGATCGGATGTCATTGTCGATTTAAATTTCACATTTCGTCGCCCCACCTGTCGCGTCAGAGTGATCGGTATCACATCTCAGAAGCCGGCTACGTTTTCGTACAGGTCTTGTGGCTCGAACACCCCGGCATCGCCACTGTAACGCATAAGCCGCAGTCGGGCGAGATTTCGACGAGCGACGTTTGGGAGATCACCGGGAGGGCACAGGTGGTGATCCAAAGGTGATGGACTCTCCGCTCGGGTATGACGTGGCTCCTGTGAACCCTATGCATGGGTCACATGTCGTGAATCCTCGACATAAGTCGAGTTTCAGCGCTGAGTGATGACGAGCGTGTGGGTGATATGCTGGACTGCGTGTACTAGACTTTGGTGGTGGAAAGCAGTGTGCGGGCGAGTGAGGTCGGATGTGTTGTGTAGGCATTCGTTGCACAGGTTCAAGCCGGTGAATTTGGTGGTGTCGGCGTGGGTAGTATGCTGTAGCCTTAATTCCGGAGGAGCGACTGCCTTCGTGGGTCCGACCCGCTGAAGGAGCAGTCCAGTAGCTTCCTCATGTGCCAATGTGAGTTCAGATTGTTACCTGCTCCAGCTTGAACCGATGACGGACTTGATGGACGGTCGTTTATGACAAGCCCGAAGTTTATCGTCATACAACTTACATACCAAATACAGTATACCTACCTATTCTCTATAACCAATTCCGGCAATATAGCAGCCACAACAATGTCCAGTACCATGGCCACCAAATGAGCATTACATTCCGTCGACGATAAGCAGTCGAGTATCGAAGCTGCTCCCCCTGGGAAGAGGGTCCCGCGAATGATCCCTGCTTGTCAGTGAGGGTTCAACCGTAAATGGTGGAAACTTGCCTGGGATCATTTCGTCTAGCCTTTCCTCTAGCTTCTCGCGCATGACAACGACCTCTTCTGGTGTTGGGTCAGGTGGTGTAGGAGCGGGGTAGCCGTCTAGGGGAAAGAGGATCCGTTCGATTAGATCAATAACTTTGAGGGAGGTTTGTGAGGTGAGGATACGGGATTGAATATAGTGTGGTAGGGTGCTAATTGTCAGCGACAGCCCCGCTGGAAGACTGATAGGTAACATACCGATCGACCAATGGTGATGCCAGCAGAGCGATCCCATCCGTTGTTCCCAGTACCAGTCTAGCCAGAATTGGTTTTCCATCACGAGCCTCGTCATATCCGATGAAAGACTCTAAGAGGGAGAGCCACGGTCGAAGACATCCGTCGTATCGCTGTTCAGCTGACGGAGAAGCCGAGTAGAATGCGAAGAATGTAAAGATGCCGGTCCAGAGCATCATCATCGTACTCCATATTCGCGTGGTCCACCTGTGCGCCGTCTCTGCCATAGCCTTGGACTTGATCGCCAAATGATCCTTCTCATCCTTCTCTTTCTCTCCAGGTTCGCCCAGTAGCTTCAATAGCAGACTATACCAGAACCAATCCTCGCTCAGTCTCTTCCCTACTCCGCCCAACACCATCCGTCCAACTAGTTCCCTCGCCATCAACCTCTCCACTGTCGATCCATACTCTTCGACCGACAATCCATTCTTGAGCAAGCCATCCGCCAAAGACGTATAGTACAGCGGACTTAGCTCCCACTTGTCTCCAGTCTTGACGACCGAAGTGAGAGGGAGTCGAGCATGATAAGCGTCTCCTAGCGGTCCGTAGCCGAGAGCGGTATTACGTGCTGCCTGTCTATAAGTCTTGATATGGAGGTTGATGATCGTCGGTAGGTCTACTAGAGCGAGATCGAGAAGTGGCGTCGAGTCATCGTATATGGATGTGAGGATTGGCTGGAGGAGTGGGGTGATAATCGTATTGTTGATTGATGGTAGAAGTGCACGGTCCCGAGGTGATATTCGAGTATACCACGACAAGACATACGCTCTGAGAGCTAGCGCAATGAGGTGGTGTATCCTGGCAATCAGCTTGTCACCAGTCATTCGGCCACCGAAGCTGACCTCTCGTTGATCCTGTCGATATCCTCCCCATCTCCTTGTACAAGCTTTGGTAGAGACGTTTCGAGTCCGTGATACGGAAACAGGAGTCGCCTATGGAGTGGAAGATGCGCCGGATCTTTACTGGCTCGTCGTGCTATCTGCGGCTTTGGCGGCTGCAGTTGTGTGGTTGTTGTCATCGGTGCATAGTGAAGTACACTTCAAGGACAGAGAGCGCGACGCGCTCGTTCAGGTGGAACAACATCGAGAACCTGGTCTAGGATTATCCGCAATGCAATACATGTCAAGTGATAGTCTCAAGCGCCTTTTGCTATACATCTGTCCTTGCTTGATCATTCTAGCCCATGCATGCCCCTCTGCTCTCTATCCTCTCGCTACACCCTCCCCTCCTCCTATAACACCGGAATGAGGACCCCAGCCTATACCAATTGACCCAAAGCAAGTCACGTGATCTAAACCCCCTAATACCGTCAATACCCGCGGCGTTATTAGGTTGATCTAATAATCTAATAATTGATTCCGCTAATCCCTGATTACGCCGTAAGTTGTTTACTTCTCCAGTCAT
>Ga0308160_10005565_pt1 | contig 13089 bp, 9 predicted proteins | sample PhyFR1_FD_201036 | JGI IMG/M metagenome (GOLD analysis project Ga0308160, IMG submission 201036) | Phyllosphere microbial communities from UC Gill Tract Community Farm, Albany, California, United States - DLSLF.R1 | ecosystem: Host-associated > Plants > Phyllosphere > Unclassified | place: USA... | reverse complement strand
TGCACGCTGGCCACCACAATGGTGTGGTCGCCGCCGTCGTACTCCGCGTGAAGTTCGCAATCGATCCAGGCGAGGGCATCGTCAAGGATGGGGTTGCCCAGGGGCGAGGACGTATGGCTGACCCCGGCGAACTTGTCTGTTCCGGAGCGGGCGAACTGTCCGGCGAGGTGCTGGTGTTCGGCCGGCAGGATGTTCACCGTGAAGGAGCCCGCATCCCGCAGGACGGGCCACGTGCTGGAGGTTCGGGCGGGGCTGAACGTGACCAGCGCGGGTTCGAGCGACAGGGATGCAAACGACTGGCAGGTAAAGCCGGCGGGCCCTTGCGGTGTTGAGCTGGTAATCACCGTCAGCCCGCTGGCAAAGGTTCCAAAAATATCGCGAAGCCGGCGGGGAGCAAGATCTGATGTGGCTGTCATTATGTGGCCTCTCGTTTGGATCGTTACCTCACCAAACCATTACCCAATTCAATTCGACAAGCACCGCTGCAATGCACTGACGCGCACCGCAACGCAGCTTCACGCCGGTACCCGCGGCGTCATCTGCCGGCACTGTTACGCCGATCATGACTATTTCTTACCGCCCATTGATCCGCGTGTCCTGCAATTTCGATTTGTTTATTCCGGTTTCATCCAGGTTCGCGGCACGGGGGCCAACAAAGCTAATTTCCCTTAGAACCGAAATGGAAAATGACGCTCCGGGAAAATTCCCCTTTCCCCTCCTGTCACATTCTTCCGCCATGCACCCACCCCGAAAGAGATCCGGCATGACATCAGCAGAACCCGAAGCGCGGCCGCGCCCCACCCATCCGCAACGGGCCGTGGACTCATTCGTCCTGGAACTGTCCGCCCGCCACCCGGACATTGACGCGTTGGCGCCGGCACCGGAAACCGGGCCCTACCGTTACGACGCCGCGACGGCGAAAACCGCCGGGCCTGACGGCGGCGCGGCTGGTCCCGCCGTCGTTTTCCCCGCCAGCGCCGGTGAGGTGCAGAAGGTGGTCCGGCTGGCCGCTGAATTGGGAGTTTCGGTGGTTCCCCGCGGCGCCGGTACCGGCCTGTCCGGCGGCGCCACCGCCGAAGCCAGCCAGGTGGTGGTGTCCACGGAACGGCTGACAGCTGTCATCGAGGTTTCGCCGCTCGACGAAGTTGCCGTAGTGGAACCGGGCCTCATTAACGCTGACCTAAACGCACGCCTCGCACCGTACGGACTGTTTTATGCCCCTGATCCTGCCAGCTTCGATATCTCGTCGATTGGCGGCAACATCGCTACCAACGCCGGTGGGCTGAGGTGCGCCAAGTACGGCGTGACCCGTGAATCCGTCCTGGCCCTCGACGTCGTCCTCGCTGACGGCAGCCTGGTCAGCGTGGGGCACCGCTCCATCAAGGGCGTGACCGGGCTGGACCTGACCTCGCTGTTTGTCGGCTCGGAAGGAATCCTGGGGATCGTGGTCAGCGCCACCGTCCGGCTGCGGCCCATCCCGGTGGCCCGAAGGACCGTCACGGCGTTCTTCGACAGCACGGAAGCCGGCGCCAAGGGCCTTTCCGCCATCACCCTCTCCCCGGTCCGGCCCGCTGCCATTGAGTTCTTCGATACCCCCAGCCTGGAAAACATCGACAGCCATTCCGGTACCAGCCTCCGCGGCCGCGGCGCCGCGCTGATCCTGATCGAACTCGACGGCTACGGCATCGAGGCACAGTCCGCCGACATTGCCGCGGCGCTCACCGCCGCCGGCGGGCGGGTCACAGTGGAATCGGACGACGACGGCGTGCGGCTATGGGAGCTGCGCCGCAGCGGCCGCGGCCTCCCGCAGGACAAGTGGTACATCGGCGAGGACATTGCCGTCCCGAAGTCCCGGCTGCCTGAGGTCTACGCAGCGTTCCCGGCCCTGGAAGCACGCTTTGGCGTGGATATCTCCGCCGTATCGCACGCCGGTGACGGCAACCTCCACCCGCTGATCACCCTCGACAAGCAGCCCGGCGACGACCCCGCGCGGCCGCCGGCGGCCTTGCAGGAGGCCGCCACCGAACTGGTCCGTGTGGCACTCTCGCTCGGCGGCACCGTCACCGGCGAACACGGCATCGGCAGCATCAAGCAGGACTGGGCCGCGCTGGAACTGTCCCCCCGGATCCGCCAGGCGCAGCACGCCATCAAAGCAGCCCTGGACCCGCACGCATTGCTCAACCCCGGCAAAGCCATCTAGCCCAGCGGGCTCCCACCACTTCCACCCAGGAGAACTCCCATGACCCCCATCGAATTCCGCCGCCGCGTCTTCCTCGCCGGCATCACCGCCATCACCGGCTCCGCCGTCCTCACCGCATGCGGAGGCCCCGCGGCCACCAGCTCCTCCGACGCCGGCACCCCGGTTGACGGCGGAAATATCACCTTCCTCATCCAGGGCTACGACACTGGCTGGGTCTCCAGCAAGACATCCATTTCCAGCTACGAGGGCAACCTCTGGGGCCAGATCACCGACAAGCTGGTCTACGTCGACGACAAGGGACAGCTCAGCCCCTGGGTCGCCAGCAGCTGGGAGGAACTCAACGGGGCCAAGGACTTCGTCCTGCACCTCAAGGACGGAGTGACCTTCTCCGACGGGACGCCCCTGGATGCGGCCGCCGTCGTGGCCAACCTCAACGCCTGGGCCAAGGGCGCCCCGGAACGCGGCGTCAGCAAGGTGGGCCTCTTCCCGTCCAGCAACTTCGTCAGCGCCGAAGCCGCCGACGCCAAGACGGTCAAGGTCTCCTTCTCCTCCCCTGCCCTGGGCTTCATCGCCACGCTCGCGTACCACGGCTGCATCCTGCTGTCCCCCAAGACCCTTGCCCTGCCGGTGGACGCCCAGGCGGACCTGGCACAGGAAATCGGCAGCGGTCCGTTCGTCCTCAAGTCCTGGAAGCAGGGCGACTCCTACGTGCTGGAGAAGCGCAAGGACTACAACTGGGGGCCCGCCGCCCTGGGCCACACGGGCCCGGCCCGGCTGGACACCATCACCTACAAGGTCATCAAGGACACGTCGGTGCGGACCTCCACGGTGGCGTCCGGCCAGGCCGAGGTCGCCTTCAACGTGGAACCGCAGGAAATCGAGTCCCTCAAAGCGCAGGGCTTCACCGTTGGAACGCCCAAGTACCTGGGCTTCGTAGACGGCTTCCAGGTCAACACCCAGGCCTTCCCCACCAACGATTCCAGCGTCCGCCAGGCCATCCAGCACGGCATCGACCGCGAGGAGATCCGCAACACCGTGTACACAGAGGACTGGGACGCGGCCACCACCTTTATCCAGGGCAACGTCCCGGAGGCCGGCGACTACAGCAGCGCCTTCGCCTTCGATGCGGACAAGGCAAAGAAGCTGCTGGACGACGCCGGCTGGAAGCCGGGGCCCGACGGGTTCCGCGTGAAGGACGGCAAGGTCCTCGAATTCCCGCTCACGCCCAATCCGTACGTTCCCTCGACCAAGGCTGAGGACGAGCTCATTGCCCAGCAGCTGGAGCGCATCGGCATCAAGGTCAACCTCAAGGTGGTGGACGTGGCAGGTTATGCCGCCATCCAGGCCAGCCGGCCGCCGCTGTTCCAGACCTCCCGCAGCTTCGTGGACGTGGGAACGGTGGCCGGCGTGCTGACCAGCCAGAACAACGGCGAAAATTGGTTCAACCTGGGCACCAGCGACCAAAAGCTCAACGAACTGTCCACCGCCATCGCCAGCGCGTCTGACCGCGAATCCCGCGAGAAGATCGCCGGCGAGCTGCAGCAGTACGTGCTGGAGCAGGGCTACTTCATCCCCCTCAACCAGCTGGTACAGCGCCTGTACCTCATCTCGCCGGCGGTCAAGGGCGTCCAGTACAACGGCCTGGCATACGCCAACTTCTACACTGCCTGGGTCGCCAAATGACCAGTGGCTATGGCCGCTTCGCCCTTGCCAGGGCCGGGCAGGCGGCGGTGGTGGTGCTCCTGGCCTACGTGCTGACGTTCCTGGTCATCAGCGTCCTGCCCGGAGACGCCATCACCAACTCGCTGCGTGACCCGCAGTCGGGCCTGAGTGAAGCCGACATCCAGCGGATTGTGGAGTTTTACGGGCTGGACCAGCCGGTCCTCGTCCAGCTGGCCTTGTCGCTGGGCCGCTTCCTGACCGGCGAGCTGGGATTCTCCCTTCAGTCCAACCTGCCGGTGTCCCAGATCGTGGGTGACGCCCTGCCGTCAACGCTCACGCTGGCCACCATGGCCCTGGCCATCGCCGTGGTCTTCGCCGTCGCCATCGCCTACGGCGCGCACTACGCTCCGCCGAGGTGGGCCGGCATCCTGCGCTCCATCCCGTCCTTCTTCCTGTCCGTGCCCAACTTCGTGATCGGCCTGGTCCTGATCGAGCTCTTCGCGTTCCGGCTGCACTCCTTCACCACCACTGACCCGAACAGCGCCACCGCAACCCTGTTCGCGGCCGTCACCCTCGCCATCCCGGTGTCCGCGCCGCTTGCCGAAGTGCTCATCGCCAGCCTGGACCACGAATCCCGCCAGGAATACGCGCTGGTGGCCCGCTCCCGGGGCCTCGCCGAGGCGCAGCTGTTCGCCCGGCACCTGGTGAAGCCGTCGGCGTTGCCTTCGGTGGCCATGGTGGCCCTCATTGTGGGCGAACTGCTGGGCGGGTCCGTGATTACCGAGACGATCTTCGGCCGCGACGGCATCGGCACCGTGGTCCAGAAAGCCGTCACGGGAGAGGACCAGCCGGTCCTGCAGGCGGTGGTCTCGCTGTCCGCCGTGGTCTTCGTGGCCGTGAACCTCGCCGCAGATCTCCTTACCCCGTTGCTTGACCCGCGGGTCAACGTCCGAGAGGCAGCAAACGCATGAGCGCGGACCTGAACTTCGCCCGTCTCCGCAGCGCCGGGACAGCAACGCTCCGCAGCCGGGCCGGCATCCCGCCCACGGTGCTGGTGTCCTTCCTCGTCATCCTGCTAGTGGTGCTGTGGTCCCTTTTCCCCTCGCTGTTTACCGGGTACAGCCCCGTGAACGGTGACACCGGCAGCAAGCTCGACGCGCCCAGCCTGCAGCACTGGTTCGGCACCGACTACCTGGGGCGGGACCAGTACGCCCGGGTGGTTTACGGAACAGCGTCCTCTGTGACCAGCGCCCTGGTTGCAGTGGCCATTGGCCTGGTGGTGGGCAGCGCCATCGGCCTGGCCAGCGGCTTCCGCGGTGGGTGGCTGGATGCCACCCTCGGCAGGTTCGTGGACGTGCTCCTGGCCATCCCCGGCTTCCTGCTGGCCGTGGTGATCGTCAGTTCACTGGGATTCCAGACCATCAACGCAGCGATCGCCACCGGGGTATCCGCCGTGGCCGTCTTCGCCCGGCTCATGCGTGCGGAGGTCATCCGGGTCCGCCGCTCGGCGTTCGTGGAAGCGTCCTACCTGGAGGGCGGCAACAGGCTCCAGGCGTTGCTGACCCACGTCCTGCCCAACGCCTACCGTTCGGTGCTGGTGCTGGCGGTGCTGCAGTTTGGAACGTCCATCCTGGTGATCGCGTCCCTGGCCTTCCTGGGCTACGGTGATCCGCCCCCATCCTCGGACTGGGGCCTGCTGGTGGCCTCGGGCAAGACCTACGTCACCGCGCCTTGGCTGGTCTACGCCCCGGCCTTGGTGATCGTAGCCACCGTCCTGTCCATCAACCGCATCAGCCGCTGGCTCAGGAACAGCAAATGAGCGCCCCCAACCCCGGAGGACCCACCACAGGAAAGGACACGACAGTGCCTGAAACCAAGCCATCCCCGCTGCTGGGCGTCGAGGGCCTGCACGTCGCCTACGGGGACCGGAAGGTGGTCCACGATCTCGGGTTCACCCTGGCCCGCGGCGGAAGCCTGGCCTTGATCGGCGAATCCGGGTCCGGAAAGTCGACTATCGCCAAGGCAGTGCTGCGGCTGCTGCAGCCCGCCGAAGCGTCAGTGGGCGGCAGCGTCCGGCTGGCCGGGACTGAAGTACTGTCCCTGCCAGAACGGCAGTTCCGCGCCCTGCGCGGCCGGCAGCTCGGGTTCATCCCGCAGGATCCCGGCTCGGCACTGAATCCGGTGCGCAGCATCGGCACCCAGGCGCACGAGGCCGCAGCACTGACCGGGGAACGGGACGCCGCCGTCCGCCGCCGGATCATCCTGGAGGTCTTTGAGCAGGTGGGCCTGCCCGATCCTGTCCGCGTCTACGATTCCTACCCCCACCAGCTGTCCGGCGGGATGCTCCAGCGGGTACTCATCGCCCTGACGGTGCTGCCGCGGCCGTCCCTGATCGTGGCGGACGAACCGACGTCGGCCCTCGACGTCACGGTCCAGAAGCTCATCCTGGACCTGCTGGGCGATCTGCGGAAGGAGCTGGACATCGGCCTGCTCCTGATCACCCACGACCTCGCCATCGCCGCCGAACGCGCCGACACGCTGGTGGTGCTCAAGGACGGGGCGGTCCAGGAACAGGGCCCCGCGGCCCAGGTCTTCGCAGCTCCCCGCACGGATTACGCCCGCAACCTGCAGGCGGACGTTCCAGCGCTCAATCCGGACCGCTACCGCAGCCAGCGCACCGGCGCACCGCAGGACACGCTGCAGCGTACCTGGCAGGACAGCGCTTCACAGGACGTCGCCACGCAGGACGGCACGACGGCGGACAGTACGACGGCGGACGCCACCACCGCGGACCGGCCGGCGCAGATCGCGGTCACCAATGTCACCAAGAGCTTCCGGACGCGCGGCAAGGAGGTGCGTGCCGTCGATGGAGTCTCCTTCGCCGTCGAACGCGGCCGAACCCATGCCCTGGTGGGCGAATCCGGCTCCGGCAAGACCACAGCTGTCCGGCTGCTGCTCGGACTGGAACAGCCGGACAGCGGCACCATCACGGTGGGCGGCCACTCCACCGCCGGACTTAACCGGGCCGGCCTGCGCGATGTTCGCCGCCACCTGCAGCTGGTCTACCAGAACCCCTTCACATCGCTGGACCCCACGTGGCGGGTGGGCAGGATCGTCCGCGAACCCCTGGACCGGTTCGGAGTGGGCAGCACGGCCGAGCGCGCGGACAGAGTGCGCGATGCCCTGCAGTCCGTGGGCCTGCCGGACGACGCTGCGGACCGCCGTCCTGCCCAGCTCTCCGGCGGACAACGGCAGCGCGTGGCCATCGCCCGCGCACTGGTGGTCCGTCCCGACGTCGTGGTCCTGGACGAACCTACCTCCGCGCTGGACGTCAGCGTGCAGGCCGGCATCCTCGAGCTGCTGGCCCGGCTCCAGCGGGACCTTGGGCTGACCTACGTGTTCGTCTCCCATGACCTTGCCCTGGTGCGGCAGGTGGCGGACACCGTGTCAGTGCTGCGCCGCGGCCAGGTGGTGGAATACGGCACGGTAGACCAGGTCTTCGACCGGCCGCAGCACCCCTACACCCGGGCGCTCCTGGACGCCATCCCGGGCACCTCAGGACTGGCGTCGCCTGCCGTGGCGGGCGCTCCCGCCGAACACAGCCACATCCCGAAACTAGCAGAGGCAGCATTATGACTTTGACCCCCACCGCAACCGCCGGCCCGGAATCGCTGCGGAAGCCCGCCCTGATCGCCGGCTTCACCGCGCCCAAGGGGTTTGGTGATGCCACCCTGCGGGACAAACGGGAGGACGCCATCGAGCTGCTCGGCGGCGTCCCGGACCCCGGCGTCCTTCCGGCGGCAGAGCTCGCCTCCGCCACGGCAAGGGTCCTCTCGAGGCCCGGGCTGCCTTCCCTGCAGTACTCCCGCACCGAAGGCATTTCACCCCTGCGCGAGTGGATCGCAGACCGCGAGGGCGTGCCCGTGGAGCGGATCATCATCACCAACGGCGGATTCCATGGCCTGTCCCTCGGTATCCAGACCGTTGTGGAGCGCGGTGACCTCGTAGCCGTGGACAACCCGATCTTCCCGCTGTTCCTGCGCGGGCTGCAGCTCTCCGGAGCGCAGACCCTGCCCGTGACAGTCGGTGCCCACGGAATCGACGTGGACGAGCTGGAAGACAAACTGCGCCAAGGCGCCCGGCCCTCAGCCCTGTACACGGTGCCGGACTTCCACAACCCTTCCCAGGGCACACTCCCCGCCGAGGCCCGCACCAGGCTGGCAACACTGGCGGAGCGCTACGGATTCGTGGTCCTGGCTGACAACCCTTACCGCGAGCTTTGGTATGCCGGCGGGCCGGAGAGCGTGGATGCCTTCAATCACTCGGACCACGTCATCCACATCAACACCTTCACCAAAACCCTGGGACCGGGGCTGCGGCTGGGCTGGCTGGTGGCACCGGAGCGCCTGCTGCCGGACCTGGTGGCGCTGCGGAGCCGCCAGGACTCGCACAGTTCCACCCTGGTGCAGGCGGTGGTGGGCGAAGCGCTGACGGCGGACCCGGGCCTGTTCGATTCGACCCTTGGCCGGGCGCGCGAGCTATACCGCACGCGGGCCGAAGCGCTGATCGCGGCACTGGACCGGGAGGCTCCCGGGGCGTTCGACAGCGTGCTTCCGGGCGGCGGACTCTTCCTGTGGCCGCGGCTGCGCGACGCCGGCATCGATCCGGATCTCCTGGCGGCGGCGGCCAGCGCCGAAGGCGTCGAGTACCAGCGGGGTTCGTTCTTCGCTTCGGGGCCGGGCACCGGTTCGGACCGCCACCTGCGCTTTGCCTTTGGCGATGTTTCCGTGCCCCGGCTCGCGGAGGCTGCAGCCCGGCTGGGACGGGCGCTGAAGAGCCTTTGAACCCTGTCCGGCCAGCCCGGCCCCGGGCCTGCGCGGGTCAGCCCGGCTGCCCCCGCAGGTCCAGGGCATCCAGGAGCCGGCGGACCGAGCCGCCCAGGTTCCAGTCAGTGGCGATCCGTTCCAGTTCCGCCCGCTGTTCCCCTTCCACCGGTTCCAGCATGGCGCCAATTTCCTCCACGGCGGGCAGCTGCAGGTTCCGCACCAGGCGGACGACGGCGGGGGCTGCTTCAAGGTAGGCGGCCGCAGCGGACAGCCGCGCCCGGACGGGTCCGGACACGCCGCCGTCGGGACTGTCCGCTGCCGCCAGGAGGGCATCCAGGGTGCCGTACTTGAGCAGCAGCGACGCCGCCGTCTTCTCGCCGATGCCGGAAACACCGGGCAGGCCGTCTGACGCGTCGCCGCGCAGGGTGGCGTAATCGGCGTACTGCTGCGGCAAGACCTTGTATTTGGCCACGATGGTTTCCTCCGTGCAGACCTCCAGGTTCCGCATTCCGCGCGCCGTGTAGATCACCCGGACCTGCCGTTCGTCGTCGCACACCTGGAAGAGGTCCCGGTCCCCGGTGACGACGTCCACGGGCATGGCCGCGTGAGTGGCGTAGGTGCCGATGACGTCGTCGGCCTCATGCTGCGCTGCCCCTACGATGGCGATGCCGGCAAGCTCCAGGGCCTTCCGGATCATTGGCAGCTGCGCCTCCAGCGCATCGGGCACCACCTCAACGTCCGTGCCGCCGGGTTTGGCCTCGGCCACCCGGTGCGCCTTGTAGGTGGGGACCAGGTCCACGCGCCATTGCGGACGCCAGTCATCGTCCCAGCAAGCCACGAGGTGGGTGGCGTGGTAGTCCGTGGTGAGCCGGGCAATCATGTCCAGCAGGCCCCGGACCGCGTTGACCGGCGTTCCGTCGGCGCGCCGGATGGAGTCCGGGAGGCCGTAGAAGGCACGGAAGTACAGCGAGGCAGTGTCAAGCAGCATCAGGCGCTGGGGCATACCTGATCCTGCCACGGAACCACCCGGAATGGTGGCAGCGGCAGGATACCGCCGCCACCCGGGGCCCTAGAAGGACGGAGCGGTGAAGCCCAGCCCCAGCAGACCCCGGCCTGCCTGTTCAAGAATGGGATCGATGCCCAGGGTGGGATGGTTCAGCAGCACGCCGACGTCGCGCTGGATGCGCTGCAGGGGATGACCCAGCCGGTGGGCGCTGCCGCCCGAACCGGCGAGGACCACCCTGACGGCTTCCTGCGCTGCTTCGGCGCTCAGGGCGAGTGAGAGCCGGAACGCAGCCCTCTCCCCCTCCGGCATGCCTGGCGCCTGCGGGCCACCGGACACCGGCTGCACCGAGGCCGCAACGGCGGCGAGCCCTGCCTCCCAGTGCTGTTGCGCCGAGGCCAGCAGTCCGGCGGCCCGGGCGTAGCGTGCCTGCGCCAGCGGGGAATCGGCCTGCCGGATGTCGACGCCGTTCTTCACCTTCGGCGCGAGCAGCTGGTCACGGAACAGTTCCACCGCATATTCGGCGGACCCCAGTGCCGCCGCCGGGGCCACCAGGTTCAGCAGCGTGGCCATCGGGGTGTGGATCAGGGGATCGGAATGGATCAGGCTGCCGGGGTTGTCCGCAGCGCTGAGTAGCGCCCAGTCCATCACCCGGTATTCCGGGACGAACAGATCCGCGGCGCGCAGATCGTTGCTGCCGGTGCCCCGGAGCCCGTCCGTGTGCCAGGCATCAACCAGTTCCAGGTCGGCGAGGGGAACCAGCGCCTGCAGCCGGTGGCCGTCCTGCTGGACAGCCAACAGCGCCCATTCCGAATGCATGATGCCGGAGGCAAAGCTCCAGTGGCCGGAGACCGAGTAGCCGCCGGGCACCTTCCGGGCAGCACCGACAGGTGCGCTGGTCGCGGCCGCGAGCGGCATCCCGCCGCCCGCGAAGACCTCGTCCTGCACCTGCTTCGGCCAGCGCGCCAGCATCCAGGCATGCTCGGCAAGATGGCCCGCGGTCCAGGCCGTGGAGGCGCATCCCTGGGCCAGGCGGCGCACCGCCTCGCCGTACGTCTCCGCGCCCAGTCCATAGCCGCCCGCTGCGGCAGGTGCCAGGATCCGGAAAACCCCGGCGGCTTCAAGGCTGTCAACCGTGGCATCAGGCAGGCGGCGCAACCCGTCGGTTTCTTCGGCCGCCGCACGCAGTGCGGGCACCAAAGTTGCCACACGGTCGAGCATTTCCTCATGGCCGGGCACCTCCGCGGCGCCCTTCGCCGTGCCGGGCACGACGGCGGGTTCGGCACCTGTGCCCTGGCCCGGTCCAACGCGCGGGTCATGATCCAGGTCCAGGGTATGGGCGGTACGGTCGCGTTTGGCGGCCAGGTAGCGGCTGTTCGCGGCGGACAGGTGGACACCCGTGGGTACCTTTTCGCCGACGCCAATACCAAAAGCAGTCAGCTGCCCGGCTTTGTCCGGGTTGTTGCTCAGGAGCCGGATGCTGGTGGCACCGAGTGCTTCCAGCATTTGTGCTGCGGCGGAGTAGTCCCGCTCGTCCTCGCCGTGGCCCAGCGCGAGGTTGGCATCGTAGGTATCCAGGCCCTGGTCCTGCAGGCCGTAGGCATCGAGCTTCGAGTACAGGCCGATGCCGCGGCCCTCCTGCCGGAGATAGAGGAGGAAGCCGCCGGCGCCCGTGATGGTTTCGGCAGCTTCCCGCAGCTGCGGGCCGCAGTCGCAGCGCTCGCTGCCGAACACGTCGCCGGTCATGCACTCGCTGTGGAGGCGGACCATCGGTTGCCCGCTGAGGAGAGCCTGCTCCCAGGGCCCAAGAGCCAGCAGCAGGTGTTCCTTGCCGTCCGCCAGGCCGTGGAAGGTGAGGATCTCCGCCGTCGTGGAATAGCCATCCGGGAAACGAAGCGGGACGGTGACGCGGCTGCGAACCGTGGCCGCGGGGAGGGCGGCGTGCGGCAGCGGGGCGTGGGCAACAGCAGTCATGGGGGTCCTCGGCAATCAGAAAACGGAAATACTTGAAGCTTGAACTAAATCCTACGTCCAGTTAGTTCAATGTTCAAGCATTTGCGTCTTCCGGTGACACTCTTCCCGCAGCGTGCTCCGCTCACCTGCTGCCGGGCGGGCCGGCGAGGACCGTGGGAACGTACTCCAGCAACTGCAGCCGGCCGTCAAAGGTCCTGCTCTGCACCATCTCCAGCATCACGTCCGGGTAACCGTCGTAGATCCGTTCCCGGCCGGTGGCGCCAGTGATCACCGGGAAGACAACCAGCCGGAAACGGTCCACCAGGCCAGCGGCGAGCAATGACCTGGTCAGCTTCAGGCTGCCGAGAGTGCTCAGCGGTCCTGTTCCGGTCCGCTTCAGCTCCCGGACTGCCTCCGCAGCGTCCCCGGTGACCAGGGTGGAGTTCGGCCAGTCCAGGGGCGCCTGCAGCGTGGACGAGAACACCATCTTGGGTACGGCGGCCAGGCCGGTGAGGCTGGCGCCCTCCTCCGCGGAGAACCCGGTGCGGTCGGCCGCTGCCTGGGCAGACATGCCGTACATCAGCCGGTACGTGTTGGCCCCCAGAAGGAAGGTGTAGTTCTTGGCCGCCTCTTCGTCCAGCCAGGCCAGGTACTCCGGCCCTTCCAGTCCCCACCAGCCGGGCCACCCCTCGGCGGAGGCATACCCGTCCAGCGAGATGATGAGGTCCACCATCAGGGTTGCTGGTGACGTTTCAGCAGGTATGGCGCCCATGGCCGGCTCCTTGGACTGATCGGCGTGGATGTGGCCGCCATGTTATGCCCGGAGGGGCGCCGGTTCAAGGGTCCGCCCTGCTGACGTTCCACCGCGAGCACCGCCCCTGGCTCGCCGAGCTCATTTCGGAGGCTGGCCTGGACACCGGAATTGCCTAGAGGGCCCAGTCGGTGTCGCTGTAGGAGCTGCGGACGTGGGCGCGGAGGTACTCCCCCACCACTGCGGCGCCCAGGCCGCCGACGTCCGGGGCCACCACCCGCGCCTCGATCCGGCGGGCCATCCGCTGCACGAAGCGTTCCAGCCCGGGGTCGTCGCCGAGCCGGAAGAAAGTGGCCTGCACGCCGGAGCGCCCCAGCCGGTCCAGCTCGGCGACTGTGACGCGGATGGTTTCGGTGTCCGGCGGCCAGTTGAACCAGGAGTCGCCGTCCGGGAGCAGGTGTGCCGTCGGCTCGCCGTCGGTCACCACCAGCAGGACGTGCTGCATGGACGGGTGCCGGCGGAAGAAGCGCGCGGCCAGCAGCAGCCCGTGGTGCAGGTTCGTCCCTTGCTCCCGCAGTGCCGGCAGCGACGTGAGTTCACCGATGTCCATGGACTGCGCATAGCGGCCGAACGTGACCAGCTGCAGCCGGTCGCCGCGGAACCGGGTGGACACAAGGTGGTGCAGCGCCAGGGC
>Ga0308160_10005563_pt1 | contig 13089 bp, 10 predicted proteins | sample PhyFR1_FD_201036 | JGI IMG/M metagenome (GOLD analysis project Ga0308160, IMG submission 201036) | Phyllosphere microbial communities from UC Gill Tract Community Farm, Albany, California, United States - DLSLF.R1 | ecosystem: Host-associated > Plants > Phyllosphere > Unclassified | place: USA... | reverse complement strand
CCATGTACCACGGGTGCGAATTGTCACCTTCGCGCGGCAGTTCCATGATTTCGCACAGGTCTTCGTTCGGGGTGCGCGCTGCCACCACCATGCCGGCCGCCTCTACCTTCGGCAGGTAGTGGTTGTTGGCTTCGTAGCGGTGACGGTGACGCTCGGTGACGACGCTGCCGTAGATCTCGGCCGCCAGCGTGCCCGGCTTCACCGCGCAGGTCTGGGCGCCCAGGCGCATCGTACCACCGAGGTCCGAGTTCTCGTCACGCTGTTCGACCTTGCCGTCGTGATTCTGCCATTCGTTGATCAGGGCGACGACCGGCTGGTCGGTTTCCAGGTCGAACTCGGTGGAGTTCGCGTTCGGCAAGTTCGCCATGTGGCGCGCGTATTCGATCAGCGCCACCTGCATGCCGAGGCAGATGCCGAGGTAAGGGATCTTGTTTTCGCGGGCATAGCGCGCGGCCATGATCTTGCCTTCCACGCCGCGCTTGCCGAAGCCGCCCGGGACCAGGATGGCATCGTACTTGGCCAGCACTTCGCAGCCCTTGGTTTCGATTTCTTCCGAATCCAGGTAGGCGATGTTGACGCGGCTTTCGGTATGGATGCCGGCGTGGCGCAGCGCTTCGGTCAGCGACTTGTACGATTCGGTCAGGTCGACGTACTTGCCGACCATGCCGATGGTGACTTCGTGCTTCGGGTTTTCCAGCGTGTGGATCAACTTGGTCCACATCGACAGATCGGCCTTTGGCGCTTCCAGTCCCAGGGCTTCGAGGATGATGTCGTCCAGGCCCTGGTCGTGCAGCACCTGCGGCACCTTGTAGATGGTGTCCACGTCCCACACCGAGATGACGGCCTGCTCTTCGACGTTCGCGAACAGCGAAATCTTGGCGCGTTCGTCGTCGGGAATGCGGCGGTCGGCGCGGCACAGCAGCGCGTTCGGCGAAATGCCGATCTCGCGCAGCTTCTGCACGCTGTGCTGGGTCGGCTTGGTTTTCAGTTCGCCGGCCGAGGCGATGTACGGCACCAAAGTCAGGTGCACGAACGCGGCGCCCTTGCGGCCCGAGCGCAGCGACAGTTGGCGCGCGGCTTCGAGGAAGGGCAGCGACTCGATGTCGCCGACGGTGCCGCCGATTTCCACCAGCGCCACGTCCACGCCTTCGGCGCCGCGGCGGATGTAGTCCTGGATTTCGTTGGTGATGTGCGGGATCACCTGCACGGTCTTGCCGAGGTATTCGCCGCGGCGTTCCTTGCGGATCACCGATTCGTAGATCTGGCCGGTGGTGAAGTTGTTCACCTTTTTCATGCGGGTGCTGATGAAGCGCTCGTAGTGGCCGAGGTCGAGGTCGGTCTCGGCGCCGTCGTCGGTGACGAAGACTTCACCGTGCTGCATCGGGCTCATCGTGCCCGGATCGACGTTGATATACGGGTCGAGCTTGAGCATGGTGACTTTGAGGCCGCGCGATTCGAGGATCGCAGCCAGGGAGGCGGCCGCGATCCCTTTACCCAGGGAAGACACGACGCCGCCGGTGACGAATACAAATTTGGTCATTGTGCTGAAGGTGCCGAACGGCACGCGCGGGAAATTGAAATTATACCTTAAACACGCAAATACTTCTTCATATCAAGCCGGCAAGGCCTGCCCCTGCCCGAATGCCAAACGCAGCTTGTCGCTTTTACAAACAAATGTTTCGTAATGACAACAAGTGTCAGGAAAGCGACATTTTGGTGCAGTTTCAAAACGAAAGAAACAAACATTTCCGCAAATCAAGCTAGCATATTCCGATCCTTCAATCTGTATAGGCAAGATAGCAATGGGCTTCCTGAAACACCTGAATATCGGCAAACGGCTGGCCATTGGCTTTGCCCTGACCCTGGCCATGGCGGTGCTGATCGCCTCGGCCGGCATCTGGCGCCTGCAGCACGTGGCCGCCGGCACGCAAACCATTCTGGCGCAGCCGCTGGCAAAGGAGCGCATGATTACCGAGTGGTACACGCAGATTTTCTCGGCCGTGCGCCGCACCGCGGCCATCGTGAAAAGCAGCGACCCGGCCCTCGGCCCCTACTTCAAGGAAGACGCGGCCCTCAGCGCCAAGGTTTCGGCCGAGCTGGTCGCCCAGATCGAGCCACTGATCGCCGGCGCGGAAGAAGCCGCGCTGTTCGCGAAGATCAGCGAGCAGCGCAAGCTGTACAGCAAGGCGCGCGACAGCGCCGTCAAGGCCAAGGCCGACGGCGACCAGGACCTCGCCACCAAAATCCTCGAGGAATCCTTTACGCCGACCGCCAAGGCTTACCAGGAAGCGGTGCAGCAACTGGTGGCCATGCAGCGCAACCACATCACCGGCATGACCCAGGACATCCAGGCCACCGCCCGCTTCGGCACCACCCTGATCGCGGTGCTGACCGCCTGCTCGGTGCTGCTCGGCGCCCTCGCCTCCTGGCTGCTCACGCGCGGCATCGTGCGTCCGATCCGCGAAGCCGTGGAACTGGCCGAAACCGTTGCCAGCGGTGACCTGACACGCCGCATCGAATCAAGCGCACGCGACGAAACCGGCGCCCTGCTGCGCGCCCTGGGCCACATGAACGACAGCCTGGTCAACATCGTCGGCCAGGTACGCAGCGGCACCGAGACCATTTCCGGCGCCTCGGGCGAAATCGCCGCCGGCAACCTGGACCTCTCGGCACGCACCGAACAGCAGGCCTCGGCCCTGGAACAGACCGCCGCCTCGATGGAAGAACTGACCGGCACCGTGCGCCAGAACGCCGACAACGCGCGCCAGGCCAACCAGCTGGCGCAGACCGCCTCCAGCGTGGCCGTGGACGGGGGCGCCGTGGTGAGCCAGGTGATCGCGACCATGGGCTCGATCAACGCATCCTCGCGCAAGATCGTCGACATCATCGGCGTGATCGACGGCATCGCCTTCCAGACCAACATCCTGGCCCTGAACGCCGCCGTGGAAGCGGCGCGCGCCGGCGAGCAGGGACGCGGCTTTGCGGTGGTGGCGTCGGAAGTGCGCACGCTGGCCCAGCGCTCGGCAGCGGCGGCCAAGGAAATCAAGACTTTGATCGGCGACTCGGTCGGGAAAGTCGACGCCGGCACCAAGCTGGTCGACCAGGCCGGTGCGACCATGGAGCAGGTGGTCGAATCGATCCGCCGCGTGACCGACATCATGGCCGAGATCACCCACGCCAGCACCGAACAGACCGGCGGCATCGAGCAGGTCAACGCGGCCATCGGGCAGATGGACGAAGCGACCCAGCAGAATGCGGCGCTGGTCGAGGAAGCCGCTGCCGCGGCGGGCGCGATGCGCGAGCAGGCGGCCAAGCTGGCCGAGGTGGTGGGCGTGTTCAAGGTGGAGGGGCGTGCGGTGGTTGCGGCGCAGGCGCCTGCGCCAGCCCCAGTCAAGCAGCTTGCGCGTGCAGCAAAGCCTGTCGTGAAACCGTCGCGCGCCACTACCGCCGCTGAGGAGTGGGAAGAGTTCTAACGTAGGGTGGGCACTCGTGCCCACGCGGTGATCGTTGCCGGCTTCGTTATCGCGGTCGGTGATCTTGCCACCCGAACCCGCACACGTTATCGGGGCTGTTGCCTGCTCCGATATCGATACGCATAATCCGCGTGGGCACAAGTGCCCACCCTACGGGAAGCGTTCCGGAATCGCGGCACATAAAGCCCAAATACGTTCCGGAATCGCGGCACATAAAGCCCAAATACGTTCCGGACTCGCGGCACACAAGGCCCAAATACGTTCCGGACTCGCGGTTACAAAACGCTGTCGACAACCGTACGCGTCTTGACGCTCCCCCGCCCCTCGGGCAGAGTTGCGCCACGTATCACTCCCGCGCATCCCATGCCCATCGATTTCCAGCCTCCCCCGCCATCCACCGAACAAATCCAGCCCGCCGCCAACGCCTCCTTCGACGAGCAGTACGCGCAAGCCCGCGACCTGGCCAACAATGGCCAGCCGGCGCTGGCCGTGGCCGCCTACAACGCCCTCCTGATGCGCTCCCCCGGCAATGTCGACGTCCTGCTCGGCCGCGGCATCGCCTACACGCGCCTGGAGCGCTGGGCCGAGGCCCAGGCCGACCTGGAAGCGGCGGCCAAGGCCTCGCCCGACTACGCCGACGTCTGGCTCGCGCTCGGCAACCTGCACCAGTGGCACGACCAGCCCGAGCCGGCGATCGCCGCCTACAGCCGCCTGGTCGCGCTGCACCCCGACGATGCAGCCAGCTGGCTGGCCCGCGCCCGCGCTTACCGCGCCGCCGGCAAGCTGGCGGATGCGCGCGCCGACCTGGCGCAAGCGCGCAAGGCGGGAGGCAATACCACCGAGCTCGACGCCTTTGCGGCGGCGCTCGAACCCGCCCCCGCGAAGGCAGATGCAGATGCGGCGGCGGCCCCCGCGCCGGACATGGCCCCGATCGCCGCGATCTCGCCCCAGCCACGCGCCGGCAACCCGGAAGCGGCGCTGGCCGCCGGCTACACCTGGGCCGCCAGCCTGTCCGGCAGCTGGACTGACGTCGGCCCCGGCCCGCGCTGGAACGACCAGACCGCCAGCGTGCGCCACTACACCAAACGCGGCTCGATCGGCTTCGAGACCCTGCGCGCGCACCGCTTCGACCAGTCCGGCTACGCCTGGGCGCTGGACGCCTATGCCGACTTGTGGAACGGCGCCTACGCCAACCTGCGCTACCAGCGCGCCCCGGCAGCCCGCCTGTTCCCGGAAAACGCCGGCCGCATCGAAGTCTGGCAATCGCTCGGCGGCGGCTGGGAAGCATCGCTCAGCGACGACGTGCTGGGCTTCGATTCGCGCGTGAACATCTACGGCGCCAGCCTCGCCAGGTACGTCGGCAACTGGTACATCCAGCTGCGCCACCAGAACATCGTGTCCGAAGGGTCGCACGGCAGCGGCGACCGCCTGCTGGCGCGCTACTACTACGCAGGCGACGCCGACAGCTACATCGAGGCCACGGCAAACCGCGGCCGCAGCGACGATCCGCTGTCCCTGGCCGGCGGCCGGGCACGTTCCGGCGGCGGCGGCCTGACCTGGGTGCGCTACTGGTCGCGCGACTGGGGCAGCAAGGTCGGCGCCAGCTTCTCCCATGATTCCGGCGACGGCAGCGGCGCGCGCGAACGCGGCGTCTCCTTCGGGCTGTACCGCCGGTGGTAAGCGTGCGTCCTTCCGTGGCCGAGCGCCTGGGGCGTGCACTCGCCTTTCCGCTGCAAGCCCTGCCGGCCCTGGTGGCGGCCTGGTTCTGCCTGCGCGTCGCCGAGGCCATCCACGCCAGCGGCGCCGGCGTGGCGCAATCGAGCCTGTTCGGTGCCGGCCTCGGCAACGATTTGCTGTCGCTGCTGCGCTTCGCCTGCGTGTTCCTGCTGGGCGCCCTGCCGCTGGCCCTGGTCCCCTCGCCGCGCTGGCGCAGCGCCGCCCTCGGCCTGCTGTGGAGCGTGCTGCTGCTGGCCCATGCCGCGCTGCTGCAATACCACTGGGTGGCGGGCGTGCCGCTCGGGGCCGATCTGTTCGCGTATTCGGCCAGCGAAGTCGGGGCCACCGTCGCCGGCGGCTGGGCCCTGAGCCCGTTGCTGGGCGTGGCCGTGATGGCGGCGCTGGCCTGCCTGTGGACGCTGCTCGCACTGAGCGTGCGCGACTGGTGGCCGCGTCCCGGCGTCCGCGCGGGCTACCTCGTGCTGGCGGCAAGCCTGCTCGCCTACGTCCTGCTGCCGCAGCGCTTTGCGCCGCCGGTGGCGCGCACCGACGCCGACCTCGACTACCTGGTAAACAAGACCGCCCTTTTTGTCGACAGCAACCTGGCGCACCTGCATGGGACGGGTGCCGCGCTTGAAACCAACGCGCACGCCAAAGCGCAAACGCCCTGGTCCGGCCAGGACCCGCGCTACCCCTTCGTACACGCCGAGCGCACGCCGGATACCCTCGGCCCCCTGCTGCACACGCGTCCCGGCGCGCCGCCGAAGCTGGTCTTCGTCATCGTCGAAGGCCTGGGCCGCAGCTTCTCCGGTCCCGGCGCGCGCCTGGGCAGCTTCACGCCCTTCCTCGACGAGCTGGCCGGCCGCAGCCTGTACTTCGACAACTTCCTGTCCGGCCAGGGCCGCACCTTCGGCGTGCTGACCACGGTCTTCGGCTCCCTCCCCTTCGGCGAGAACGGCCTGGCCGCGCTGGGCGACAAGCTGCCGCGCCACGACTCGCTGCTGTCGGTCCTGAAAGCCCAGGGCTACCGGCTGCGATTCTATTCCGGCTCGAACCTGGAGTTCGACAACGAAGGCACTTTCCTGCGCCACCAGGGCGTGGACACGATCGTCAGCGAACGGGATTTCGGCCCGCCCTACCGGCGCAGCAGCGACTGGGGCTACGCCGACCGCGATTTGATGGAGGTAGCTTCCGAGCGCGAAGCGAAGGCGCCAGCCGGCCCGGCGGTCACGATCATCCAGACCACCAGCATGCACAGCCCCTTCACCTTCCCCGGCAAGGAGGCCTGGCTGCGCCGCGTCGACGAGCACCTGGCCCAGCTGAAGATGGCGGCCACCCCGGTCCACCAGGACAACCGCGACATCTTCGCCAGCATCCTGTACACCGACGACGCCCTGCGCCTGTTCTTCGAGCGCGCGGCCAAGCTGCCGGACTTCGATAACACCATCTTCATCGTCACCGGCGACCACCGCCTGCCCGAACTGCCGATGGACACGCGCATCGAGCGCTACCACGTGCCGCTGATCGTGTATTCGCCGTTGCTGAAGGCGCCGCTGTCGGTCAAGGCCATCTCCTCGCAGTTCGACATCGCGCCTGCGCTGCTGGCCTACCTGGCCAACAACCACGGCCTGAAGTCGCCGCAGGAAGTGACCTGGATCGGCACCGGCCTCGATACCGAGCCCGGGTTCCGCAACCTGCACGTGATCCCGCTGAAGCAGACCAAGACCGAGATGAGCGACTTCGTCTCGGGTACCGCCTACCTGGCGCAGGGCCGGCTCTACACCATCGGCGACGGCATGCAGCTCGACCGCAACAGCGACGCCGGCACCCTGGCGCGCGCCCAGGCCCAGTTCCGCGACTTCCTGGAAGCGAACGGCAGCGCCGGGCGCAGCACCGAACTGCGACCCCAAGCCGATGTGCGCCTGGCCGGCTACGGCGGCGAACGCATCCTGCGCGGCACCGCGCTGGCCGCGAGCGCCGGCGACCTGGGCGTGACCAACCTGCGCCGCGCCGCCGGCGCCGGCGTCGTGTTCGAGGCTACCTTCACCAACCACGGCGCCGATGCCTCGCCGGCCTTTGTGCCGCTGCTGGTGATCACCGACGAGCGCGGTCTGGAGCTGCTCGAAACCGCCGCGCCGGTGCGTTCGCTGGCGCCAGGCGAAACGGCGACCATCGCCCTGCAGCCGGACCTGCGCAAGGTGGCGCCGGGCAGCTATTTCGTCTCGGTCCTGCCCTCGCACCCCGACACCGGGCGCCCACTCGGCGTCGGCCAATACCACGTGGAGACGCGCCTGTGAAACGTACCCTCGCCGCGCTGCTGCTGGCCTGTTGTGCGCTGGCCGCCCAGGCCGCGGACCGCATCGGCCCGCGCGCCATCTGGACCTGGGAAGAAGATTCGTACGCGATGCTGGACGACCCGGCCACGGCCGGCCGCGCCATCGATTTCCTGCAATCGAAGTCGATCGACACGGTGTTCCTGTACGCCGACGCCTTCGGCAAGCGCAACGCGATTGCAGACCAGCCCCAGCTCTACCGGCGCCTGCTGCGGCGCCTGCATGCCTCGGGCCTGAAGGCCTATGCCCTGCTCGGCTCCGGCTACCTGCACACCGAGCGCTATGTGCTGCCGAAGCACCGCAAGGAAGCCCTCGCCATGCTGCAGCGCGTCCTCGACTACAACAAGGCGGCCGCGCCCGAGGAACGCTTCGACGGCATCAACGTCGACATCGAGCCGCACATCCTCGACGAATGGTCGACCCGCAAGATGGCGCTGCTGGGCGAGTTCGTGGCGCTGTCGGATGCGCTGATGCAGGCCAAGCGCGCATCCGGCCAGGCGCTGCCGATGGGACCGGCGATCCCGTTCTGGCTCGACGGCCTGCACATCGAATGGAAGGGGCAGACCAAGCCGGTGAGCCAGCACGTGCAGGACATCTACGACTACGTGGCGCTGATGGACTACCGCGACAAGGCGGCCGGCGGCGACGGCATCGTCAGCCACGCGATGGACGAGCTGCGCTACGCCGAGCGCATCGCGAAGCGCGTGCTGATCGGCGTCGAGACGCTGCCGAACGCGATCAAGAAGGTCTCCTTCCATCACCTGAAGGAAGCCGACATGGAGCGCGAGCTCGGGGCCACGGCGCGCAGCGTGGGTGCGATGCAGCCGTTTGGCGGCTTCGTGATCCACCATTACGGGTCCTACCGCAAGTGGCTGGGGCGCGCCGGGGTCGAAGCGGACAAGTAAGGCCAGGCTGGCGCCGCGCCCGGGCTCAGATCTTGATCACGCGCGTCATGCGGATCGTGTGCTGCTGTTCCTTGCCCTCGGCCGTCCAGCGCTGGTGCGCTTCCAGGGTCGATTCGTCGACGCGGCGCCACTCGAAACGGCTGGGTGCGCTCACCGGTTCGAAGACGGCGCTGTCGGCGCCGATGCTCGACGCGCGCCAGGTGAACTCGCCCCAGGTCGAGGTGACTTCGCCGTCCTCGTAGGCGATGGTGCTGCCGTCGGTGCGCTCGGCGAAGCTCTCGTCGGCGTAGCGGTGCGACTGGAACAGGTTCGGCCCGGGGTGGTCATACTCCTCGAAGAAAGGCTTGCCGTCGGCGCTTTCGCCGCGCCAGCGGCCTACCAGGAACTGCAGCTGCGCGAAGTCGTCGATGCTGAACATGGATGCGCTCCTTTGGCTTGTCGGTCCGCGCACTCTACACGCTTCGCCACGGACGCGGCACGCGCGAGCATGGCGTGCGCACAGGGCGGCCGGGGCGTGTAAGATTGCTTATCTTTTTATTCACCATATTTGCCATGACCGCCAACGCTTCCGCCACCCTGCGCCACGTCGTTCTGTTCGCCTTCAAGGAAGATGCCACGCCCGAGCAAGTCGATGCCGTGGTCGCCGACTTCGCCACCCTGCCGGGCGCCATCCCGGGCATCGTGTCCTACGAATGGGGCACCAACGTCAGCCCGGAAGGCCTGAACGACGGCTTCACCCACTGCTTCACGCTGACGTTCGCCAGCGCCGAGGCGCGCGACGCCTACCTGGTGCATCCGGCGCACGGGCGCTTCGTCGACACCCTGGGCGCGAGCCTGGCGCGCTCGCTGGTGCTGGATTACTGGGCGCAGTAAGCGCACGCCGGTGCAGCGTTAATCGCTGACCACGTGCCAGACATCCATCGCCTTGTCGCCCTTGCGCTCGCCCGGCTTGGCGTCCTTGGCGTACAGGTACAAGGGCTTGCCCTTGTAGGCCAGTTGCTTGGCGCCGTCGTCGCGCGTGACCACCGAGTACGGCGAGGCGACACTGGTGCCCATGACCGGCACTGGCGGCCACATCTTGGCGCAGCCGTCGTTGCAGGCGCTCTTGCCCGAGCCGGCCGTGTCCTTGTCGAAAGTGTAGACCGTCATGCCTGCGGCATCGGCCAGCACGCCATCCACTTTCTTGAGCGTCTGGGCAAATGCGGCGCTGGTCGAGAACGCACATGCGGCGCCAGCGGCCGCAACGAGAAGATGCATCGCTTTCATGGCAGGCTCCCGGTAAGGAAGATCGAGTGCCGAGTATATGCCTGGCGCAGGCGCGCCGGCGACGGCAGGCGCCAGGAGCAGGCGTGGATACAACAGATGTCGCTTGCAAGATACCGTTACGGCGGCTGCGGGCGGATTACGGGACAATCCTGGTGAATCCCATCCTCGCAAGCACCCGGGCCTGAGGCCGAAAACAGCACGCCGGCTGCCGCTACAGCCGGGGCCGTGTCTGAATGTCAGACTTGACCCCGGCTGTTTCAACGCTCAACGATTACGCGTCACCCGCCACACCGTGTTGGCCAGGTCGTCGGCCACGATCAGCGCGCCGCGCGGGTCGACGGTGACGCCGACCGGGCGGCCGCGCGTCTTGCCGTCGCCATCGCGGAAGCCGGTCACGAAGTCGATCGGCTGACCGGACGGGCGTCCATTCGCAAACGGCACGAAGATCACCTTGTAGCCCACCGGCTGGTCGCGGTTCCAGCTGCCGTGTTCGCCAACAAAGGCGCCGTTGGCGAACTTGTCGCCCATCGCGGCCTGCGAGAACGACAGGCCCAGCGCGGCCACGTGCGAGCCCAGGCTATAGTCGGGCTTGATGGCGGCGGCCACCTTCTTCGGGTCGCCCGGCTGGACGCGCGGATCGACGTTCTGGCCCCAGTAGCTGTATGGCCAGCCGTAGAAGCCGCCTTCGCGCACCGAGGTCAGGTAGTCGGGCACCAGGTCCGGACCCAGCTCGTCGCGCTCGTTGACCACCGAGAACAACTGCCCGGTTTCCGGATGCATCGCCAGGGCGGTCGGGTTGCGGATGCCGGTGGCGTAGGGCTTGTGGGCGCCGCTGGCGGCGTCGATCTGCCATACCTCGGCCCGGTTCAGTTCGGCCTCCATGCCGCGCTCGGTGATATTGCTGTTCGAACCGATCCCGACGTACAGGAAGCGTCCGTCGGCGCTGACGGCCAGCGACTTGGTCCAGTGGTGGTTGATCTGGGATGGCAGCTTGGCCACGCTGGCCGGGGCGCCGGCGGCCTTGGTTTGCCCTTCCTGGTAATCGAAGCTGACCAGCTCGTCCTGGTTGGCCACATACAGCTTGTTGTTCGCAAACGCCAGGCCGTACGGGGCGTTCAGGTTGTCGGCGAAGACGGTCTTCAGTTCGTAGGTGCCGTCGCCGTCGGCGTCGCGCAGCAGGGTCAGGCGGTTGCCGCTTTTCACCTTGGTGTTGCCCTTGGCCTTGATGTAGCCGGCGATCACATCCTTCGGCTTGAGCTTGGCCGCGCTGCCGCCGCGGCCTTCGGCCACGATGATGTCGCCGTTCGGCAGCACCAGGGTCTGGCGCGGAATCTGCAAGTCAGTGGCGATGGCCGTAACGCTATAGCCCTCGGGCACGGTCGGCTTCTGCTCGCCCCAGGCGGTCGGCTCGGCGATCTTCATACTCGGCAGCAGGCCGCGCTGCTGTTCCGGCAGCTTGGGATCGGGGCCGCGGGCCTGGGTGTCGGCGCCTTTTTCGCCGCATGCGCCGAGCAGCAGCGCGATGCTCATGAATGCCAGTGCGTTCGAACGTTTCATTGCACACCTCCGGTACGTGGGGCCAGGCCGACCCAAGCCGCCAGGCAGCTCAGCACGAATACAATGGCCGACAACACCAGTCCGGCCGGCATCACGGCCCAGGCATCCTTGGCGTGCTGGAAGCAATTGATCAGGCCCAGGACGAAGGTCGCTAGCAAAAACAGGAAATAGGTCAGCGGATAGCCGCCCTTGCGCTGTGCGCGCACCAGCTTAATCAGGGCAAACAGCAGCGCCAGTCCGCAGAAGACCTCGGCGCCGGCCAGCAGCCAGGCGGCGAAATTGCTCCACTGGATCTGGTGGCTCTGGTAGTAGGCGATATCGCTCAGCAATGCGCCGAGGAACAGGGGAACGATTCCTGCGAGCAGGATCGTGTGAAGCCGGCCGGGCGGGCTTCGGTAGGCCGAATCGGCCGTGACGACAGAAGACATGGACTTGTCCTTGATGGTGATTTTGATAATTCATCATATCGGCTATGGGAATGCCCTGTCGCATAGTTGAGTTCAGCTACCAGCCGGTCCCGGCGCCAGCGCTGCATGCTCGGCCATCAGCTCGCCCATCCAGTCGATGAACACGCGCAGCTTCTTGCTCGGATGGCGGTTCGGCGCATACGCCACATGCAACGGCATCGGGTCGATGCGCCAGTCCTCGAACAGGGGCAGCAGCCTGCCCGCGTCAGCATGAGGCCGCGCCATGTAGTCGGGCAGCCACAGCACGCCCAGGCCGGCCAGGCCCGCCGCCAGGTAGGCGTTGCTATCGTCGATGGACAGGATGTGGCGCCCGCCGATCTGCACCGTCTCGCCCTCCTTGTGCATCGCGTACGGAAAACCGCCGCCATTGCGCGACCAGCGAAAGCGCACGATGCGGTGCCGCGCATCCTGCAACTGGTCGGGATGCGCCGGCACGCCGGCCTGCGCCAGGTAGGCGGGCGCCGCGTACACGCCCAGGCGCAAATCGCCGATGTGGCGGGCGATCAGCGCGCCGTCGGTCACGGCGCCGCCGCGCACCACGCAGTCGATGTTCTCGCCCACCAGGTCGACCTTGCGATCGCTGGCGCCGAGGTCGAAGCGGATCTCGGGATAGCGCGCGTGGAAGCGGGGCAGCGCCGGTATCAGGATCATCGTCGCAAACGGGCTCGGTACGTCGACGCGCAGCACGCCGCTGGGCGCCGCCAGCGCATTCGGCAGGCTGGTCTCGACGTCCTCGAGGTCGGCCAGCAGGCGCACGATGCGCTCGTAGTACGCGGCGCCGTCGGCCGTGACCCCGACCTTGCGCGTTGTGCGGTTCAGCAGCTTCAGGCGCAGGCGCGCTTCCAGCTGCTGCACCAGCTGGGTTACCGTGGTGCGGTTCATGTGCAGCGTCTGCGCCGCTTTCGTAAAACTGCCGGCTTCGACCACCCGGACGAAGACCCGCATCGCGTCGAACCTGTCCACGCCGCCTCTTTCCCGATTGTTTGCGATTGTTTGGATTATACAAACAGTCTTGTACAAGACTGCCTGTTTATCTGCGATCGCTGGGCAGCCAGAATGCTGTCATCGGCCGGCGCATTGCCGGCTCTACCTAAGGAGAGCAGCATGACAGTACGCGACGTGGTTTTCCCGGCAGGGCGCCAGGCCCTGTATGAAAAGAACCGCTATTCACCGGCGGTGCGCTCGGGCGGCTTTTTGTTCGTTTCGGGCCAGGTCGGCAGCCGCGAGGATGGGTCGCCCGAACCGGAACTCGACGCCCAGGTGCGGCGCGCCTTCCAGAACCTGAACGCGGTGCTGGCCGCGGCCGGGTGCAGCTTCGACGACGTGGTCGACGTCACCATCTTCATCGTCGACCCGGAAACGCGATTCGAAC
>Ga0308160_10005562_pt1 | contig 13090 bp, 12 predicted proteins | sample PhyFR1_FD_201036 | JGI IMG/M metagenome (GOLD analysis project Ga0308160, IMG submission 201036) | Phyllosphere microbial communities from UC Gill Tract Community Farm, Albany, California, United States - DLSLF.R1 | ecosystem: Host-associated > Plants > Phyllosphere > Unclassified | place: USA... | reverse complement strand
GCCGGCTCGTTACGGCAGCGGAATTCGTATTCGCCGTGGGCGTTCGGGTGCCGGTGCAGCAGCGCCTGCCACATGGTGAATTTGTACAGGTCGGTTTCGAGCAGGCTGCGAACGATGGGCTTCATGGGTGCGGTCCTTGGACTTCAGGCTTTCTTTTTTTGTCGGCGTTTCGGCGCGAGCATGGTACCGGAGCAGTCCGGCGTGCCGCAGCGGCAAGCGAACTTCTTCTTCAATGCCGGCGTGTGGCGCTCGTCGTAGATGAGGGCGTAATTGTAATTCAGTTCCTGGCCGGGCTCGATGGGATGCAGCGCATGGATGTAGACGCGGCCTTCGTCCTCGTAGGCTTCGCAGTTCGGCGTGCAGGCATGGTTGATCCAGCGCGCCTCGTTGCCGCGCCGGCCGCCGTCGATCACGCGCCCGTCCGCGAGGCTGAAATAAAAGGTGTGGTTGACCGGGCCGCCGGCTTTATCGGCGCGTTCGGTGGCCTCGTCCCAGCTGATGCGCTCACCCTTGTATTCGACGATGCGCTCGCCGGGCTCGATGTGGCGGCGCGCGAAGACGCCGTTGCCGTGGATCGGGGACTGCTTCACTTCATAGGCCGGGTCGGCCTTGCTTGCGGATGTGGTCGGCATGTGGGATCGGTAAGGTGTGCGAACGGCAGTGTTACCAATATTGTACGGGTTTCGCCCCGATACCGCATATTCATGCCGCACTTTCGTGTCTCGCTTGCGGGCATGCCGGCCGACGCGGCGAGCCGGGCCTGGTTTCATCGACCGTAACGTCCATCTGCTCGTCGGGTAGGTTCTCGAACCCACCGTCACGTGTCCTCACCGACGGCCATGCCAGGTTTGCAAGCGCCGTGACCGGCGGGTTCGAGAACCCACCCTACCTGGTTGCCGGTTTTGCTTGCTTAATTACTTCGTTGGTTAGTTACGAAAATAGGACATCGCTGGCAATCATGCGGCCACGCACGGAGAGTGAGGCCCTGATCAGCCGACGTCTTCTTCGCGGAACTCGATTGCGGTGGTGGTATCGTCGCGCGCGGCTTCCGCCTTGCGCAGCTCCACGCGCCGGATCTTGCCGGAGATGGTCTTCGGCAGCTCGCGGAACTCGATGCGGCGGATGCGTTTATAGGGCGACAGCCGCTCGCGCGCAAACGCGAAGATCTCGCGCGCCAGTTCGCGCGACGGTTCCACGCCCTGGCGCAGCGTGATGAAAGCCTTCGGCACCGACAGCCGCAGCGGGTCGGGGCTGGGCACGATGGCCGCTTCCAGCACCTGCGCGTGCTCGATCAGCACGCTCTCCAGCTCGAAGGGGCTGATGCGGTAATCCGAGGATTTGAACACGTCGTCGTTGCGGCCAACGTAGAAGTAGTAGCCGTCGGCGTCGATCGTAGCGGTGTCTCCGGTGTGGTAGAAGCCGGCGCGCATCACCTCGGCCGTCTTGTCCTCGTCGCCTTCGTAGCCCAGCATCAGCGCGATCGGCGCGGCATCGAGCCGGACGGCGATCTCGCCCTCTTGCGCCGGCGCGTCGTCGGCGTCGAGCAGTGCGATGCGGTAGCCGGGCAGCGGGCGGCCCATCGAGCCTGGCTTCACCAGCTGGCCCGGCGGGTTGCCGATCTGCGCCGTGGTCTCGGTCTGGCCGAAGCCGTCGCGGATGCGGATGCCCCAGGCACGTTCGACCTGTTCGATCACTTCCGGGTTCAGCGGCTCGCCCGCCCCCACCAGTTCGCGCAGCGGCGGCTGCCATTGGCGCAGTTCTTCCTTGATCAGCATGCGCCACACCGTGGGCGGCGCGCACAGCGAAGTCACGCCGCAGCGCTGCACGGTGTCCAGCGCGGCCTTGGCACTGAAGCGTTCGTAGTTGTAGATGAAGACCGTGGCGCCCGCGTTCCAGGGCGCGAAGAAGCAGCTCCAGGCATGCTTGGCCCAGCCGGGCGAGCTGATGTTCCAGTGCACGCCGCCCGGCTCCAGGCCGATCCAGTACATGGTCGACAGGTGGCCGGCCGGGTAGCTCTGGTGGCTGTGCAGCACCAGCTTCGGGCGCGCCGTGGTGCCCGAGGTGAAGTACAGCAGCAGCGGATCGCCCGCGCGGGTAACGCCCTTCGGCGCGAACACGCTCAGCACCTGGCGGCACTCCGAAAAGTCGCGCCAGCCGTCGATGCTGCCGCCCACCGCGCTGCGCGTGAAACTGCCGCTGATACCCTCGAACTTGTGGGCTTCCGACACCTGCGCGATCACGTGCTTTACCTGGCCGCGTTCCATGCGGTCCTGCAGGTCGGCGCTCGAGACCAGCATGGTGGTCGGCACCAGCACGGCGCCGAGCTTGATCCCGGCCAGCATGATCTCCCATAGCTCGACGCGGTTCGGCAGCATCAGCAGCACGCGGTCGCCGCGTTTCACGCCGCAGTCCTCCAGGTACTGCGCCACCTGGCTCGAGCGCGCGGCCATGTCGGCGTAGGAGATCTTCTGTTCGCTGCCGTCTTCCTCGACCACCCACAGCGCGGGCGTATGGTTGTCTTTCGCTTCCTGGTCGAAGAAGTCGAGCGCCCAGTTGAACTCGTCGAGCTGGGGCGGCTGGTAGCCGGCGTAGGCGGTGTCGTAGTCGAGGCGGTGCTGTTGCAGGAAATCGCGCGCCTGCGCGAAACGCTGGTACGGGGTCATGGTGTCTCCTGTGCGCTGGTGACGCGGGCCAGGCTTGGCCCGCGTTCGTGGTCTTTTTGGGAGCATTGTGCCACGGGTGGGCTGCACCGGGGCCACACCGTGTCCCTCTATTGCGGACCGCCCTGCGCCGCCATGCAGCTGAAGGAATACGGCGTCGTGCCCGGCCCCACCTTGCCGGTCCGCGAATCGAACCTGCCCCTGGTCACCAGGTAGCCCCGGTCGGCGCCGCGCATGCCCAGCACCATTTCCGGCGGGCCTTCCTCGACATCCTTGCCGAGCGTGGTGCCGGCGGCCGCCAGCGCTTCCGTGAAATCGTCGAGGCGGGCGTTGCAGATGTCGCCCTCGACCATCACGACGCCGAAGGCGCCGGCAATGTCGACATTCTGCAGGCAGGCCTTGCCGAGGGTGATGGGCCCGGCGATGCGGTGGCCGCGATCCTGGCTGAGCGCTTCCGCGGTGGCGTTGAACCAGTCGATCGCCGCCTTGCCTCCCGTGGCGCTGGGCAGGTCGCAGGACAGCAGGCGCAGCCGCTCCTGGTCAGGGCTGGCGGCGGCCACGCCGCAGGTGGCCGCCAGGACGCAGGCCAGCAGCGGCCGGGCGATCACATGGTGCATTCGGGGTCGCATCGTCGGCTTGCTCATGGTGTAGTGGGCGCGTTGGACCGGCCGGGGCCAGCGGGTGCGGTGTCGAGGCTGGCGCACACGCCGGGCGGCGCCGTTCGCCCGCCATCGGCCAGGTTCAGCACCCCACGGCCATCGCCCAGCGGAACCGGGACGAAGCGCGCGATCTCCGGCGATGCGTCGCCGGGCAGCGTGGCGCCGTACATGTTGCTGCCCATCGTGCACACGACACCGTCGCCGCGCAAGGCCAGGATGCTGGAATACGAAGACAGTGCGGCGATACCTTCCACGCCAGGCTGGGCGCGCACGCCGGCGCTGGAAGGATAGTCGCGCCGCCAGCTGGTGACCAGGCCCGCGCGCGTCAGCACGGCTGGGTCGCGGCCGCCGCCCAGCGCGACCGCGCCGTCGAGGGTGGCGACGCGGCGCGCGACAAAGGCGTCGGCTACGTTGTCAGGGTTGTCGTCCTTCGGTAAAGCCGGCTTGCCGTTCCAGCTGCTGCCCCAGGCCCACACGCTGCCGTCGGCGCGCAAGGCGAAGCTGCTGTCGGCAAACGCCGCGATGGCGACTGCGCCGGTAAAGAAAGGCCGCGGCTCGGGATTGCCGCACAGGCTGGCCGAGCGCGTGGGCTGGTAGGCGATGCCGCCGCCGGATGCGCCGCCCCAGCCGAGCACCACGCCGTCCTCGCGCAAGGCGACGCCGTGGAACTGGCCGAGCGCGATCGCCTTGATCCGCTCGAGACCGGCGATCTTCGTCGGGAAGGCGTTCGGTCCCCAGCAGTACACGCTGCCGTCGCGCGCGATGATGGCGCTGTGGGAGTCGCTTGCCGCGATGGCAAGCGCCGGCGGCAAGCCGGGAATGCGCAGCGGCCGGTCGACCCGCATGCGCTCGGCGCGGGCGATCTTTTCCCCGGTACAGGGATCTTTTCCGTGCCCGCCGCTGAGGACCGCGGCGATGGCGCAGGGGCCCAGCAGCGGCTGCAGCAGATACACCTGGCGCATCCGGTAGGGGCTGAACCCCCATTCCCAGACGCTGCCGTCGCGCGCGATGGCGCTGCTGTGGGTCCAGCCGGCGGCCACCGCGACGGCGGGCGGCAGGCCTTCCACCGGCTGGGGCAGGGTCGGCGCCACACGCCGGTTCAGCATCTGCAGCGTGCCGGCATCGGTGCCCCACCAGAACACGCGGCCATCGGCGCTCAGGCCCAGGTTGTGATAGCGGCCCGCGGATACGGCGGGCTGCGCCGCCGCCGGGACGCTGGCCAGGCAGGCGGCCAGGCAAGCGGCAACCGCGACGATCCGCCCCCTGCGCGACGCCGCTGCGTGATGGTTCATGCGGTTTCCTGTTTGCTCATCCGTTGTCATTCCGGCCATTGTGCCATGCGCCGGATGGCATGTGGACACGAGCGGGGCGCAACAGGACGCGATCATGCAGGCCGCATGGATTGCCGGCCGCCTGGGCCGGCGCCGGCGTCTATTGCGGACGCCGCAGCGGCACGGCGAATTCGCCTTCCGGCTGCATCATGTCGATCACGCGGCAGTCGCCGCACATCTTCAGGCGTTCCAAATTACCGGCAAACGCACTGTGCTGCGCCAGGCGCGACAGCATGTTCTCGACCATGTGCAGCGTGCCGAAGGGTTTGCTGCAGCGGATGCAGTGGAAAGGCTGGGACTCGTTCAGGATGACGGTCTTGCGGCGCGCCTCGCCGAAGGTCATGCGCGGCACCAGGGCGATCGCGTCTTCCGGACAGGTGCTGGCACACAGGCCGCACTGCACGCAGTTCTGCTCGACGAAGCGCAGTTGCGGCTTGTCCGGCGTGTCCATCACGGCCGACGACGGGCAGGCGCCGACACAGGCCATGCACAGGCTGCACTTCTGCGTATCGACCGCGATGGCGCCGAAGGGCGCGCCGGTCGGCAGCGCCACGTCCACCGGCTGCTGCGGCGCGTGGCGGTGCAGGTGGTCGAGCGCGTAGTCGAGGGTGTTGCGTTTTTCAGCAGCCAGGTTGAAGCTGGCGCGCTGCGCAGGCGCTTCGCCGCGCGGCGCAAGCCCGAGGGCGACGCCGAGTTCGTCCGGGGTGCTGGCGCGCAGCAGCTGGAAATGCGGGCCGGCGTAGCCCAGGCCGTCGAGCACCGTGTGTGCGATGCCCATCTGGTGGTCCAGCGCCGCGGCGTACTGCGGCGCTTCCTCGCCGGTCATCAAGACCGTCACGCCGGCCGCGCCATAGGCCAGGGCCGAGAACCAGACGTCGACGCCGGTGGACGCCGTGTGGTGCAGGGCCAGCGGTATCACGCGGCCGGGCACCCCATCTTCGGCCTGCATCGCCTCGATCAGCGGCGTGCCGCCTTCGCTGTGCAGCAGCAGCACCGGGTCCTGGCCGCCGGCCTCGAAATAGGCGTTCAGGGCGGCCTTGATGCGGCTGCCGGTGTGCGCGGCCGAGGGGAAGTTGTAGCTGATGGCGCCGGTCGGGCAGACAGTTGAACAGGCGCCGCAGCCGGCGCACAGGTAGGGATTGACGCGGATCTTGTCGCCGGCGCCGGCAATCGCCTGGGCCGAGCAAATCTGGATGCAGGCGTTGCAGCCGGCCTGGCCGTTGCGGCTGTGAGCGCAGATGCGCTCCTTGTAGCTGAAGTATTTCGGCTTGTCGAAGTCGCCGATCATTTCCATCATCTCGGCTGCGGCGCTGCGGCGCGCGGCTTCGTCCCCGCCGGGCGCGTAGTAGCCGTGCGGCGGCTGGTGGCTGGCGATCAGCGGGCTGGCGCAGAGATCGAGCACGAGGTCGAACTTGCCCTGCTGCGGCGCCTGGCCGGCGGCCTGCCAGCGCGCCTCGAAGGCGCCGAGCCAGCCGGCGACGGCCACGGCGCGCGCCGCGAACACAGGGTAGCCGCGTGCGACCTCGCCGTCACCATCGAGCAGCAGCACCGTCACCGACAGTGCGCCGGCCAGGTGGTCGGCCCAGGGCAAGGCATCGGCGGTGCTGCCGACCACCAGGGTGCGGCCGTTCGAGCGGTAGCTGACCGAGGCGGCGGCTTCGACCGGGCCGATGGCGTCTGCCGCGAGGATGGCGGCGGTCTTGGCGAGGGCATTGCGGCGGTCCTGCAGCGGATCGCCGGCCTGCCCTTCTAGGAATCGGATGTTCATGCTTGTCCTTGCAGGGGTTGTCTTGGCATGGCTGCTTGCGTGGGCGCGGGCGGCGGGGTGTCCGCCGTGGCGCCTTCGTTATCGTTGTCGTTGTCGTTACGTTGATCGGACACATTATCCGCATCCGCCGCCGCTGCGCCCACACTGCTGGCGTGGGCGTCGGTGTCCAGCGCCACCGCGGCGCTGGCGCCGTCAGCGAGCGCCGCCGCCGCTTCGGCCTCTTCCTTCACGCGGTCTGGATGGCGCAGCGCGCTGCGCGCATGGTCGAGCGCGGCGAGCATGGCTGCCGACACCGGGCTCGGCTTGTTGTAGTCGTCCATGTACATGTCGAGGCCATCCATCACGTGGAAGTGCGGATCGGCGAACAGCTTTTTCAGGGCCAGGCGCTGGACCGACTTGTCGACATCCTTGGCGACAAAGCTGGAGAAATCGGCGTCCGGCGTGAGGCGGGCGGCGTCGGCGAGCGTGGGGGGCGGCTTGTCGGCCACCGCGTCGGCCTGCAGCGGCGCGGCGGGCGCAGTGGCGATCGGTGCGATCGGCGCGGCAGGAACCGGGGCCGGCGCCTCCGCCACCTCGCCGGTCGCCTTCAGGCGCGACCAGCGTTTCAGGAATCCTTCCTCAAGCATCGCGGCTCCTGGTGCTGCTAGCCGTGCTGGCGCCCGCGGCGCGGCTTCGGCTGGTAGTGCTCGCGCAGGTAGCCGGCCAGCCAGGCGTAGATCTCGGCCGGCATGGTCACGCCGTCGGCGTCTTCGCCGGAATCGAACATGCGCGTGCCTTCCACATAGCTGACCGAGGCGCGCACCGGCATGGCGCGGCCCTCTTCCATGCGCCACAGCACGAACACTTTCGATTCGGGCGCCATCGCATTTTCGTAGTAGCCCTCGTGCTCGTCGGTGTAGAGCTCGAGCTCCAGGCCCGACACCAGGTAATAGTCGCGCTCCGGGCTTTCGCTGAGCACCTGCAGCGGCGGCAGGTCGCCGCGGTTCGGGACCACGCCGACGGCCGACCAGGCATCGTCGGCCCAGATATGCTGGACGGCGCGGCGCTGCATGATCACCGCGATCGGCATGCTGGCTTTTTTCATCGGTTCTTCACCGCGTCCGAGTTGCCGCGGTCCACGGCCGGCGACGCGCCTTGCGGCACCGATTGCGTCGGGCGCGTCTTGACGTCCTTGCTCGGCGCGGCCGTGCCCAGCTTTTCGCTTTTCACCGGAACATTCGCGGACTGAATGGCCTGCGGGCTGAGCGGCGCCGCGCCGGTGGCCGGGGCGGCGGCCGCGGTGCCCGGGGCCGCGCCGGCCGGCGCCGGTGCGGGAATGCCGGCATTCGCTGGCGTTAGCGCCGACGCGCCCACGCCGGGCGCGGGGGCCTGGGCGATGGCGGTCGGGGGATTGAGCTTCCAGCCATGGCTGGCCGCCTGGGCGCGCCAGCGGGTGCTGACTGCATCCATCGATGCGGCAAGCTGCTCCTTTTCCTTGGCCGCCTTGGCATCGGCCTCGGCCTTCTTGGCGGCGGCGGCCTGGGCCTGTTCGGGCGTCAGCTGCGGCTTGGGCAGTGCGGCCCAGGCGCCCTGGCCCAGCACCAGGCAAGCCGCCAGCGCGGCAATTTTCGGGATGGATGTCATTGCTTGCCCTCCAGCTGTTTCGGCGCCGGCCCCTGGGCTGCGGCATTGCTGGCCGGCGTCTTGTTCAGGTCTTGCGCCGTCGGTCCGGTGGTGCCGCCGTTTTCGCCCGATGGCGTTTGCGTGCCGCCCATCTTGCCCGACGGGTCGGTGACGCCGGTATTCGGCCCCTGCCCGGTTTCGCGCGTGGTGCCGCCCATCTCAGCGCCCGCGTTATTCCCGCCGGCGCCGCCGGCGATGCCCGGGGTACCGCCGGCATAGGTGGCGTCGGTCACCGGCTTGGCGCTGCGGGCGATGACTTCGCCGCTGGTGCCGCCGCCGGACGTCACTTCGCCGGGGAACTTGGTCTGGATGACGCCCTTGCTGGCCGGCGCCGTGCCGCGTTCGCAGCCGGCCAGCAGCAGGGCCGCCAGCAGCGCGGGAAGGATTACAGTCGTTCGTTTCATCGCGTCCTCGATGTGGGGGCTCAATGTGCGGGGCCTGTGCGCGGCGACGACGGCGCCGGCGCCGGTGCATGCGGCGGGGTCGAAGGCGGGATCGGCGGCGGCGCACCGCGTGGCGCGATGCCCTGCTTGGCCTGTTCGTACCAGAGCGCGTGGTGGGCCTTGGCCCAGTTTTCGTCGACGGTGCCGTGGCGCATGGCCTCGTAGGCGCCCGGCGTACCCCAGGTGCCGATGTAGATGTGGCCCATGGCGGCCACGATGTACAGGGTGGCGCCGATCACGTGCAGGTAGTTCGCCACCTGCAGCACGTAGCGGGTCTGGCCGAAATTCACGAAATTCAGGACCAGGCCGGTGATCGACATCACCAGGCCGAGCGCGGTCACGCCCAGCCAGAACCAGGTCTTTTCGCCGGCGTTGAAATAAGGCGCCGGCACGTGCTTGTGGTTCAGCAGCCCGCCGCCCTGCTTCACCCATTGCCAGTCGATGCGCTGGAAGAAGTTACGGCGCAGGAAGGTGAAGAACATCAGCACCGAGCACAGGATGAACAGCGGCCCGGCGAAGTTATGCAGGTATTTCGAGATCCACGCGAACCAGGAAAACACGTCGTGCCCCATCCACGGCAGCATGATCTTCTTGCCGAACATGATGATCAGGCCGGTCACCGCGAGCAGGATGAAGCTGATCGCCGTGGCCCAGTGGATTTGCCGGTCCCATCGCGAGAAGCGCTGCAGCTTGCGTCCGGAGCGCGGTTCCTCGCGTGCCGGCCCGACCGTGTTGTAGAACAGGACGATCAAGAGCGGCACCACCAGCAGCAAGGTGCCGGCGATCATGGCGATCGGGCCGTTGCGCAGGTGGCGCCAGGTGTTGCCGCCGCGCTGGACGATGACGTTCGCCTCGGTGCTGCCGTACTGGCCCAGGTAGTGGCGGTCCATGTGCACGCGGCCCGATTGCGAGGAGCCCAGTCCCGGCGCGGGCGCCTGGGTGTCGCCCTCGACCTGGAGCATGGTCTGCTCCTCGGCATAGGCCGGCTGGGCGCGGTCGTTCGGCACCGCCGCCCAGCTGGTGGACAGCATGAATGCCGCGCACAAGGCCAGCAGCAGGGCCAGCACGGTGCGCAAGGAAAACGGCGTCGCTCGCATGATGGCTCCTCAGGGATTGGCCCGGTTGTACTCGTTCTGCTTCTGGTTGCGGTTCTGGATCGCCGCCGACCAGGCCAGGCGGTCGTTATGGAAATGGGTTTGCGGATGGCGGTTGTCGGTCTTGCCGGCATACTCGCCGCGGATCCATTCCGGATGCTGGTCGACTTCCAGGCAGCCGGTCAGCAGCAGCGGCAAGGCCAGGATCAGGTAAATGGGCTTTTTCATTGCGGGAACCTCCCGCCGCCGTTCTGGGCGTCGCCGATGTCCTGGTTCACGCGCGGCATGTCGCCCTTCACCTGCACTTCGCCGCCGCGCTTCGGACGGCCGTAGGCGATCTTCCAGCCCCACAGCTCCGGGCCGTAGCCGCGGGTTTCCACGCGCTGGCGGTAGATGTCGGCCACCAGGTTGGCTTCGCCGGCCAGCAGCGCCTTGGTGCCGCACATCTCGGCGCAGGCCGGCAGCTTGCCTTCGGCGATGCGGTTGCGGCCGTATTTCTTGAACTCGGCTTCCGAGGTGTCCGGTTCCGGGCCGCCGGCGCAGAAGGTGCACTTGTCCATCTTGCCGCGGTGGTTGAACAGGCCGGTCTCGCCGAACTGCGGCGCGCCGAAGGGGCAGGCGTAATAGCAGTAGCCGCAGCCGATGCACTGGTCCTTGCTGTGCAGGACGATGCCGTCCTCGGTGTGGTAGATGCAGTTGGTCGGGCACACGGCCAGGCAAGGCGCGTCGGTGCAGTGCATGCAGGCGATCGACACCGAGCGCTCGCCGGGCACGCCGTCGTTGATGGTGACGACGCGGCGCCGGTTCACGCCCCAGGGCGTTTCGTGTTCGTTCTTGCAGGCGGTAACGCAGCCGTTGCAGTCGATGCAACGCTCGGTATCGCAAATAAATTTCATCCTCGCGGCCATCGGAGCCTCCTTATATTCTTTACGCCCGCACCACGCGGCACATCGATACCTTGGTTTCCTGCATCATCGTCACGGCGTCGTAGCCGTAGGTCCAGCCGGTGTTCACGGCCTCGCCGCGCACGGTCGGCGCGCCATCTTCGGGATAATGCTTTTCCAGGTCCTCGCCCATCCACCAGCCGCCGAAGTGGAAAGGCATCCACACCAGGCCGATCGGCACGCGCTCGGTGACCATCGCCATCATCTTCAGGCGGGCGCCGGTCGGGGTCTCGACCCAGACGAATTCGCCGACCTTGGCGCCGATCTGCACCGCGTCGTGCGGGTTGATCTCGACGAACATGTTTTGCTGCAGCTCGGCCAGCCAGGGGTTCGAGCGGGTTTCCTCGCCGCCGCCTTCATACTCCACTAAACGCCCCGAAGTCATGATCAGCGGGAAGTCCTTGCTGAAGTCCATCTGCTGGACCGACTTGTACAGCGTCGGCAGGCGCAGGAAGTTCGCCTTGTCATCGTACGTGGGGTACTTGGCCACCAGATCACGGCGCGGCGACAGCAGCGGCTCGCGGTGGGTCGGGATCGGATCGGGGAAGTTCCAGACATTCGCCCGGGCGCGGGCATTCCCGAACGGCGCACAGCCGTGGGAAATGACCACGCGGATGATGCCGCCGGAAAGGTCGGTCTTCCAGTTCTTGCCTTCGGCCAGGGCCTGCTCGGCCGGCGTGAGTTCGTTCCACCAGCCCAGCTTTTTCAGGAACACGTGGTCGAATTCCGGGTAGCCGGTGTCGAGCTGGCTGTCCTTGTTCGTCGAGCCATCGGCCGCCAGCAGGCTCTCGCCGTTGTGCTCGACGCCCCAGTTGGCGCGGAACGGCAGGCCGCCCTCGGCCACGCTCTTGCTCAGGTCGTACAGGATGGGGGTGCCCGGGTGCTTCATTTCCGGCGTACCCCAGCACGGCCAGGGCAAGCCGTAGTAGTCGCCCTTGCAAGGGCCGTGGTCGGCGCGCAGGGTGGTCGGGTTGAAGGTGTGCTTGTTCTCCATGTGGAGCTTCAGGCGCTCCGGCGACGCACCCGTGTAGCCGATGGTCCAGCAGGAACGGTTGATCTCGCGCAGGATGTCTTCGATGACCGGCTCGTTCTGCACCACCTTGATGTTCTTGCAGAGTTCGTTATGGAAGCCGAGCTTCTTGGCGAACAAATACATGATCTCGTGGTCGGTCTTGCACTCGAACAGCGGCATGATGACGCGCTCGCGCCACTGGATGCTGCGGTTCGAGGCCGTACAGGAGCCATGGGTCTCGAATTGCGAGGCGGCCGGCAGCAAGTACACGCCATCGGTGCGGCCGTGCATCGAGGCCGTCATGCTCGGGTAAGGGTCGACCACCACCAGCATGTCGAGCTTTTGCATCGCCGCCTTCATGTCGGGCAGGCGGGTCTGGCTGTTCGGGGCGTGGCCCCAGTAGAACACGGCACGCAAATTGCTCGGCTGGTCGACGTACTGGTTTTGCTCGTTCACCGCATCGAACCAGCGCGACACCGTGATGCCGGGCTTTTCCATCAGTTCCTTGGAACCGAAGCGCGACTTGATCCACTCGTAGTCGACGCCCCAGACGTTCGAGAAGTGCTTCCAGGCGCCTTCGGCCAGGCCGTAGTAGCCGGGCAGCGAGTCGCCGTTCGGGCCGACGTCGGTGGCGCCCTGCACGTTGTCGTGGCCGCGGTAGATGTTGGCGCCGCCGCCGGGCTTGCCGATATTGCCCAGCGCCAGCTGCAGGATCGACAGCGCGCGCACGTTGGCGGTGCCCACGTGGTGCTGGGTGATACCCATGCACCAGACCACCGACGACGGCCGGTTCTTGGCCAGCATTTCGGCCGCCATGCGCACCGAGGCTTCGGGCACGCCGGTGATGTCGGACACTTTATCGGGGGTCCATTTCGCCACTTCCTTGCGCACGTCGTCCATGCCGTAGGTGCGGGCGGCGATGAATTCCTTGTCTTCCCAGCCGTTGTTGAAGATGTGCCAGAGGATGCCCCAGACCAGCGGGATATCCGTGCCCGGGCGCACGCGCACGTAATGGTGGGCGAAGCGCGCCGTGCGCGTGAAGCGCGGGTCGATGACGATCATCTTCGCGCCGAGTTCCTTGGCGTGCAGGAAGTGCAGCATCGAGATCGGGTGGGCCTCGGCCGGGTTCGAGCCGATGAACATCACGGCCTTGCTGTAGTGCAGGTCGTTGAAGGAGTTCGTCATGGCGCCGTAGCCGAAGGTCTGGGCCACGCCGGCGACCGTGGTCGAGTGGCAGATGCGCGCCTGGTGGTCGCAGTTGTTCGAGCCCCAGAACGAGACGAACTTGCGCAGCAAATAGGCCTGCTCGTTGTTGTGCTTCGAGCTGCCGATGACCATCAGGGCGTCGGGCCCCGATTTCTGGCGCAGCTCGATCATCTTGTCGCCGATCTCGTTGATCGCCTGGTCCCAGGAGATGCGGGTGTACTTGCCGTTCACCAGCTTCATCGGGTAGCGCAGGCGGTGCTCGCCGAAGCCGTGCTCGCGCACCGAGGCGCCCTTGGCGCAGTGGGCGCCCA
>Ga0308160_10005561_pt1 | contig 13093 bp, 11 predicted proteins | sample PhyFR1_FD_201036 | JGI IMG/M metagenome (GOLD analysis project Ga0308160, IMG submission 201036) | Phyllosphere microbial communities from UC Gill Tract Community Farm, Albany, California, United States - DLSLF.R1 | ecosystem: Host-associated > Plants > Phyllosphere > Unclassified | place: USA... | reverse complement strand
TGTGATGTTGTCGCTACCTTCATCGGGTGCGTGAGCAGGGGATTGGTTAACTTTGGTATTGCCTAAAGCCGCCGCCGATTGAGTGTTTTCGGCAGCAGCGATGGGGTCAACTGCGTTTAAATAGGTTAGCAGCTTGGAACAGCCCGAAGGAACTGATCAACATTTCAATGCCGACAATTGTCGTCACCAGGGTGACTGAAGCTATTGGCCCCGAACCGACCAGCATCCAGGCGATGATCAAATCTAGTACGCCAATCACAAACAGCAGCCAGTTACTGGGTAGCCCACGGCGGGTGTAACCCGCCACCAAGCGCGCAATGCCACCGAGCGTAAATAGTACGGCGAGGTAGACCGCCAGCACCAGAATACCGGCCATTGGGCTGGTGATGAATACGTAACCGATAATCAGGTAAGCCAGGCCCAATAGAATGCCGCCGATCATCGGCCAAGTGTTTTGCGCCCGGTTGGCGATCATGCCGATAATCAGTGCTATGCCACTCAGTATCAGCAGGATGCCGATGGCGATGCTCAGTGTTGCGCCGGAGGCAAAGGGGGTAACCAAACACAGGATGCCGCCCACCAGCAGCAAGAAAGCGATGATCAGCAGTAGGGTACGCTGCTTTTTGAGGATTTCTGCACTCAGTAAGGGTAAATTATTACGGTCTAGATTTAGCATGGCATTACTCCATTTCGTCTTTTGTCGTGTGGTAAATTGATGAATCATCACCTAGTTAGCATAGACTCTCTGAAGTTTTTTGATGGGCTCTGCTCAAATGTTACTCTTGTCCACCGACTGGCGCGGGTCAAACCCCTGAAAAGATAACTGAGGACAGAATTTGAGCACAGGAAGCAAACTTGCGTGGTGGCACCGTGCTGTGATGTGTTTGGCATTGGGCCTACTGCTGACCGGGTGTTCCGGTAAGAGCCGTTTCAGCCGCGATTACGACAAATTGCCGAAGGGCAGCTACAGCGGCAAATCCTATACCGTTAAACGGGGCGATACGCTGTATTACATCGCTTGGATCACTGACAACGAAGTCAGTGATCTGGCCAGAATCAACAAAATACCTGCGCCCTACAATCTGGATGTGGGGCAAAAGTTGCGCCTGAGTGGCGGTGTGACAAGCAAAACGGCAACAAATCGCCGCAAAAATAGCACTTCCGGTACGCTGCTGGCTAAATTGCCGTCGCCGGGTGCCTCTCGTTGCTGGCGTTGGCCAACCAATGGCAAAGTGGTGCAGAACTACTCCAGTGCAGATGGCGGTAACAAGGGCATTGATATTGCTGGAGTACGTGGTCAGCCTATTTACACCGCCGCCAAGGGTAAGGTGGTGTATGTCGGTAACCAACTGCGTGGCTATGGCAACCTGATCATGATTAAGCACGGCGAGGATTTTATCACCGCCTATGCCCATAACGACACCACAGTGGTACGCAATGGTCAGGATGTGAAGGCAGGGCAGAAGATTGGCCCTATGGGTAGCAGTGGGACTCATTCGGTGTTCTTGCATTTCCAAATCCGCTATCGTGCTACCGCACTCGATCCGCAGAGTTATCTGCCACCACGCGGTTCCCCGCCATCCTGTTAAATGCCGTACAGCCATATTATGGTCAACAGCCATGAGCCACTGTGCGGCCATTGACAACTATGGCAGGATCAAGTTGAAGTTAAATGGCCTGAACCCAGTGAGTACAGCACTCAGGCCATGAGTGCTTAATTTCCGCTGTCTAACTTTTGTAGTCACTACATTATTGTGGCCACTTCATTTCGCCTTTCAATACTTTCGCGCTTATTTCCAGGCTTGGCTTATCCTTCAGTTTTGGATAGCGTTTTTCCATTGCTGTGGTCAATGCGGCGGCACCCTTCGTCCTCGGCAGCTCGGCCTCCAGCGTGGTGAGGTATTTTTGCGTGAAGTTAACTGATTTCAACGTCAGGGCTGCACCCGGCAGGAAGTGACCCGGTATAACGACACGGGGGTTCAATGTCTTGATGTCCCGTAGCTGGTGCCGCCAGTACTCGCGGGAAATCACCGTCTGGTTATCGGCAACCCATGGATGAATGTTGTCGCCCGCTACCGCCACACCGCCCACAACCGCTTTCAGTGCTGGGACCCACACGAAGGTGCGATCAGGCGTTGGGCCAAACAGACCTCTCACTTCCACTGTCTGGCTGTCAATGGTAAAGCTGTCGCCATGCAACGGTTCTGGTATCACCAGCAATTTTGGCGCGTTGTCTTTAAGGATTGGCCCCCAGTAGGCCAGTTTGCCGTCTTTAGTGGCGTTGATGTCTTTAATGGTACTCGGAGAAGCGATAATTTTCGCGTCCGGGAAAGCGGCTTTAATCACGTCCAAACCGAAGTAGAAATCCGGGTCGGAATGGCTGATGTAAACCGTAGTCAGTTTTTTTCCGGTGGCTTTGATCTTTTTCACCAGTTCTTCGGCATCATCGCGCTGGAACTGGGCGTCAATCAACGCCACCTCGTGTTTGCCGCTGATAATTTCGGAAGAAACTGGGAATATGCTTTTTTCGCCAGGGTTAAACACCTCCATACTTAGGGCATGGGCCTCTACATCGCAAGCGTTCAGGGCGGTAAAGCCGGTGAAGAGCAGGGTCAGCAATAGTTTCTTAAACATATCTAAAGTTCCTTATGAGTATCAGTTAATGCTTAATGATTTTAGAACGTTAGACTGCATACAGTGATAAAAAAACCGGATAATGAGCAATTATTCATTGCATGAATCGAACGAATCATGGATCACATTACCGCCGCTAAATTTTTTATCACCATCGTGGTCGGGGCAGCCTAATTGCTGTTGCAAAGACGCTGGAGATTCACCCACTAACTTGTATAGATGGAGCAATAGGTGCGCGTTTATTGCATCGCACTACTTCGTAATCTCAGCTCACAGATGCCGGGGAACACACGTTGGAACGTTGCCGCCAAATGCTGGTACTGGCGGAAGATATCGCATTGGTGGGGGGATGACCAGCGTGCTGCTGGCGGTAGCGGCCATCGTCCAGTGACCTTCAGCCGCTCCAAACGTCCGGTCAGCGGCTGATAAACGCCGTCAGACGGGCGGGCAACCTCTCTGCCTGTTGGTGTAAATGTTCAATAAATGCCGTGACCAGGGTTGATGAGGGGCGATGCCGTGGACGGATGAGGCTGACGGTAAAGGGTACATCGATGCTGAATGGTCGCAGGTGCACGCCGCTGCTGGCGTAGTCGAGCGCCGTCAACGGATTGATAATCGATAGTCCAACCCCAGCTTTTACCATCGCGCAGACTGATGCAGCGTTATGGGTTTCCATTATCAGGCGGCGATCGACCCCTTGCTCATTAAACAACGTATCGAGTAACTGACGGTAACTGTCGGCGCTTGACAGGCTGATATAGTTCTGGCCGGCAAAATCCTGTGGTGTCAGCATCTCTCTGGCCAACAGTGGATGCCCGGCAGGCAGTACGCACACCTCGTTCAATGTCATTAACGTCATCCGCTCGGTGCCAGCTGGGGTCAGCCTATTTTCCGTTAACCCCAAATCATAACGCTGAGCCGACAGCCACTCTTCCAGCAGTGGCGACTCTTGCGGAATAATGCTGAAGCTGACTTCTGGATAACGCTCAATAAAGGGTTTGCACACGGCTGGCAGCAGCGATTGGCAGAATACCGGTAGGCAGGTTATCGAGAGTTGTGCTTGTTGAAACTGCCGGATGCTGGCGGCGGCATTGACGATGCGATCGAGACCGTAATAGGAGCGCTGCACCTCTTCAAACAGCCGCAGCCCTTCCATTGTGGGAGACAATCGACCGCGCACCCGAGCGAATAGCTGTAGCTGCATCCGTTTTTCAAAGTGTGCCAGCTCGCGGCTGACGGTAGGCTGCGAGGTGTGCAGCAGCATTGCCGCCTCGGTCAGGTTGCCGGTGGTCATCACCGCTCGGAAAATTTCAATTTGGCGTAGGGTTATCGCGTGCATAGGGCCATTCGGTAATGGAGAAAGCCATATCATAAATGAATAGACTTCAGCTAAATAGATATTTTCCGGCTGGTAAAAAGTGCGGCATTATAGCCGCCTAGTCACCACCTACGCTTTGGGAACACCACCATGCCTTGCCCGTTAAATGACAACAGTACAGCCCTGAACGCCGCCAACCTGCTGGCTTTACCGCCGCGTTTTGGTTGCCCGGTCTGGGCCTATGATGCGGATATCATCCGCCAACGCATCGCTCAGTTGCGTCATTTTGACGTGATTCGCTTTGCTCAGAAAGCATGTTCGAACATCCATATTTTGCGCCTGATGCGTGAACAGGGCGTGAAGGTGGACTCGGTATCGCTAGGGGAAATTGAACGTGCGTTGCAGGCTGGTTTTCAACCGGGCGGTGCATCGTGTGAGATGGTTTTTACTGCCGATGTGCTGGATCAGGCTACGTTGGTGCGCGTCAGTGAGTTGAACATCCCGGTAAACGCTGGCTCCAGTGATATGCTGGATCAGCTTGGTCCGGTTTCCGCTGGGCATCCGGTGTGGTTGCGTATCAACCCAGGCTTTGGTCACGGACACAGCCAGAAAACCAATACCGGCGGTGAAAACAGTAAGCACGGCATTTGGTATGCCGATTTGCCGCAAGCGGTGGCAAAAATCCAACACTATGGCATGAAATTGATCGGCGTGCATATGCACATCGGTTCAGGCGTTGATTATCAGCATCTGGAGCGCGTCTGTGATGCAATGGTGCAACAAGTGATCGCACTCGGTCAGGATATCAGTGCCATTTCTGCTGGGGGAGGATTGTCGATTCCTTACCAGTATGGAAAAGAAGCGATTGATACTGAACACTATTTTGGCTTGTGGAACAGCGCCCGCGAGCGTATTGCTGCCCATCTGGGCCATCCGGTGCATCTGGAAATTGAGCCGGGGCGTTTTCTGATGGCTGAGGCCGGGGTGCTGGTGGCTGAGGTGCGCGCGGTGAAGGACATGGGTAGCCGACACTTTGTGCTGGTGGACGCCGGGTTTAACGATTTGATGCGCCCGGCGATGTATGGCAGTTATCACCATATCTCCCTGCTGCCAGCAGATGGCCGGGAGTTGGCACAGCAACCGCTGCGCGAAACGGTGATCGCTGGCCCGCTGTGCGAATCCGGGGATGTATTTACCCAGCAGGCAGGGGGCGGCGTGGAAACCCGCTCACTGCCGCCGGTGAAAGTGGGCGATTATCTGGTGTTTCATGACACCGGGGCATACGGCGCATCGATGTCCTCCAACTACAACAGCCGACCGCTGCTGCCGGAAGTGCTGTTCGAGAACGGGGTGCCGTGCCTGATCCGCCGCCGCCAGACCATCGAAGAATTGATCGCGCTGGAACAGGTTTGACCGCTGTAACGATAGAGGGAATGATCAGGCTTGGCAATGTGCTATACCGCTGGTTACACTTTGTGGCTTAACGTTGCGATTGCCTGCTGGAAGGTTTTCACCGTGACGCGATAAATTGTGCATCCCAAAGGTTATTTTTTGGTGAGTTTCAGCGCCTTGCATGTTGAACCCAAATTCATTACACCAGCCTACGTCGATGCGTAGGTTTTTTTTTGCCTCCTGGAATTGGGCATCGCCGATAATGCCCGCCATCGTTGCTGAATGTCGTGGTGGCGGCGGCATTGTGGCCGCGGCCGTGCGGTTGTCACGCTAAAGACCGTCTGGCATTGCATGCTGACTGGTGACGGAGTGGTGATTTTTTGTACTGAAAATCACGGTGCTTAACGTCCATGTGCTGTTAACGATCATTGGCACGCTGGGCAGTTTCTTCGTGGTGCCACTGAACGCGCTGTTACAGGAATGCCGCAAACGTTTGGTCGGTGCTGGTAATGCCATTGTGGTACAGAATTTGGGCAAAAACGCTGCCATGCTGCTGGGGCTGGAGCTGTACTCGCTGGTGGTGAAGTGGAACGTGCCGTTGGTGGGCGTTTGGGCGGTTTTGGCGTGGTGTATGCGCGGGCTATCACTGCGCTTTGGCTGTCGCAACGCCATGCGCAGTAATGAAATAAAGCACATCCCGTATCGTTAAGGTGCCGGAATGGTGAAACGGGTGTGAATTTCCTCAAGCGCTTGCAGCACGTCCTCACCCAACACGACATTGTAACTGTCGATGTTGGTTTTCAACTGTTCCAGTGTGGTGGCACCCAGCAGGGTGCTGGCGACGAATGGCTGCTGGCGTACAAATGCTAATGCCATCTGCGAAGGGTCTAGCCCGTGCTTTTTAGCCAGCGTCACATACTCACCAATCGCTAGCTGGGCTTGCTGCCCGGAATAGCGGTTGAAACGGCTAAACAGCGTATTGCGCGCACCAACTGGTTGGGCACCGTTGAGGTATTTGCCACTCAGAGTACCGAACGCCAGGCTGGAATAGGCCAGCAGTTCGACCCCCTCATGTTGGCTGATCTCTGACAGACCGATTTCAACGCTGCGGTTTAATAGGCTGTAAGGGTTCTGAATCGAGATGATGCGCGGCAATTCGTGCTTCTCTGCCAGTTGCAGATAACGCATCACCCCCCACGGCGTCTCGTTGGAAACCCCAATATAACGGATTTTACCCGCGCGTACCTGCTCAGTCAGTGCTTCCAAGGTTTCCAACAGTGTGACCGCTGCTTTCTTATTGCTGTACTGATAATTGAGTTTGCCAAAGCAGTTAGTAGAGCGCTGTGGCCAGTGAAGCTGGTACAAGTCGAGATAATCGGTGTTCAACCGCTGCAAGCTGGCGTCCAGTGCGGCGCGGATATTTTTGTGATCCAGCGCTTGCTGCGGACGGATGCTGCTGTCGTTGCCGCGCACTGGCCCGGAGACTTTACTGGCCAGCACAATTTTCTCGCGGTTACCGCGTGCCTTGATCCAACGGCCAATATAGTGCTCAGTCAGCCCCTGGGTTTCTGGACGGGGTGGCACCGGGTACATCTCGGCGGTATCTATCAGGTTGATGCCTGCGGCTAGTGCATAGTCCAACTGTGCATGGGCATCGGCTTGCGTGTTTTGTTCGCCAAAAGTCATGGTGCCTAGTCCCAGCACACTCACTTCCAACGAACTATGGGGAATACGGTGGTATTGCATTAACAGTCTTCCTTTTCTGGTTAGCGCTTATGGTTTATTCAGTAAGGTGAAACAGGAGCCAGGTATCAGGTGACGACGAAAGATCCACTATAATCAAGGCCGAGATAGTGGGAAAAGCGGATCCAGTGCGGCGTGGCTCCTATAAGGGGATCTCATTTAGAAACGCCGCCCTTTTTACTGCGCATTAAGTTGAGTGTCTCGACCGCCATCGAGAAGAACATGGCGAAGTAAATATAACCTTTTGGCACATGCACCTGGAAGCTTTCCAGCATTAGGGTAAACCCCACCAGGATCAAAAACGCCAGCGCCAACACTTTCACCGATGGATGGTGGTTAACAAACTCGCCGATTGGCCGGGCGGCATACATCATCACGCCAACGGCGGACACCACCGCTGCCATCATGATAAACAAGTGATCGGATAGCCCCACTGCGGTGATCACCGAGTCCAGGCTAAAAATGATGTCCAATAGCATGATTTGCATGATCGCGCCGAAGAAGCTGTGCACCTGAGTATGCTGCTCTTCTCGCGGACCCTCGATAGTTTCGTGGATCTCTTTGCTGGCTTTCCAAATCAGGAACAGCCCGCCCAACAGCAGGATCAGATCGCGGGCGGAAACGCTATGAGCCATGATGCTGAACAGCGGATGCGTCAGGCGGATCACCCAAGTGATGGAACCAAGCAACGCCAAACGCATCAGCATGGCAGCGGCTAGGCCCAGACGGCGTGCTTTGTTCTGCTGGGTTTTCGGCAGCTTGGCCACCACCAGGGAAAGGAAAATAATGTTATCAATACCCAATATGATCTCAAGAATGGTCAACGTACCTAAGGCTAACCAAGCATTGGGATCTACAATCCATTCGAACATCGCCCTACATACCTTAATAAATACAAGAGAGTAATTGTACGCGTTTATTCTAGTACCGACAGGGCTTGCTAAACGCGTGCTAAACAAAGAAATTTAAATTAAGAAATATCTTGCTAACAGGGCACCGGTGAAATTCTTTTTGAGATAGAAGCCGCGTGGCAACGTCAAAATTGGCTGCCCCTGTTCACCGATGGCCTCAGTTAACGCCTTGCCGTTGGCCGCCTTGGGGCGTAGCTGAAGTACTGCGCCGTGACGGGCGGTGATGCGTTCCACATGACCCAGAACGATCAGATCCATCAGTTCTTCCCAATCGCGGCGCAGCATCTCTTCCTCTGCGGCGTTTGGACTCCACAGCAGCGGCGAGCCGATGCGCCGATGTGTCAGCGGGATTTGCCGCTCGCCTTCCACCGGTATCCACAGCACCCTAGCCATCTTATGGCGAACATGGCTACTGGCCCAGGTGACACCGCTATTGCCAGTGAGTGGTGCCACGCAGACGAAGGTGGTTTCTAACGGTTTGCCAGCGGCGTCGATCGGAATGGTTTTCAGCTCGATGCCCAATTCAGGAAAATCTTGTTCAGGCTTGCTGCCAGCCATGGCACCGAGGAACCGCTCCAGCAGTATACCAACCCAGCCTTTATCGCGCTTTAGGTCTTTAGGGATAGGCAGTTGTGCGTGTGTCGCCAGTTCACCCAGGCTGAACCCGGCCAATGCCTGGGCGCGCTCGAACAGTTGTTGTTCATTTTCCGGTGGAAGGAGTAATGGAGATAAAAACGCCATAAATCAAGCCTGTTGGGTTTGTTTGAAAAACATACTTTATCTACCTGCCGCCAGTAGCGGTTAGTTCGGTTTGGGGAAAATAGCGATAGTAGCATGATCTTACATGACTTTTTACCTTACCCTGAGTAATAAAGTCATTCCGCGCGCTGCTTGTGCAGTTGAAGCCACCGACAATAAACAGGATCTTACCCCTCTTTATCCACAGATTTACGGGATAACTCAAACTTTTGTCGATCACTGGTTCGATTTACAGCCTTGACGCCGGCAATCTTTTACGAATTTGTTCGATTTGTGGGTCACTTCCCCGGATAATCTGTGGATAAAAATAACGCTGGTGGATCTTTCGCCAAAGCAGGTTCTTAACCCTGTAAAGATCACATTCCTGACCTATTCATTGCCGCCGTGATCGCATTATCTTTTTGTATTATAAATATTAATATTAAACTCATTTTGGTAGTGCTTTTATGCCTGTAAGAGTTTTACCGACTTTTCCCTTGAGTTTTTCACATACCTATCCACAGAAAAAGTGAATAAATTGGCCGAAAACGCGCAGGCGTGTTTATAACTTCGCCATTATCTGTGAATTACATCCCTGTTATTCGGTATAGTGTGCTGCAAAGCAGTGGTTTACCACCCGTAGCTTGTGTGAAACAATCAGGGCATCTATTGAGTATGCGAATTTAAGCTTATCGAGGTAGTCCGGTGATCGATGATGATGGCTACCGCCCGAATGTTGGTATCGTAATCTGTAATCGTCAGGGGCAGGTTCTATGGGCCCGCCGTTACGGTCAGCACTCCTGGCAGTTTCCCCAAGGTGGGATTAACCGTGGGGAAACGGCGGAACAGGCGATGTACCGTGAACTGTTCGAAGAAGTGGGTCTGAGCAAAAAGGATGTACGTATCCTGGCTTCAACCCGCAACTGGTTGCGCTATAAATTGCCAAAACGTTTGGTGCGTTGGGACACAAAGCCGGTATGTATCGGCCAAAAACAGAAATGGTTTTTGTTGCAGTTGATGTGCAACGACGCTGATATCAATATGCAACGTAGCAGCACGCCGGAGTTCGATGGTTGGCGCTGGGTGAGCTTTTGGTATCCGGTGCGCCAGGTGGTGTCGTTCAAACGGGATGTTTACCGCTGGGTGATGAAAGAATTCGCCGCGACTGTGATGCCAGTACCGGCAACACAACGGCAGATTCCCGCTTACCGCCGAAAGAGAGGTTAAGTTAAGCCGATTATGCTCACGCGCTTGCGAGAAATTGTTGAGAAGGTGGCCACAGCTGCCAACCTGACGGTTGCGCTGGATATCTTAGTCAATGAAACCTGCCTGGCGATGGATACGGAAGTCTGCTCTATTTATCTGGCAGACAATAATCGCCGCTGCTATTACCTGATGGCGACACGTGGCTTACAAAAACCGCGTGGGCGCTCCATCTCATTGGCTTTTAATGAAGGCGTAGTAGGTTTGGTCGGGAGCCGGGCAGAGCCAATCAACTTGGCTGATGTGCAGAATCACCCTAGTTTTAAATACGTTCCCCAAGTGAAGGAGGAGCGTTTCCGATCTTTCCTTGGCGTACCGATCATCCATCGTCGCCAACTGTTGGGCGTGCTGGTGGTGCAGCAGCGTGAGCTACGCCAGTTCGATGAAAGCGAAGAATCTTTCATGGTGACCCTGGCCACACAGATGGCTGGGGTCTTATCACACTCGCAGCTCAACGCCATTTTCGGTCAATATCGGCAGACGCGCATCTGCGCGCTGGCAGCATCGCCTGGTGTGGCGGTGGCGGTAGGGTGGCAAGACAGCGGCCAACCTTCGCTCGAACAGGTATACCGTGCCTCGACGTTGGACACCGTCAGCGAGCGTGAACGCCTAAATCAGGCACTGGAAGAAGCAGGCACGGAGTTTCGCCGATTCAGCAAACGCTTTGCCGCCAGCTCGCAAAAAGAGAGTGCGGCGATCTTTGACCTATACTCCCACCTGTTAAACGATGCACGCCTCAAGCGTGAACTGTTTGCCGAAATTGACCGTGGTTCGGTCGCTGAGTGGGCGGTAAAGCTGGTGATAGAGACGTTTGCCGAACAGTTAGCCAGCCTACAAGATACCTATATGCGCGAGCGCGCCAGCGATCTGCGCGCACTGGGTCAACGTTTGCTGTTCCACCTCGATGATATCACCCCAGCGGCCACCCAATGGCCCGCGCGTTTTGTACTGGTAGCGGATGAACTGACCGCAACCATGCTGGCTGAAGTACCGCAGGATCGTTTGGTGGGTGTCGTGGTACGCGATGGCGCAGCCAACTCCCATGCGGCGATTTTGGTGCGGGCGATGGGGGTGCCAACTGTGATGGGTGCCGATATCCAACCAGCGTTGCTCAGCCAACGGTTGCTGATTGTCGATGGCTATCGCGGCGAACTGCTGGTCGATCCCGAACCGTTGCTGGTACAAGAATATCTAAGACTGATCAGCGAAGAGTTGGAACTGAGCAAACTGGCGGAAGACGACGTCGAGCAGCCAGCTCAACTGAGAAGCGGCGAACGTATCCTAGTAATGTTGAACGCCGGTCTCAGCCCGGAACATGAACAACTGCTGGGTGGGCGGGTAGATGGTGTTGGCCTGTACCGCACTGAAATCCCCTTCATGCTGCAAAGCGGTTTCCCCTCGGAAGAAGAACAACTGGGGCAATATCAGGGTATGTTGCAACTCTACCCGACCAAGTCGGTTACCCTGCGCACGCTGGATATCGGTGCTGACAAACAGTTGCCGTACATGCCGATCAGCGAAGAGAATCCTTGCCTGGGCTGGCGTGGCACACGTATTACTCTAGACCAACCGGAAATTTTTTTGATTCAGGTGCGAGCCATGCTGCGCGCGAATGTCAGCACTGGTAACCTCAGCATTTTACTGCCAATGATCACCAGTATTGAGGAGATCGACGAAGCCAAACGCCTGATCGATCGTGCCGTGTGTGAAGTAGAAGAAGTATTGGGCTATGAGATCCCGAAACCGAAGATTGGCGTGATGCTAGAAGTGCCGTCGATGATTTTCCTGATCCCTTCTTTGGGCACGCGTCTAGACTTTATCTCGATCGGCACCAATGATTTGACCCAATATCTACTGGCGGTTGACCGCAACAATACGCGGGTGGCGTCGTTATATGACAGCCTGCACCCCGCCATGCTGCATGTGCTGAAACTGATCGCCGAACAGGGCAAGGTAGCCGGGTTACAGGTTTGCCTGTGCGGCGAACTGGCAGGCGATCCCATGGGTGCGCTGCTGCTGGTAGGCATGGGTTACCGCAATCTCAGCATGAATGGCCGTAGCGTGGCACGCATCAAATACCTGCTGCGGCACATTGCGTTATCGGATGCCGAAGCGCTGGCGCAGCGGGTATTGAGCGCCGAAATGACGAGCGAAGTGCGCCACTTGGCGGCGGCATTTATGGAGCGTAGCGGCATGGGGGGGTTGATCCGTGGTGGCAGATAAGCCCAGTAGCGGACTGGTTTTTTACAGATTTTCCCCCATCCGCCGCCTTAAACACCGTTAAGCCTATGTTATGATACATAATCTCCGCGGGCGGTGCATGCCTATCGTCTTTCAAGTTGTAGCATTATTGGCGACATGCGCTTATCCCAGTGGCTGACTTAGAGCTTATCCCATTAGGCTATTTTATTCGCCATTTTGCATCTGGGCAGTGCTCACCATCCTCGTGTACGCTATGTACGCTATGTACGCTATGTACGCTATGTACGCTATGTACGCTATGTACGCTATGTACGCTATGTACGCTATGTACGCTATGTACGCTATGTACGCTGCGGTTGTTGTGCGCTGTTGCTGTCCAAACTGGCTACAACTTGAAATCCATTGGGTAACCTTCGTCGCGTTTGGCACCTGCCGCCCCCTAATGGGGAAGAATAACAGACATATTATGGTGATAGATGAGCAATAACTATCTGGCATTTCCTAAATTTGACCCGATCATTTTTTCTATCGGCCCGGTTTCCCTACATTGGTACGGTCTGATGTACTTGGTCGGCTTCGTTTTTGCCATGTGGTTAGCGGTGCGCCGCGCCAGCAAGCCGGACAGCGGCTGGACTAAAGATGAAGTGGAAAACCTGCTGTATGCCGGTTTTTTGGGCGTTTTTGTCGGTGGCCGCGTAGGCTACGTGGTGTTCTACAACCTACCGTTGTTCTTGGATAACCCTTTATACCTGTTCAAAGTTTGGGATGGTGGCATGTCTTTCCATGGTGGGTTGATGGGGGTGATCCTGGTGATGGCCTGGTTTGCCCATCGCACTCAGCGTACCTTCTTTCAAGTCTCTGATTTTATTGCTCCGCTGATCCCATTTGGCCT
>Ga0308160_10005559_pt1 | contig 13095 bp, 8 predicted proteins | sample PhyFR1_FD_201036 | JGI IMG/M metagenome (GOLD analysis project Ga0308160, IMG submission 201036) | Phyllosphere microbial communities from UC Gill Tract Community Farm, Albany, California, United States - DLSLF.R1 | ecosystem: Host-associated > Plants > Phyllosphere > Unclassified | place: USA... | reverse complement strand
TCGGACGCGGGCGAGGATCCTCCGGGATCCTGAGTTCTCCGGAACTCGCGGGCTGTGGCGCAGCTTGGTAGCGCACTTGACTGGGGGTCAAGGGGTCGCAGGTTCAAATCCTGTCAGCCCGACCGAAGGGGTGTCTTAAGAACCGTCTTAAGAACCCACGCCGACTGGCCCGCCGCGGCTCAGTCGTTGAAGCCGACGTTGTACCCCTTAGGCTGTTACCTGTCATCGGGCTAGCGCTTCACGACCGCCACCAGCTCGGTTATCGCCATGACTTCCTCAGCGGTAGTCGAACCAGCTCAGGATGGGCCGTTTCGGGATGACGAGAGTAGTCGTGTACGTCGTGGGTGACTGCGGCCTGACCATCAACGCCTTCGACAAGGTCGTGATCCTCCAAGACCTCGTCACCTGCTGACCTACCAGCAGCGCGGTCGCCACAGCTTCCAGCAGTCGACCACGTCCGGCAGGTCCACGTATACGTGCAGGTCGACGTCGGAACCACCACCGGACGACGAGTACCCGCTGCTTTCGCCGCTCGAAGGCGGGTTCTCAGCGTCGTACGATGCGCTGTCCCGAGCCGTGCGCACCCGGAAGTCAAGATCCGTCCACCGCGGTTCGCACCCCTCCCGCGGCGCTGTTGACATCGCGTTCAGCTTGAACCGGGCGACGTCCTCATCAGTGAACGAAGCGAGGTCAGGTCGCGGTTCGATGAAAGCGCCGGTCCTCGGATCTACAGCACCGTTCTCGAAGGCGACCTCCAGTGGGATGACGGTCTGCGACTGCCACGCCGCGCAGAGGGTGTCGTCATCGACGGGGACACCACGCTCGGTATATCGCGGAGCGTCCGGAATCGGCGTCCCACGTGGAATCGTGCTGAATACCACCGGGTCGTAGCCCGGATTGGGTGACAACGGGATGGTCACCTCGCCCATGTCAGAGACGCTGAAGCCCATCGGGAACGAGATGCTGCGGCCGGCCGGTATCGGGGACGCCGCGGTGATGCCCAGCCCGTCCACCGACCCGCCGACCGGCTCTGTGGAAGCACCCCCAGATCGCGCCACCGGGTACACGAACGGGTACATCGGCTTTGGCGTGCCGTTGGTGATGGTGATCGTCGTCAGAACACCCGCGCCGTCCTCGCTGACGTTCCCCGCCCATTTGTGTGGCGTGTACTCCTCGAGCGGGGTCGTCGCGATGCGTGAACCGTCCGCGTACAGGTGTGAGGCGCCGAAGCGTTGCACCTCCACACGAGGTGTCGGCGACGCCGTGGCTTCCCTCTCACCCGCTGACGTGCTCGCGCAAGCAGACACCGAGACGACAACCAATACAGCAGCCGCAGCCGCGAACGCACGACGAAACATGCTCACCTCCAACGTGAGCGTAACCGCACCGCGGCCACCTAGCAGTGGGCCGTCCGAAACCAAGTGGATCTCCACGTTGTCGCCCAAGTCGGAGACGAAGGTCGCTGACAGCGATCGCACTGGTCGGTCCAACTGGGCTGAATGCGTCCGGTCACCGATCGACTACCGACACGTTGCGTGGAGCGGGTGGGTAGCGTGGCGGTCGGGGCGCTGCTCGAAGTCCCGTCCGTGCCGATCAGTGGGTGAGCGCACCTAGCATGTTTGGCCAGTCCACCTGATCGAGCGCGTCGGCGAAGCCCTCCTGGCTGCTCGCGGTCCCAATCTCGTTTTTCGTTCGCAGATCAAACATCCGCACTAGGTAGAAACCTTCCTCGACGGCCTTCGGGCCAAAGAAGTCGGAGCGCATTGGATGTCCATCAACCGCGCCATGAAACGTGCTCAGGACGTCAGGGATTTCGGGGCCGTGACTGCCCTTGGTGTACTTGACGCCGTAGGCTGTCAAGCGCCGGGCGAGCGCTTCTTCGAGTTCCGAGGTAGACATGTGCTGGTTCCTTCGCTCTCTTCGCTCCTGCTGGGAAGACGGAAGCTGCGAGTATCTTCCCCTATCGGCGGCGGCCCGGCTAGATTGACGTTGTGAGCACGAATCGAGAGGAGCCGTACGCCCGGGGACTGCGCTACTTCAACGGCCCCGGGTCGGCGCATGATCCGTCGGGGAACTTGAACGCGGTCTTCCCGGTCATTGATTCCGGCGGTGGTTATGACTGGGCGAATGCGCACCGCACAACGAGTGCTCCAGGCGTAACCGCGCACTTCGGGGACCTCAAGGACGCCCTGCTTAAGTTCATCGACGACTCGCCAGCCCTAGTCGGTTGCATCGCTTGGCTGACCGACTTCGATATCCTCGACGCCCTCGCGGCGAAGCCCGTGGCTTTGGTTGTGCAGAAGGAGGACTTCCTTCGTCCGGACACCGGTGCCGGTTCCAACTGGGGGCGACTGCTGCGCGGCAAGTACGACGCTCTGCGGGGCGGCTTCGATCGTTTTGAGTTCCCAGCGCCGCTAAGCAGCGCAAGCATCACCACGGATCCGACCGTGGACCCAATTCGTTGCGTCGGTAACCACAACTACGACAAGCGTCCTGCGATGCCGCGTATGCACCACAAGTTCCTCGTTCGAGTCACCCCTCGTACTAGGCCTTTGTCGCCGGACGACGACGGCGTTTATGGCACAGGCTATGAAACGGTGGACCCAACTGCTGTCTGGACAGGTTCGTTCAACTTCTCGCGCAATGCAGGAATGTCTATGGAGAACGCGGTCGTTCTGGAAGACAGGACGATCGCCGGCGCATACTTGGACGAGTTTGCAAGGGTCGAAACCCTCTCGGAGGTTCTCGACTGGGACTCCACCTGGACCTATCCCCAGTGGCGAATCGGTACTTGAAGCCGTTCCGCCTGCTCGATCAGCGGCACGTCCGACGTCCACCGTGTCCTGACACCACCCGGTCCGGGGTAGCAGGCGATGGTGAAGTCCACGAAGCCGCCCACCTGCCGTGATTCCCATCCGATGTCGGTGCGGTGCACGCGTTTCCCGAGGCGTGCGAGCCCGTCGTCCACCTGCCCGGCCGTCAGCCCGGCCCGCACCAGCTTGTCAAAGGTGGCGCCGTTGACGGCGAGCATCCGTTCGGGGTCGACAGGCGCGCTGCACTACGACCTGCTTGTCATCGACGAGTGCAGCACCGTCGGGAACAAGGAACTGCTCAAGGTGCTCGACCAGACATCGTTCGACCTTCTGGTGCTGGTAGGGGACGTCTACCAGATCGAATCCATCGAGTTCGGCAACTGGTTCCGAACCATCCGCTCCTACATCACGCCGGGCTCGGTGTTCGAGCTCACCGAGCCGTACCGCACGAAGGACAACGCCCTCCTGACGCTCTGGAACCGTGTCCGCACCCTCGACGACAGGATCGAGGAGTCCATCTCCGGGAGCAACTACGCCGGCCCACTCGACGCGTCTCTCTTCATTCGTGCTGACCCGGAAGAGATCGTGCTTTGCCTAAACTACGACGGCCTTTACGGCATCAACAACATCAACCGCTTCATGCAAACGAGTAATCCGGCACCCGCCGTGGTGTGGGGCGACTCGACCTTCAAAGTCGGCGACCCGGTGCTCTTCAACGAGACGGACCGGTTCCGCCCGGTGATCTTCAACAACATGAAGGGCACGATCACCAAGATCGACCACACACCGGGCCGGATCACCTTCGATGTTGACATCAAGCGCGGCGTCAAGCAGGCTGACTTGTGGGGAACCGACCTGCGCTGGGTGTCGGAGGCCGTCGTCCAGTTCGACGTCTTCGAGCGCGCAGACACCGACGACGATGATGATTCAGCGGTTACGGTGCTACCGCTCCAGATCGCGTACGCGGTCTCGATCCATCGCGCGCAGGGCTTGGAGTTCTCCAGCGTCAAGGTCGTCATCACCGACGCCAACGAGAAGCGAATCTCGCACAGCATCTTCTACACGGCCATCACGCTCGCCCGTCAGCATCTGAAAATCTATTGGACGCCCGAGACTCAGAAGCGGGTCCTCAGCCGCATGACCGTGAGCGAGAACACGAAGGATGAGGCGCTGCTGCGTGCGCGGCGCGGCGTCGCGCCCCTTGCCACGAGGCCCAGGCTGCAGAAGTCGCGGCAGGCGCCCTGACGCTTACCTGCCCACAACTCTGTGAGAGGCCGTCGTGATCGGCATGGCGCTCGGCTCGCTCGCTCGCTCGAGGAGCGGACGCCCCAACGCCCGATGTAACGGATAGCGTCAGCGAAGCTCGCGGCCGCAGCTCCGAAGCCCTCAGGATCGGTTCTTGGTGCTTCATGCCACGCGCCTTCCCTGACCGAATGCCGACAGGCGGGAGGTTCCGATTTGCGACGTTCGCTAACAGTCGCGTTTCCTCCTCGGCGAGCCGCAGCTCATTGTGGCGCTCGACGAGGCGGAACGGCGGGTAGCCGTCAGCACGGAAAACAAGCAGTTCGACTCAACGATCTGAATGCAAGTAGACCGAGGAAGTCATCTGCTTTCAAGGCGTCTGATTTGGGACACTCGACGGCACAGCGAGCCGCGTCAGCGGCTGCGCAGCGGTGCGGTCTCTCTTTGAGGTTCGCCGGAGCCGCGCGAACGGACCCGTGCGGGCGCCACTTCAGTCGCAACACGGAACTTTGAGTCATAGAGCTTAAGGAGCTACTGGCTGTACGGAGTCAGATCGGCAGCCAGACGAAGCGGTTACTGGCCTCGAGCAACAGCTCTTCGTCGATCCCCAGGGATCGACCGCCGATGCGTTGCGGATGTGATCCGAGAAGGATGGGTGTGATCAGCCGCTTGGCGCGTGTCGCCCGGGGGCAAAGATACGGATGGGGGAACATGGGGCGATGTCGAACGAACAGTAGGTGACCCGGTCACCGGTAGGAGGTTTCCGCGAGCTGATGTCACCCAATCCCTACACAGCAAGTCGTGACCCGGGTGCAGCTTGTCCCTGCCCGCCTCGCGGGGAGCGTTGAAGAGTGGCTGCGGCGAAGGGAACATCCACTCAGCGGAACAAATCCACCGCGTCGGCGCGCGTGCGCGCCTCGCGCGACGGTGATCGATTCCACTACACCTGGGGGGCGGCTCGTCTACTGCACCTGTTGAGTCCCGCGTCCAACCTCCAGCAGGTGTTCGTAGAGGGAGCGGGCTCAACGTCTCCGGGGGAAGAGCCAGACGGCTCCGAAGTCATAGACCTCACCGAATTTTACGGCCCTCCAGAGGGGGACTTCACATCCCTGGAAGTGCGCCAATTCAAACACTCGACGCTGCACTCTGATAAAAATTTCAGTCTGAGTGAGGTTGCTAAGGTCTTCAGCAAGTTCGCTCAGCTTGACGCTGCGTTACGCACGCAGCATCCTAATGCCACGGTTCGTTTTTCTATCGTCACGAACAAGCCGATGGCCCCAGAAGCGATCATTGCCGTACGCGAGCTGGCGGCTGGTCAGCCGCCAGCAGATGGATCGCCGGCCGCCAAACTGAAGGATGCTACGAAACTCGCCGTAGCTGCAGCGGCGTCGCTATGTTCGCGGCTCGACCTTCGAGGCGATGCGCCCGGAATTACAGCTCTCCGGCGTGGGCTTGATCGAGAGATCGGCGGACTCACCGCCGACGCTGACCTTCGTGTGTCTGCCTCTCTTGTCGACCTTGTCGCGTCGCGAGCGAGCACCGAGTCGGACGGCCCGATCTTGAGGGCAGATGTCCTCACCGCATTCGGGTGCAGAGAGGATGAGCTTGCTCCGGCGCCGTCCCTGCTCGACGACGCGCCATTCATCCTGCGAGACTCGTATCGGGATCTCACGGACCGGATTCTCGACGCCACTGGGTCGATTGTCGTTACGGCCGAGGGCGGCGTGGGCAAGAGCACGTTCGCTCGTGCGCTGCCAGACCTGCTATCTGATCGTGCCGATGTCATCATTTACGACTGCTTCGGTAACGGTAACTATCGGAATCCGGCTCACCCGAGACATCGCCACCGGGACGGGCTCGTCCAGATAGCGACTGAGATGGCCGGACTCGGGCTGTGCTTTCCGATCGTTCATGCCGGGAATCTCGCCCCCGAGGAATACATCAAGGCTTTCGCTCGTCGCCTCGATCAAGCAAGCGAGATGCTCCTGCAGAGCGGGAATCGCCAGTTGGTCATCATGGTGGACGCGGCCGACAACGCTGTGATCGCGGCCGAGGACAACGCAGATCCCAGATCTTTCGTGCGCGACCTCCTCAGGATGCAAACTGATATTCCTCCGAACGTTCGCATCGTGCTCACCTGTCGACCAGAGCGTCTCGATCGCCTTGAGGCTCGGGGCGTTGCCTCGATTGAGTTGCCGGCTTTCACTCCTCAAGAAACGGCGAAGGTTGTTTCAAGCTCCCATCCGTCGGCTACCACTTTGGACGTGGCGGAGATACATGATCGAACTGCGGGCAATCCGCGCGTCGTGTCAACAGTGTTGTTCGAAACCGCAAATATTCGTGATGCTCTTGGTCGAGTCACGGGCTTCGCGAGCGCCACATCGGCGCTTGACTCGCTCATGCAAGGGCAAGTTGCGAATGCGTTCAACAACGCCGGCGGATCGCGAGCAGAACTCGAACGCGCGGCGCAACTCCTTACGCTTTTGCGTCCGAGCGTTCCGTTGAACGTGCTGGCGGAACTTGCCGGCACGCAGCCAGCGAGCGTGCGAAGCTTCATATCAGACCTCGGTAGAGGCCTGGTATTGGATGGGCAGAGTGTTCAGTTCCTCGACGAGCCAACCGAAACGTACTTCCGGAACCGACATCCCGCAACACAGGACGTCGCGGCTCGGGCTGCGTCTCAGCTAAGAGGACTCAGCGGATCGTCCGCCTACGCCGCGTCATCCCTGCCTGAGGTTCTGTGGAGTGCGAATCTCCACGACGAACTCCTCGCCCTTGTCGCTACCGGCGATGCTTTGCCGTCGACGAGCGATGTCGAGCGTGCTCAAGTCGAGCATCTGCGGGTGGAGTTCGGTCTTCGTGCAGCCGTCCAGCTTCGCCGTCCGGATTCGATCGTTCAGCTCGCCATGCGGGCGGGTGCTGGACGTGCAGGAAAGGGTCGTCAGTTCACGATCATCAGAGACAATCCAGATCTCGCGGGTTCCCGGATGGATCCTCGAGTGCTTGGTGAGTTGATCGCGTCGCGAGATCTTCCAGAAAGCTGGCCGGGCTCGACACTCGGCGCCGAGGCAGCGTTGCTTGCACACACTTCTGGGGGTGCGAGCACAGCCAGGAGCAGATCGCGCCAAGCGGCGTCAGCCATCGCCGCCTGGGTACGCGCTCCGAGGGAACGGTACTCGCGAGACGACAGGGTCACTCCGGAACAAGTGGCTCATATTGCATTAGCGGTCCTTCGAACTGACGGTCCAGACCTGGCTGCGCGATACCTGTCAGGTTGGCGCCCAGCTAGCTTCGTCCTGGAATCGAGTAGAGCGCTTGCGCGGGTGCTCATTTCATCTGCCGGCGATGAGGACGTTTCAGGCTTGGTTGCGAGTTCCACTCATCCCGGGCTACTGCTCGGCGTTCTTGGTGAGATGCAGCGGGTCGGCATGGCCATGAACGCGCATGAGGTTGGCGACGTCTGGAAAACCATGACGCGATTCCGTCTTAGCCTTCTTGCCAAGGAATTTGATGACCGGGATGCGGAAGATACCGCGTTTCGTGGCGTTTCATGGCTTTGCGCGCTCGCGGTGCGTTATTCGATCGTCGACGCAACCGAAGCTGCGGAACGGCTTCGCGAATGCCTACCACGTTCGCTGCCGCTTGGGCTTGGTGACAGACATGGTCCGGGTCGATCGGGCCTCCTATTCGCGGTCGCGTTGCTTGCGGAACTCAAGGGAGAGGCACTCGATGTCGATCATTACCGGCCGACTCTAGCTCCAGCGAAGCGTGGCAAGTACGATCCCTCAAAGTCCAACGACGAGGATCTCAATCGCTATCTGCGTCCCGCGCTCAGCTGGCTCGGCGCCTGGGCGAGGTACGCTCGCGGTGACCTCGATTCGCAAGCCGCAGCAGCAGTGATCGCGAGCTACCCTAAACGCCACTCGCCAGATGATATCTGGTCGATGTCCAATCGTATCGCTCGGCAGGTCTTGCCCTTACTCAGCGCGGCCTCCGAGGAACAAGTAGTGACGGTCGCGTGCAATGACGCTATTCAAGCTATCGCTGCTGATGCTCCGATTGCTGGTGCTCTCGACCTGATCCTGGGTCTGCGTGGCGACGGCCGTTTCGCGCAGGCGGTGATTGATCTCTCCAACGCTGCGCGGCATGCTCTGACCAGTAGTACTGAAGGGGCCGACCAAAAGGCCGACACGCTAGTGTCTATAGCTCGAGGACTGCACCGCTTCAGTCAGGCAGAAGCTCGAAGCTACTTTGACCAAGCTGTCAAAGCTGCGACCGGAGTGGGTGATGACGCGCTCCAACGATGGGATGCGATAGTCGCAATCACGCGGGCAGCTGCTGGCGTCGATCCTGACATTGGAATCGCCCTCGCCGAGCGCGTTGCTAACCTCGGCGAGGCCGTCGACCCGATCGTGTATGACGAAGTCAACCAACACCAGCTCGTTGCGGCGCTGGCGCTGGTCTCGGGTACCAATGTATTCCGAGTTCTTGCGCGGTGGAGGGACCGCCGGTTCGGGACGATCGACTGGCAGTTCAGAGGACTTGCGGAAGGGGCTGATGCCCTGCTAGCCGGACGGCCAGACCTCAGAATGGTTCTGGCGCCCTTCTCCACCAGCCTCGGCTTAAGCGCCGCGCTTCGTGAACTCGACGCATCCGGAGCTCTCAACGCAGACACTCTGTCCACTGCGAATAAGCTCGCGAACCGACTCGGGCGCTCCCTCGACGCCGATTTCACGAAAACTGCACTTCCTGACCCCCCTCGTATCAATGACCCTATTGAGTCCCGAAGTGCCAGTTTCGACCGCGCAACAGACGAAGAGCCAGAAAGTGCCGCTCGGTTGGAGGAATGCAAGGCGCAGATTGCGGCACTCGACCTCACCCAGATAAGCGGCGTGGAGGAGGCGCTCCGACTTCAGCAGGAGGCTCATGCATACGGCGAAAGCCTTTTCGTCGCCGAGGTCTTTACACGTCCCGTGCTTCAGTGGGGCCCGATCCTGGACGCCGCGTCGAGCTCCGACGCCTTCAACGACTACGACTTAGCCAAACTCTTAAACGCGGCCCTCGCGCGCCCTAAATCCGCTCAATCCTTCGTCGATTCGCTGAAGAGGGCCATCGACACTTACGTCGATCGACACGGTGCCCGTCTGCTTCAACACAACTGGATGAGGTTTGACCTGCTTGCGGCAGCAGATTTCTTGGAGGTGCGCAAGGCTGATCTCCTCCAGCGCGCCCTCGACCACCTGAATCTTGAGGAAGCGTTGACTGACGCCGACCACTGTTACATGCTCGCAGCTGGAGCCTCGGCCGTCCTCGAGCCTTCCACGGCTGCCCACGTGCTCAGCGGTGCGCTCACCGCCTTTGAGAGAGAACTGGGAATCAGTCCCGGGACGGCGATCGACCAGGCGCCAGAGGGCCCGATCGATACTGCCGTAGCTAACTACCTTTGGGCCGCGCTGGGCGACCCCCGCTCAGCAATTCGGTGGCAGGCTGCACACTCAGTGCGAACTGCCATTGAGCTCGGCGTCAGCGACGTGGTCGTTGCGCTCAGCTCGGCCGTTATTCGGGGCAATGCAGCTGGGTACGCCGACGAACGGTTCCAGTACTACGAGATGAGTGCGGCAGAGTGGTTTCTAATCGCTGTCGAGCGAGTCGCACGAGACGATCCGTCTGCCACCGACGCACTCATGGACGCAGTGACCGAGCTAAGCGATCGCTATCCGGACCACGCCGTAATTCAAGCCCACTGCTCATCAATTGCACGACTGATCTGCACACCGATTGATCGTCCTATTGGTACCGACTGGAGTGCCGAGCTTGCAGCGCCAGTGGTCCTCGAGAGCTGGCATCGCCCCACTCATCCTAGTCCAATGATGAAGGGCGCACCGCAAGGCGAGTACCGATTCCAGTCCGACTTCGATGAGTACGTCCTCGGTGAACTGACGAAGGCACTCGTCGTCACACACCAAGAAGTGCTCGACGAGGCTAGCGCTCTCATCCTCGACGAGTGGGGGTGGCGAGCCGCCGGCGAACGCCTAGAGGACCCGAGGCGGACGGCAGCTGTTTACCAGGACGGCGAAACGTATGGATACAAGTGGGAGATTCCTAAAGCTGAGAACCTCTACTACTACCTAGAACGGCACGCGGCACTCACCATCGCCGGGAGGCTGATGCGCACCACTACGCCGTACTGCGACCCCGATGCGGAAAAGCTGGACGTCCTAAAATGGCTTGGCGACTTCGACATCGCACGCGATGACGGGCGATGGATCACGGATCAGCGCCGCTCAGTTCCTGGTCCCCTGGCTACCGTCGGCTCACAAGGAAGTAACGAAGCTCGCGAGCGCGATTTCCTGGCCGCCCTCAAACCCGCGGACGGATGGGTGACTGTCTGGCAGTCAGCGTCTGTCGCCGAATACGACCGATCTCTCAGCACCAACATCGCGTCAGCTCTGGTCAACCCGGAGACGGCCGGGGCGCTTGTGCGTGCCTTGCAAACCGCCGACGGTTACTGGAGCTTCCGAATCCCGTCAGCTGACTCCGACGACGAAGACTTCCAGTTCTCTTCACTTCCGTTCCGACTCGAAGGTTGGGTGTCAACGCCGCACTCTGAAGGAGGTATTGATCGGTTGGACCCCCTGGCTACCGAACTCACTCCCGAGCTACCGCGCCCTTCCGCGGGCATTGCTAGGACACTCAGCATCACATCCGCAGACGGTGGCCTCCGCTGGGAAAGCGAGAATGGGGACGCCATCTTGGCATCCGAAACCTGGGCGGAGATGACCGTCGGCCGTGAATCACACGGCCCATCAGGCAATCGGCTACGGATCACGACCGAAGCGCTCAACCAGATGTTGGAAAGCCGCGATGCCGCGCTTATCGTGGAAGTACAAGTGAGCCGCGAGGATCGTCGCGCTCGCTACGCCGGCGTCTCGGACAACGACGATGAAGGAGGTGCCGCCGATCATGACAACGACTTCCGGATCTTCTCCTACCAACCAGGAACAGGATGGAACGACTTCAACGGCGGTGTTGGAACTAGGTAAGTTGCTGGCGGCTGAGCTGGAACAGACCGATACTCTCGGGCGCTGGGTAGCTCACTATGTTGCGGAGCGCATGATCAGCCTTGAAAAGAAGACTGGATCTGAGAGAGGCATCGCCGAGGCTGAAATCGCCGATCTGATCCTCCGCCTCTGGTCGGTCCGTCGTCGGCTGCCCGGCGGCCGATTACCTCTCGCTGAAGTTGACAAGGTTGAGGCGGCAATCGAGAGGCTCGCTCCCGGACGAAGACCGTGGGCCTACTTTGGCGCATTTGCCGCTGATACCGAGCCGAGCGCGGAGGAGACCGAGACAAGCACCACTCTGAAGGCTGCATTGCTCGTCGATCGACTTGCCGGCGACCTCGTCCATGGGCTGATCGGCCGCGCGGCTTCGCTTGCGGAGGAAAATGACGCGGCTTGGACCAAGCAAGCAGAAAAGATCGGAGATGGGGCGCTGCGAACACTGCGTCGCGTCCGTTTCGCCGCCAACGGCAGCCAAGGCGATGCCGAGAGTACGAACTGGACCAGTGAGGTCACCAGGAGAGCAACAGCGCTGTCATCGGCGGTGTCGACGTTGGTCGCCGCGCTTGAAGCTGAGGATCAGGAGCTTCCGGGTGCCAGCCGTGATTAACCTTTCCGACATCCTCACTCCAACATCTCCGTTGAGTTGCGCCACGGATGCACTTGCGCGTTCGGCTGGTACGGCCGTCGTACCGCACGTGCGGCGGAGCCGAACTCGCCCGATTCGGTCGGTCGTACGCGGCATACCTTCGGAGTTCGGGCTTCCAGCTCCGCAGCTCCTCGTGCTGGACGAGCGGGCCGCGACGGTCAGCAACGTTTGTAGCGTCCTGTCCGAGCTTGACACCGTGCAGCAGGCCGAGGTCGATGCCGGCGTCCCGCCACGCAAAAGCCCAGATTAGCGGGTGCACACGCCCCGGAATCATCTGTGCTGGAGGATAGCCGACGCCTTTCGGGAGGATAGGCCTCACTGGAGAGCTGTCCTACAGCGCGCCATCGCGGGCCTCGAAGGGTTCTTAAGACAGCCCACCGAAACGTGTCCGACACGACGACAGAAGCCCACCGAGGATCTCGGTGGGCTTCTGTCATTCCGGCGGGTGTCGTTGGGTCGTCCGCATAGGGCTACCTCATTGCGACGATGAGCGGACCACCTATGTGCGACACGAGTCTGCTCGCGGATCGTCCAGTTCCGAGTTGGACACCGAGGTCCGTGGAAGGACCGGCTTGCAGGACAGGCTTCGGCTTCCGTTACGGTCAAAGCATGGCGAGCATCAGCTACCCAACATCGCTCCGAGCGGGCGGCCGGATCGAGGTACCTGCACCGTCGATGGGAGTCCCCGCGCATCTGCTCGAGCGATTGCAGACTGCGGTCGAAGCGCTCACGACACTCGGGTTCGAGGTCCACGTGCGCCCACACGCGTACTCGGCTGGTCTCACCCCAGCGCCTGCCGCTGCCCGAGCCGCGGACCTGCACGCTGCGTTCGAGGCAGCCGACGCGGTACTTCCACCGTGGGGCGGGGAGCTCGCTATCGAATTGGTCGAGAAGATCAACTGGGACGCCCTTGCCGAAGCTCGCCCCTGGTTCGTGGGGTGGTCGAACATCTCGACGTTGCTGTTGCCGCTGACAACGCGGACCGGGCTCGCGACACTCCACGGCGCCAACCTCATGGACGAGCCGTACGAACTCCCCGCCGAGTTCGAGCGATGGACCGATGTCGCGGCGCTTCCGCTGGGGAGCACCTTCGAGCAACGCAGCGCACCTCGTCGGCGCAGCCGCCCGTGGGGACCGTGGGCTGATGAGCCGTTGGATCGTGAGCACGCGTACGAAGCGCCCACGAGGTGACGGTCCCTCGACGGCGCGAACGACGTGACGATGCGCGGCCGTCTGATCGGCGGGTGCCTCGAAACCGTGTCGCTGCTCGCCGGAACGCCCTATGGCGACGTACCTGGATTCGCGCGGAAGTACGCCCCGGAGGGCACGATCG